>Ga0256841_1002334_pt1 | contig 15239 bp, 11 predicted proteins | sample 356308metaG_FD_185971 | JGI IMG/M metagenome (GOLD analysis project Ga0256841, IMG submission 185971) | Hydrothermal vent microbial communities from Mid Atlantic Ridge, Atlantic Ocean - 356-308 | ecosystem: Environmental > Aquatic > Marine > Hydrothermal vents | place: Atlantic Ocean: Mid... | reverse complement strand
TTACCAATGGTTGGCCGGCGTGCGTGTGCCGTCGGAGGCGAGGGTCAGGTTGCCATCGGCCGCCTGCCGTCCCTGCCCTGTCGCGGTGGCCTGGACACAGAGGTTCAGCGCCTTGGCCCCGCACGCCGACAGGGTGACCTTATAATCGCCATGCTCCGACAGCAGGTTTCCAGCAGGATAGCCGAGGGCAGCCAGGTTGGTGGTGTAGGTCAGATTCTCGGTCTTGTACCGCTCTTCACGCTGGATTACCTCCAGCAACAGCGTCTTGCCTTCGGCGCGCCGCGCGGACTTCATGTAGCTCGAATAGGTCGGGTAGGCGATGGCGGCAATGATCGCGATGATGGCCACCACGATCATAATCTCCAGAAGCGTCATCCCGTTTTGCGCTCCCTGTTTCATCCTTATTTCTCCTCGTTCCAGTAGGTGCGGTGGATGGTGGTGCAGCCACCGGCGATCTTCTTCCTGCCACTCCAGAAGTCGGTGTAGTTGGTGCAGTTGTCCTGTGGTATTCCGGCATCTCCACCGCCACTTGCGCCGCCCGTGGTGGACGATTGCGAGCCCTCAGCACGGGTGAACACCACCTTCGGCTCCGGCGGAATGGTCTGTTCCACCAAGTCGATATAACGGTCGGCGCGGGTGTATTGGCCATCCTCGGTCACGTCCAGCGCAGGCGTGGCGTCCGCCAGATGCACCACATAGGCGCGGCCGTAGTTCTTCCCGGGTTTGCAGGGATCCACCACGGCGGTGCCGGCAGCGGGTTGCGGCTGATAGGTATTAAAGAACAGGCGCCCGTCGAAAATCAGCGGGCTGGCCAACACCTTCTCCCCGGGCTGGTCCAGGCGAATGTACCATCCGTGCCGGTTTTTCAGTGCCGAGTGTGCATCCACCCCCGACTTTTCTCCGATATCGTTGGCGGTGGCGTCGTAGAGATCGCGCTCCTTGATGGGCAGCGTGAAGTTTGAGAGGTCCGTCTTGCCTTTTTGCACGTCGGGATCCATGAAGAGGTAGAAGCGGTCTTGGATATCCGTATCCAACGGATGCGCCCGATATCCACTGCCGATGGCAACCGCCAGGTAACGCTTGCCATCGTGTTGCATCAGCCCCACCGCCGGCGGGTAGTAGAAATGCCGGTTGCCATTGACGGTTCCGTCGTTGACCGACCCCATCAGCGTATGAAATGGAGCCGGCCGGGTGATATCGTCTTCATGCAGGTCGATACGCCAGAGTTCTCCGCCCATATCACCGAAATAGAGACGATCGGCGTATCCGTTTCCATCCATATCCACGATGCGGATATCCGACGGAATGGAATAGTCCAGGGGCATGTCGAGATCGCCTCCCCGGCCGGCCCACCACAATCGCTTCCCCGTCATGGCATCTACGATATAGACCGCATTGCCTTCCGCGTCCTTGACGCCAGCCTGCTTGCCGTCCTGGGTCGTGTCGTATCCACCGCCAAAGACCAAGGCAACCTGGTGTCTACCGCGCACCTTGGTGCGCACCACGGCGGGCCGGGACCACGTCTGCGCCAGTTTGGCAAAATCGCCCTTTCCGCCCTCGATACGCCACATCAACCGCGGTTTCTCGGGGTTGGAGACATCCAGCGCGTAGTAGTTTTTCCCGCCACGGCGCATGCCAAAGAAGAGGTAGGCATGGCTGTCGTCCTTGCGCCAGGCCACCAGATGGCCATCCAACCCGTAAAGGGGATGGCCGGATGCGCCGTACGTATTCTTCGACAGTTGTTTCAGGTGTTTCAGCAGCGCTTGGGGGATGAAGGCAAACAGCTCGTTGCCCCCGCTGGTGTCGTCCCGACTCACGTCGAAGGCGTGGAGAAAGCCATTGTTGTTCATGGTGAACAACACCTTGCGATATGTGCCGTCACTCTGCCGGTATTTCAGCACCACCGGCGTACTGTGCAACGGCGCGCCCATGATGCCGGTTCTCGATTCGCCGGTGACGCCGTCCTGGTCTTCGTCATAGACATCCTGCCCGCGCGCCCAGTTCAACAGGGACTGGACCTCCTGATCCGAGACGGCATTCGGCAGACCGAGCATGGCGCGGGTAATGGCGGGATTGCCGCCCGCGAGGCGGTTGGCGTTACGCGTCAGATCCTCGTTGGACGGCTTCCTGGTTCCCGCATAGGTATACACATGCCGTTGGGCATAGCCACCGATATGCATGGACAGCCCCCCCTGGAGCACCTTGCCCCCGTCGGCGGCGCCGGTCCAGAAGCTTCTCGCTTCATCGACAAAATTCCCGGTTGCCGGATCCACCGCCAGTCGGCCGTCCAGATCCACGATCCCATCATGGGTGATCCGGTAGCCTTTCACATTACCCGGCCACACCTCTTTCGAGGACGGTTCGAACATCGACAGATAGATCGAATTGTCCAACGTCAGCCGGTTCGCCTGTGCAATGGTAAAGGCGGGAGCGACAAAGCTGGTCACCGTCTTGTTGATCTTGTCCAATACGTCCTGGAAGACCTGTTCCAGTTGGGCCGCATTGTCCGCAGTGAAGAATTGCCCGCCGCCCTTCTGGGCGATCAGCTTGAGGTAATCCGCTGCAAAGGGGTCGTTGGCGATATCGAAACCGATGGTATAGGTGGTAACGGTCTTGCCCAGGGGAATCCCCAGTTGTTTTGCCTTGTCCGGATCGGCCATCCACTCGGCCAGTTCCGGGCCGCAGGCGCCTGAGGATTTCTTCTTCCAGTCCGATTCAGAATTAAGACCAAACACAGCTCCACAACTTTCACCAATCTTGGAACCGCCAAACAGACCCTTGAGAAAGGTATCGTACAAACCATAGGGGGCTGTTGGTTTCTGCTCATTATTGTAGATCTCGGGACGTCCATCACTGAAGAGCACGATATAGTTGCTCTGGCAACTTGTCTTTACCGGACTAATATAGACACGCGGAGTCGTTGTAGTCTTGGGGATCTCTTCGTTGTACCGGCATTCCTGCATCGGGAACTCATTGGAATATGTTGTGGAAGCATATGCCGTGCAATACCTGGCTCGCTCTCCGCTGGCCTCCACCCAATGCGTGCAGGTTGTATCCGTCCTCGTTTTTTCTCCTTTCGCGATGCGGGTACAACTGAAACCCGGCTTGCTTTTTTCTTCTGACTTACAAGCACGCAAATTTACATTGTTCGCATCATTACCCTGCACATCCGTGTAACAAATCGTAGTCCTCGTTGTCGTGCCACTCTTAATGGTTTCACCTCCCTTGTAAGAGGGGGGAAATGCGGCCCTCCACTGCCATCCGTCTTTCCAACCACCGGTTTGACTCCATTTCATTGGAGAGAAGTTGCCGTACCTCACGTTTCGTCCCGCATAATAGAACCATGCCTCAGCCAGCGCCTCCGGGATATTGGTCCCCAAATCCCCATTTAGTCCAGGGGAATTTAATGCGTACTCCTTTTGGGTAATGTTGTCGAGAACGTCCGCAACTTTCCAACCATCGGGAAAATCGACAAGGGGAGTCTCATAATCTGATGCAGACGCATCCAGCGACGCAATCGGGAAATCGACGCCACCGCCACGTTTCGCAAAATCCATCAAACCTACATTGATGCGTTTATACTTTCCATTTGTATCTTTCGCGAGCAGTTTGGACATAGCCTCGGCCATGATCTGCTTCTTGGTTTTTCCGCCGATGGCATTTTTCATACTGCTCGAACGATCGACGACAAACAGGATATTGGGCGGCACGCCCCCGTCCATGGCGTGAAAGACCTCGGTATCGTCCGCCGGGGCCTGGGCCGCGGTGACCACGGCCAGGGCAGTGAGGGGGATGAGCAGATATCGTTTCATGACGGTGTGTCCTGTCATTGTTACTTCTATTAGGCGTCTGTCAGGGGGTACAGGTTGTTTTTACGCCCCCCGGCACGGGGCCGAGGACGCTGGCGCCCTGGGTGTGCGCCGAGTGTGCGCCGGCGCCGCCCATCTGCGCGTCGCCGGTGGTGTCGAACCACTGCTCCGCAGTGGTGATGGCGGACATATCGGCATTCAGCTCGGTCCTGTGGGTGGCGGCGATGATGCCGCAGTAATGCACCCTTGCGGTGGCCGCGACGGTCATTTTCGCTGTGCTGTCGAAGGCGTGGGGGGTATCGGTCACGGCGGCATCGATATAGTTGCCCCTCGCGTCCTGCTTCATCGAATCACCGAACAGCGGGATGCTCCACGCCTTGCGCAACACGGATTCCGCCGCCTGGAAACTGATCGCCTTGTATTGCTGGTTGGCGGAGAAGGTCTCCTGCATCGTGGTGGTGCTCATGGCGCCCACCGCCATCAGGCTCATCACCAGCAGGATGATCAGGCCCGTGATGAGGACGGCGCCCCGTTCTTTCCCAGTTGCGGTCGTCATAATGCGGTCTCCATGCGGTTGCGCATCGGGATGGTGGTGGTGAACAGCCGCCGCATTCTGCGATCGTTGGTGGCCACGATCCGGTCCAGCAACACCCAGTTCTTCGCCGCCGGGGCGTCCAGGGCATCCTGTCCCGAGTTGACCAGCAGGGCCACGCGCACGCTCACCACCCGCGGCCAGTCCGGCGTGCCGGGAGTGGTCACACCGGCCTTGACCCTGGTCGCCGTGAGATACTGATTGGCGATGCCGTCCTTGTCGGTATCGACCCCATACTGGATCTGCATGGCATCGATCCCGGTGGCCAACACTATTCCGCTGCACTGGAGCGCACCGTTCACCACGGTGAAGGCGTGGGTCTTGACTGCCGCTCCCGCCCTGGCCACGCCGCGGCAAGGCTGATCGGCGGCATAGTCCACGGCGATGCCGTCGCTGGGGTCGGCGTCGGCGGTTTTGGCGGAATCGAACACCTGGGCGCCCGTCGGATCCTTGTAAAGGGGGAATCCGCCCAGGCGGATATTGCGCTCCAGCACGCTGATGGCGAACCGGCCGCTCTCCTGCACCGCTGCCAGCGCGGTGTTGGCCTGCTGGATCTGCCGGCTGCCGAGCCACACCTTGACGATGCCCGCCAGCAGGATCAGGCCGATCGCCATGGCGATCAGCAGTTCCACGAGGGAGAACCCTTTCGTCCGTCCGCAGCCGTTCATTTCTGGAACACCATGGTGACGGAACGGTTCATCGCCGCGCCTTTGCGGCTTTCGCTCCAGGCGATCTTGAGGGCATGGGCCGCCCCTTTTCCACAAGGCGCGGGACAGTTCACCGTAAGCCTTGCCGCAGGCAGCAACGCCTTCAAGCCTCCATCGCGATTTCCAGCGCCATCATCCATGCCGCAAACCGCCGTCCAGATGTCGAAGGCCGCCAATTGGCCGGTATTGCAATCCGCGGCAGCGGCGCCGCTGCGTTGCGCGCAATAGGGATTGGGCGGCGCATTACAGTTGATAGCGTTGGAGTCGATGGCCGAGTAGGCGCCGTCGTCGAACCCCTTGGGATTCGCCCGCATCCGCTCCACCAGCGCGTTGGCGATCAGGGTCGCCTGACTGCGGAAATAGGCGTTGTTGGTGTTGTTGATCCCCGTCGCCTGCAAGGCCCCGAGCCCCAACAAACCGATGGAGAGCACCACCACGGCCACCAGCACCTCGACCAACGAAAAGCCCCGCTGGCCCCGCCTTGCCGCCCCGGATCCTGGGGTGTTGCAGGTATCATGCGTCATGATGTTCCCTCACGGTTTCGTCACGGTCACGCGGCCGCTGGCCAGGACCTGGATGGTGCGGCTTTTGCCGTTGAGGCTGGCAGTGAGTGTCGAGGCGGGCGTCGCCCATCCCGTGGCGGAGAAAACGATGGCGCCGGCGGAGGCCGATCTCAGGCTGACGCCGCCACGCAAAGCTGGATAGACGCGCAAAATCTGGTCGCCCGCATCGGCCAGGTCGCCGTCGCCATTGGCGTCGACGCCCACCCGCCAGCCAGTGCTCCAGTCCTTGCCATTCGCGGAGATGAGGGATACGTCCACCTGCCGCTTGCCCGCCTCGCTGCGCGCCAGGAGGGTGGAGAGCAAAAACTGGTTGGATGCCACCGCCAAACGGTTTTTGGCGATGAATGCCTGCGAGGCGGGTACGCCGATGGTCAGCAGGATGGCCGCCACCGCCAGCGTGACCAGCAGTTCAATGAGTGTATAACCCCGTCGTTTGTCCATGTGTCGTCCCTTCGGGTGCTCCAACATGCCGCCCATACCGAGCGGACACAAAACCCGTACTGGCATTTTCGCCCGTCAACTTCTCTGGGAAGCGCGTTTCTACACCCCGGTATCGTCCGGTGACGTTACAACTTTAATGGGAGAAGGGATAGAGGCCCGGGTTTCGCCGGGACGCGCCGCTCGTCATTCGGCGGGATCGGACGTCTCCTCGTCGAACTCCAGGGCGGGGATGGCCTGCATGCCGCTGCCGACAATGCCCTGGAGAGCGCCGTACATGCCGGTGGTGCTGCCGATGACACGCTGGAGCTGTTTCTCACGCTCGCTCCAGTGGCGTTCCATGGCGCGGCGCTCCTTCTGGATCTGGGCCTGCATCGCCTCGAAGGCCTCGACGATGGTCTCCACCCGCTGACGGAACTCATCGCCGGCGAGGTACTGATAGAGGAGTTCCATCTTCTCGCCCTGCCCCTCGGAGGCGGCGCGGGCGAAATGGACCTGAATCAGTTGTTCGCGCAGGACACCGGCCAGGGCGCGCCAGCTCTTCAGGTCGCTGACCCACACTCCGTCGACACGCCCGAAGCCCGCGATGCCCTCGGGCACCACGGCGGAGACGATAACCGCCAGACTGCCTCCCACAGCGCGCTGGTCCTGCTTGAGCTTGTCCAGCCAGGCGGCTTGCCAGTTGCGGGTGTTCTTGGTTTCCCAGACGATGGCGCCACAGGCTTCCTGGCGATCGTTGTGCACCGTCTGGATGATGTCGGCGCCGCGGATGCCCTTTGGCACCGGCTCGATGGTATCCCGGGGGAACTGCCGCTCCAGCGCCGTCTGAATGTCCAGTTCCAGTACCTCGCCCTGCAGCTCCTGCGATCCCAGTTCGCTGCGCCGCTTGGCCGCCTCCAGCGCCTGACGCAGGTCGTCGATCTGTTTCTCCTTCTCCTTGAGCTTGAGCGCCTGCTCTTCGCTCAGGTGTTCCCGCAGGGTCGCCTCCAACCGCTTCTTTTCTTTATCCAGCCGGCGCTGGACCTCGAGGTCCATCTCCTGCGCCCGCTGTTCCAGCCGCACCTTCTCCCGGCGCAGTTCCAGCTCGGTTTTCTGCGCCTCCTCCACCTTGCGGCGCTGGGTCTCGAGCTGTTCCTGCAGCAGCCTCTTGTCTTCTTCAGCGCGGGTCTCCACCTCCGCCAGACGCTCGGCCAGGCGCGCCTCCACCGCCGCTTCCAGACGCTCCCGGACCTCCTGCTCCACCTGCGCTTCCAACACCTTCCGTTGTTCGTCCAGTTCGCGCGCCTGCCGGCGCAGATCCAGCTCCCGTTGCCGTGCCGCCTCCACCGCGCGCGCCTTCTCTTCGACCTGTTGACGCAGGTCGCGCATCTCCAGATCCAGCCCCTCGCGCGCGCGTTGTTCCGCCCGGGCTGCGGCCTGTTCAATGCGCCGTTCCTGCTCCGCCCGCAGACCGCGCTCCAGTTCATGACGGATCTGCTCGTGCAGCACTTGGGAGACGGGGATCTCCACGCCGCAGTTGGGGCAGACAATCACAGTGTCTTGCATGGGCAGGCTCCTTTCAGTCGTATTCCCGGTCCTTCCACTGACGCAGTTCGGCGAAGACGGCCGCGGGCGTATCGAGGGGATGGCCGGCATGGCGCTCCGCTGCGGCCTTCACGGCCGGCGTCCGGGTCCTGAGGAAGGGATTGGTCTCCCGTTCGAGGGCAAGCGTTGTAGGCACGGTGGGCCGGCCCGCCGCGCGCAGACGTTTCGCCTCGGCCTCGCGCCGCGCCAAGGCCGGGCTGTCCGGCTCCACCCACCGCGCGAAGCCCAGGTTGTCGAGGGTGTACTCGTGGGCACAATAGACCAGGGTCTCCGGCGGCAGGGCCGCGATGCGGTCGAGCGACGCCGCCATCGTCTCCATGGTGCCCTCGAACACCCGGCCGCAACCGGCGGAGAAAAGCACGTCGCCGCAGAACAGCACCCCGCCACCGCACCAGGCGATGTGGCTGCGGGTGTGGCCGGGCAACGCCATGACCCGCATGTCGATCGGCGGCGCGTCGAGACGTATCCGCGCCCCCTCTCCCACCGTCCGGGTCACCCCGTGGGCGCGGACGTCGTCCGGTCCGTAGACGGCGATGCCCGGAAACGCGGCAAGCAGGCCGGGGATGCCGTCGATGTGGTCGTAGTGATGATGGGTCACCAGAATGCCACGCAAGCGCAGGCCCCAGGTCCGCAGGGCGTCGGCCACCGGCTGGGGATCACCGGGGTCCACCACAACGGCGTCACCCTCATGGTGCAGACACCAGATGTAGTTGTCATCCAACGCAGGGATGGGGAAGATGCTGTTCGCGTTCATTGAGGCGCCTGCCGGGTTTAAGCGTTTGAAACAAAAATCCACGGGATCGAATCCGGTGAGTCTATCATGCGGGCAGGACGTCGGTGGGCAGCCCACCAAACCCTTTGGTGCTTCACCGTCGTCACCTTTTCGCCGCCGCCTTCTCTTCGCTCCGGGGCACCGCCTGCAGCCATGCTGTGGAATGAAACCGCCCGTAGGGTGGGCGCCGTCCACCGTCTTCTTGCGAAAAGAGATATGGTCATGGTGGGCAGTGCCCACCCTACCTAGCCCGGATCGGAAAATTGGACCCGAGGGGCGTCCAAGAGGGTTCCATATTAGAATGGACGCATGAATGACTATACGCAAAAGTTCGAGCGCATTCATCCGCAGACACCGTTCTCCCGCCTGGCCGTCGAGAGCCGGCGCTTCGTGCAAGAAAAGGCGCTCCGGCACCGGTTTACCCTGCAGGAGCTTAAACAAGTGTGCGACATCGCACGCGATCTGGAACTCTGGAACGAGGCGCCGATCCAACAGGTCTGGCCGGCGGACACGGGTCCCTCCCGGGAGGACAAGCGCCGGATTCTGGCCGCCTTGACCGCCCACTGGCAACGGCTGCGGGAGACGCCCAACAGCTATGCCGGTTTCCACAAGGCCCCGCCGCGTGCGGAGCAGCGCATCGTCTTCGGCGAACGACGCAAAGGGGCACTGGGTCTCGGCGATTGCCCGGTGGCCTCGCCGCGCACCCGCTGCTGCAACCTGATGACCCTGGACGCGGTGGAGAACTGCGGTTTCGACTGCAGCTATTGCAGCATCCAGTCCTTCTACCACGGTGACCGGGTCAATTTCGATCCCGGTTTCGCGGAAAAGCTGGCGGCGCTGGAGCTGGACCCGAAACGGATCTATCACATCGGCACTGGCCAGTCGTCGGACTCGCTGATGTGGGGCAACCGCGGTGGCGTGCTCGACGCCCTGCTCGCCTTCGCCCGCGCCCACCCCAACGTTATCCTGGAATTCAAGACCAAGTCGAAGAACGTGGCCCATCTTTTGCGCAACGAGTTGCCGCCTAACCTGATTCTCACTTGGTCTCTCAACACGCCCACCCTCATCGACCACGAGGAGCACCTCACCGCGTCTCTGGAAGAACGCCTGACAGCAGCGCAGCGGGTGGCGGAAAAGGGGGCGCTGGTGGGCTTTCATCTCCACCCCATGATCCACTACGACCGCTGGGAGGCGGAATACGCCGCCCTGTTCGAGGCCCTGTTGGCCCGCTTCGATCCACGGCAGGTGGCGCTGGTCTCGCTCGGCACCCTCACCTTCATCAAGCCGGTGATGAAACGGATCCGCGAACGCGATTTTCGAAGCAAGATCCTGCAGATGCCGCTGGTGGAAACGGCGGGCAAGTGGTCCTATCCGGAGGCGGTGAAGCTCGACCTCTTCCGCCATGCCTACGCGGGCCTGACCCCGTGGCATGAGGAAGTGTTCTTCTACCTCTGCATGGAACCGGCGACGCTTTGGCCCCGCGTCTTCGGCTTCGACTACCCGGACAATGCGGCCTTCGAGGCGGCGATGAAGGCGCACTACATGGAGAAGATCGAGGCGCTACGTAAATATTAACCCGGCAACAATATATATCGCATTCAGGGCTTCAGGCAGGCGCGGGAACAAGGCGCAGTGCGCAGGTAAGGGTCATTCTCTTGCCGAGGTCGCCCCAGCGCATCCATGCACTCGCGACACTTGGACATCCTGTCCAGCACGCTGGAACGCAGGTCCGGCGCCTGCCTGAAGCCCTGAATGCGATATATATGGTTGCCGGGTTAATAATCAGAGAGAGCGGGCGCTGGGCGGTGCTGCCGCCCCCTGCGCCGCCAGTACCGACTCGATGCGGGCCTGAATACCCTCCGCGTCCAGGCCCGCGTCGTGAAGCTGTTCGGCCGGCGTGGCCTGCTCGATGAAGCGGTCGGGCAGACCCAGATTCAGCACCGGGGTCACCACCCCGTGCGCCGCCAGCACCTCGTTCACCGCCGAGCCGGCGCCACCCCGCACCACATTCTCCTCCACCGTCACCAGCAAGCCGTGGCGGGCCGCCACCTCCAGCACCAACGCCTCGTCCAGCGGCTTGACGAAACGCATGTTGACCACCGTGGCGCCGAGCCGTTCGGCCACCTCCAGCGCGGGCGCAAGCATGCTGCCAAAAGCGAGGATCGCCACGCCCGCCCCCTCGCGCCGCACCTCGCCCTTGCCAACGGGGAGGGTCGCCAGGGTGCGCCGCACCGCCACGCCGGGTCCCGCGCCGCGCGGGTAACGCACCATCGCCGGGCCGGGGTATTCATAGGCGGTCTGCAACATGAGGCGGCACTCGTTTTCGTCCGCGGGGGCCATGATCACCATGTTGGGTACCGGCCGGCTGTAACTGAGATCGAGATTGCCGGCGTGGGTCGCCCCGTCCGCCCCCACCTGGCCGGCGCGGTCCACCGCCAGGGTCACGTCCAGGTTCTGCAGCGCCACATCGTGGACCAGTTGGTCGTAGGCGCGTTGCAGGAAGGTGGAATAGATGGCCACCACCGGCTTCACCCCCTCGCAGGCCATGCCGGCGGCGAAAGTCACCGCGTGCTGTTCGGCGATGCCCACATCATAGTAGCGGTCGGGGAAACGCTGCGAATACGCCACCATACCCGAGCCTTCGCACATGGCCGGGGTGATGGCCACCAGCCGGTCGTCCTGTTCCGCCAGGTCACACAACCAATCGCCGAACACCTCGGTATAGGTCACGCGCTTCTGCCCCCTCTTCATCTTGCCGGTGGCGGGGTTGAAGGGGGTAACGCCGTGATAGACACAGGGGTCGCCCTCGGCGGGCTCGTAACCCTTGCCCTTGCGGGTGACCACATGCAACAGGCGCGGGCCGGGCAGGTCCTTCATGTTGCGCAGGGTGGAGATCATGCTCGGCAGATCGTGGCCATCGAGGGGCCCGATGTAGTTGAAGCCCAGCTCCTCGAACAGGGTGCCGGGCATCACCATGCCCTTCATGTGCTCCTCCCAGCGCCCCACCAGTTCACGCAGGTGCGGCATGCCGCGCAGGGCGCTCTTACCGCCCTCTTTCACCGTGGTGTAGAACTTGCTGGAGAGCACCCTGGCGAGGTAGTTGCTCACCGCGCCCACCGGCCGGGATATGGACATGTCGTTGTCGTTGAGGACCACCAGCAGGTCGAGATCGAGGCTTCCGGCGTGATTGAGGGCCTCGAAGGCCATGCCGGCAGTCAGAGCGCCGTCGCCGATCACCGCCACCACCTTCTGCCGTTCGCCCTTGCGCCGCGCCGCCGCCAACATGCCCAGGGCGGCGCCGATGGATGTACTCGAGTGGCCCGTGCCGAAGGTGTCGTATTCGCTCTCCTCGCGGCGGGGGAAGCCGGCCAGCCCGCCCTTTTGCCGCAGGGTGTGCATGCGGTCGCGGCGGCCCGTGAGGATCTTGTGGGGATAGGCCTGGTGGCCCACGTCCCACACCAACCGGTCCCGGGGGGTGTCGAAGACATAGTGCAGGGCGAGGGTCAGCTCTACCACGCCCAGCCCCGCGGCGAGGTGGCCACCGGTGCGCGACACCGTCTCGATGAGGAACCCGCGCAACTCGTCGGCGAGCGCCTCCAGTTCCTGCTCGGGCAACAGACGCAGGTCGTCGGGCAGCGCTACCCGGCTCAAGAGCGGGTAGCTCTCGGCAATACTCCTCGGTGTATCGTCTTGTGTACCGGACATTCCGCAAGGATCCTCGGGATCACGCCGGACGGCCGCTCCGCATACGACAGGCAGCCCTCCGCGTCATGGTCCAAATGGACAGCGTTTCCTTCAAAATCCCGGTATTGTACTCCAAATCGACCGTCTCCGTTTGCGGGACACCACGAGTCTCGCGTCCCGACCAACCCGCTGGAGGGGGCAAAGAGGGCCGACCGTTCCGGCTGGACCGCCCGGATTATTCATGAATCGCCGCGATGATTGCGCAGAGAATTGTCCGCACAGGGGATTTTCCGACCGAGTGGAATACGGGCTGTATTGCCGAGGAAGGAAAGTTCCCTGTGCGGACAAGGATCAAGCAAGGGCGCGAGCGACTTCATGAATAATCCGGGCTAGGAGTCTGTCGGGTTTAGGTGATCGTCGCGAGCATGGTGGGAAAGCGAGGCCAGTTTTTCTCGATTTTGAGGCGCATAGTGGGTCTACGCAACGAAAAATCGAGGAAAAATGGACCGCTTTCCCACCAGCGCAGTAGATTAATCCTAAATCCGACAGACTCCTAGCGAACCCGCCAGCACCCGCACAACAACTGCCGAACTACACTCCTCCCAAATATCCATCGCAAATACCGCTATCCTGGGGAGATTGGCCATTTATGGTTACGTGCGGCGGCCCCTCCTTGCACAAGGGAGAATCCGGGGCAGGATATTTCTTGTATTGTCTACTTTCCGGATCTAGTCCACTTTCCGGATCTAGCCGTATATCCAAGTATTGAACATCAGAGGGAATGTTGCCCAAAGGGCTCAGATCCTCAATCGGATTACCATTCAAGGACAAATCTCTAGCAGGATAGCCAATCCGGTTGAACTGCCCAAGATCGCGAATCTGGTTGTTGCTCAGATCCAAACTCGTCACCTTGTCACCATCACCGCCCAAGGACGGTGCGGGCGTCAGCAGGTTTTTCAGCGGCGATATGTCAGTGATATCGCCGCCGCGGAGCCACACTTCTACTGGTCCGCTCTCAAATCCACTAAAAGCCCTACCTGCATAAACCCCTTCGATGGCGGCAAAAATCCGTAAGTCTTCATCATTCATACCTTTCTCATTGCAGTTAATATCCAAGCTAAATCGCTCTGTGCCGGAAGCGACGCACCCTTCACCACAGTCGCTTCTGCTCGGCCCCAACACCAACCTCTCTCCGAAGTATGTGCCAGTAGACTCATCATTCGTCGCCCATATCGGAATATCATCGGCGGGAACATCATATGATATGTAGCCCTCTTCGCCGCTACCCTCGATGTAGTGCCCCACGAAGCATCCTTTACCCTCCAGATACCGCACAAACCTCGCCCGATCACTGTTGCTGGTTGTATCCCCATAGGCCAGCAGCACCGCCAGTTCCCGGTCGCCCGCCCAGACCTCCACAGTGCGCGATACCCGGTGCCCGCCGATGGTGGTCTCCACCACCACGGGCCCCGAGGGTCGGTCGATCTCGACGCTGAAGCCGCCGTCCCCGCCGATGGTTCCTTCACCCAGCGCATTGCCCTGTACATTGCTTACCCGGACCACACCGCCCGTGTTCAGCGGGGCACCGCTGAAAGCGTCCACCACCCGACCGGTCACCGTAACCTTGGGTGCGATGTTGTCTGCCTTCACCACCAGGCAGCCGCCCAGGGTCCGCTCTTCGCCCGTGCTCAGGCTGATGGCGCGCGGCACGGAGACGGCGCCGGCGGTCTTTGCCGTCAGGGTCAGCGCCTCTCCTGCCGGGACGTTGAGGAAGGTGAAGTTCCCCTGCCCGTCGTGGATCTTCCGTTCGGCGCTCCAGCCGGTGCCTCGCAACAGAATGTAGGCATCCGTCACCCGCTGGCCGTTGGCATCTTCCACGCAACCGGTCAGGTCGCCTGTGTTGGCTATCGCAATGTCAAGATTCCAGGTGGTGAAGTGGCCAACGCTGCCGCTGTAGGTCTTGCTCGCGGCGTCGTAGGTCGCTTTGCCTTCTTCCACCCAGATGCCTTTGGCCCTGTCGTAGTACCACAACGGGATGACAGCCGGCGGTTCGCCGCCGATCTTTTCGTCCAGCGGGAAGGTGAGCGTCGCCTGCTGGCCGTTAGCCAGTTTTACGTCTTGGCCCTGTTCGTCTGTAAGTTTGACTTCGATATAGCCATAGGATTTCAGCGCTAAGGTCTGCCCCGATGCGGATTCGCCTTCGTAGTCTCCAGGAAATGCGGCCGCGCCTATCTGCGTAGTCACTTTGTTGTAGGAGACTTCCAGGGTCACTTTTCCTGTGTAGGGCTGGCCGTCCGCCTGAGTGTAGGCGTTTGCCGGTATAGTCACTTTCGCGCCCTTGACGTCGATGCGGGCCGGGATGTCCGCCGCCTGGGTCTCTTTCCGGTCCACCGGCGCCAACGTGAAGTCCGCGATGTCGCCCACGTCGTCGATTTTACGTCCCTGTTCGGTGTAGCCGTCCAAGGTCACCACCAGACTAGCTCCGGCCTCCGGTTCTTCCTGAAGCTCGAGCCGGTAGGCCCCTCCTGAGTCGGTCTCGACCTCTTCGCCTGTGCCCGCCACCTGCACCCGCGCGCCTTGCAGGCCGTTGCCGGCCGGGTCGGTGACGGTACCGATAATGATGCGGATCGGGACTTCGATCACGGTCACTGTCCGCGTGGCCGTGGCGTTGTTGCCGGCGGTATCGCTGACGCTGTAGGTGACGGTGTAGTCGCCCACGCTGGTGGTCTCGACACTGCCTTCGGTCTGGATAGCCGCAGTCAGGTCGCCGTCCACATCGTCCGTCGCCGTGGCGCCGGGGTCTTCGTAGGTGTCGCCCACAACCAGGGTCAACGGATTGTCGCCTTTGAGGGTAATCACGGGCGCGGTAGTATCACCATTTCCGGTGTCACCATTTCCGGTGTCACCATTTCCGGTGCCACCATTTCCGGTGCCACCATTTCCGGTGCCACCATTTCCGGTGCCACCATTTCCGGTGTCACCATTTCCGGTGTCACCATTTCCGGTGTCACCATTTCCGGTGTCACCATTTCCGGTGTCACCATTTCCGGTGTCACCATTTCCGGTGTCACCATTTCCGGTATCACCATT
>Ga0256841_1002333_pt1 | contig 15245 bp, 13 predicted proteins | sample 356308metaG_FD_185971 | JGI IMG/M metagenome (GOLD analysis project Ga0256841, IMG submission 185971) | Hydrothermal vent microbial communities from Mid Atlantic Ridge, Atlantic Ocean - 356-308 | ecosystem: Environmental > Aquatic > Marine > Hydrothermal vents | place: Atlantic Ocean: Mid... | reverse complement strand
TTGCCCAGATTGTTCGAACGGACAAAAGCCGATGTTATTCATCGACTTGCAGGACGTTCGGGCAAGCTGGGTGAAAAGATCCCGGGAAAAACCGGATAGCATGACAGGTACGAACTGTATCCAGCATGCTCGTCACGCAACAGGCTGTAATTCATGGTAAAAAACCCATATTTTGCGCGTTCTGGTGAAATATGCGGGTTAATTGGCCGTCTCGAAAACTCGATATCGCTTGTTCAGCCGGATTCCTGCTGGCCGGGACGGGGTATGCCCAGCCGCTGGCGTTTTTGCCACAGGGTTTTGCGGCTGATACCCAGTTGCCGGGCGAGTTCGGTTTCGGTGACATGATCCTGATGTTCGAGAACGAATTTGCGGAAATAGTCTTCCAGTGACAAATGATCGTTGGTGGTCTCCGCCTGTGCCGCGTTGGGCTGGGGAATGCCCAGGGCGGCAGTTGTCACCTGTTCGCTGTCGGAGAGGATGGCGGCCCGCTCGATGGCGTTTTCCAGTTCCCGGACATTGCCCGGCCAGTGATAGGCGCGGAGGCTCTCGCGTGCTTCAGCAGAAAATTGCATGTCGGACCGGTTCAGGCGTTTGCAGGTCTTGTGCAGCAGATGGTCCGCCAGAAGCTGCAGATCGTCACCTCGCTCGCGCAGCGCCGGAAGCTTCAGTTCCACGACTTGCAGGCGGAAAAACAGATCGTTGCGAAAATCGCCCTGATCCACCATTTGCTGAAGATTACGGTTGGTGGCAGCCAGAATGCGCACGTCCAGATGCAGGGTTTTTTCCGATCCTACGCGGCGCAGTTCCCCATCCTGGAGCACCCGCAGCAGGCGGGCCTGGATGGAAAGGGGGAGTTCGGCGATCTCGTCGAGGAAAAGCGTGCCGCCATCGGCGGACTGAATCAGGCCGGTGCGCGCCTGGTCTGCGCCAGTGTAAGCGCCTTTCACATGGCCAAACAGTTCCGATTCCACCAGATTTTCGGGAATGGCGGCGCAGTTTACCGCGACAAAAGGCGCTTCCCGGCGCGGGCTGTGAGCATGGATGGCCCGCGCCACCAGTTCCTTGCCGGTGCCGGATTCCCCGAGAATGAGTACGCTGGCGGTAGTAGGAGCAACTTTCTGTATGTTCTGGAACACGGCCTGCATGGGGGGGCTTTTGCCTATCATGCCATCCGTAGGCCAATTCTCCGCCACGTCCTGTTGCAGCGCCTGGTGGGCGCGTTCCTTGCGTTTCTGCCGGAGGATCTGCTCTATGAGCACCAGCAGCTCCTCGTGATCGAAAGGTTTGGCAATATAATCCGCGGCGCCCTGTTTCATGGCTTCCACCGCCGAGGACACGCTGGCATAGCTGGTCATGATGAGTACCGGCACAGGACTGGCCAGGCTGATGAGGTCCGTACCCGGTTTCCCTGGCAGGCGGATATCCACGATAAGCAGCTGAAAGTCGCTCAGTTCATGGTTCTCCATCGCGGCCTCCACGCTGTCCGCGGTGGCCACCTCATAACCATTGCGCTTGAGCAGTTTGCTCACGGCATCGCGGATGACCTGCTCATCTTCTACGATCAGTATGTTGCTCATGACGGATTCAGGGGTTCTCCGGGGAAGCTGATGATGACCCGGGTGCCCTTGCCGGGCTCCGAGTCGATTTCAATGTCGCCATTGTGATCCAGGATGATGTTTCTCGCCAGCGCCAATCCCAGTCCCGTGCCCTTGCCGGTCTGCTTGGTGGTGGTGAAGGGCTCGAACAACTGGTCGCGGAAATGATCGGGAATGCCGCTGCCCTGGTCGATGACCGTAACGATCAGCCGCCGGGCATGCTGTTGCGCCGATACCGAAATCTCATCGCCCCTGGAGGAAGCATCACTGGCGTTATTCAACAGATTCACGAATACCTGGGAAAGACGCTGACGGTCGGCATTGAGGGTGATCGATGCATCGCAGTCGATTCGGTAGTGGAGGCCGTCATGCTTGTGTGTGAGCTGCACCAGAGCCAGGGCGTCTTGCAGAACTTCGCGCAGGGCCACGGGTGCCAGGGGGCGGTCGGCGCTGCTGCTGCGGCTGAAATTCATCAGTGACTGGACGATATCGGTGATACGCCGGGTCTGGGTGAGAATGTCCCGGGCGCTCTGTTCGATGGCGGCCGGTTCTTCTTCATATTTCAGGTTTTGCGCAATGGAGGCGATGCCGGTCACCGGATTGCCGATTTCGTGGGCCACGCCCGCCGCCAGACGGCCTATGGAAGCGAGGCGGTCGCTGTGCGCCAGCTCGGCTTCGAGATTTTCCATCTGGGTCAGGTCTTCCATGAGGATGACCATGCCGGGAGCCTCGGAAGTGGGCGAGACCTGGGGATCCTCGACAACCGCCTTGTGCAGATTGAACCAGCGGGTCTTGCCCGCAAAGCTGACTTCCAGATGGTAGCTGTGACTGTCCGCGGCGCGGGCAAAACCACCCAGCAGGTCATTCCATGGTTCCGGCAACTGCGACAGGGGATGGCCGATGGTGGTTTGCGCATCGATGCCCGTGGTGTCTTCCATGGCCTGATTCCAGATGATGATTTCCCCGTCTTGTCCCAGGGCGCAGGCGCCCAGGGGCAGGTCTTCGAGAATCTGCCGCTGGTATCGCTGCAGGTTGTCCAGTTCCCGGGTGAGACCGTGCAGCACCGAGCGGGAATGCGCCAACCGTTCCTCCACATAGCGCATGGAGTCCGCCAGGGCGGTGCGCGCTTCGGGATCCAGGGCCAGCTTCTGATTGACGATGAGGTGAGACATCTGCGGGCCGATGAGCCCGTACAGATTGCGTTCAATGCGTTCGCGCAGGCGGCGCAACTCCGCCGGGCGGGTTTCCCGGGGTGACATCTTCAGATCGTTGAGTGCATGATCGACTTCCTTTTCGGCAGTGGATTTTCCCAGCAATACGCTCAGTTCTTTCTTGAATTCCTCGGGAGAACGGGCGGTTACCACGCCGCTAAGCGGAATGAACATGCTGCTGCAGCAGCTTGCTGCCGCCTGTTGCTCAGCAATGCGCTGACGATTCGCCAGAGAGACCATGGCAAACAGCAGGCTGTTCAGGCCCAGGGAACAGAAGGTGGCGAAACTCCAGTGATCCAGTGCCAGCATTTCCTGCCAGTGGGACAGGGGATAGGCATTTTCGATGAATCCCGAATGTTGCAACATGGGCACCAGCAGGGTGAAGGCCCAGACACCGATGCCGCCGAGCAAGCCGGCGATGACGCCCTCCCGGGTGGCGCGGCGCCAGTACAATAGCCCGACGATGCCGGGCAGGAACTGAACCACCGCGACAAAGGAAATCAGCCCCAGTTGCGCCAGACCGGCGCGATGCTCGAGAAAGGCATAGAAACTGTAACCGGCAAGAATGATCAGGCCGATCATCAAGCGCCGTCCCCATAGCAGCCAGTAATAGAGATTCAGTCTGGGGTCGGGATAACTGGCGGGCAGCAGCAGATGATTCATGCACATGGAAGACAGCGCCAGGGTGGTGACGATAACCATGGCGCTGGCCGCGGAAATACCTCCGATGAAAGTCAGCATGGGCATCCAGGAGTGTCCCTGGGACAAGGTGATGCTGAGCACATAATAGTCCGGGTCCGTACCCAGGCCGAGGTAATGCCCTGCCCAGAGGATGACCGGTATGGGCAGGTTGAGCAGCAGCAGGAACAGGGGAAAGCTCCAGCTGGCTACGCGCAGATTGTCTTCCCGGAGGTTTTCCGCGAACAGCATATGGAACTGCCGGGGAAGCAGAAAGGCCGCGCCAAAGGCAAGAAAGATCAGGGTGCCCCACTGAGTGCCGCCCACAGGTTCATACAGTTTCTCTATCGCATCCGGATGTTCGCCCAGCCACTGGTTCAGGTTGTCCGGCCCGCCGAACACGCCAAACAGGGCGAACAGGCCGACACTCAGCAGGGTAACCAGCTTTACCAGGGATTCAAAGGCTATCGCCATGACCAGGCCGCGGTGTTTCTGCCGGGGCGAGATATGCCGCGCGCCGAACAGAATGGCGAAAGCGGTAAGCGTGATGCAAAAGCCCAGGGCCAGGATGTGGGGTGGCGCCTCCTGGGTAAGCTCCTGCAGGGATTGGGTAACCGCCCTTATTTGCAGGGCGATATAGGGCAGGGCGCCAATGAGCATGAACAGGGTAACCAGCATGCCAACCAACTGGCTGCGATAACGGAAGGCAAACAGATCCGCCAGGGAACTGAGCTGATATTCGCTGGTGAGGCGCAGAATGGGCCTGAGCAATACCGGGCTGAGCGCAAAAGCCAGGGTCACGCCCAGATAGATGGTGAGAAACAGATAACCGTTGGAATTGGCGAATCCGACGCTGCCGTAATAGGTCCAGGAAGTGGCATATACCCCCAGGGACAAGGTGTACACCAGCGGATGAGAGACCCATTGTTCCGGAATCAGCCCCCGATCCGTGACATAGGCAATGAGAAACAGCAGCACCAGGTAGAGAAAACCCGCGATGAACAGGGAGGACAGCTCCAGGGTCATGGGTCCTGCTTCCTCCTGCCCCGGAAATGAGCCACGGCCAGCAGGACGACGACCAGCAGCCACAGGACATAGGGAAGATACCAGGCGTGGCCGCCTTTGCTCCACAGACCGGCAAAGGGTGTGGCAAAGAAGAGCAGCAGAATGAAGCCTGTGACCAGGCTTCTGGCGGTGCTGTCATTGTCAGGAGTGCGTGCCATGAAGGGAAAATATCACAACTGGTTTTTTTTCACCTCTGCAAGACAGCGAACCGTTCCAGCGGTGATTTTTTACGCGGTGGGAGCATCATGGGGCTGGCGGATCCATGGGGTTTCCCTGTGGAGGGGTTTCCTGCTACATTCCGGGGACATTGTCCACGCAATCGGAAATTGCCATGAATCCGGAAAAGGTTGTCTTCGGTTTTTTCATCGTTCTGTCTCTCACCCTCAACTTCGGTTTCTTTGTCGGCGAGATCGATGACCCTGTGCATCACAACGTCTATGAGCTGTTTGCGGTGCTTGTCGTCAATATCATTGCCACCTTGCTGAAGTTTGGTGATCGCAGTCAACAGGGGGCGATTCTTCTGTCCACCAGCCTGGTGGCCGTGCTGCAACTGGTGGCGGCGGCCATTTTGTGGATGTGGGTGGAACATATTTCCGGCAGTGGCCTGACGCCTTCGGCCATGGCCAGTATCGTTTCCTTAAGTGGCGGCGCCATGCTGGCGAATATCATTTCCGTGGTATTGCTCATCATCGAGACGGTAATGCTGCGCCGCTGAGGCCTCATGGACAATATCGTCTTTCTCATCCTGCGGCGCATGCGCCGCCCGCTGCTGACCCTGGTGCTGGTCTATGCGGTGTCCATACTCGGGCTGGTGCTGATTCCGGGGCAGGATGCCCAGGGGCAGCCCTGGCACATGAGCTTCTTTCATGCGTTCTATTTTGTCAGCTTCATGTCCACCACCATCGGTTTCGGTGAGGTTCCCTACGAATTCACCGATGCGCAGCGGGTATGGGTAACCATCTGTATCTATCTGTCCGTGGTGGCCTGGCTGTATGCCATTGGTACGATTCTTTCGCTGTTGCAGGACAAGACCTTCCAGCACGCCATCCGGGAAAGGCGCTTTGCGCAGCGCATCCGGCGTATGCGCGAGCCGTTCTATATTCTTTGCGGATACGGAGAAACCGGACGCGAACTGGCCAGGGCGCTGACGGAAAGGGGGCAGCATGTGGTGGTCGTGGATCTCAACGAGGACAAGATCAATCTTTTGAAGTTGCAGAACCTGCGGGACTATGTCCCCGCCCTGCATGCCAATGCGCGAACCCCCAGATACCTGATGGAAGCAGGCCTGGGACACCCTCAGTGCGCAGGGGTGGTGGCGCTGACCAACAACAATGAAGTGAACCTGAAGATTGCGATCACCGCAAAGCTGCTCAATCCGGATGTCACTGTCATATGCCGTGCCGATTCCCATGAGATCGAGGCCAACATGGCTTCTTTCGGCACGGATTACATCATCGATCCTTTCGATACCTTTGCCAAGTATCTTTCTACTGCGTTGCAGACCCCAGGCCTGTATCTGCTCCAGCGCTGGCTTACCTCCAGACCCGGAACCCTGCTGCCGGAGCCGGTATATCCCCCCACTCGCGGGCACTGGATCATTGGCGGTTATGGGCGTTTTGGCAAGGCGGTGTTCGAGCGGCTGAAAAAGGAAGACATCTCCGTCACGGTGATGGAAGCCACGCCGGAGAAAACCGGCGAGCCCCGTCAGGGAGTGGTCAAGGGCAGGGGAACCGAAGAGGAAACCCTGCTCGAAGCCGACATACAGCAGGCGGTAGGCATTGTTGCCGGTACCGACAACGATGCCAACAACCTTTCCATCGTAATGACCGCGCGAGCCATGACCAACAAGCTGTTTGTCATCGCACGCCAGAATTACCGGGAGAACGACACCCTGTTTCAGGCAGTGGGGGCGGATATGGTCATGCATCCCTCGGCCATAGTGGCGGAGAAGATCCGGGTGCTGCTGGCCACGCCCATGCTCTATGAATTCATGAGTTTGGCGGCCTATCAGGAGGAAAACTGGGCTTGTGAGCTGGTCAGTCGTATCGCCGGGCTGGTGGATCATCGCGTACCTCTGATTCAGGAGTTCTGTATTCAACAAAGCCGGCACTGCGCCATTGAATACATGCTCGAAAGAGGCAAGGTGGTGCGTTTGGGGGATATCATGCGTGAACCGGGAAACCTTGAACGGCCTTTGAACAGCATTGCCCTGCTACGGATCAGCCGCAACAGCCGGGAGCTGTTGCCAGCCGATGACACGGAACTGCTGCTGGGAGACAAACTGCTGTTTTGCGGCACCCGGCATGCGTTTTCCACCATGGAGTGGATTCTCTGTCATGGTCCGACCCTGGAATACATGCTTACCGGAGAAGACCAGCCGCGCAGCTGGCTGTGGCGGAAATATGGCAAAAGGTTCAAAAGATGAATGCTGATCGACTTTATGAGTATTTTTCCGGCATGGAGCTGTTGTTGCTCGGTGCCAACCTGCTGTTACTGCTGTTTTCCCGCAGACTGCTGAAATTCATCTTTCCGGAGCATGAGGACGAAGGTCTTTTCCGCAGCCGTCTGAATCTTTTTCGCGTTGCCAGTGTGATTGCCCTGGCGATCATAATCAGCAGCGCCATCATGCATCCGGGCAGCGGCGCGCTGTGGATCACCAGAACCCTTGGGGTGATGCTGGCGATCTATATCGCCTGGCTGTGCTTTTATTTCATCGCCCGCCTGATCCGGCGTCGCTGGGGAGGAGAGCGCAAGCGCGGCGATGAAACGGTGTTTGTGGAAACCTACAATTCCCGCTTGCTTACCCTCATCGCAGGCGCCGTGGTTTCTGTGGTCACTCTGGTGGCGGTGATCCGTATCATGGGATACAGCACCCTGCTGGAAGCCGGAGGGGTGCTGGGCGTACTGGGCGTCATGCTTGCCATCACCCAGTCGTCCTGGGTGCCGGATCTGGTTAGCGGACTGGTGATTCTCAACAGCCGGCTGATTGCCGAGGGAGACATCATTCAGCTGGGAGAAGACAACAACCAGGTGGGCATGGTGTTTCGCACCAAGGTGTTTTTTACCGAGATACTGCATCTGGCCAACAATCACCGCATTCTGATCCAGAACAGCAAACTGCGCAGCATGACCGTACACAATCTGTCACGTTTTGCTTCCGCCAAGGGATTGCGTGAATCATTGAACATCAATGTTTCCTATGATGTCACCGAGGAGCAGGTAAACGACCTGTTCAACCAGGTGATGGAATATGCCAGGGAAGACAATGACCTGCCTCTGGAGAACCAGTACGAAGTGGAGATTCGCGCCACCCGTGGTGGTGATTATGCGGTGCAATGGACCTGTTTCTATTACATCAAGGAAACCCGCCAGGTGCTCAAGATCCGCCAGCTGATGCTGGCGCTGGTGCTGCGAACCGCCCGGGAGCAGAATCTGAGCCTGCAGACGCCGGTGCTGTATCAGTTGGAAGCTGGGCATCAGCCGCCCCAGACCTCGTGAATTTCGAATAAAACCTTCCATGTTGTTTCCCCCGCGGGTGGTTTTTCTGTTTGTGTGGTTTTCCCCAATACTCACAACCGGGTCTTCTGGAGTACCATTGGCAAAAATCTGTGTACAACAACCAATCGAGAATGAGGAGTTCTGACATGAATAAGATTTTGGCCATTGGTCTTGCCCTGTTCGTTTCCGTTTCTGCCTGGGCGGGAGAAAAGAAAACCGCCGCCATGCCCGAGATGGATCAGGCCATGATGCAGAAAATGGTTCAGGCCAGCATCCAGAAGTTCAAGATCAACGATGACGTGTCCGTGGAAGACGCCATCGATTCGATGATGCTGAGAGCAAACAATCTCAACTTCAAACTGGTGGCGGATCTGCCTCTGTCCGAGCAGGTGAAGGCCATGGGGGAAGAAGCCAACTACATGCGCATCCTGGCCTTTTGTGATGCCCTGATCGCCAAAAAGATGGTGGAACATGACATTGTCTTCGCCGGCTTTCTCCCCTGCCGCATCGCGGTGTTGAAGGATGCCAAGGGGCAGGGCTGGATCGTTACCATGAATATGGACATGATGGTCAAGGGCGTGAGTCTGCCCAAGGATCTGCAACCTCTGGCCCTGAAAGTCCGGGATACGATTTACAGCATTGTAGATGCCGGAGTGAATGGCGATCTGTAACCTTGGAGCGAACCTGCAAACCTGCTTTCCTTTCAGGTTTGCAGGTTACAAATTACATAATAATCATATTCTTATATACAATTAAAAGGGAGATTGGCATGGCAAATCCAGCGCAGATTTGCCATAATCCCTCATTCATCTCGCCGGCTGGCCCGATGTTGTCACAATAAGAGCCGCCGCGATTCAATCAGCATAATAATCCTTGAGGAGGAATTCGATGGCACACATCGTAGTACTTGGCGCCGGAACCGGCGGCATGCCAGCCGTCTATGAATTACGCGACAAACTGGGCTCTGAACATCAGGTAACCCTTGTCAATGAGCGGGAATATTTTCAGTTCGTACCGTCCAACCCCTGGTTGGCGGTGGGTTGGCGGGATCGCGCCAGCATCACTTTCGACATTCGTCCTCATGTGGAGCGCAAGGGCATCAACTTCATTGCCAAGCGCTGTGACAAGATCGATACCGACAACAACCGCCTGGAACTGGAAGGCGGCGATACGCTGGACTTCGATTATCTCGTCATCGCCACCGGGCCCCGTCTGGCTTTTGAAGAAGTCGAAGGCTCCGGCCCCGAAGGCGGCCATACCCAGTCCATCTGCAGCGTGGATCACGCCGAGAAAGCCTATGATGCCTACAAGGAACTGCTGGAAGATCCTGGGCATGTGGTCATTGGCGCCATGCCTTTTGCCTCCTGCTTTGGTCCCGCCTACGAATTTTCCTTCATCGTGGATACGGATTTGCGCAAGCGCAAGATTCGTGACCGCGTGCCCATGACCTATATCACCTCCGAGCCTTACATCGGGCATCTGGGCCTGGGCGGGGTTGGTGATTCCAAGGGCATGCTGGAATCGGAGATGCGCAACCACCACATCAACTGGATCACCAATGCCAAGGTGACCAAGGTGGAAGAAGGCAAGATGTACGTCGAGGAATACGACGACGCCGGCAACAAGATCAAGGATCATGAAGTGGAATTCAAGTTCTCCATGATGCTGCCCGCCTTCAAGGGCGTGGACGCAGTCATGAATGTCGAGAACCTGTGCAACCCCCGTGGTTTCGTGTTTGTTGACGCCTATCAGCGCAACCCCACCTATCCGAACATCTACGCCGCTGGCGTATGTATTGCCATTCCGCCGGTGGAAGCCACTCCCGTACCCACGGGCGCGCCCAAGACCGGTTACATGATCGAATCCATGGTAACCGCTATCGTGCACAACATCTCCAACGAGCTGGAAGGAAAGGAGCTGGATACCAAGGCGACCTGGAACGCCATCTGTCTCGCGGACATGGGCGATACCGGCGCCGCCTTCGTCGCCCTGCCGCAGATTCCGCCGCGTAACGTGGCCTGGTTCAAGAAAGGCAAGTGGGTACACATGGCCAAGATCGCCTTCGAGAAATACTTCATCCGCAAGATGAAGAAAGGTTCGTCCGAACCCATCTACGAGAAATACATTCTCAAGATGCTGGGTATTGGCAAGTTGCGCTGAGAACGGATCCCTTCCGCGCAAGAGCCCGGCATCTGCCGGGCTTTTTGCGTTATGATACAGCCTGGTTGGCTGATCGGATTTGCATCGATGGGGAGAATGCGAAAAAACACGCACATGGTTCTCGTGGAGAACGTCAGAATCGGGGGGAATGCGCCTGTCGTGGTGCAGTCCATGACCAATACCGATACGGCCGATGTGGCGGCTACGGTGGCGCAGATCATCGATCTGGCAAAGGCCGGCTCGGAACTGGTCAGAATCACGGTCAACAACGATGAATCCGCCGCTGCCGTGGGGCGGATCCGGCAAGAACTGGATGCGTTGGACATCGATGTTCCCCTGGTCGGTGATTTTCACTTCAATGGTCATCGCCTCCTGGAAAAATATCCGGATTGCGCCACCGGCCTGGCCAAGTACCGTATCAATCCTGGCAATGTGGGCAGTGGTGAAAAACGCGATGAACAGTTCAACGCCATGATTGAAATGGCCGCCCGACACGGCAAGGCAGTGCGTATCGGCGTCAACTGGGGATCTCTGGACAAGCAGCTGGTAGCGCGCATGATGGATGAAAACGCGCATTCGGCCAATCCCAGGGATGCCGACCAGATGACCAGGGAAATCATGGTCGCATCGGCGCTGGAAAGCGCAGCTCGGGCGCAGGCAGCCGGACTGCCGGCGGAGCGTATCGTGCTTTCCTGCAAAATGAGTGGTGTACAGGACCTCATCGCCGTTTACCGCATGCTGTCAGAGCGCTGTGACTATGCCCTGCATCTCGGGCTGACCGAGGCCGGCATGGGAACCAAGGGCGTGGTCGCTTCCACCGCTGCCTTGTCGGTGTTGTTGCAGGAAGGGATTGGCGACACCATCCGCGTTTCCCTTACCCCGGAACCCGGTGGCAGCCGCACTACCGAGGTCAAGGTGGCGCAGCAGATCCTTCAGGCGCTGGAACTGCGCTCCTTCACTCCCCAGGTGATCGCCTGTCCGGGATGCGGGCGCACCACCAGCACCTATTTTCAGCAACTTGCCCAGGACATTCAGGACTATCTCGACGCCAGCATGCCCCGCTGGCGGAGCCAATATCCCGGCGTGGAACAAATGAGCGTGGCGGTCATGGGCTGTGTGGTCAACGGCCCCGGTGAAAGCAAGCACGCCAATATCGGCATCAGCCTGCCGGGTACCGGTGAACAGCCCGCTGCGCCGGTCTATGTGGATGGGGTCAAGACCGTGACCCTGAAAGGCGAGGGCATTGCCGCCGAGTTTCAGCAAATCGTCGAAACCTACGTTCAGGAGCATTACTCCTGACTCTTTCGCACAGCAGGCATTCCATCAGCCCAGCACGTTGCCCAAAGGACTGCGAACCGCCATTCCGCCCCGGTTGAGAACATGGGTATAGATCTGCGTGGTGCGAACATCCTTGTGCCCCAGCTGTTCCTGAACCGTGCGGATATCCGAGCCTCTTTCCAGCAAATGCGTGGCAAAAGAATGGCGCAGGGTGTGGCAACCGGCTTTCTTGCGAATGCCCGCCCGTCTTACCGCGGCATTGACCGCTTTCTGGATTACACTGGCATCCAGATGATGTCGGCGTTCCTGTTGTGAACGGGGATCCCGACTGCGGCGGCTGGCCGGAAAGACATATTGCCACCCCCATTCCCGGCAGGCGTTGGGATATTTTCGGCTCAATGCATGGGGCAGATACACACAGCCAAATCCCGCCGCCAGATCCCGCTCATGCAGGGTTTTCACGTTCTGCAAATGTCGTTGCAATGGCAAAACCAGCTCATCGGCCAGAGTAACCACCCGATCTTTTCCACCTTTGCCATTTCTGACCAGCACTGTCCGCCGGGAAAAGTCCAGATCCATTACGCGCAGGCGAAGCGCCTCGATCAGCCGCAGCCCCGACCCATAGAGAAGACAAGCGACCAGCCACTGCACCCCTTCCAGTCCTCTGAGTAACTTTGATACCTCTTCCACAGAGAGAACCACCGGGATGCGTTTGGGGCGCTTGGCATGGGCAATCCCTCTCATCTCCGCTGCCAGGGGACGATCAAGCACCTCTTTATACATGAATACCAGTGCGTTCAGCGCCTGATTCTGGGTGGAAGCCGCAACATTTCGCTTTACGGCCAGATGAGTGAGAAATTCCGCAACCTCCGTCTCTCCCATCTCCCTGGGATGGCGCTTGCCATGAAACAGGATAAAGCGCCGAACCCAGTCAACATAGGCCTGTTCCGTCCGAATGCTGTAATGCCTGGTGCGAATTGCCCCCGCAACCTCCGTGAGGAAGGCTGACTGATACCTGGGTACGTCCATATCTGGTTCTCCATTGGTTCTTATTCGAAATATAGACCAACCGAACAAGCGTGGTCAAGGAAAATTATTTCCATATATTACCGAGAGGAGAATAAGCGGATAATCACTGTGGAAAAGCAGGGTAATCTTTGATAGGCTAGCTATAACAACGAGTTACGATGGAAGTGGGTAAGGCAGGGATGCATGTCTTTGTGTTTTTCCTGGCGGGTATAGGCCGCGATTTTCCATATAGCACGCAAATCCGCGTACTAGACGGCGATTTTCCACATAGTACGCGGATTCAGGCATACTATATGGAAATTTTCCATCTAATATGATGTTGAACTAAACCGCTTCGCGGTAGCTTCCCCAACCCCAGCACTTTGTTGAGAATCGACCACACTCTGTAGAGACCCACCCGGGTCTCTACAGAGGAGAAGATCGATGACCCCCCTACGTCAACAAATGATCGATGCCATGCAACAGCGTGGTTTTTCACCGCGAACCCATCAAAGCTATCTGGCTGCAGTCAGCGCGCTGGCAAAGTATTTCCATACCCCACCAGACCAGCTGCAGCAGACACAGATACAGGAATACTTTGTTTACCTGGTCAAAGAGCGTCATTTGAGTGCAGCTAGTTGCCGGTTGTATCTCAATGGCATCCGCTTTCTGTATTTGCAGGTATTGCAGCAGCCTGAATTTGAAGTGCCGATACAGCTACCCAAGCGACCGCAGAAGATACCGGAGCTATTGACCCGCCAGGAAGTGAAGCAAATCATCGACGCCTGCCCCAATCCCAAGCACCGCATGTTGTTGTTGACCTGCTATGGCTGTGGGCTGCGGGTGAGTGAGCTGGTGGCGCTGAAGGTGCGCCATGTCGATGGTGAACGGCGACTGCTGCGTGTCGAACAAGGCAAAGGCGCCAAGGATCGCACCGTGATGGTATCGGCCGCCCTGCTGCGTCAGTTGCGCCAGTACTGGCAGCAGTATCATCCCCAGACGTGGCTTTTCCCCAACAGCAACACGCCCTGTTTGCACCTGAGCGTTACCAGCGTTCAGAAGCTGTTCAAAAAAGCCAAGGAGCGCACCGGTATCCAGAAAGTTGGGGGCATCCATAGCCTGCGTCATGCCTATGCCACCCATCAGCTGCAGGCTGGGCTGCCGGTTTACACCCTGCAACAGCAACTGGGCCACAGTGACATCCATGCCACCATGCGCTATGTGCATTGGGTGGCGCAGCATCAAACAGGTACGGTGCCCCCGATCGATCTGATTGAACAACTGGGGGTGGACGATGAATAAGCCGCTTACCCTCCAGGGGGTGTTGCACCAACATTTCGTTGACTACACCCGGACACACCCAGTGGACAGCCATCGCCTCAAGGTCTGTCGGCATCTGCAAAGTTGCCATACGCCGGTGTTGGGCGGCATGCAGTATCAGTGTAACCACTGTCACCATCAAGTCCTGCAATACCATAGCTGCCGGGATCGCCACTGTCCTCAGTGCCAGGGGCGGGCCTCACGACGCTGGAGTGAACAACAGCAGAAGGCGACGCTGCCGGTAACCTATTATCACCTGGTATTTACCCTGCCGCATGCACTCAATGGCTGGGTGCAGCTTCATCCTGAGGTGATGTATACCCTGTTGTTCCAGACGGCCTGGCACACGCTAAAAACCTTCGCCGCCGATCCCAAAAGACTGGGCGGCCAACTGGGCATGACAGCGGTCCTGCATACCTGGGGACAGAATCTCAGCCAGCATGTGCATCTGCACTGCCTGGTGCCCGGTGGTGCATTGACCGAAGATGAGACCTGGCATGCGGCACGCAGTACCTATCTGTTTCCGGTACGGGCATTATCCCGGCATTTCCGGGGAAAGATGGTCAGCCGCCTGCGGGCGTGCGCGAAGGCCGGCAAGCTGGGGCGCATCACCCGTGCGGATGAAATCGACAACCTGCTGGATCAGTTGATGGAAAAAGACTGGGTGATCTACAGCAAGCCCAGCCTCGATCGCACCCAAGCCGTGATCAACTACCTGGCCCGTTACAGCCACAAGATCGCGATCAGCGATCACCGGCTCATCGGTATCAAAGGTGATCAGGTACACTTCCAATACAAAGACTATCGGGACAACCAGCCCAAGGTCATGGCCTTGCACCGTGATGAATTAATCCGCCGCTTCCTGATGCATGTGTTGCCCAAGGGATTCATGCGTATCCGCCATTACGGCTTTCTGGCCAACCGCTGCCGACAGGCCGCACTGGTCCGGATACGCAAGATCCTGGAGCAACCGGTAGAAGCGGAAGAAAAGGCAGAAACCGAGGCAACTGAAAGCACCTGGCTTTGTCCCAACTGCCAACAGGGGTATTTACTGCCGAAGCGGATACTGAATCCGTCCTGGTCGCGAACGATCAGTGCGCCAGGCTGACGAGCTGAACCCGAGAGGGGAGGTGAAAAGCTGGATCGATGGCAGCCTGCTACCTGCCTGGTGGGCAGCTATGGCCAAAAGGCAGGAAATCCCTTAGACTCGAAAGGAAATAGCAAGCATGGGCAGGGAAAATGCAAAGGAAGAGCGGCTCGAAGGGACAAAAACGGGTTCAGAAAATCTTCAAACCTGGGCACAGACCGCTGACCGAAGCGGTTGCCAAAATACAAACCCCTTTATATAAAGAGTGCCAACCTGGTTGGCGGCATAGTCCAACGGACATTTATCTGCCATGCGCTGCACAGCAGATAAATGCTTAGATGTTAG
>Ga0256841_1002332_pt1 | contig 15246 bp, 12 predicted proteins | sample 356308metaG_FD_185971 | JGI IMG/M metagenome (GOLD analysis project Ga0256841, IMG submission 185971) | Hydrothermal vent microbial communities from Mid Atlantic Ridge, Atlantic Ocean - 356-308 | ecosystem: Environmental > Aquatic > Marine > Hydrothermal vents | place: Atlantic Ocean: Mid... | reverse complement strand
CTTGTCCAGACCATAGGCCAGCGCCGCAGCCGTCGGTTCGTTGATGATACGCAGCACTTCCAGACCGGCGATTTTACCGGCGTCTTTGGTGGCCTGACGCTGGGCGTCGTTGAAATAGGCAGGCACTGTGATAACGGCCTGTTTCACCTCTTCGCCCAAATAGCTTTCGGCGGTTTCCTTCATCTTGCCCAGAATGAACGCGGAAATCTGGCTGGGGCTGTATTTTTCGCCGTTCGCCTCGATCCATGCGTCGCCATTGCCGCCATCGACAATTTTGTAGGGCACATGTTTTTTATCTTTGACCACTTCAGGGTCGTCAATCCGGCGACCGATCAGTCGCTTGACTGCAAAGATTGTGTTTTCGGGGTTGGTAACGGCCTGACGCTTTGCAGGCTGCCCAACCAGACGTTCGTTGTCTGTAAAGGCAACGACAGATGGCGTTGTGCGCGCGCCTTCTGCATTTTCAATAACCCGCGGTTGCGAGCCGTCCATGATGGCGACACAAGAGTTTGTTGTCCCCAGATCAATACCAATGACTTTAGCCATGTTTTCTGTTCCTTCTCTTAGGCGATGTTGTGGCCCGTGACCCTAGATATAGGCATCAGCGCGCCGATCCCAATTTCCATCAGGGCCAAGCCCCGACAGTGCTTCACGGGGTATATAAGGAGGGTGTAACACCCCTGCAAGACGTTGAGCGGTTTATAAATTGCGATTACACACAAAAAATTGATTCAATTCGGCGGGTTGGTCGGTTTTCGGATTGAATCGCGTAACACCAAGCCTTTTGTGCTGACCAGGGAATATGAATTTATGCCTTGAAAGTGGATGGCAGATTTCCGCTCGGCGAAATATCGCGATGATCGGGGCCCCGAGAAAAGAAATCACATTTTTGCCCGGCTTTGTGCCACCAAGTCGACATGATCTTGTTGTCAAAAGACGCAAACACAAAGCCGGAGTACAAGTGCGTGAGTAAGAAACTGATAACAATCATAGCGTTTTTGTCCGCTACCTTTCTTTTTACACTGGACGCACAAGCCTGTTCCCGCCGGACAGTTCCGGGATCGGACAAAATGATCATGCCCGAGCGCCGTATCAACGAATCCCTTTTGGATGCGGCGGTCCGTGTCGAAGTGAACTATTATCGCTGCCGCGCGGGTTTGCGTCCGGTGCGGTCAGATACGGGTTTGCGCAAGCTGGCCAAAGGCCATAGCAAATGGATGGCACGGACCAGCAATATGTCGCATATCTCTACTGTTTCCGGCCGCCGCACACTCGGTGACCGGCTAAAGCGTTCCGGCATCCGGTGGAAAGCCGCCGCCGAAAACATCGGTATGGTTCATCGTTTCCAGCTGGAAGCCCAACGGTTTTATGCAGGCAATTCCAGTTGCGAGTTTACCAATTCAACCGGACATAAAATTCAACCGCACAGCTACAAGTCACTTGCGCGCTATATTGTAAAATTATGGATGGGCTCGCCAGGGCACAGGCATAATATAATGGATCGGCGCATGACGAAAGTTGGCACTGCAATCGCGCTTGATCGTAAAGCACAGTTTTGCGGGACCTATTATATCACACAGGATTTTTCCCAATAAGCCGGGATCCTAAGCAATAAGATTGTAGTCGCTACCGTTGATCCGGATGATTATTTCGGATTGCGCATCACCATCAACCAACGCCCAGATGATTTGCCCTGTGGGTTTGTAAATTATGAATGCCTCGGAGGCCCCGGCGACACCTGCCCCCGTAGTGTCGGCATAGTTGACCTGAAAATCACTGGCTGATGCAGCCGCGCCACCCCAGACCAACACGTCCCCTTCGGCAGCACTGTAATCCTGAATCCAGTCAGACCCGTGGTCGGCAATGCCGCGATGATAAAACCGGTCTGCCCCAGCCCCTCCGTTCAGACGATCATAGCCAAACCCGCCGTTGATAAAATCATCACCGTCGCCGCCAAAGATCAAATCGGCCAAGCCCGCACCGTTGATCACATCATTGCCGCCCTGCCCGATCAATTCATCCGAGCCAAAACCGCCATTTATCGTATCATTGCCATTTCCGCCATAAACCAGATCATTGCCATATCCGGCGTCAATCGTGTCATTGCCATCACCGGCATAGATAACATCGCGCAAATCGTTTTCGGTTTCGCCACCAAAGATGAAATCATCCCCCGCGCCACCATTCAGGGTATCCGCCCCGTCACCGCCATACAGCCAGTCATCGCCATCATTTCCGCGCAGAATGTCGTTGCTATCCAGCCCGCGCAACAGATCGTTATTGCCCGCGCCCTCCAGTACATCACCATTCGAGGTTCCGGTCAGCACCATGCCCGATACCGGCTGATAGGTTCCGGTTCCGCCATTGCGGATTTCATACACCCACATTCCGGTCACCCCTGTATTGCCGATCGTTGTATCCAATGTGGCAGGGTCTGTGCCGATCTCGAGCGTTTCGGGCAATCGCAATGCAGTGATGATTGCCCGCGCCCCGGCGTCATTAAGGCTGGAACCGGTGGTCCAGTCGATATTCTCGTAGCGGATAACAATATCGAAATCCCCGTTGCCACGGTCAATTAGCTGTAGCTGGTACAAATTGGTTTGATCCGCATCCCGACGATAGCTGCCTACGTCTTCCCATGTGATGGTTACGGTGCCCGTGATCGGGTCAAGATCGACCCAGACCTGTCCGCTCTCGGTGCCTTCACCATCAATCCTTGTGTCAACATCGGACCAGTAAAGAGCAATAACATTGTCATACAGGGCAGTGTTTCCATCGGTGGGGTATTGGCCCAGATCCGTTCCGAAACTGACTGTCCCGTTGGTGTTGACGTAAAACTCCGTTCCCGAGAAATGGGTGCCGAAATAGTTAAACCCGGACGAGAACACATTTGAGACATCGACCTGTAGTGTCCCGTCATCGCTGCGCGGCAGGCTGATTTCGCCATAGCCTTTCGGCCCGCCCAACCCCGTTACAACCGTTCCATTACCGCTTACTGGCATACCACTTCCCCCATTTTCCCACTCGCGATCCTAAAATTATCAGATTGCCAAAATCTGAATCCGGTTCTCCAATCAAGGAAAGGTTTTATTCAAATGTGCAGGTATTCCTTGCTAGAGCATGTTGCACCAAATTGAATTTCCCGACCCGACCCGACCCGACCCGACCCGACCGAACGCATTTTCTTATGCAAACGCTGCCTCGGTCGGGCTGGCAAATGCTCGAATCTTATTAGGTACGACACATTCTAGAAAACAAAGCTGTCGGCGGTCAGGTCTGTAGCGGTCAATGTGCTGCCGTCATCTGTCATGATATCCAAAGAAAGATCACCAAACTGAATGGTCGCCCCCCCGACATGCGAGGTAATGGTCAGGTCGGACGGATCATAAACCATGCCCCAGCGGCTGAGATCAATCAGGTCCAGACCCAATTCAAAATCAAGGATCCGGTCCTGATCCGGTCCGCCATCAATGATAAAGACATCCGCCCCGGCCCCGCCATACAGATGGTCCAGCCCATCGCCACCAAACAGGATATCATCCCCGCCATTGCCGTGCAGGGTGTCATTTCCTGCTCCGCCGTAGATCAGGTCATCCAATACAGTGCCGGACAGCGTGTTATTGCCGCTGTCACCATTGATCGGCGTGGCCAAGGTGTCGGTGGGAATCGTAAACTGCATGATCCCCGACATCCGGCTGCCTGCAGCAAAAATCTGCACTTCGCCATTGAAAACCGCGGTTTGAATCGCAGTGATGTTTTCCAGCGTCCAGCCGTTCTGATTTTCAATACTGTCATGTTCCAGCAACTTGCCGTCGGGCATTATTTCCAGCAGGGTCAGGCCGTCGTCACTGCCACCGGCAACAATAAATCCACGCCCGTTTACCGTAAAACTGTCGATTGCATCCACATTGTCAAACCGGGTGCCCAATGTATCGGTGATATGGTCGGTGACGTACAGAACCCCCATCGGATTGATCCGGACCACGGATATAGAACTGGATAGGGTCGAGGCCACGATGATATAGCTTGTGCCGTTTGCTTCAGTGGCCGTCAGGCTGTCCAGACCGGACAGCCACAGCCCTTCTTTTGCGCCAATGGCATCCACCAGATGCGCATTCCCGCTGGCGTCAATTGTAAAGGTGCTTATTCCCCCCTCCGCGGTAGAGCCGGCAACAAGATAAGTGGTGCCATCAACAGTGACATTGATCAGGTCGGCTATGTCTCCGACGGTGACTTTGATATGGTCGGTAACCGTATCGCGATGCACCAATGTGCCACCCTGCACCTCGTAAATATTCAACCCTTCCGGCCCGCCCGCGCCACCGCCTGTCACAACAAAGGTTGTTGCACCAACCGAAAGGCTGGTAATTTGCGGGGTCAGAACCGGGGTGCCACCGCCATAGCTGGCAGGCGCCGGATTAAACAGGCTGCCGCCTGCATCAAAGTTGTAGCGTTCCAGATGGCTGCTGCCCAGTTCGGCCACCAGCAGGTCTGTGCCGATCATGGTAAAATCCGACAGGCGGAAACTGTTGCCGCCATCATCCACCAGCCAGTCGCCGATATGGCTGGCCACGGCGCCCGCACTCAGGTCAAATCCGATGATCCCGCCATAGGACCCCGATCCGCCGTACAGCCTGTATCCAACCCCGTCCGGCACCAGTTGAAAACTGGTGATCCCGTTCAGATAGGCCCAGGCATCGCTTTGAAAGACAGCTTTGTAGTTAAATCCGGTCATTATCCGCCCCCGCTTTGGATCAATGATCAGGGTGCGGGGGAAAACGGGAAAAGACGGGGCGTAAATGTGGCCGCCTTTGGGCCTAATCAGCCAGTTTTTCTAGAGTTGTATGGAAACGATAAAGGGGTTCTTAACACGTGTTAAAACCGGTGCGCCGCCAGGGATATTCGCAACAATACCTGCTCGGGGAATGATTGCCGGTATACCCGAATGGGGTGCCGGATACGGGCTGTCCCGTTCAGTGCTTGCAAAAATAGGGCCAGTTGATCCCGGGCTTCAGCGGTCAGGCGATCAGAAGAACATTCCAGCGCATGGGCCTGCGCCATTAGCCATCCACGATAGGTGCCATCAAACAGTGCCTTTAGACGCTGTAACCGTTTGGATATCCCCTTGCCGGCTCCAAGGTAATTGCCCTTGTGCTGGCGGTAATAAAGGGCGGGACGGGGGTCGAAAATTACCTTGCCCCCGGCGCCCGTCACAAGTTGGTAAAGCCACCAGTCATGATACGGCGGGGTGCGGGTGGTCAATTCACCCGCTGCGGATTGGGCCAAAGCCAGCGCAGCCGGATTAAGCATAATGGTATTGGCGGGGGCGATGTTTTGCACCAGTGCATTGGCAAATCCGAGGCCGCGGCGCGGGGATCTTGTAATGCTCTGGGGGTTTAAACTGTCGTCGGTGATGATCCGGCGGGCGGTATAAAGCGCGGGGCGGTTAGCGGGGATTTTCGACAGCGCCTCAACAGCGCGGGCCAGTTTGTCGGGCATCCAGACATCATCCTGATCGGCAAAGGCAACATACCCTTGCGGGGCGAGGGCCTGTAGCGCCAGCATATTCTGCGCCACGCCTTTTTGCGGGCCGGTGATTGCGGTGACGGGAAAGGGGGCGCTATTGGCAAAGCGGGCAAGCATATTAAGCGTATCATCGGTCGAGCCATCATCGGAAATGATCAACTGCGTTGGTGGACGGGACTGGGTTGTGATGCTGCGCAATTGTTGCTCCAGGTAGGCTGCACCATTGCAGGTGGCCATCAGAACGGTGATCGGATCGCTATCCATCAGCGCATCCACGGTGGAAGCTGGCCTTGCATCAGGTAATTGTGATGCTCGATCGCGCGCTCAATGCGGGCATAGAAAAAGGTGCGCCCGTTTTCCAGCACCAGCCCCGATTGGCAAATACGCCGCAACAGATCCATGGAATGGGATACCACAATCGCCCCGCTATGCTCCAGCCGTTGGTGCAGCATCGCTTCGCTTTTGGTGCGGAAGGCGGCGTCGCCGACGGATGTTACCTCGTCAATCAGGTAGGTATCAAACGGCACAGCCATCGAAACCGCAAAAGCCAGCCGCGCCCGCATACCCGAAGAATAGCTGCGAAACGGCAGGTGGAAATGATCGCCCAGTTCGGCAAAATCCTGAACAAACGCTTCCATGCCGCGGGTATCAACACCGTAAAGGCGGGCAACAAAACGGGCGTTTTCGGCACCGCTTAGATCGGGGTGAAAGCTGCCTTGAAACCCGACTGGCCAGGAAATACGCCCGTCCGAAATTATTTCACCGGCGTCCGGATCGATCACCCCCGCAATCATTTGCAACAGGCTGGATTTACCGGCCCCGTTGCGCCCCAACAGCCCCACAGCCTCGCGATCGGGAAAGGTAAAACTGATGTCATTGGCCACCACCTTTTGCACCCCTTGGGCAACAAAGGTTTTTGACAGGTTTTGCAGTGCAATCATCGGCCCGACCCCACCTACCGCCGGTCGCGCAGGTTATAAAGGACCAGCACCATAACGGCCCAGCCCAACCCCAGCAAAACAGCCATCACCACCAGTATCTGCGCCCGTTTCGGATACAGCGGTTTTTCCGCCAGTGTGGGGGTGACATATGCCGCCAGATACCGGCTTTGGCGCTGGGCATCGGCACGGGCGGCCTCGAGCGTTGCCAAAGCGGCGACATAGGATTTCTGGGCAAATTCCAGATCGACATTCAGCCGCTCAAACTCGCCGACTAGGGCAGAATAGTCCCGCCGGCCATCCCCGCCGCCGAATTTGGCGCGCTCGCTGTCGATCCGCTCGCGGATCACCTGCACGCGCAGTTCCGCCTGCTGAATCCGGACATCCACCGTTTCGGCACTCCGCCCGTCGGGACGGGCCAGATTGCGCGACGTGCTGCGCAGCATATCCAGCGCTATCAGTTCATCCGCCAGCTTTTGCTGAAGCTGCCCCAGCACCCCCATTTCACCCTGCAAATCGGCCAAAGGATCGACGATATGGGTCTGGCTGCGAAATGCCTTCAGGGCCGACCGTGCCTTTTCCAGCCGCTCCTTGGCCAGATCGAATTCCTCGCGTGCATAACGCGTGGTGTCATCCTGTGCGATCGACGACAAACGGTTGATCATCCCGCTGCTTTCCTCCAGCACCGCCGCTGCAATATCGCGCGCTTCTTTTGGGGCAAAGGCATGGGCCTGAAGCGTGATCAGCCGCGTTCCCGGATCATAGGAAACCTGCATCATGCGCCACCAGTATTTCGTCAGATCCTCGATCGTGCCATCCGGATCAAACCTGAATACAATGTCGTTTTCCGGTCGCGACCAGATTTTGCGCAGGTTCAGGCGCTGATCAACCTTTGCCACCAGTGCCTGTGACAGCAGAAATTCATACAGAATATCCGTATCCGAAGAACTGGTCGAAGACAGGGCCGACAGACCGGGAATTCCCCCCAGTAGGTCCAGCCCCGACCCCGCCTTTTCGGTGCGCACGGCAAATCCGACAGTGGAGGTATATTGATCAGCGGCGCGGGTATACAGGTACCACGCAGCCATGATCAGCGGTGCAATGACCAACAGGATGAAACTGGCATGTATCCAGCGGTGACGGCGTTGAACGCGGGCCTGGGGCACTGGCGGGGGCAACCGGTGTGCCGGTGCCATCCGGTTTTGCTCGGGCGCAGGAACGGCCTGAGCGGGCGCAACCGGAAGCCTGACAGGACTGTTCATAAAGGAATCCCTTTTGCGGTAATTGCTTCTTCACTTCTTTGGCCTAAGCCCAAAACCTGAAGAAACAGCTAACCAGCGGGGGTATGTTTTGCACCGGATTGCATCTTTTCGCGCCACAGGCGCCCTGATCCTGCGTGAAATGGCAACCACCTTCGGGCGCACACCGGGGGGGTATTTCTGGGCCGTGCTTGAACCCGTGGCGGCGGTGGCTTTGCTGACCTTTGTCTTTACCTTCGTTTTTGACCAGCCGCCTTTGGGCAAAAGTTTTGCGCTGTTTTATGCCAGCGGTTACCTGCCATTCATGCTCTATAGTGATCTGGCGCAGAAAATCGGCGTGGCCTTACGATTTTCGCGACCCTTACTGGCCTATCCGGCGGTGACATGGTGGGATGCGCTGCTGGCACGGTTCATCCTGAATACAATGACACATCTGCTGGTGTTTGCGCTGGTGATCGGCGGGATACTGGCGATGTCGGGCCAGCCGGTTTCGTTATCGTTTTTGCCCCTGTTTGCAGGTCTGGTTCTGGCGGCATTGCTGGGGTTTGGTATCGGGGCCATGAATGCCTTTTTGTTTGAGATGTTTCCACTGTGGGAACGGCTCTGGTCCATCCTGAACCGCCCTCTGTTTATCCTGTCCGGCGTGTTGTTTCTGCCCGAGGCAGTGCCCGCCCCGTTCAGCGACTGGCTGTGGTTCAATCCGTTGGTGCATGTGATTGGACTGGTGCGGGCGGGTATCTATTCGACATATCCGGCCGGGTTTTCCGAACCACTGTATCCTGTGCTTGTCACCCTGCTGGCGCTGGTGCCTGCGCTGATATTTCTGGGCCGGCATGCGCGACGATTGATCAGCGAGGGGTGATTTTAGCCGTTGCTTAACTGTCGGGGTTTAGGGTGACAGGGAATCGGATAGAATGTCGAAGGAGGGGGCATGTCAGGTGCAAAGGTGATGCTGCGGCGTTTGCAAAAGGCTGTGCGTATGCTGGTGCTGCGGCCGTCGGAATGGGCTTATCTGTGGCAGGCCAAAACCAGCGGGATGTTTGACGCAACCTTCTATCGCGGGGCCAATCCGGCACTGCACCCGTTTTACCGTTTGTTTCCCCTGCACCACTTCATTTTGCTGGGCGAGGGTGCGGGAATGCAGCCAAATCCCGAGTTTTCACCCGAGTCGTATCTGCGTTTGAACCCGGATGTCGCCGAAAGCGGAATGCGCCCTTTCCTCCATTTCGTCAGTCGCGGCCGCAAGGAGGGGCGGCCAACCCGCGCTGCGGCAGTTGACCGGTTTCCTGACTGCCCAGAACAGGTGTTGCGGTTTGACCCGCATCGCAAACGGGCACCTGTGGCGGTGGTTGTGCATGTCTATTATCCCGACCTGTGGGCAGAATTTGCAGCGCGCCTCGAGGCGCTTGAAATCGAGTATGATCTCTATGTCACGCTGACATGGCGCGGGGCGGAAACTGACGGGTTGGCAGCTGAAATCCGTGCGCAATTTTCCAAAGCATCGGTTGTGCCGTTGACCAACAAGGGTCGAGATATTCTGCCATTTATCACGTTGTTGAATTCGGGGGCTTTTGATGGCTACAAGGCGGTTTGCAAAATCCACACCAAGAAATCCCCGCACCGCAATGACGGCGCGGAATGGCGGCGGCATCTGATTGATGGAATATTGCCACCAGACGGGTTGGCAGCCAGACTGGGCGGGTTTTTGTCAGATCCTGACGCAGGATTCTGGGTTGCAGACGGGCAGCATTACAAGGGCGCGCAATGGTGGGGGTCGAACAGGGAAAAGACCGCCATGTTGCTGCGACGGCTGGAACTTGAGAGTGTGGCTGAAAACCTGTCCTTTCCGGCGGGTTCCATGTACTGGATCAAGCCGTTGATGCTGGGCATGATCCGTGCGTTGCGGCTGGATTCATCCGTTTTCGAACCGGAAACCGGGCAGGTGGATGGCACACTTGCCCATGCCTTTGAGCGCGCGATCGGCGGGTTGGCGCAGGCGGCAGGCATGGCGGTTCGGCAAAGCAGTGAAATCGGTTATAGGGTTTTGGAAAAACCACCTGCAAAACCCTGCTATACCAGCGCATTTTATCTGCCCCAATTTCATCCGATACCTGAAAACGATGCGTGGTGGGGTGCGGGATATACCGAATGGCGCGCGGCCCTTGGCGCGCGTTCGATGTATCCCGGGCATTTGCAACCAATGCTGCCGGCGGATCTGGGATATTACGATCTGCGCGCGCCCGATGTAATGGGGCAGCAGGCCGAATTGGCGTCGCAAGCGGGGATCGATGCGTTTTGCGTATATCACTACTGGTTTGATGGCAAACGGGTGCTGGAAACACCGCTGGACAACCTGCTGAAACGACCTGATGTGGCGTTCCCGTTCTATCTGTGCTGGGCAAACGAAAGCTGGCGACGGAACTGGGACGGATTGACGGGCGAGGTGCTGCTTGATCAAAGTTACTGCGAGGGGTTCGAGGAAGGGCTGGTGCAATCCACCCTGCCCTATATGCGTGATGATCGCTATCAACGGCCCGACGGAACGCGACCCCGTTTTGTGATTTACCGGCCCGAGGATATGCCCGATCCGGTGCGAAACATTAAGCGGATGCGCAAGGCATGGCATCAAGCCGGCATTGGCGAAGTCGAATTGGGGGCGGTTTCCTTCCATGTGAAAGGCAAGAGCGAAGTGGCCGAAGACCTGTTTGATTTCTGGGTCGAGATGCCACCGCACGGATTGGTTAAAGGCGAAGATTTCCTGTATGGCGGGCCTCTTGGCAACCAGATGGGCGGATCTACACCGGCAGACGGGTTTGGCGGTCTGATTTACGATTACAACGCTGTGGCACGACGGTCGGTCAAACCGGCGTATCGGCGGCGACTGCCAGACAACACCATCGCAGGGATCATGCCCGGCTGGGACAATACAGCAAGGCGCGGACCAAAAGCGCATATCGCGCATGGAGCCAATCCGGCCAGCTTTCGTCAATGGTTGCGAGGGGTGCAGGAACACCGGTTGAACGACTCCTATCGCGGCGAACTGTTCATCAATGCGTGGAATGAATGGGCGGAGAAAGCCGTTCTGGAGCCAAGCGTAACATTTGGCGGGTTGTATCTGGATGTGTTGAAGGAAGCATTTCGCGATGGCTAGACTGGTTTTACATATCGGAACCCATAAAACAGCGACGACAACCATTCAGGATACATTCCACGCCAACCGTAATTTGTTGGCGCAACACGGGGTGGTCTATCCAGCGCTGGGCAAACACAGCGGGCACCACGGGTTGCTGACCGACTGGATCGCATTGCCGCTGGCCTATGATCTGCCAAATGGCGGAGTCGGAACCTTGCAGGCGTTGGCAGCCGAGTATGTGGACAGCGATATCACCCTGCTGTTGTCGAGCGAGGAATTTTCCCGCGGTGGCGGTGCGGGTGGTCAGGTGGATATGTCGGCGCTGCCCGGAATTTTTGACGGTTTTGAAAGTGTCAGCCTGATTTGTTTTCTGCGGGAACAATGGCAGTTTTTGCAATCCGTATATCTGGAAGTCGCTCGCAGCCGGATTCCGCCCCGCCCCCCTGTTTTGATTGAACAGGCGTTTCAAACGGGAATGGTGGACGGGCTATGGTGCGACTATCTCGCATTGTATGACCATTTGAAAAGCAGGTTTCACCCCAAGGATATCCACTTTGTTGATTTCAACACTGCCCGCTCCGCGCCCGAAGGGGTGCTGGGGGTGATGCTGTCATTTCTGGGTCTGCCATTCGGGGTTGAGGGTTTGACTATGGTCAACAACGGGGTTTCGAATATCTCGCCCCGCGCATTACCGACCTGGGCCGGTTTGGCGATTGCAGGTGGACACCCGGCCGAAGCAGATCTGTTTTCAGCCGTACAAGAAGCCTTCGATCTGGAGTTCGGATCAGCGGTGGAAAGTTGTCTGTTCACCCGTACCGAAATCGAGGCTCTGGCAGAACATTTTCAGATAGTGAATTCCACACTTGTCGAACGCCACATGAAGTTTCAACCCGGCTTTGGAATGTCCAGTATCAACAGGCCAGACACGATGTTGTATCGTGAAGATATCACAACCCCGTTCTGGGTACGTGCTGCACGCCGGATCTATTTGTCCGGCAAGGAAAGGTCAGGATAGCTTGCGTAAGATTTAGCAACCGGTTCCACGCAACACTGTACCGATGGTGCGCCAAAGGATTTTCAGGTCCAGCCACAGGTTATGCCCTGTGGCATAGGCCACGTCCAGTTGCACCCGCTGTGAATACCGTAACCGGTTTCGCCCCGATACCTGCCACAGTCCGGTTAGACCGGGACGGCATTTCATATAGCTGGGCGCATGGCTGCGGTATTTCTGAACCAGTTCTGTCATTGTAATCGGGCGCGGACCAACCAGGCTCATCTGGCCGCAGAGGATATTCCAAAGCTGGGGCAATTCGTCCAGACTGGATTTACGAAGGAACGCACCCAGAGAAAACACGCGCGGGTCATGACGCAGTTTTTGCGTTGCACCCCACTCGCGGGCTGCATATGGATTTTTCTGCAAGTGTTCTTGCAATCTGGCATCGGCGTGCAGCACCATTGTGCGAAACTTCCAAATGCGAAAATGCCGACCACCCTGTCCGACGCGCTGTTGGGAATAAAATACCGGCCTGCCCTGTGCCATCAGCAATCCTGCAATGACAAGCATCAATGAGCCCCAAACAGGGAGCGTTAGCAGGATAAGCACGACATCCATCACCCGCTTTGTCCCGATGGGGGACGGGTGGGCAACCACCGGCAAATCAACAGAGGTCCGAACAGTCGCAACCGGCATAGATATCCCTTTCTTTTTTGTGCCATCCTTGGCGCAAAAAAGTTAAGGAGCCGTTTTCGTAAATGGCCGGTTTAGTATTCAACCCCGATTTGCGCCTTGATGCCCGAGCGGAAGGGATGCTTGATCAATTCCATCTCCGTCACCAGATCGGCAATCTCGATCAAAGGGTCCTTGGCATTGCGACCGGTCAAAACCACATGGGTCATTTCGGGTTTTTCATTGCGCAGGAAATCGACAACCTCCTGAATATCAAGGTAATCATAGCGCAGCGCGATGTTGATTTCGTCCAGCAGCACCATTTTGTTGGCCGGATCGCGGATCAGCTCTTTGGCCTTTTCCCAAGCGGCCTGCGCCATTTCGGTGTCGCGGGATTTATCCTGCGTTTCCCAGGTGAACCCTTCGCCCATCGTGTGGAATTCGCAAATGTCGTTAAACTTGTCGATAATCAGATCGCGTTCGCCGGTGGACATGCCGCCCTTGATGAACTGCACCACGGCACATTGCATATCATGCGCGATGCAGCGGAATATCATCCCGAAGGCGGCCGAGGATTTTCCCTTGCCCTTGCCGGTATGCACAATGACCAGACCCTTTTGATCGGTCTTGGTCGCCATGATCTTGTCGCGCGCGGCCTTCTTCTTGGCCATTTTCATTGCGTGGCGGTCGGTGTCTTGGGTCATCTGGCACACTCCTGTTTCCTGACCTCCAAGGTGCGGTTTTGCGGGGCCGGATGCAAGAGCGGTTTCGACTATTTGCAGTCCAGTTTCGCCACCATCAACGCCGGATCGCCCTTCATCGAGTTCGGGATCACCTTGCAGCCGCTGGCGATCTCGATTGCTTTGGCGGCTTTGGGGAAGGTATCGCCGATTTTTGGCAGGCGTTCGAAATTGGTGCGGATGGCTTCGGCATAGCCGTCACGGATACGGATTTTGAATGTGCTGCCGTCTACCGTGACTTTCTGGGCCTCGACTCGCGCAAAGCGCGGATGGGGGCTGTCACAGCCGGTTAATAGAATCACTGCCGGAATAATTAACCAATAGAAACGTTTCATGGGGACCCTCGCTGTTTTGCAGCCAGATTCATCCCTAATGGTTAACGTTGGGTAAATAATTGATGCTTGGTCTGAGAGAATCACGGGATTTTGCCCACATGATCAAATAAACAAGGCATTTAGCACAGTTGAACGGTATGAACGTCAGAATTAATCAGGTTGAAAAACCCTATAAAAATCAACCTATAGGCTAGTTCTCTGAAAAATAGACTTAATCGCATCATATTTCTGACAAATTCTTAAGACAGTTCTTGGCCTTGGTGATGGATTGTTGCCGGATAAGATTCAATAACAACCCGGGTGGGGCAGCTAAATGGTTTCTACGGTAAAGCAGATTGACCAGATTACAGAGCAAGGTGCTGAAGACGACTTTGTTGATGAACTGAAGCCAGGCACAGAGCTTCTTCATGGTCAGTATACCATCGAGGAATTCCTGAACAGCGGTGGTTTCGGTATCACCTATCTGGCCAAGGATTCGCTGGATCGTCGGGTTGTGATCAAGGAATGTTTCCCCAATACGCTGTGTCGCCGCAGCTATGCACGGGTTGGTGCGCGGTCGCGCGCACATCAGGCCGAATTCAAATCGGTCATCGATCTGTTCGTCCAAGAAGCCAAAAGTCTGGCAAAGCTGGACCACCCGAATATCGTCGGTGTGCATCAGGTGTTCGAGGACAACGACACCGCCTATATGGCGCTGGATTATATCGAAGGTTTCGATCTTCTGGAGACACTGGAAGATGGTGGTGAAAGATTGCCCCCGGCCGAGATCAACAAGATCCTGAGAAAGATCCTTGGAGCGGTTGATTATCTGCACGGGCAAAACATTCTGCATCGTGATATTTCACCGGACAATATCCTGATCGACAAAAAAACAAGCGAACCGCTGTTGATTGACTTTGGCGCCGCCCGTGAAGAGGTGTCCAAAGCCAGCCGCGTGTTGTCAGCATTGCGCGTGGTCAAAGACGGCTATTCCCCGCAGGAATTCTATGTAAATGGCAGCAAACAGGGCCCATCGAGCGACCTGTATGCGCTGGCGGCAAGTTTTTATCACCTGATCACCGGCGATATGCCGACGGATTCCCAAACGCGCCTTGCTGCCTTGGCGTCCGATGAGGACGATCCATATGTTCCACTAGCAGGTCGCATCGATGGCTATGACGAGGCCTTCCTGGCTGCGATAGACAAAGCGTTGAAAGTTCTGCCAAAGGACCGCATCCAGACCGCCAAGGAATGGATGGAACTGATTAGCGGCGGTGTTAGCGAGCTTCCTACAGCAAGCAAATCGGCGGCTGTCAGTGCGAAAACCAAAGAGAAAGAGGATGAGCCAACCAAATCCGGCTCGAAGATGCTGTTGATGACGACAGCAATCATATTGGTTACGGCAGGCGGCGGATATGCCGTTTGGAAGGGTATGGCCCCTGCGCCCACCGAGATGGCTGTCAACAAAGAGATAGGCACAGTGATGGCGCCGACAAAGGGAACAGATGCGGAAACAGGCGTAGAAACACCTGTCGTTGCACCGTTCGAGGAGACTGCCGAAGTAGCCACCGACACCGCGCCGGCCGCACCGGTCGAGGAGACTGCCGAAGTAGCCACCGACACCGCGCCGGCCGTAGCAGAAGCAACCGTTGTAGCGGAGCAGGCAATCG
>Ga0256841_1002331_pt1 | contig 15247 bp, 7 predicted proteins | sample 356308metaG_FD_185971 | JGI IMG/M metagenome (GOLD analysis project Ga0256841, IMG submission 185971) | Hydrothermal vent microbial communities from Mid Atlantic Ridge, Atlantic Ocean - 356-308 | ecosystem: Environmental > Aquatic > Marine > Hydrothermal vents | place: Atlantic Ocean: Mid... | reverse complement strand
ATTGAGTGTTCGGGCCTGGCTGCATCTGGATCATGGCGATACGGTGGATTTGGTCAGGCAGTGTCTGGATAATGGATTTGATTCGGTTATGATTGACGGCAGTGAATTGCCATTGGATAAGAATATAGAAGTAACAAGCCGGGTGGTGGAACTGGCTGCGAACTATGGAGCTGCTGTGGAAGCCGAGCTGGGTTATGTGGCTAAACTGGGGCAGTCCACCGAAAAGGTTGGCTTTACCGAGTCGGCAGATGCTGCCCGTTTCGTTGCTGAAACCGGTGTCCATGCTTTGGCCATAGCCATCGGTTCTGCCCATGGCTTTTATAAAAAATCACCTCATTTGGATATGGGGCGCCTGAGAGAAATTCATGCTGCTGTGGATATCCCACTGGTTTTACACGGCAGTTCAGGAATCCCTGCCGATCAGCTGCTGCAGGCCGTACAAAACGGGATCTGTAAAATTAATTTAGCAACCGAAATCAAAAATGCGTTCACAACAACCCTGAGGAAGGAATTATTATCGAATGAAGAAATTGACCTGAGAAAAATTTTCCCTCCCGCCACGGAACAGGTTAAAAATTTGGTTTTACAAAAACTAACCATGATATCCGGAGCGCAAGAGGCCTGAACGGATGATTACATCCCCGGATTTGATCGTGGACTTAAAGAGTATGAATAGATTTTTTCCATAAAAGGAAATGGTGTCAACGGAAATAAATAATAAAAATTATAAATTATTTGATATTATATAAAAAAATATATATACTTAGAAAACTCTAATAAGTATTTATAATTAGGGAAGTAATTGAAAAAAAATAAAGTAGAGGAAAATGCTTATTCACGAAAGGAATCAAATAAAATTAAATAAGCTGTCCGTCCTGATTATATTCCTTTTAATTTTCTCCTTCGGCCTCTTCGGACAGAATACGACCCGCGTTACTTATCAAGCAAGTGACGAAATCATTACCAATCCGGAAAGAGGATTTTTTTCTTCTAGTTCCGGTGCGCTGAATCTATCGTATGTCACCAGTCTCAGGGCGCAGCATATTTCTCTCATCCAGCGAATTTACACCATTCCTCAATTTAAGGATAAACCTTTATCCCTATCCTTCCTGGATCAGGTTGAAGCGGATTTTAATATAGCGCGCCAGGGTGGTATCAAGCTTATTCCCAGATTTTCATATACGGATGAGCTAAACGGGGCGGATGCGGCTTTGGATACTATTTTGCTTCATATTTCACAGATTAAGCCCCTATTGCAAGCTAATTATGACGTGATTGCTTTTATGGACGCCGGTTTTATCGGTGCCTGGGGAGAATGGTATTATTCGACCCATCACTTGAATAATACTCAGGATCGGCGCACTGTTTTGTTTGCTCTGTTGGATGCGTTGCCTGTGGAGCGTGATGTGGTGGTACGTACGCCCAATTATAAACGGTTGATCTTTAACGACAGTTTACCTCTTAATCCGCAAGAAGCCTTCAACGGTACCAAGAAAGCCCGAACCGGTGCCCATAACGATTGTTTTTTAGCCGATGAAACCGATGCCGGAACCTATCTCTGGAATGATATCGAGGGTGATAAAAACTATCTGAACCAGGATAATCGTTTTGTACCCCAGAGTGGGGAAACCTGTAGTCCCGGTTCCTATTCGGATTGTTCGCATGCCCTGCAGGATTTAGCCCGCATGCACTGGTCGGCCCTGAATAAAGATTATAATGAAGATGTTTTGAGCGGCTGGGAAAATAACGGTTGTATGCCCGAGATCAAGCGGCGACTCGGCTATCGTCTCGCCTTACTGCAGGCCGACCTTCCGGACAGTTTAAAACCGGGAACGGTTTTTTCCATGCATTTTGATATGGCCAATTATGGTTTCGCCGGCATGTATAACCCAAGATTGCTGGAAATTATTTTAAGGAATACCCAAACCCATCAAACCTATCGCTTAACGAGTGAAGCCGATCCGCGTTTTTGGCAATCCGGCGATACGGTACATATTGATATAGAAGGCGGCATTCCTGAAGAAATGGTACAGGGCACCTATGAAATGATGCTGCATCTGGCAGATACGGTCACCGCACTTCGCTATCGGCCGGAATATGCGGTTCGTCTGGCCAATCGGGATGTCTGGGAAGATTCCACGGGATACAACCGTCTACAACATGATTTGGTAATCAACGAACAAGCCGGAGGAATCTCTTACACGGGTCAACATTATTTCGAACTTTTCTCAACTCAGTCTACGCCTCCGTCGCCTTCGTCGAAAATATCCATTGACGGTTTATTTTATGATTGGGAAGATGTTCCCCTTATGGACCAAACTCCGGATCAGGAAAGCTCCGGCGATGCCAAGAATGATGACGCGGATCTGATTGACATGTGGGTTACCAACGACGCGACCACGATTTATATCAGTTATCAGGTTCAGGGGGTTTATAATAGCGACTATTTTTACCATGTTTTTTTCGATACCGATGCCGACCCCAATACCGGGTACCACAGTGCAAATAGTTACATGGGTATTGACTATATGTTGGAAAATTCAATCCTGTGGAAATATAGCGGCACGAACGGAGAGTGGAGCTGGACTTCCATGGGCAATGTGGCTTTTGCCTCGGGATCAGCCCAGAAAGGAAGGGTGGAATTGAGTCTTACTAAAGCTCAGCTGGGCATAGGGGAGAGTACAACCACCTTAAATTTGATTTTTAATGTAAACGAGAATGATGATAATTTCCCGGACGATTATGCCCCGAATGCTTATCAGCAACACAGTTATATTTATACGTTTCTCACAACGGCAATTGAAAATAAGAAAGAGAATACCGCTGTAAATCGGTTTACTCTAAAAGCGTATCCCAATCCGTTTAATGGGGATACAAAAATCAGATTTACGCCCCTGCCCGGTAAAGATTTTCAAATCCATATATATGATCTGCGCGGTCGGATGGTTAAAACCTTTGTCGGAATGAGGCCCGGACAAAATACAATAATCTGGGATGGCTCTTCGGACCATGGAGAACGAGTGAGTAGCGGTGTTTATTTTTTGGAAATTAAAAATCAGAAACAGCATGCAATGCTTAAATTATTACTAGTCAAGTAATTTTAAATGGATGCGAAAGGAGGTGAAAAGGGAAAATTAAAAATTAGATAACTAACCTTATAAACTAACTTAGGCAGGAGAGATGTATGATGAGACGATTATTTACCATTTTATTTATTAGTTTATGGGCAGGATTCCTCTTTGCCCAGACCATCACCATAGACGGTGATATGAGTGATTGGGATGCATCAATGCAAATGGATGTGCCCCCGAATGAAGTTGAAGGAATCGGTGACAGTATTGATATTGATTGGGACGGGACACTGGATGGCGTTATCAATCCCGCTTTGGATGTAAAGGATTTGTATGTGACTCATGACGATGATTATCTGTACGTGCGAATTGATATCAACGAAAACGGTACCTTCTCCGATCTGTTATCCATGGTGGATGGCGGAATGCAGGCTTCACTGGAATTATTTATCGATACGGATTGCGATACATCGACCGGTTTAACCTGGGGCTGGTGGTATACTTCCGGTGATTACTGGATCAATCTCTCGGTTCCTTACGGCTGGCCGGGTTTTGAAGTGCCCCACAAATACGGTATTAATAAATTCACGGGCAGTTCGGGTACGGATAGCCAATGGGAACCCTTGCCGGATGACAGTTGTTTGGTAGCCACTAATTTGGATGATAATAAAATGGAAGTGGCCATACCGCGTGCCGCCCTGGGCGAGACCAACGGTGATTATGAATCAACCGGCATTCTTTCCTTAAATGAAGATCCAACAGCCGGCTGGAATGCGGATATCGTTCCCAATGATATCGGCAGTAGACGTAATGTATATCGTTACGGGCGAAAAGCCGTTGTTGTGGATGGAGACGTATCGGAATGGACCGAAGCCGAGCGTTTCGATGTGGCCCCCAATGAAGAAGAAGGCATCCAGGACAGTGTTGACTACGGTTGGGACGGCACCATGGATGATGTGATCAATCCCGCTCTGGATATACAGGATGTTTGGGTTTCACACGATGATGAATACTTATATATCCGTCTGGATATCAATGAAGACGGTACCTTCTCCGATCTGGATAATATGGTTGACAATGAAGGTGCTAAGGCTCTGATACAGCTCTATTTTGATACCGATCTGGATAGCTCGACCGGACTGACCTGGGGATACTGGTTAAACGGTGGAGATTACTATGTTAATGTCACCAATCCCCATGGAAACCCCGGTTTGGAATCCAGCCATGCATATGGTATTTTGAAATTTACCGGTGCAAACGGTAATGATGAGCAATATGTTGAAACCGGTGATAGTTGTATGGTGGTTCGCAATTTGGATGATAATAAAATGGAAATTGCCGTACCACGGGCAGCCATTGGCGAGACCAACGGGGAGAATGAATCGACCGGTATTCTGGTGTTATCCGAAGACCCGACCCATGACTGGGTCAATGATGTGGTCCCGAACGACGATGGTTCTTTCCGTGATGTTTACAATTATGGACGACCCTTAGGCGATCTGACCGGTATTTCCACCAGGCGCATGCAGCCCGGGTCGTTTACATTGGACCAGAACTATCCGAATCCGTTTAATCCGACTACAAACATCTCCTATTCCATTGAGAAATCACAGAAAATCACCCTCACTATTTATAATGTACTCGGTCAGCAAGTCCGTACACTGGTAAGTGGTCAACAGATGGCAGGTAGCCATACGCTCACCTGGAATGGCAGAAACGATTTGGGTCTGAACGTTCCTTCGGGAATCTATTTTTACAGTCTGAGAGGGTCGGATCGTATTCTCACCAAAAAAATGATTTTGATCCGTTAATATAATCCTGAGTGGTATCCTTAATCGGGTACCACTCTTTTATTCAATCTATCGGTAGAGGTCGAAGATGAAAAAGATACTCACCATACTGTTCCTAGCAGGAATGTATTCATTATTATGGGCGGGAACAACGGGCAAGATTGCCGGTGTGGTAAAGGATAAAAGCAACGGAGAGCCATTGCCCGGGGTTAATATTGTTTTAAAAGGCACGTTGATGGGTGCAGCCACCGATGTGAACGGGCAATATTTTGTAGTCAATATTCCGGTCGGTACCTATACTGTGGAAATCTCCATGGTTGGTTATCGTAAGGAGATCGTCCGAAATGTGCGGGTCTCTGCGGATCTGACTACAAAGATTGATGCCAGCCTGGCTCCCCAGACCATGGAATTAGGAGAGAAAATCGAAGTGGTCGCCCAACGTCCCCAGGTTCAAAAAGATTTGACGGCTACGATGACGGTGGTGGATGCCAGCCATGTGGAAACCTTACCCGTGACCAGTTTCAAACAGGTTATCGGGTTGCAAACCGGTACCGTTGTAGTCCCGATTCGTCTGGAACAAGCCGGACCTTACGGACAGTTCAATACCACTCCGGATGACGGAATCCATTTTCGTGGCGGTCGTACCAATGAAACTGCATATTTGTTAAACGGCATTAGAATAAATGATCCCATATGGGGCGGATTTTTATTAGACGATTTACCTCTAATGGGTTTCAATGAAGTAGTGACCTATACGGGAACCTATCTGGCCGAATATGGGGGAGGTATGTCCGCGGTCATGAATCTGGTCAGTGAGCCGAAACAGGGTCCCATGAAACTAAGGTACAGCACTTATACGGATCATCTGGGCGCTTTAAATACGGAAAACTGGAATACTTATAATAATGAATTTGAATATAAAGGTTTCATTCCCGGTACCCACTCACGTTTGAGTGCAAGCTTATCCGGAAGATACTATACGACGGACGGCCGCTTTTATGGCTATATCTATCCGGATTACAGGGATTCGGAAGGCGCCGATAAATCCGGTACTCCTAAAAAAGTGCCAATGAACTATGATGACGCCTATAGTGCGATCGGTTCCTTGAACTTAAGGGTAACCAATAAAATAAATATAACGGCAGGCGGTTTATTTAACGATAAGCATACCAGCCTGTACAGCCATGAATTCAAGTATAACCCATACGGGGCTCCCAGGGTAAAAATGAATTATTGGTTGGGATATGCGCAATGGAAACATGTCCTGTCCAAAAGTTATTTCTACAATGTTTCGGTAAGTCACTATTACCGAAGATTTCATACGGCTATTTTTGATGATCTGCAGAACGGACTGGTGGAACAACATATTCTTTCCCCGGATCTGTTTTCGGTATCGGGTATCGATTACGTTTGGTTTAATACCGTATCCAAAACCGATGAAATCAAATTCGATCTCTTAGGCCAGGTTACCCCCGTTCATCAGCTTAAGTTCGGAATCAACTTTATCAAAAACGATCTGAATTATGAACGTCGTAATCCCACGGCTCAGGATGCGGATACAACCCATTTACGGATGAAAGCCTGGGAAGCCTATAACCGCAAGCCTTATTCGATTCATGCCTATGTACAGGATAAGATGGAATTTCATACTATCGGAATGATTATGAATGCCGGTTTACGTTATGACCGGGTCTATCCGGAAACCTATTACATGACGGATATCCTGCGGCCGACCGATTCAGAAATGAAAAAAACCGGCTACAAGGAATGGTTCAGTCCCCGTTTGGGTGTTTCTTACCCCATTTCCCAGAAAATGGCTTTTCGCTTTGCCTACGGTCTCTATTATCAGTTTCCTCACTATTATCTGGTTTATCAGGGCACAAACGATGAGGAAAAGGTCTATCCCAATTACAGTCTGGGGGAAGTTACCCAGATAGGAAACGGAAACATCAATCCGGAAAAGACTACTTCCTACGAAGCCGGTTTGCAGGCGGCTCTTTCGCCGCAGGTTTCCATGAATCTTACCGCGTTTTACCGGGATATGTCCGATTTAACGGGATTGAAAACTATCTATGGGCCCAGGACCTACCAGTTATTTACCAATGATTCCTACGGTATTGCCCGCGGTATTGAAATGGCCCTCACGGCACATATCTCATCCCATTTTAATGTTTTTGTCAATTATACTTATTCCAGGGTAAATGCCAGTAAACAGAGCAGTTGGTATGTACCGCTTTTTCCGCAGAACCGTACCTTTACGGCGGACTGGGATATTCCCCACAATCTGACGTTTGATTTTGAATATATGCATTCTTCAAAGATCGGTGTCTCTATTATCGGTAATCTGAGTTCCGGCTATCCCTATTCACCCAGTGCTATCAATCCTAATTCGGAACGGGGCCCGATGCAGAAGAATGTGGATATTAATTTATATAAGAAATTTAAGTGGTTTGGATTTAAGCAGACCTTTTTCATCCATATTACCAATGTATTTAATGAACGGAACGTCTATTGGGTGTATGCGGACACCGGTAAGCCGGGAGTGGATGCCAACGATGCTACCAGTGACGATTACACGCGGGATCCGACCGCATGGGGACCACCGCGCCATATTCGCCTTGGTCTGACCCTTAATTATTAAAGAGAGGAGGCATCCAGTTGAAGGTTTTGTTTAGCATAGTACTCTTTCTCTTTGTGACGGTTTTTCCAGGTTGGGCGCAGAACAAAGATCCGCATAATCTGATGCGTTGGAATACCTTCGATATCAATAAGTTATCGACGAAATTTTCCAATACCAATCTATTGTGTGCAGGGACGAATCAACCTACTATTTTTCCGGCCTATCCGCCGTCAATGGAATATCCCACCGGTAGTGGGCTTAATTACGGTGGAGCTGTTTCCTTTGTGGTCGGCGGGAAACGCCAGGCGGATGCCGGTGGTAAGAATCCCCATAACTGGGCCTATTTCGATTCCGGTATGGAAGAAGGACCGGCATGGATATGGGACCCTCACCATTTTGAATCCTATCCGGAATTGGTCAACGGAGACCGTACTCCCATGAGTGATGATCCGGAAAGCTGGCCCGCCTCCTGGCCGGCGACCTATCCGAATTATACCTATCTTTCTATGGATGATGTACAGAATCTGAATCCCACGGAAAATGTAAATCTGCCTTCGATCCCTATTTTACTGGACAGTGCCAGTGGCTGGCCGGGCGCGGGCCCGAACGGCCGTCAACTGGCCGACCAGGAAAGCTTTTCCATTGATCATACGGTAAATTATGTGGCCGAAAAGGAGCCTGGACAAACCGAGCGTTGGCTCAATATTCAGACCATCACCCGCGGTTTGGCCTGGAAATTTCCCAAGTACGAAGATATGATCTTCTGGATCTTCGTCGTGCGCAATATGGGTGAGCAAATAGATTCCTGTCTGATCGGTATTTATAATAATTATCAGTTTGTTGCGGATTTCGAACCGTTCGGCGGATTCGGTACGGGCGGAGAAGGGGCTGACGATATGCTGTTCTGGGATGCGAAACGGCAACTGGCCTATGGTACGGATTTCAACGGCCATGAACTGGATACGCGCGGCAATGACCTGCCTGCTTATAAAATTGCCTGGGGAGGCACCGTGGTACTTAAAACTCCCCACCATACAGGTGTCAGCAGATTCGACGCTTTCGACGGATTAAAATTGTTTTCCACCCCGGATGAGAACGGCATCTTCGAACGCCAGCTCTACTGGTATAATCTGCTCAATGTGAATGATCCGGATGATCCCAACGGGGATGGCATCGACGAGGGTCCCTATGTGAACGCCTGGGAAGATAATGCTTTGAATAATTACAAATACGGTTATCCTTATAATATTATGGCCAGTGGACCCTTCGCCATGCAACCCGGTGAAATCGATACATTAATCGTGGCAACCGTGTTTGGCCAGAGTAAGGAAGATCTACTGTCTAATGTGGATAATGCGATTGCTTTATACAAACTGAATTTCAAGGTACCCAAACCGCCTCCCCAGGCCAAAGTTCAGGCCATAGCGGGTGACGGACAGGTTACCTTGCGCTGGGGAACCGATAGCGAAAGCGATCCCTTGTTCGAAGGCTATCGCATTTACCGTTCGGATGACAATGGCGCCACCTGGGGTAAAAACTATGCAACGGATGAGAATGGAACACCTATTGCACCCATCCCTCTGGAGCAGTTTGATCTGGATGATGCCTATAGCGGTGTCAGTGACCGTAATCCTCTATTCTATTTCGGCAGTAATACGGGATTTTCGGCCATTCAGAAGACCGATGACCAGGGCCGCATCTATTACGAATGGGTGGACCATACCGTGGTTAATAATTATACGTACCGTTATTGGGTGGCCTCCTATAGTCACGGGGATTCCTTAGTCGAGCCCCTGGAAACACCGGCGGCTAACGATCCTTCGCTTACGGATGACAATACCGTCGAAGTTATTCCGGCAGCAGCGCTGGCTGTAAATCAACTTGATAAGATACGGGTTGTGCCTAATCCTTATAAAGTGAATGCCGAATGGGAGTCCGAAGTCGGTGAAAGGAAGATCGCTTTTACCGGGCTACCGGCTCAATGTACCATTCGCATTTACAATGTAGCCGGAGAGATGGTAACCCGCATCAAACATACGAATGGCAGTAGTTATGAATACTGGAATGTACATAATAGTCAGGATCAGGAGATTGCACCGGGCTTATACTTCTATCATGTGGACGGTGGAACCCTGGGGGAAAAGACAGGCAAATTTGTAATTATCTTGTAGCTGTGAGCAAGAAGCTCCCGGCAAAATTGGAGGAAAATTTATCATGAAAGGTCGCTTTTTACGGATCATAGCATTGGCCGTCGTGCTCAGCTCACAAGCGTGGGCCGGCCTGGATCATGTGGGTACATCGGCCGTTAATTTCCTTAAAATCGGAGTGGGCGGAAAGGCCGTGGCCATGGGGGATGCTTTCACCGCCATTGCCGATGATCCCAGTGCCCTGTACTGGAATCCCGGCGGTATCGGTTTCCAGAACAAGATGGCCGTCAATTTCACCTACACAAAATGGATTTTTGGGACAACCCATAATTTTCTGGGTCTGGTTTTGCCCATGGGTGAGATCGGTAGCGTGGGGTTGAGTATCAACCATTTTTCATCCGGAGATATCGAGGAGACTACCATTTTCAAGCCCCATGGCACGGGACGGGTTTTTAGCGCCAGCGATTTGAGTATCGGCCTGAGTTATGCCCGCAAACTGACCGACCGTTATTCCGTGGGCATAACGGCAAAATATGTATCGGAACAGCTCTCATTGGAATCGGCCAGTGCTGTTGCCGTGGATATCGGTTCCATCTTTATCATGAGCTATAAGTATAATTTTCGGATGGGCATTGCCCTGTCCAATTTTGGTTCCGACATGCGTATGGATGGTCTAGACCTGGAAACCAGTGTCAGTACGGACAATTCCAAGCAGGTCGAAGCACGTCTGAAAACCTATTCCTGGCCTTTGCCGTTGATTTTCCGGGTCGGTTTGGCTGCGGATCTGATCAGTACCGATCAGCACCGTTTAACCATCGCCGCCGATGTCTATGATCCCAGAGATTATAAGGCGCGGGAGAACGTGGGAATGGAGTATGCCTTTAAATCCATGTTTTTTGTACGCGGAGGTTACAAACTTAACTATGATGAAGACAGTTTCTCTGCCGGAGTCGGATTTAATTATAAGGTACAGGGTGTCGGTAATATTGTGTTCGATTACTCCTTTTCCGACATGGGCAGACTGAACAATATTACCCGGTTCTCAATCGGTTTGTCTTTTTAAAGGACGGAGTGCAAGATGAAGACGTTGAAAATAATCAGTTTATTGACAGTATGGATTGGAATGGTCGCCTGTAATGCAAGCAGAGACATTCCACTTCCGGTTGAACAGGTTCGCCCTGGCTTCATGGGGTTTGTAAATCCGGTGGACAGCGCGTTTGCCTTTGACCGTCAGGCACCGTTGCGAATGCATTTCAGCGAGCCCATGGATCCGGCTACCTTCCCCGGAAATTTCTTTCTTTGGGAGGATGAGGAGCACACTTCTTCTGTGACGGGAAGCTTTACTGCGGAGGGCAGTGATATATTGTTTCAGCCGGATCAGGCATTAAAGAAAGCCCATGAATATTTTATTGAATTAAGGGCCAGGGTCAAGGATATTAATGGAAACGGTATCGATAAAGATACCTTGTTAGTGGCCACTTCGGAGTTTATTACCGACGGTGATTATTCGCAAAACGGTGTGCCTGAGATGATTGTCTCCAACGGCTCGGAGGATTTTCTGGCCCGTATTAGACTGAATAACGGCAGGCTCAGTGCAGATACGGTTGCCACCGTTGCCGGTTTCGGTCGTTATCTGGAAATGGCCTTTACTAGCGACGGCCAATGGTTGGTTATGACCGATTATAACTCTTCCAACAGCGGCATCTATTTTTTCGATCCGTCCGACTATCAGATGGTAAAAAAACTGGATACGAATTCAGACGGAACAGCGGTGAAAAAATCGGCCGAGATCGCCGTCAGTACGGATAATATCTATGTGGTTAACCAGAGCAGTAAGAAGATTTCAGTCGTTGATCCCGGCAGCCGGGAAATCACTGCGGTGATTGATCTACCCAATACTCCCAAGGGAATGGCTGTTTTACCCGATGGAAGCAAATTATATGTGGGCAGCGGACGCGACAATACGGTTTGGATTATAGATACCCGTTCCAATACGTTGACCAAAACCGTGACTATCAATGATATTTCGCGCTGCTTTCGGTTGACGGCAACCGCTCAGGGAAAATTTGTTGCCGTACGGGAATTCGCCGGTACTCACCTCTCTTTTATCGACGCTTCATCGGAAACGGTCGTTAAAACCATCGATCTGGGCTATCCCGGAAAATCAGGTAATAATAACGACCTAATTGCCTATGGGGATTATCTTTATGCCTCTTCCAGCAGCGGTGAATTGACTAAGATCGATGTGAATACACAAACGGTGGTTCAACAAATTACTGACATTAATTTTCAGGGGCTGGATATTTATCCTAGCGGCGAGTTCCTTTTTGCCGTGGTTCGCAAATCCCTTTCCGAGGTAGCGGTCGTTCGGCCCGACGATTTGAAAATCGTCCGGCGCATCCGGGTTAACGGCAGCGCGCCCTGGGATATTGTCGTACGGCCCTAAGAAAGAGGACAGTCCATAAATTAGCGGAAAAAGCGGGATGTATATAATGATGAAAAAGAAACAAGTGTTTATTATCTGGCTTTTCATTCCATTAGTGGTATTTGCCCAGCGTGAATATATTCGCTGGAATATCTTCGATATCAATAAAGTGCGTACCAAGTTTAGCAATGCCAATCAGCTTTGTAATGGAAATTTTCAAAACACAATCTTTGCCATGCCTCCGGCCTTTGAATATCCCGCCGGTTCCGGTATCAATTACGGTACCGATGTGGCTTTCATTGTAGGCGGATATCAGGAAGACGGGGGAGGCGAGAATCCCAATAATCTGCCCTGTGTGGACGCCGGTATGACCGAAGGTCCGGCGGACTATTGGGATCCGGATCATTACGATCCTTATGTGGAACTGGTGGACGGATCGGACCGGGCTGCGATGAGCGACGATCCAGGAAGCTGGCCGGCGGGCGGTTTCCCGGATGTTATTCCCAATTATTATTACAAGACGACTCAGGATTATGTGAACGGCACCAAAACCCAAACGCCGGGCATCAATCCTCTTCCTTTGCTTAAAGATTCCACGGGCTGGCCCGGAGCCGGAGAAAATGGACAACGTATTGCCGATCAGGAGAGTTTTTCGGCCTGTTATGCCATCGACCATCTGGCGGAAGTGCCGCCGGAACGCTGGCTTACGATTCAGACGATTAACAGGGGCATGGCCTGGAGCGGTAAATATTATGAAGATTTTATCGTCTGGACTTTTGTAGCCCGCAATATCGGCCATACTCCAATCACTAAAACCTACTTTGCCGTTTGGAGTGATTTTGCCTTTATCGCTTCCTTTAATCCGCCCAATCCTTTCGGCGATGACGGCGATGTCTGTTATTATGATCGGGATCGTCAGTTTGCTTATAGTTGGGATGAGGATGGGATTGAAACTTCACCGACGGGCGGTACGCTCACAGCCAGTGAGATTGCCTGGGCCGGGTCGGTAGTACTTAAAACGCCTAAAGGCGATGATGGTAAAGAGCTCGGTGTAACCGGATATGATGCGGTTTCCAATTATAATGCGCAGACTTCCAATATCGGTAACGGAGCCCGTAAGGTCGAATTTTATCGCTACAATCTGGCTAACCGGGATGATCCTCGTGATACGGATGGAGACGGCATCGATGATACGTTTGACGGTAAACCCTATTTTGAGGCGGAAAGCGAGCCGCTGCAGATTATGTCCAGCGGGCCGTTTACTCTGGAACCGGGTCAGATGGATACCATGATTATCGCTACGGTTTTCGGTGTTTCCAAACTGGATTTATTTAAGAACGTTGACCAGGTTATTCAACTTTACAAAGACAGGTGGCATGTCATCGCTCCGCCGCCAAAACCAAAAGTAAAGGTCATTGCCGGTGACCAGAAGGTAGAGCTGATCTGGGATCGGGCCGCGGAGAAAGATTCCCTGTTCGAGGGCTACCGTATCTATAAATCCATGGATAACGGCGTCTCCTGGGGACAGCCGATCAAAGATATCTTCGGTGATGTCATTGCTTTTAAGCCGCTGGAAATCTTTGATCTGAAAGACGGTATTACGGGTACTAACGATCTGGTCCCCGGGTTTAGTCTGGGATTCGATTCGGGGTTGGAAGCCATTCGCAAAGTCATTAACGGGGACACGGTAAATTACTTCCGGGATAATAAGGTGCAGAACGGATATAATTACCGTTACGCGGTCACTTCCTATACACGGGGCGGGCCGGCCAAACCGCCTATCGAAAACGCCATTGCCACCGATCCTTCCATTCCCGGCGACAATACCGTGGCTGTAACTCCGCACTCTCCTACGGCCAGCCATACGCTGGATAGCATCCGGGTCGTACCCAATCCCTATATTGCCAGTGCCCGCTGGGAATCCGAGCTGGGAGTGCGCCGTATCGATTTTACCGTTTTGCCGGCGAAGTGTACCATACGTATCTATAATGCGGCCGGTGAGAAGGTAAAAACACTTTATCATGATAATGCGATTATGAGCTCCGAATCATGGGATTTGCTTTCCGATCAGGGCCAGGAAGTGGCCCCCGGCTTGTACTTCTATCACGTGGATAGCCCGTTGGGCATGAAAACCGGAAAGTTCGTGGTCATCTATTAATCCACCACAGGAATTTGCGATAAGAGCCCGGAAGTCCGGGCTCTTACTATATCGTGTCTAAGTATGGACGGCTCGAATGGATTCCGTATCTTACAGAGGGATGATTCAGCCGAATAAACCGATGTATTCTTCAACAAATGAGTGAGGAATTCAAATGAAAACATTTCTAATTGCAACCTTTTTTATTCTGGCTCTTTTAACAGGCTGCCGGAAAGAGAATCAACGGAGTTTAGGCAGCCAGTATATTAAAATCTCTTATGACGGGCTGATGCATAGTAAAGTACAGGCTCTTTATCCCGGGGCGAAGCCGCTGATGAACGATTTCCAATCCTCGGAATTTTTGAACACGGCCCCAGGTAAGATAGATTCCTTTTCCATCATACACAGTAAGAAGAGCACTTTTCGGGATTCTATGGGAAGCGGCGAGCAGCTTAGTCTAACCGGTATCTATAAAGGACAGGGTCAAGAAATAGAAAAACATCTGGTCTGTAAGTTATATACAAACTTTCCTACGATGATCTTTACCAGGGTTGAATATATCAACAAAGGTCCCCAGGCACTGTTTATTAAATCCTGGGTGAATCAGCATTACACCGTATCCGCTACGCAGGATTCCGTACCGTTCTGGTCTTTTCAGAGTGGTAGTTATGAAGAACGACCGGATTGGGTCCTACCGCTTAAAAAGGGTTTTTTCCGGAAAAATTACATGGGTATGAATGCTACGGATTACGGCGGTGGAACACCCATATCGGATATTTGGCGGCGTGATGCCGGGATGGCGGTAGGCCATGTATCCGGGACGCCAAAGTTGGTTTCACTGCCCGTGGCCTTCGATTCCACTGCCCGGGGAGCCGATTTGTGGATTGAGCAGGATGTTAACAAAAAGCTCGATACCGGTGACACATTACATACACTGAATACCTTTGTTTCCGTTCATCAAAAAGATTATTTTAATACGCTTAAAAATTTCAGCCGCTTTATGCAGGAAAAAGGGCTGCATTTCAACCCTTTCCCGAAAACATCTTATGAACCGGTC
>Ga0256841_1002330_pt1 | contig 15247 bp, 10 predicted proteins | sample 356308metaG_FD_185971 | JGI IMG/M metagenome (GOLD analysis project Ga0256841, IMG submission 185971) | Hydrothermal vent microbial communities from Mid Atlantic Ridge, Atlantic Ocean - 356-308 | ecosystem: Environmental > Aquatic > Marine > Hydrothermal vents | place: Atlantic Ocean: Mid... | reverse complement strand
CTAGGATATGCGTGTGGTCCATTGCCCTTGTTACCCTGAAAGGGTGCAAGGCATTGTGGGCGGCGTTAACCCGCCGGCCGCAATATTTTCCTTCTTCGCATTCTTTGCGCCTTAAGCGAAGCGGGCGTTTCATTTATGACGGACACTGGTAGTATAAGAATTATGACACGATAAAACGCTACATGTTTATAGGGAAGTATTCTAAAATGGGTGCGGGGAATGGGGAGGGGGCAGGTGTCCCCTGTTGCTGAGGCATAGTCAAAAACCAGGGTCGGAAGGCCGGCTGAAAAAAGCTTTCCATTTTCCTGGAAACGATTTTTTTGAACCAATGAAAGGAAATGTCTCTACTCGTATTCATTTTAGTTTTTACTTCTGCTTCACTCCACGTTACGTGGAATGCACTGGTAAAAACTTGCCATGACAAGGTTGCCTTTGCCTGGGTTACTACCGTTCTTGGTGTAATGGTGCTCGGGCCTTTTTTCACTGTGGATCTTCTCCTAGGAACCAGTCCATTGCCGGGAGAGGCTATTCTTTTCTCCGTAATATCTGGCATTTTCGAAGCCCTCTACATAATATTTTTATTCAAGGCTTACGAGTATTCAGACCTTTCCGTGGTATATCCACTGAGCCGAGGGATCGCACCTATTGTAAGCATGGTTCTTGCCGGTAGCATGGTCGGTGACGTCATTAGCATGAAAGGTATGCTTGTGGTCGGATTGATTTTTAGCGGGGTTACCGCGGTTAGCTTGTCATCGTTAAACAGCAATAAGTACAATAAGCTTAACCGGTTGGGGATTTTGATGGCCTTTTGCACAGGGTGCATGATTGCGGGGTATCACCTGGTGGATAGGAAAGCCATGTTAACGACACCTCGACCGTCTGCCATCGGATACCTGTTTTTTGTCCAGTTCTTCATGGCTGTTTTTGTGAGCCTCTGGGCAGTATTCCTGGCAAGGAAAACCTTGGGGAGTGTGTGGATTGAATGCAAAGAAAACCTGAAAGGAGTTCTCATAGTGGGTATTGTGACACCCGTGGCGTACCTTCTGATTATCCTTGCTCTGACCATGGGTAATGTTACATATATAGTTGCCGGGAGAAATATCGGAATTGTCCTGAGCACTCTGGTTGGAGCGCTCTTTCTAGGTGAAAAGGTAAAAGGGTTACGCCTTCTGGGTGCGTTGTTGATTGCAGTAGGTGTAATTCTTTTAATCGTGGTAACACCAGGAGCTTGAAGGATTGCCGAGTATTCTCGAAATATGGAACGGACTTGAAAAACAAGACAGAGCGTGAGGAGCGTATGACGGGAGATAAAATTTTTATAAATGCTCAAGTTTTGACAATGGACCCAGGATGCGGAGAAGCGAATGCATTTGCGGTATCAGGGGGGAGATTTGTATGTGTTGGAAATAAGGAGCGGGCGTTAGATTCAATAGGAAATACTAACAAGGTTGATATTGTAAGCCTAAATGGAAAAACGGTGGTGCCAGGTTTCATAGAGACCCACAGTCACTTGTCACTTTACGCCATGGCATTACTCCAGGCTAATTGCAGGACACCTCCCAACAGGAATATCGGGGACGTAAAAAGACAAGTGAGGAAAATGATTGAAAGGAGCGAGAAAGGGGAGTGGATTCGTGGCTGGGGATACGATGACACACTAATTGAAGAAAAACGACACCTAACAAAACATGACCTTGATGAAGTGGCTCCCAACAACCCTGTTTTTATTTCTCACACCAGCGGACACCTAGCGTATGTAAACTCGAAAGCGCTGGAGATCGCAGGAATTAAGGTGGAAACACCTCAGCCTTCTGGCGGGCATATTGAAAAAGATCAAACGGGAGATCCCACCGGGCTTTTAAAGGAAGATCCGGCAATAAACCTCGTACTCCGACACATTCCCCCGTATCCCGTAAGTAGGTTGAAAGGCGCTATGAGAAAGGGCATTAAGTATTTACACAGACATGGGATTACCAGCGCCCATGATGCAGCTATTGGATATTTCAGGAATGAAAAGCCAATAATCCAGGCATATTGCGATTTTGAAAGAGAAGGAGAACTGAGCGTACGTGTCTATTTAACTCTAATTGAACGGGTATACCGAACCCTATTGGAAGCTGGTTTTAAAACTGGCTTCGGTTCCGAATTTCTAAAACTCGGGGCCGTAAAATTTTTCCAGGACGGATCAATCCAGGCGCTTACTGCGGCGCTGGAGAAACCCTATTTCTGTAAGCCCGGCCATAAGGGAGAGCTCATTTACAATCAGGATGATTTAAACAGGCAAATTGAACTGTATCATAAAGAGAAAATACAGGTGGCGGTACATGCAAACGGGGATAGAGCTATCGAGTCGGTTTTAAAGGCGTTTAGGGAGGCTATGAAAAAATATCCCGTTGAAAATCCTCGTCACATGATTATTCATTGCCAGCTTGCAACCCGGAAGCAGATTATGGAAATGAAGGGGTTAGGAATCATTCCCAGTTATTTTGTAAACCACGTGCATTTCTGGGGCGATCGGCACAAGGAGATCTTTCTTGGTCCAGATAGGGCGTCCAGAATAGACCCGCTGGCCACTACCGTCAATATGGGCTTGCCTTTTACCCTGCACTCCGATTTGCCCATAACTCCTGTAAATCCCCTATTTTCAATCTATTGTGCTGTTAACAGGAAGACTTCGGAGGGAGATGTGCTGGGGGAGAACGAACGGATAACACCCCTTGAAGCGTTAAAAGCCTATACGACCTATGCTGCCCTGTGTAGTTTCGAGGAAAAGATTAAAGGATCTATTGAGGTAGGAAAATTTGCTGACTTTGTGATCCTTTCAGATAATCCCCTTGAAGTTGAACCTGAGCGAATAAAAGACATTGAGGTGTTGGAAACATATGTTGCAGGTGAACGGGTCTTTTAATTTAGAGATGTCTTGGTTATCGTGGGTCACAACCTTAAGGAAACTCTGATTAATTACTTAGTTTGTCAATGGCCTCTTGCCCGTCATTCCGCCCCCCTGATCTGGTCAGGGGGAGGCTCGATCCGGCATCCAGTTAGAGAATCCTAGATTCCGGCTGTACGCTTTGCTCCAGCCAGAGTGACGGTTTGTGTCTTGTGCTCGTCCTGCTTCTTCAATTGATTGGTAGTTCTAGAAATCGGAATTAATGAGAGCTTCCTTAAAAAGGCATTTGTCTTTTTTTTGAACCTTGACCTACGATCCATGTTTTAAAATTGTTACCGTGATAGAATTAATGTATTTTCCTTGTTGGAGTTAATACGCCTATGGTTTAATCCGTAGGTATCAAATATCGTTATCCTGCCCTCGGTTACCGGCTTTATAGGGGAATGTTTTTTTACGTAAAAGGCCAGTAGGTCAACAATTCTGAAGGTTGTGTCTTTCTTACTTTGTGCTTTGTTAAACACGTAGTACCCATCACCTCCGCTTGCGAGCCATGAATTAACAAGAACCCTGTAAACTTTTTCCTTTTGAACCGGTTTCCATGTGCCGTTTCTGAAGATCTCGGCACGGATTACCCGTTTTCCCCTGGCGAGAAGTTTTGTTATCTCTCGCCCATTGTATTCAGCACAAAAGGGTTTCTTTGAAACATCTATCTGCATCCGGAGTCCGCTTACTTGTAAGAAAGCTCCATCGTGAGGACGATTGTTCGGAGAGCATCCATCGACCGGTACTTTAATGGTCGATGCGGAGATTTCTAAGGCCTGAAGCAACTGTTTGCCGGTAAGTGTTACCATGTAAACAGTATTGCCAAAGGGGTGAATTTCGAGTAGTGTCTTTAAAGATATTGCTCCCGCAGGATATATGCGGTCTCCGCGGATGCCTCCCGCGTTCATCATGGCACAATCGACACGGTTGCCCTTGTTTTTAAACCAATCCAGCCATGAATCGGCGATAAGATTCCCAAGGTTCGATTCTTGCTTTCGGATAATCTCCTTTTTTGCATCTAGGTCGACAAGGCTTACGCCTACAGGTTCAGACAATTTCTTTTCATATTCTTTTTTGAAAGGTTCCAGGAATTGATCAATCTTCGGATCGTTGGGAATAGTATCGTCGAGCATTACGATTTGCCACTTAAGCTTTTCTATTTTACCGGTGTATGTAAAACATAGCGTCCCCACCTTTGTGCCACCTGCTCCCGCATGAACTATTATCGTTACCCTGCCACCGGTTTTTAGCCTTTTATAAAGGTAGTCATGGGTATGACCGCCTACGATAAAGTCAATCCCCGAGACAGTTTTGGCCAACTTGATATCAAGGGCGGTTCCGATGTGGGTGAGAGCCACAATTAAGTCAACATCTTTTCCCTTTAAGGTTTTAACCATGGAGACGGCTGTTTTGATTACGTCATCGACCTTTATCACTTTGCCTACGTTGCTGACTCTCGGCAGTTCCGGGGTCATAAGGCCAAAAACACCAATCTTCACACCTTCGACGGTTTTTATTACGAAGGGTTTTATAAGCGAGGAAAGTTGAGTATCATTTATGTAAAGGTTTGAAGATACGATGTCGAAGGATGCTTTTTTTAAGGTACTGGCATAGGTTTTTACACCGAGGTCGAACTCGTGGTTTCCAGGGGTGACCACGTTATAACCTGCCAGGTTCATGGCCTTGATTTCGGGTACCCCTTTGAACATTTCGTAAAAGGGGACCATCAGGTCATCTCCAGTGGATAAAAGAAGCACCCCGTCTGTCTCTTCCTTGATGTTCCGTGCAAGTGTGGAAATCTTTGCGAGACCGCCGGCCAAAATCGTTTTTTTCTTCCCAGTTTCTGACATGGTAACCTGGTGAGGAAACACTTGGCTTTGTAAATCGGAGGTAACAAGGAAACATATCCTGGTAGACTTTTTTGGTGTGCAGGTAACAAGGAACAGTAATATACCTAGTAGCAACACTGCGGCGATAATTCTTTTAGGATACCTCACCTTGCTTTTCTCCCTATCTGAGAATACGCGATCCCGCGGGGTTTGAATGTAATTAGTTGCACCGTTCAAGGGTGTTACTAACTATGTCGCAATCAAGGAACGAGGAAACTTTATCCAGGAAAGTCCTAGTTTCTATGGGTTTGCTTATGTAGCCATTACATCCGGCATCAATAGCTTTTTTTTCGTCCTCTGGCATGGCACAAGCTGTTAGTGCGACGACGGGAATATTTCTGAGTTCAGGATCCTCTTTTATTTGCGCAGTAGCCGTGAGGCCATCCATTCCTGGGAGTTGTATGTCCATGAGGATGAGGTCAGGTTTTTCATGTCGGGCTAATTGCAATGCTGTTTCTGCATCTTCTGCTTCAAGAATGTCATAATCACCCAGATGCAAAAGAGTACGCACAAGTTTTCTGTTCAGCTCATTGTCTTCGACTATTAGAATGCACTTCTTATCCATTATTATGCTCCTGGTTTTACTTTTCAGTGACGGGGATGATAAACGTGAAGGTGCTTCCCGTTCCTTCTCCTTCACTGTATGCCCATATTTTTCCGCCGTGAAGTTCTACGATGCGCTTTGTAAGGGAAAGCCCCAATCCGGTTCCATCGAATTTTCTTGTTAAAGAACTGTCAACCTGTTCGAAAGGTAAAAATATTTTTTCAAGGTGCTCCTTTTCAATCCCAATGCCGTTGTCAATAATGGAGATTTTCAATAACTTCCGAGCCCCAATTGCACTGCTAAAATTGCGCTGCCCTTTGCACCCTTCTTGCGCTAAATTTTTTCCGTCAACCATTTGTGCTTCGATTCTAATTTCCTTGCCGTCAGGTGTGAACTTTACCGCATTTGAGAGGAGATTATACATGACTTGTTTCAGTTTTCGCTCGTCTGCTCTAATAGTGTCCGGCAAACGGTTAGTACCAAGTGATACCTTTATCCCATGTTTAATACTCTTCTCCCTAATCATAGTTACGCTATTTTGAAGGAGGGATGTTATGGGAACATCTGTTAGTTCTAGGGTAAGTTTTCCGGATTCAACTTTCGATAAATCGAGTATATCATTTATCAGCGAGAGAAGGTGCTGACTGCTTGTTAAAACATCTCCCAGATATTCTTCCTGAGTTTCGTTTAGTTTACCAAAAGTTCTGTCGAGAAGTAATTCTGTAAATCCAATGATATGATTAAGAGGTGTTCTCAGTTCATGGCTCATAATGGCCAGAAACTCTGTTTTAGCACGATCTGCTTGTTGAGCCCGATATGTTGTTTCTTTCAGTTCCAAGTTCTTTATTTGCAGATCCTCCGCCAATCTGGACAATTCTTTGCGTGATTTCTCTAGTTCAATATTTTTTAATCTTAACTTTTTTCTGTTTTTGCTGAGAAGATTGGAAGCATAAGCAGATGTGAAGGCTATGATGTAAAGAAGTCCATTGACGAGGACCAGCATGAGAATCAAGTTTGCCCATGATAATGCGGGCATAGGTTGGTTAGTAGGATCGGGCAGGTAGCCTGTGTATTGAAGAACAATCATCAAGGTAAAGCAAAGGACACACATGGTAGCGACAATAAACGGAAATCTCCGAGGAGCCACCGTTCCCGTGTAGGAAATAATAACAGCATAACACGGGGTAAAAAATGCCCCCCTTATTCCCCCCAGAAAGTAGATGATGGCAGTGTAGCAGATCACTTCTGTGAAATTCAGGAGAAGAGATATTAACTCGTATATCCAGCGTTTGCGTACTCGTTTCAATATCGCCAGGAAGGGTATATTAATTACCACAACAACCATCACGCTATAAAAAATTCCGGTAACCTTGTAAGGAGATATGGCCTGAAAGAAAAGACTTAACCAGAGGAGGAAGAGCATGAAAAGATTGGCTCCGGATCGAACCAGAGCTCCCTGAAAATGCTTTTTATTAAGCACCTTCAGTTGTTCCGGTTCTATATATGCCTGTTTACTCTTGTGGAGGTGTGAGATGTTGTTTCCTTGGTTCACTTATATTCTCCCGGATTTTCTTTCGCTCTATTTCTCCTTTTGAGTTTGTTCGACATATGGCATTAAGAAAACAAAAGTACTTCCTTTCTCCTTGCCTTCGCTCTCAGCCCAGATGCTTTCCCCGTAGGGTTGCACCTGTTGTCTCGTCAACGAAAGTCCCAAACCAGTCCCCTCGTAATGTTGACTTAATGCTATTTTAACCTGTTCAAGGGGGTGAAAATGCGTTCTAAATTCTCGGTATTTATTCCGATCCTATTACCACAAACGGATATGCATAAGGATTTCTTAGTTGTAGCTTCCCCCTTAGATTTTCCATTGTTCGATATGCCTCTCAAATATTCCTCCTGGGTTTCATTCAGGTTCCCAAATGGTTTTCCACTAGCAGTTAGGTGAAACCGATTATATGGTTTAAGGGTATTCTCAATTCATGGTTCATGCTTGCAAGAAATTCACTCCTGCACGACTGGCTCCTTCTGCTTGCTGGGCAAGCAAGTGAGCCCTTTCGACTGCTTGAATTAAAGCTTGAGTTCTAAATTTCATTTTCTTCTCAAGTAGTCAATGTTTTCTAAGAGCAAGTCTTGTTCATCCCAAAAAATCCCTGAGAAGATTAGGCTGTATACACTCCTTACACCTATTAAAACCAGGAACTTGTTAGTGAAACGACCGTTGAAACTTTTTACTAATTGCCGATTTATTGGCGTCGATTCTTGGTATTTCAACCCCTGGTGGCATCCTGAAGGCTTCTTCTATGGTTGTGAAGCCGGATCGCTCTACGTCCTCGCTGGTAGTGACGTATGCCGTGGCGGCAAAGTCTGAGAGTTTTTCATCCCTTTTGGGTACCGTGGTGATGTTCACCTCCATAAGTTCTTGAAGACTCATTTATAGATATTTGTTTGTCCCCCTCTGTCGGGTTTTGGGCTAACTTGTAGTGCTACAGAGAAAAACAGACTAGGCTAAAAAAGAAAATTCTTAGCGCCCCTCGTTGGTTACTAGCACCTGTCTTCATCAATATTTTCCTCTAAAGATTTTTACTGGCTGTTTTTTTCTATCAATCGTACAAACGTTTGAACCAGATACGGATCGAGTTTTCCATTGTTTTTTTCTTGAATTAGGATTTGAACCGCTTCGTTTCTTGGCAAAGACTTACGGTAAGGCCTGTCGGTAGTTAACGCATCGTATATGTCGACGATGGATGCAATACGAGCGATGGTCGATATTTCACTCCCGGCAAGCCCGTCCGGGTAACCACTCCCGTCCATTTTTTCATGGTGATGCCGAATAACTTCTAATGCCGGGCCAAGTGTTTTTTGCAAAGGAAGGCATATCTTATAGCCGATTATTGGGTGTTCTTTCATGATTTGCCATTCTTTTTCATTCAATTTCCCGGGCTTGTTTAACACTTCGCGGGGGATAGAGATTTTCCCGATGTCATGCAGAATACAACCCATTCTAAGGGCCTTGAGTTCCTGTTCGGGAATCCCAATTAGTTTCCCGAGGCTGAGAGCCATGGTTGAGACTCGCTCAATGTGTCCCTGGGTATAGGCATCCTTGGCTTCGACTGCATTGGCCAGAGAAATAAGGACGTTTTCAATGCTTGTCAGGCTTTTGTTCAAGTTTCTCGCCCGTAGTAAAGACTTGATCCTTGTGGTGAGCTCGAACTTGTTGGGTGGTTTGCTGATAAAGTCATCCGCTCCCGATTCGATTCCTTGAACCTTTGCTTCTATATCGTTTAGGGCAGTGATCATGATTACAGGAATAAGCCGTGTATCTTCCCGGCTCTTCAGTATCCGGCATATCTCAAATCCATTTATCCCCGGCATCATTACATCTAGTAGGATTAAATCAATCTCAGTCTTGTTTATCACGGACAAGGCTTTCTGGCCGCTTTCGGCAGTTACAACTTCATAGCCAAGAGGTGTTAATAAAGCTTCGAACAGTTTTAGGTTGAGTGGTTCATCATCTACAACGAGAATTCTGCTTTTGTTGGTTCGATGGGTTTTCTCGGGTGCTTTATAAACGCATATCTTGTCCCCTCCTTTAATTTTTGCTTTTATGAGCGCGTCCCTCGCACTGTTTAACAGAGTCTCTTTGTCAAGACCATGGGTGGGACACGTTGCAAGGCCACAGCTGGTTGTTATTAGTCCCCCAGTATAATCGCTTATTTCCGATGTGATTCTTTCCATTGCAGTGGTGGCGGAGCCCGTGTCGGTACTTGTCATCAAGATGGCAAAAAGATCTGCTGAAAGTCTCGCGGTAATATCTGAACCTCTAATGGACTTGGCAAGGATGTGTCCAACGTTTCTGAGTACAGTGTCTCCTTCGATTTCACCGTGTTTTCGATTAAAGTTTCCAAACTCATCGATGTCGAGAAGGCATAAGGTGAATTTTTCTCCTGTCCTCCTGGACCGTTGAATTTCTTTAGCTAGATAAGAGGAAAAAAATCCGTAATTAAACAGCCCTGTAAGGGCGTCTACGAAGGAAGCATGGGTTCGCTCTTCGTAGAGCTTTTGGAGTTCTATCTTACTTTTGGGTGCTACATGATTCATGAATATTTTCCTGTCAACACTGCTTGATTCTTAATTTTTTCTTTTTTCTTGTTCTCTGGAAAAATGCGCTACATTCAAAGTATCATATGTCTAGAACGTGTATCAAAAAAATCATTATCGATGGGAATCTGGTAAAGAGCTTGACAGGTTTTTTATTTGTAGTATTTTAGAATCCATAGTTCGGGTGCTCGGTTGAGCTTAATAGGGAACCCCGTGAGAATCGGGGATGGACCCGCCGCTGTGACCGGGGACGAAAGCTGCAACATGGAATACCGCTACCGGTTATTGATGGGACGGTTTCCATGTAAAGCCACTGGGTGAGATTACGGTTTCTGGCCAGTGAATAACTGGCGATAGCAGGTACATCAAACGCATTTGGCCCGGGAAGGCGCAGCAAGTAGGTTGATCCGGAAGTCAGAAGACCTGCCCGAACGTAAAGCGTAACCACCGAGGTTAGTGGTGCGCCCGGTCATGAGGATAAAAAGGGGAATCCCCAGATCATTCTAATGGTCTGGGGATTTTTTATTGGCAGCTTGAACCAAATATCAGGCAAAAGGGAGGTAGTCAGGATGAAGACAGGAGCAATTGTTTACGTGGTTGGTAGTGAAAAATTGGACGATAACTTTGATCCCGGTGAGGCTATGGAGGGTTTAACAATCAATGCGGACAGAGTTGAGTTTGTTGGGCCCAAGATTGGTCATTTCGATGTAATGGATGCCTGGTGGTTACTTCTGACCAAGGGTATGAGCCGAGTGATATGCATAACTGCGGAAGTGGTAAACGATAAATTAAAACCCACTGGCAAAGAATTAAGGCTCTATGGTTGAGCACTGAGAATTTTCTAGGGAAGTGGAATGATGAAATATTCAAAGCTGTAGAATCATCTTTTCGTGGGACTTAGCATCGGTTTTACCGGTGGTTCAAATAGTTATGGGAGGAGAAGAGATGAGATCTGTCAAATTTCATTTTGGGCTTTTGATCCTGCTGGTGCTAATTCCTCTGACGGTTTGTGCGCAAAGAGAGACGCAAAAACCAGGGGACGTTGTACACCTTGATGAAATGGTGGTTACAAGTAGCAGGGTCAGGGAGAAGAAAAGGGACGTGACGGCAAATGTGAGTATAATAGATGAGTATGAAATCAAAAATTCCACGGCAACAAATGTTGGTGACTTACTGGCAGAGAAAGGAATTGGCCATATTCAGAAATACCCTGGAGCGTTGACGGCTATAAGTATAAGAGGTTTTTCAACGGAATTTCACGGTAATGACCTAAAAGGGCACGTTTTGGTTCTGGTGAACGGAAGAAGGGCTGGCACGGGAAATCTTGCCAAGATCTTAACGGCAAACGTGGAAAGAATTGAGATAATCAGGGGACCTGCTTCGGTTCAGTATGGCTCCGCTGCTGTAGGAGGTGTGATTAACATAATAACAAAACGAGGCAAGGGAACTCCCAGCCTTTCTCTGGCAGGTAAGCTGGGTAGTTTTAATTATAGAGAAGGAGATGTGGGCATTTCAGGTAAGGTAAAAAATGTTGACTTTTCAACAGCTTTCACGGCTTCTGCCATGGATGACTATGACACGGGATCGGGGGAAAAATATAAAAATACGGGATACGACAGTGAATATAATTTCAACTTGAACACTGGTTTGGAGTTTTTGCCGGGAAACAGAGTGGGTTTTACGTATAATTACTTTGATTCGAATAATGTTGGCAACCCGGGATATCTTAAACGAAATGATCTTGATGACTATACGGAAAAATCCTACAGAACGTACGATATTACGTACGAGGGTGGAATAAAAGATAGCCCCTTTACCTGGTCAGCTAGGTATTTTTGGGGCAGAGACCAAGACAAGTGGTATGATCCCACAGGGAGCAATCCTGACTTTTGGGACGATGGAATACCTGCTTGGCGGAACACCGATCAACAGGGCGTTCAAGCGCAATTGACAGTAAATAAGGAGAAGTTCTTGGTCACAGGGGGATTTGACTGGGTTGATTATAAAATCGATGCATCCTGGGAACCCAAAGAAACGGAATACGATAATCCGGCGGGATTTTTTCTTACAAAAATACGGCTCTTTAATGAAGAGCTAATATTGTCCGGAGGGCTTCGTTACGATTATTACAGGGTGAAAGTTGATAAACCTTCAAGTGGGTCTGAAGACGATGACAATGTTTCGCTACGTTTTGGGCTTGCGTATCTTCCGATCAGATATGTGAAGCTTCGTTTTAACTACGGAGAAGCCTTTGTAATGCCTTCTGCGGATCAGATGTCGGCTAATTACTTTATATGGGGTACTCATTACGTTGGAAACCCAAATCTTGATCCGGAAACAAGCAGGACATACGAAGGAGGAATAGACTTTTCTTATGGTGCCTTTGACTCATCGTTTACTATTTTTCACACGGATTTTGATGATAAGATTGAGTCCGTCGTAAAGCCGGGTTGGATAAAAACGTGGGAGAACAAAGGAGGCGCAACAATCGACGGTATTGAAGCAGATCTTTCCTTTGACATTGGGGCGCAAATGGGCTGGGATTTCGGTCTCAAACCTTACTTTGGCATTGTTTACTTGACACGATACAGAGATGAAGAGACGGACAGTGACCTTAAATATGTTTCCCAATCAAACCTGTCTTACGGTATTACTCTTTCAGGACTCTACGGTTTTAATGCTAATTTAAATTTTGCCTACATGGGAAAACAAGATATAGAAGACTGGGAAAGTGGAGTATGGCCCGTGCCGTTAATTGAGAAGGGAGGATTCACGGTTGCTGATTTTTCGGTAGAAAAAACCGCCATCAAAACCGAAAAGTACGGTACCCTGACATTACGGGGTGAGGTAAAAAACCTTCTAGACAAGAACTACTCCTATGTTAAAGGTTATCCGATGCCAGGGAGATCTGTATACGTGGAATTGAAATACACCTACTAGAGTAAATCCTGAATCCGTGACGAAACTTTATGGCTAATTCGTATAACATGTCTATATTGCTGTTTGTTAGTCACATGGTAGGGATGGATTATTCTTCACCTTGTCAAGCAATTTTTATACGCCCTGCGGGTTGTCCACCTGCACCGTGTCTTCGGCGTCATTGCCCGCCGGACATAGCGTACTATAGTCCGCCGGGCTCTTCCTTGCATCTGCGGGCCAGGTGAACGATCACGGATTAAGGTAAATTACTGGTATCCCCCAATACCGCCTTGGAGTATTGGGGGATAATTTTTATCTATATACACTTGACATAATTCTCCTTATCTTTATTTTATACAGGATCGGCTAAGTACGATATAGATGCCAAAATTATGGCATCTCGCGAAAGGTAAGTAGGTACTGCTTCTGAAAATGCCAATGAGAGAGGGCACTTAATAAGTGTTCGGACGATTTTTTCATTTCCCGCCTCGCTTAGAATTTAGCTTGTAACTATTGGTCTGGGTTACTTTAACTGGTGACGTGAAACAAAATGAGAGGAGAAACAGACCTTTTGTCTCATGCTGAGATTACCCATCTAGCCAGGCAAATCCAGGAAATCTCCTGGCGCGCTTTCAAAAGACGACTTCTATGTGAAAAAATGCTTGTGGACATCTCCACCAGTGCAATCCATATTGACTGTGTGGAAGACTTTTTGGATGAGTGTGTGAAAAAAATGGGTCAGGCCCTTGAAGTGGAAGGTGTGTTCATCTGGGAATATGATCCTGAGACCAACACCATGAGCAACACCGCTGAGTGGGTTTCCGAAAAATACCCGCCATACAGAGATAAATTGCAAAATATTCCCGTGGAAGAACTGGGATGGTCTCTGGGTATCTTGCAGAAAAATGACGTCATAAACTATGAAGACGTCCAAGATATTCCGGAATGCCTCGAAAAAGAAATAATGAAATCGATGAACATAAAATCTATCCTAATTTTTCCAATGTTTATAAAGAGCAATTTTTTTGGCGTCCTGGGTTTTGAAACTTATGCGTACTATAGAGCATGGAAAGAAGAGGATATTTACATCTTGAGAACTGCATCCCAGATTATTACCAAGTCGATAGAAAGCTACCATGCCGAAAAAGCCCTTGAAAAGGCAAATAAAGAACTTGAAAGGAGAGTAAAGGCTCGGACGGCAAAATTGTATTACGCCAAGAAAGAACTTGAAAGAAAGCAATTGGAATTAATTGAACATAGGGAAGAACTGCTAAAGCTCAACAAGTCATTGATCGAGGCTAATGATGCTCTTTCGTTAGTTTCGAGGAATTTTGAGAAAGGGCGAGAGGAGATACTAAAAAGGGCGACTAAGATCATTTCTTTTAAGATTTTGCCGTTACTAGAACAGATGAGAAAAAAAGCGCAAAAGAAAGAGTTTGCTGCTGACCTGGATATTCTGGTATCGTACATAGACGAGTTGTCCGGCGGGTTGCTGAAAAAGGAAAGCACATTTTCTCTACTATCTAATACTGAAGCGAAGATTTCAGCGATGATAAAAAATGGCCTAACCACCCAGCAAATCGCACGACAGCTAAACATATCGGTAGAGACGGTAAAAACGCATAGGCGGAATATAAGGAAAAAGCTGGGAATACAGAATAAGAAAAAAAATTTGAGAAGTTACCTGCTATTGAAGTGGCGAGAAATTTTAAGATGACTTGGGTACTCATGATTTGTGGTACATAGTAGGTATATAGCATACCTATTTTTATCCCCCCTAAAATCCCCCTTGTAGAAAATTCCAAAAAAACCGTATAATACTTTGTAATTGCACCAGAATAGTGGCAAGCTAGACCATTGTGCTTTGGGGTTGTGTATTTATAGGATCTACCTCGAAGCGGAAAGAAAAGCAGGGGGCATTCTGGAGTATTTTCCGGCTCTGGGTAACGGGATGAAGGGTCACTTGGCGGGGTAGGGGCTCGCCCTTGTTCCTGGCTTAACTTTCTTCGATATCCACACTAGAAAACCGGATGGAAAAGAGAAAAGCGGAAAAACGAAGGTTCGTGCGCTATAGAGCGTGTAGCGAGGTATTTGCAGCCGTGGGTAGGAAGTTTTCCAGGGTTGGCAGGGTAAAAGATATTAGCGCAGGCGGACTGTCCTTTGAATATATATTAAGTAAATGGCCAGATGGAGATTGCACTCAAGTGGATATTTTTGTATCAGGATGCAACAAGCGTATTTCTAGAATACCTTGCCGTTTGGTATATGAAATACCTGTGCCTCTACCAGATAATGTCGTCAGTTTTTCCCCAGATCTCAGACCAAAGCGTTGCGGGATTGAATTTGTCGGTTTAACGGAAGAAAAGATAGCTGAAATCTGTACCCTGATAGACGAGTATACTGAGGGGTGAGTCCTTTGGATAAAATTAAAGGAAACGTTGCTTAATTTGCCTAGATAACAGAGAAAAGCACGAGCGGTAAAAAGGAGATCATCTAGCAGGGTGCTTTCTAGAAAACTATTGCAGCATTCCGTCATTGCGAGGATCCCGCATCCACTTCTTGCGAATTGTAGGAGCAATGGCAAATAGTTGTATTTGAAGTAGGTGCGGGATCGCAATGACCGTTTTAGAACTTTTTACGAAACCATCAATATTTATCCTGAGTTTTGGTTGCGGCTTCGGTGCCTTATAATACTTCCCTATAAACATGTAACGTTTTAGCGTGTCATAATTCTTATGCTACCAGTGTCCGTCACAAGTGAACCGCCCGCTTCGCTTAAGGCGTGAAGAACGCGAAGAAGGAAAATATTGCGGCCGGCGGGTTAACGCCTCCCACAATGCCTTGCACCCTTTCAGGGTAACAAGG
>Ga0256841_1002329_pt1 | contig 15250 bp, 12 predicted proteins | sample 356308metaG_FD_185971 | JGI IMG/M metagenome (GOLD analysis project Ga0256841, IMG submission 185971) | Hydrothermal vent microbial communities from Mid Atlantic Ridge, Atlantic Ocean - 356-308 | ecosystem: Environmental > Aquatic > Marine > Hydrothermal vents | place: Atlantic Ocean: Mid... | reverse complement strand
CTCCTGTTCACCGCAACAACCATGTTGCTCATCCTTTGGCTTTGCTTCATTGTTTTCATGTTCTCTACCACAACACCCTCCTGTTATTTCTTCTGCAATAGGCGTTGTTTTATCATGGCCACATCCACAGCCTCCAACCTTCTTATCTGACAAATAACCCTGAGGTGAATCGGTAAATTTAGTTAAACAATGTTCACTACAAAAATAGTATGTCTCACCATCTAATTCGGTAATATGTTCACTGTTTTCATCCACTTTCATACCGCATACTGGATCAACTTTCATTTTATTCTCCTTCATCATTCATCTCTATTAAATGACAAATCTCATCACCATTAGGCGTACCATCTGGCATAGTTTGCCATTTATGCATTGCCTGCTCCATTCGATGCTGCAAGGCATTTAATTCGCTTAGTCTTTCTTTATTTTCTGTAAGACGTTGTTGAATAAGATCTCTCACTAGTGGGCACGGTGACTGACCTTTATCACTATGATTAAAAATAATTTTAATATCATGCAATGTGAACCCCAATAATTTTGCACGGCGAATAAAGACTATTTTTCTCTCGTCTTCTTGACCAAATAACTTATAACCATTATCAGGATCACGTGAAGGCGTTAATAATCCAATTCGCACATAATGACGTATCGCATCAGCTGTTACATTCACTTTTTTTGATAATTCCCCCACTGTTAACATTATGTTCTCCAACTACATTCTCTCAACTCAATTAAGAGTGTAAATCCTAGGTGCAACACACAGGTCAACACATTTTTTAATATTCCATAACTAGTTACTAGTGTGTGTGATTATGCCCATCCGATGGCATAGCTTGAACAGGTACTTCCTCCATAGCATCATGGACATGGTTACCGTGCTCCTCTGCCATAGGCTGCATAGTTTCACCCATCGTTTTTTCTACCATTTCAGCTGCAGTTACTTCATGACTATGGCTATGTCCATCTGGGTTAGTTTCTGCTGAAGGTTCTGCTCCATGACTATGATTGTGACCGTCTGAGTTAGTTTCTGCTGAAGGTTCTGCTCCATGACTATGATTATGACCGTCCGCCCCCGCTTCAACTTTAGGTAATGACATTACCCCCAATCCATAGCGATACACAGCCTCAGCACCCAGCCAACCTGTCACCATTAGCATAATAGCTGCAATAATAGACACCGATATAAACTTAAATCCCGGTAAGCTTCTTTTTCTAGCCAAATTAATACTGGATAAACCAAGAAGTAAAAATAAAGTCGCGGTAGGTAAAGCCCAGTTTCTATGCAAGGTCATTGCTGCATGAGACGGACCATCATGTGCTACGCTGTTATATGCAAACCAGCCGGCTGTGGCCGTAGCAATTGCAAACAGACAGCCTGTCCATAAACTCCAATTTGCCATATTTAACCACTGCTCTCGCCAACGATGATTTACCGGCAACAGTAATCTGATCACATAAAACACTACTGATATACTGAGTAGCGCTATGGTGAAATGCACAAGTATTGGGTGAAAATTAGGGATGATTTCTGGCATGATTATTATTCCTTTTTTGGATGAGTTAAATTAATATTGACTAAACACTTGTGTATTACCATTTTCATCAAACGTTAATACGTCGTAACCTTTGGCAGGGAGACCTTCAGCTTGCATACCAGGTGAGAACCGTGGCATTCCTGGTGCTGTAAGACCTACAATATTTTTGGGCTTCTCTGCTAGTAACCTTTTAATATCATTGGCAGGCACATGCCCTTCTATGAGATAGCCATCAATTAGGGCGGTATGACATGATGCTAAACCAGGTATTACACCGAGTGACGATTTAACACTATTCATATCTTCACGGTTATGAGCTTGCACAATAAATCCTGCATTTTCAAGATGCGTTATCCATTTATGACAACAGGTACAGGTAGCTGATTTATAGACGACAATCTCAGGTAAGATTTGGTCTGTTTCTGTCGCCGAAAGCACTGTAGCAACCTTATTTTTAGATGCCTTACTCCAAGCACTGACTCCGATTACACTTGCAACAATAACCAGAATTAGAATTAATAATTGAATTTGCTTTGATAGTTTAAATTTTTCTTGTTTACTCATTTGTTAACCTAAATTAGAAATATTTTTCTATTTGCTACTATTTTGGTGAAGGTCGATGATAATAATGTATAGGGGCAGCAAGGTTATCTAATTCATTTTCTTCGCTGTCCTGAACCCAAGCTCGCCGCAAACGTTCCATCCAATCACTACCTAGCTTTATTCCAATCTCAGCCAATCGATTTTCTATCTGCTGTCTTGTTACTTGTAGTAAGTCATAACTGATAGAAATTTTGTCATCGTCAATACTTACATCTTTGATTCCCATCATCTCGGCCAAACTTGCTTTTAGTAGTTCCTTTGAGTCTTCATCTAATGGTGCAGCCAAGGTCATAATTCTGCGTTTTAGAATGTGTTTCTGTTGTTTTTCTGCCTTAACAGCATATAAACTGGGGTGAGCGATAAATGTATCCCGACATTGCTGAGAGCAAAAGTGGAAATACATTTTGTGATATTCAAGTGATGGGATGCTTGCATCAGGCTTCATGCCACAAACATAACATAGTTCAGATGTTGTCATTAAACCTTCCTCCCCCTATAACTTTCAATTTACAAGTCAAATATTAAAGCGTATTCCCTGTCTATTTTGTGACCTTTTCATTACAATTTTGTAATGAAAAAATATAGAGAAAAGGGGGCATCGCTACTTTGGGTTGACATGAAAATCATAAAAAGCGCCTGAAATACAAACAAACTGACACAAAGGCAGAAAGACAAAAATGTACACTGTCAATCTCCTTGTGATGTATACGGTGTCAATATTCAGCCTGTTCTACCAAGATAAGACTCATCTAAAACCAAACTCTTAATCCAGCCACTAAACTTGTATCAGAAGATTTTCCTCCATTTTGTTTAACAAAATCTTCCGTTGAACCATAAGTATTTTGCCATTTTATACCCAGGTACGGTGCAAAGTTTCGACTGAACTCATAGCGCAGTCGTACCCCGATATCAGTGCTGGACAAACCTGAACCTAAGCCATAACGTGACTGATTCTGTGTGTAAGCTTCAAATCCCATTCGCGGTGTCAGGATGAGTCTTTGTGTGAGCAAAAAATCGATGTCGCCGTCGAATCTGATTCCGACATTATCATTGTTAGCCAATAGATAAATATCTGTTTCAAAAAAGTACGGCGCCAGTCCTTGCAAACCGACGGTAGCCCATGTTTGATTTTTATATTCATCAGTTTGATCGTAATCCAGCCCAAGTTGGACATCCCAAAACGGGGCAACAGGGTGGCTGTATAACAGTCTGTTCTGCGAGTCCGTATTGCCCGAGGTGGTTTCACCTTCGCTTTTAAAATAAAGCTTATGGTTGTCTCGACCCAACCAGGCAGTAGCATCCCAACTTACAGGATTGTTTGATTGATCACTAATCTCAAATCGGTCCAGTAACAAATAGCTCAGAAAAGGATCCCGTTCATTTTTGGCCGCACGATTGGTCATAGCAATCATTGCGGCCTCCTTTGTCGGGGAGAATACTTTTGAGGATTCCGCTGCCTCTACTGACGTAGAAAGAGAAAGCAACAACGTTATGCTCACCAGAAAAATGGCGCTTTGTAAATTACGCATAAAGGTTCTCCTAATTATTTGATTACATATTACGAATTTGTACACGGCGGAACATGCCCATCATGTGATAGAGCATATGACAATGGAAAGGCCAATCACCCAACGCATTCATGGTGACGCGAAAACTGATTTTGGCGCCTGGTTGAACCACGACGGTATGCTTCCTCGGGATATGATTTTCATCACCTGTCTCTAAATCACTCCAGAGTCCGTGTAAATGCATAGGGTGATTCATCATGGTGTCATTAATAAAAGTGATGCGAATTCTCTCTCCGTACTTAAATTGTAATGGCGGGGCTTCATCAAATGGAATGCCATCGATAGACCACATATAGCGCTCCATATTTCCGGTTAGATGCAATACCAGCTCCTTTGTCGGTGTAGGCATAGATTGAGTCGCGTACAGGTTTTTGATGTCGGCATAAGTCAACACTTTTCTACCGTTGTCCCTAAGACCGGCTCCAGGATCATTTAAACGATACTGCGGATTTGAAGCCCGCATAGTGCTTTGGTATCCTGTTTTTCTAGGCACCTCCATCTGGGGTAGTTTAGGGTTGAAATTGATGGCTACTGAATCAGTATCATGCTTCATACTCATATCCATCCCCTTGTTCATGTCCATCCCTTTGTTCATGTTCATGTCCATTCCCTTGTTCATGTTCATCCCTTTGTTCATGTCCATTCCCTTACTCATATCCATTCCCATCGCCATTCCCATATCGATCATAGTGAGATTGGGCACTGGATCCATCTTCGGCGGAACAGCCAGTATTGATGCATCGTTGGTTAACGACCCCAATGCAAAACCACTTCGATCGATAGCTTGAGCAAAAATGGCGTAAGGCTGACTGTCTGTATCGGGTTCGACCAGAACATCATAGGTTTCGGCAACCCCGATACGAAACTCATCAACTTCTATAGCTTGTATCAGATTACCGTCGGCAGCGATAACGGTCATTTTTAAGCCGGGTATGCGAATATCAAAAAAGGTCATCGCCGAACTGTTAATAAACCTTAATCGAACTTTTTGCCCACTGTTTACGATGGCGCGCCAATGGGCATTGGGCGATAAGCCATTCATTAAAAAAGTATAGGTGGCACCTGAAACATCGGACAAATCGCGATTAGACATCCGCATTTGATTCCACATTTTGCGTTTACCCCATGCTGTAGAAAGGTCTTCTCTTTTTACTTCATTTGTAAAATCAGCAACGGTTCTTTGCACGTAATTATAATAATCGGGCGATTTTTTTAAATTGGCATAAATCGTTTCTGGCGGGGTATCAGACCAGTCTGAAAGTTGAACAATATAATCCTTATCATACTCAATAGGCTCTGCCTGTTTAGGTAAGATAACGATAGCACCATAAAGGCCTGTTTGTTCCTGATAAGCAGAATGACTATGATACCAATAGGTGCCATGTTGCTGGACAGTGAATTGATAAGTATAAGTTTCGCCTGGCGCAATGCCCTCATAACTAAATCCGGGAACGCCATCCATGGTAAAAGGCAGGATAATTCCGTGCCAGTGAATTGAACTGGAGACAGACAGGTTATTGGTGACCCGTATGGTGACAGTATCGCCTTCATGCCAAATCAGTGTCGGTCCCGAAAGGGAGTCATTGACCACGGTAGATCTGGCAGGTGACCCTGTTATGTTTACTGTTTTTTCAGAAATAGTCAGATCAAATTGATTGCCCTGGAGAATAGGCACTTGAGGGTTTGCATTTTGCACAGCTGCCTCCGAATTTTCGGAAGCAAAAGTTGTTGGTAAATAACTGGCAATTGCAGCAGCGATGGAGGATACAGCCATTCCTCGAACAAACTGCCGTCGGGTTAGTTTAGTTGGAAATTTATTTTTCATGATTACACCTCTAGCTATGTAAGTTTGTTGCTGCACCTGACCATTGCTGGCAAAACTACGCCAAATAATTGAAGTGGTTAAATATTAAAGAATATTCCCTGTCTGCTTTGTGACCTTTTCATTACAATTTTGTAATGAAAAAAAAGAAGTAACGAATTTATGGATTGCTGTATCTACTCATATCCATAATCAATGAAGATGCAGCTTTATATTTTTTGTCACTTCCGCATGTTTTTAGCGGTAGTGACGGGTAGGTAAAAACTGTACTTTCAATGGTCACCAGTAATTTTCCATACTGATTTGACCTTTTTCTTTTCGTTTATTTTTTTTGAGGCTGCCCTCGATAATACATTTTATGTGTTATCTGGGACAGCCCCAAATAGTTTTTAAAGCGCAGTTTACTGGTGTAAATGAGCATTTTGAAACTATTTTTAACGCAGGCATGGCGAAACGATGTAACCGCTAGGATCTAAAGACGACTCGTGCAAAGGTCTCGATACAATTCTTTTAATTAAAAGTAATATCAGGTAATCTCTAATCTATCATTGAGGCATCTTAATATTTGATAAAGGTACAAGATAGATGAAGTTACTCATAGTTGAAGATGAGGCTAAAACCGGTAATTATCTTAAACAAGGCCTCAGTGAAGCGGGCTTCGTTGTTGATCTCGTTAATAACGGCCTGGATGGTTATCATCATGCTATGACAGAACCTTATGATCTAGTGATATTAGATGTCATGTTACCTGATTTAGATGGCTGGCATATATTAAAATCATTACGGGAAGCTGATAAAACCATGCCTGTATTATTTCTTACCGCTCGAGATAGCATCGAAGATAAAGTTAAAGGCCTTGAATTAGGCGCTGATGATTATTTGGTTAAACCCTTTGCTTTTTCTGAATTATTGGCACGAGTACGAACCATAATACGCCGTGGTATTCAGATACCAAATGATCATATTCTTAGTATTGCAGATTTAGAATTGGATTTAACGCGGCATCGCGTAATTAGAGCTCAGCAACGAATAAAATTGACTGCTAAAGAATTCTTGCTATTGGAACTACTTATCCGTCATAAAGGTGAAGTCTTGCCTCGCTCGCTCATTGCTTCACAAATTTGGGATATGAATTTTGATAGCGATACTAATGTCATTGATGTCGCTATTCGACGTTTGCGTTCTAAAATTGATGATAATTTTAACCCTAAACTTATTCATACTATTCGTGGTATGGGTTATATGCTTGATATATCTGAATAATTTCGTACAATGAAGCAACCAACCTCTCTTACCTTACGGCTTACCTTATTATTCAGCACGGTTGCCACCTTGGTTTTACTGTCATTTGGTTGGATCATTGAGAATTCAATGGAAAATCACTTTGAATTAGGTGATATTAAAGAATTAAAACTCATCGCACAGGCTGTGAAAAAACCGCTTCAGACATTGCAGTCAGAACAGGATTTGCCATTACTTCAGCAACGCTTTGATGATATTTTGATTGGCCATCACCATCCCTTGCTTAAGGTTATTAATGATAGGGGTAACGTACTCTATAGTAGCCTTGAGTTTAAAAAAAGTTTGCCTGATTTACCAAATTTTAAATCCCCAAATCAAACTCTGGTAAAACACTGGAAAAATGGCAAGAATCATTACCGTATTTTTGCAGAACAAATTCTAACAAATAATGCAACACCGTATACCATCATCATCGCCATTTCTACCGATTTCCATCATACCTTCTTAAATAATTTTCGATTTATTCTATGGCTTATGGTTATTTCCAGTATCGTGGTAATGAGTCTCATGAGTTGGATGGCTGTTCATTATGGTCATCGTCCACTACGCCAAATTATTAATCAACTCGGTCATATTAGCAGTAACGAACTCAGCACAAGACTTGATCCCGAGACTGTTCCCAGTGAATTGTCAGATTTAATCCGATCATTTAATGATTTACTCAAACGATTAGATAAAGCATTTGACCGGCTATCTCATTTTTCTGATGATATTGCCCACGAATTACGCACACCGGTTACTAATTTAATGACTCAGACACAAGTAGCCCTTTCTCGAACACGTAGTAATAAAGAATATTTAGAAGTTCTTTATTCCAATATGGAAGAATTTGAACGATTATCTCAGATGATTGCAGATATGCTATTTTTGGCTAAAACGGACAATAAAATTAATCCGATTGAAATGAAAGATGTCGATTTATATCAAGAAGTACAAAGTTTATTTGATTATTATGAAGCCTGGGCTGAAGACAATAAGGTTTCACTAACAGTGAAGGGAAAACTTCAGCTTCATTGTAACCGCTTAATGATACGGCGGGCGCTCAGCAATCTACTCTCCAATGCAATACGACACACTCCCAAAGGGCAGACAGTCACCATAACACTTGACCGTATCAACAACTGTGTCAGCATTATTGTTCAAAACCCCGGAGAACCCATTCTTTCAGAGCATCTACCAAAATTATTTGATCGCTTCTACCGTATTGATCCATCACGGCAACGCACCAGCGAAGGGACGGGGCTGGGCTTAGCTATAACTAAATCTATCGCTGAAGCCCATGGAGGAAGTATTCACGTCACCTCAGATGAATCAAAAACACAGTTTCAGATCATTATTCCAATTTAATCCTATAATTAGCAAGCTTTTGGAAACTAAGGCCTAACACAATACCCCAGATAATATGCAATATCAGTGTTGCCATGGGTGCCATCATTCCCATATGTAGACCAAATAAACCAGCGCCTGCCATTGGCATAGGACCTATCATCATTAAAAACCATGCGCCAATAGAAAAAATAATGGCACTAGTCATAATGCTTCCAGGTAATTTATTAACCAGCAAAGCAAATAATACACCCCAAAGAACAGTACCTATCATAAAATGTGCAACCCAACCCATAATGAGCGGTGCATGCATCATCCCAGCAAGCATTTTTATGGCATTGAGTTCAGGCATGATGCCCATCTTGGCTTTGACTATCATTAATATTGATAAAATAACCGTTGCTATGAAGCCTGAAATTACACCCGCTTTAATATTCATATTTTTATCCTTTAATTAATTATGATTAAACTATTGTAACGACTTAGTTAAGCCTATAATCCGTCAGATCTACGTTCAAACATAGTCTTGTATGCCCAATCTGTAGCTTCTACTCCTTCATCATTTACCCTGCGGTTACTTCGTTTCGGTAGCTTTTAGTCGGAATCTGGACATAAGCAAGACTCCCGCTAAAAACATGTGGGAGTGACGGGTGAATAAAAAACTGCATTTTCAATAATTACGAGTATAAATTCCAATAAAGTTTAGGCTCATGACTTAATCAATTATGGCTGTGATAAGCCCGAATAGAAAACTTACGCCACATAAAGTAGACCACAGGTAATACTAATAAAGTCATAATAAGTGCTGTTATCATGCCTCCTACCATGGGTGCTGCAATTCGGCTCATCACTTCTGATCCTGTTCCCGTACCATACATAACGGGCAATAAGCCTACAATGATAGCAGCGGCGGTCATCATAACCGGTCTGACACGCATTCCTGCCCCATCCATTATAGCTTGACGTAGAATAAGCACTGTCGGTTTAATACCTTTTTGTTCACAATCAGAACGCATACGCTCATAGGCTTGGTTAAGATATATCAACATAATCACGCTAATCTCTACTGCCACCCCTGCCAAGGCAATAAAGCCAACCCCCACTGCAACAGAAAAATTAAAACCTAAATAGGCCATTAACTGGATACTGCCTACCATTGCCAATGGCAAGGTTGCCATAATAATGGCCACTTCTGCAAAACGACGAAAATTGATATATAACAAGATAATTATAATGGCTAAGGTTAATGGAATCACATAGGTCAATTTTTCTTTAGCACGCAACATATATTCATATTGACCAGACCAAATTAATGAGTATCCTGCAGGTAAATTACCTTGTTGTTTAACAATTCTTTGTGCCTGCTCAACATAGCTGCCAATATCCACATTTTCAATATCAATATAGGTCCAGCCATTTAAGCGTGCATTTTCACTTTTGATTGCAGGGGGGCCGTCTTCAATATAGATATGCGCCACATCACCCAAGGCAATACGCTCATTTTTTGCTGTCACAATGGGTAATAAAGCCATTTGCTCGGGTGAATTGCGATAATCCTGTGGGTAGCGAATATTAATTGGATAACGTTCTAAACCTTCAACTGATTGAGAAACATTAATGCCACCAACAGCCGTAGCAATAACTTGCTGCACATCAGAAATATTCAAACCATAACGTGCTGCTTTTTCACGTTGAATATCGATTTTGATATATCGCCCTCCAGCCACTCGCTCTGAATAAACTGAAGCTGTGCCGGGAACATCTTTAATAATCGTTTCTAATTGCTGCCCAATTTGTTGAATGACCTTCAAGTCTGGCCCAGCAACCTTTATTCCAACGGGTGTTTTTATACCCGTTGCCAACATATCAATTCGCGTTTTAATTGGCATAACCCATGCATTTGTTACACCAGGAAATCGAATTAAATCATTGAATTCTGTTTTTAATTTCTCAGTGTTCATACCCACTCGCCATTCAGAATGAGGTTTAAGCTGAATAAAAGTTTCAATCATCGTTAATGGGGCGGGATCGGTGGCCGTTTCAGCTCGACCTACCTTACCAAAAACAGTTTTAACCTCAGGTATAGTGCTAATCAACTTGTCTGTTTGTTGTAATAACTCACGTGCCTTACCTATTGAAATACCAGGGTAGGTTGTAGGCATATACATCAAATCTCCCTCATCCAAAGGTGGGATAAATTCACTACCAATATTTTTAGCTGGCAGTAATCCAATAACAGCAATAACAATTGCAATAATTACGGTTACCAATGGCAATTTTAGTGCCCCTTTTAATACGGGCATATAGATCCCTGTTAATAATCGATTAATGGGGTTTTTATGTTCTGGTAAAATCTTGCCTCGCACAAAATAGCCCATCAATACGGGTACTAGTGTAATCGCCAATAGTGCAGAAGCCGCCATAGCATAGGTTTTAGTAAATGCTAAAGGTGCAAACATACGTCCCTCTTGTGCCTCTAGCGTAAATACAGGTACAAAACTGATAGTGATAATTAATAGACTGAAAAACAATGCAGGACCCACTTCTGTTGCAGAATCTATTACGATCTGCCAGCGGTTTTCTTTATTTATGGGGATCCTCTCCATATGTTTGTGCATATTTTCAATCATCACAATAGCGCCATCAATCATGGCACCAATGGCTATAGCTATCCCGCCTAAAGACATGATATTGGCATTGATTCCTTGCGCATGCATAATAATAAATGCAGCTAATATTCCGACAGGCAAGCTGACAATAGCAACAAGTGACGAACGAATATGAAATAAAAATACCATGCAGACAAATGCCACAACAATAAATTCTTCTAATAATTTGTGCCCTAAATTATCTACAGCTCGCTCAATCAGTGCGCTGCGATCATAAACAGGTACAATTTCCACACCTTTAGGCAGGCTTTGTTTTAATTGCTGCAATTTCGACTTTACACCATCTATTGTTTTTTGGGCATTTTCACCAAAACGCATTACAACAATACCACCTACGGTTTCACCTTCTCCATTCAGCTCAGCGACACCTCGTCGCATTTGAGGACCCGCACTAATTTCAGCTAGATCTTTTAATAACAAAGGGGTGCCATTTTTGTTCACTCCTAAAGGTATCGTATTCAAATCTTCAATACTTTTAATATATCCTGTAGCTCTAACCATATATTCAGCCTCAGACATTTCAACAACTGAAGCACCAATTTCCTGATTCCCATGTTGAATAGCTATCTGTATTTGAGTAAGTGGAATACCATAAGCACGCAATTTATCGGGATCAACTTGAATTTGATATTGCTTAACCATTCCACCTACTGCAGATACTTCTGAGACGCCAGGAACAGTTTGTAATTCATATTTCAAAAACCAATCCTGAATACTACGTAGCTGGCTAATATCATGTTGCCCTGTTTTATCTTGCAAAGCATAGATATATACCCAACCTACGCCCGTCGCATCGGGACCTAATTGCGGTTTGGCGGTAGGCGGAAGGTTAGGGGCAACTTGACTCAAATATTCAAGAACCCGACTTCGAGCCCAATACAGATCTGTTTTTTCATCAAAGATAATGTAAACATAAGAATCACCAAAAAAAGAATAACCTCGCACTGTCACTGAACCAGGCACTGATAACATGGCAGTGGTAAGCGGATAAGTCACTTGATCTTCTACTACTTGTGGCGCTTGTCCGGGGTAGCTAGTTTTAATAATCACTTGAACATCCGACAAATCAGGAATCGCATCCAACGGTGTATTTTTCACCGAATAAAGCCCCAACCCAACAATAATAAATGCTGCTAATATTACAAAGAAGCGGTTATTGATTGACCAACGAATAATCCCGGCAATCATTGTTTCGTCTCCTCTTTACCCATTTGAGGCTTAATATCAGTGATCACAAATGTACCGTTATTAATTTCAAAGCGAAAATCAATTTTCTGCCCGTTGCTTAGTTTTGTTATATCCACAGAATTATCAACCATAAAATCTAGGGTGGCTTTCGGTCTATTCCATTTAATAATCGCTTCTCGACTGATATTGATCATTCTATGTTCAGCCATTATGGCGTTGATTACACCTGCTACTTGTGCTGATGGCTTTTCTGCCTTATCCATTTCATCATCAGTATTATTCATTGATTTTCTTTGATGATTCATTCTTTTAAAATCAGATGTTTTACTAGACTCTGAATCAATTAAAAATTGCGCCGAAGCAACCACTTTTTCGCCCTTACTAAGCCCTTGCAATATCTCAATATTATAATTATCAGAACGCCCTATTTTTACTGCAATAGATTTAAAAGTTCCATTCCCAAGCGCTAATACAACCCTATCCATATCACCCGTGCGAATAACAGCCTCTCTAGGCAATACTAAAACAGGTGTAGTATTGCCGGTATGAATAGCAACCTGTGTAAACATGTTTGGCATAAGCGCTTTATCTTTATTTTCAAAACGGAGTCGTACCCTTAATGTGCGAGTAGAAGATTCTAGCGTAGGATAAATATAATCTACTTTGCCCTGCCACTCTCTTCCAGGAAAATAAGATAAGGTCATTGTGACAGGCGCGCCAACTTTTACTTGATCTGCTTGCCGTTCAAATATTTCAGCTTGCACCCACACATTATCAATCACACCAATAGACATCATCGATGTTTCTGGTTTAACAAAAAAGCCTTCACGTATATTTAGCTTTGTCATTACTCCTGATTGCGGTGCATAAAATGTGACTGATTGTTTCACTTTTCGGGTCTTTTTCAAGTTTGTGATAAACCACGCAGAAATATCTAAAGCTTTCATTCTTGCTTGGGTTGCTCGTATCAAACGTTCATTTTTTCGTTGCAAAGCAATTAAATATTCTTCTTGCGCATTGACTAAGTTGGGCGAATATAAGGTATAGAGAGCTTGTCCTCGTTTTACGGGATCCCCTTCAGCCTTTACATATAATTTTTCTACCCAACCTTCAACGCGCGGATGAACGTGAATAAGCCGATCCTCATCATATTTGACATAACCTACCGTTTTAATTTCATTCTGTAGTGATTTTTGCATCACTTGGGTAACGCGAACCCCTATATTGTTAACTACATCAGCTGAGATTCTAATCGTACCAGCACCTTCATCATTGTCTGATACTTTATCAGCATATACTGGAACAAGATCCATACCCATAGGCGATTTTCCCGGTTTATCTTTTTTAAAATCGGGATTCATTGGTGCAACCCAATAAAGCGGTTTATCTTCTTCCATTTCCATTGTTGCTGGAGCCATCACGCTATCCAAAAACTCGGGAAAAGAGTATTTAATCAATGCGGCGCCAAATACAGCACCGATAACAAGTAAAAATAGACTTTTTAATATATTCATTTTTGATTTCCTTGCTTTATTAAATCGCCGTTTATTGCCATATAATAATTAAGCTGGGCAATTGTTTTTTTCTTATCTACTTCAATATTTAAATTTTCTATTTCTGTATCAAGAACATCAATTCGCGCTCGCACCACCTCTGCAAAATCGCCCTCGTCATTGGTATAGGCAGTAAGTGCTGCTTCTGCTTGTTCATGAATTTTAGGTAATAATTGTTCACTGTAAAGCCTGGATCGTTGCTCTAGGCGTTGCAAATTGGCTTTTGATGTTTGAAAGTCAGCAATCATTTTTCGTAATAATAGCCACTTCTGGGTTTTTATCGCTTCTGCCTCTGAAATAGAGGCTTGTACTTGTTTATCTTGTTTATTCTCAGTAAATAGTGGTAGATCAAAGTTAATCCCTATTGATAAAAAATTTGCTCGACTTCTGCCTGAAGCTCGATCTGCCCGATAGCTATAAGCGGCATTTACTCCCCACTGTGACTTGTATTTTTGCTGTGTTAATTCGACCTCTGTTTGACTCGCCTGAATACGGCTTTCCAATGCCAACATAGCGGGATGTTGGACAAAATAATTAGCTAATTTTTCTGGCAATAATTGATCATTTATCTCAATAAGATCCGCTTGTTTTAAGACAAGCTGGGGAGACTTTTTATTATCAATTTCAATTGTTGCTGGACTCGATATAGCTGAATCTGAATATTGCTCGGTAAACTGACCGCTGATCCATTGTGATAATTTCTTCTGTGCAACATCCTGTTGTTGTTTCAATTGCGTTAGCCGGTCATCGAGACGTGTTAGTTCTAATTGTGCTCTTACTACATCCTGTTGTTGCGTGCCTCCAAATGCAGTTGAATAGCTCACCTCCGAAACATCAAGTAATTGTTCAAATAAATCCCGATCCTGCTCAATTAGGCGAATACTTTCTTTTGCATTAAAGGCGTCAAGCCACAAGGCAGTAACAATGACGCTAATCCGTTCTTTTCTATCTGCTCTTAAATAGGGATTCTGCCCACTTAATATTTGCAGTTTTTTGCTCTGTAGTTGCAATGTATCTCCGCGTGGAAACATTTGACTGATCCCTGCTTTCAACTGAGTCATATCTTCTTGATTAAAATCAAATCCATCTGTAGGTAAATTAAGAAAACCTAGTGATACCACAGGATCAGGTAATGTCCCTGCAGCTATTGATCTTGAAAGCTGTGCATTTTGGATAAACTGGTTCTCGACCAACCACGGATCATTAGTCTTCGCCTGCTGAATGGCTTGCTCCAATGATAAAGGCAGATTTATTTCATCTGCATAGGTGGCGCTCACTGCCAAAAATATAAAAAATAGCGGCCAGCAGAATGTGACTTTTATTTTTGTAAAACGATGTGAAATATTCATTTTCATTCTCTACTCTAACGGCTAAACAAGGTTTAGCAATAACATTATTAGCCGAGCATCTTTAACCGTGCTCGATAACAAGATTTTTAGGGAATAACTATGTTTATCTGTAAATTACAGACACACTAACCCTGTGTTAGATAGAAATGGGGGGACGAAATAGAGAAGAATAATGTATTAGCGTTTGAGTAAACACATAGTGAGAATCTAGTACATCAGGGAGAATTGCCACGCTCTGCGTTGGTGTAACATGAAAAATAAGCGCACTACCACAGCCCAGTGCACCACAGTGGCAATTAACCTTACAACAAGGCTTATTCATTGACATATCGGAT
>Ga0256841_1002328_pt1 | contig 15251 bp, 12 predicted proteins | sample 356308metaG_FD_185971 | JGI IMG/M metagenome (GOLD analysis project Ga0256841, IMG submission 185971) | Hydrothermal vent microbial communities from Mid Atlantic Ridge, Atlantic Ocean - 356-308 | ecosystem: Environmental > Aquatic > Marine > Hydrothermal vents | place: Atlantic Ocean: Mid... | reverse complement strand
GAAGAAGACGGCAATCTTTTAGGTCAAAAAATCACCGCACTGGATAAAGCCGGCTTATATGTCCCAGGCGGAAAAGCCGCTTATCCCTCCTCGGTGTTAATGAACGCTATTCCTGCAAAAGTTGCCGGAGTAGGTGAATTAATCATGGTTGTTCCCACGCCAAAAGGCGAGGTCAACGAACTTGTTCTTGCGGCGGCCCATATAGCAGGTGTAGATCGTGTTTTTACGATCGGCGGCGCTCAGGCAATTGCTGCACTGGCTTATGGAACCGAAACCATCCCTGCTGTCGATAAAATTGTAGGCCCTGGAAATGTCTATGTAGCTACAGCAAAAAAACTGGTCTTTGGTCAGGTTGGCATTGACATGATTGCCGGTCCTTCTGAAATCCTTGTTATCTGTGATGGCAAAACCAATCCTGACTGGATTGCTATGGATCTTTTCTCACAGGCCGAGCATGATGAAAACGCCCAGGCCATTTTGCTTTCAGATGACCTGCAATTTCTGGATGCTGTTGAACAAAGTATCTCTCGTTTATTACCTGAAATGGAACGCGCTGATGTTATCAAAGAATCGCTTTCCAATAGAGGCGCATTAATTCATACTCAAAGTTTGGAGGAAGCCGCTGAAGTATGCAATTCCATCGCGCCCGAACATCTTGAATTGTCTGTTGCCGAACCGCAAGCACTAAGCGACAAAATTCGCAATGCCGGAGCTATCTTTTTAGGCCGACATACAGCGGAAGCACTGGGCGATTACTGCGCCGGCCCCAACCATGTACTACCTACATCAAGTACAGCCCGTTACTCATCTCCGCTTGGTGTTTATGACTTCCAAAAACGCTCCAGTTTGATTTTTTGTTCGCCAGAAGGAGCCAATTCTCTAGGAAAAACTGCCTCTATTTTGGCCAGAGGGGAAGGCTTGACTGCTCATGCCAGATCTGCTGAATACCGCATCATTGATAAAACATAATGGCATTGCCACCCAGCTCTTTTTTCCGTCAGGAAATCGGCAAGATGGCAGCTTACAAAGTTGCCAATGCCTCTGGTTTTATTAAACTCGATGCCATGGAAAATCCTTATCAATGGCCTTCGGATATTACTGAACAATGGCTTGATAAATTACGCAACTGTCAACTCAATCGTTATCCTGATCCTGACGCCAAAGAACTAGCTGCTACCATCAGGAAATTAAACCAAATACCAGATCAATTTGAAATTCTATTTGGTAATGGGTCTGATGAACTGATTCAGATACTGCTCATGGCATTACCAGCAGGATCCAGTATTCTTGCTCCTGAACCAAGTTTCGTCATGTACCGGCAAATTGCACAAACTCTTGGTCTACACTACCATGGCATTTCACTATTACCTGATAGTTTCGAACTTGACTTGCCGACTACGCTTGATGCTGTGAAAAAACATCAACCTAGCATCATTTTTTTAGCTTTCCCTAACAATCCAACAGCCAATTTATTCAACAAATCATTCCTTATTGAAATTATTGAAGCATCGACTGGACTGGTTGTTATTGACGAAGCCTATGCACCTTTTGCCGATGCTACCTTGATTAATGATTTACAAAACCATGAAAACCTGCTGGTTATGCGAACGCTTTCCAAACTTGGCCTGGCGGGAATTCGATTAGGCTTTCTTATCGGTTCCACAGGGATTATTGAACAGCTTAATAAAATTCGTCTGCCATACAATATTAATGTTCTTACACAAATCAGCGCTGAGTTCGCTCTAGCTCAACAAGATCTGTTTGCAGAGCAAACCAAAAAAATCTGCCAAGATCGTACAACGCTTCTTAATGAGCTAAATGCCCTTCCACAAATACACGCTTTCGAAAGTGCAGCCAATTTCATACTATTCCGCGCCCCAAAAAGTAAAGCGACTGCAATTTTTTTGGCATTGAAAGAACATGGAATTCTCATTAAAAACTTATCACCGCAAGCTGGATTACTGACTGATTGTTTACGTGTTACTGTTGGAAAACCTGAAGAAAACTTATCGTTTCTTAGCGCTTTAAAAAAAATATTAGCTAACCTTTAAAAAAATTGCTCAACAGTTTTCTTATGACGAAACATCTTTATACTCTCTGGGTTTTCTAGACCAGCCGTTGACTTTCCTTGATACTGCTTTTCACAGTCAAATAATTCCTAAACCGGAATTACCTTATAAAAAATCCAATATCTACTTCAAATAATCGCGCCTCTAAGGTATATTGTCCTTGCGAAATAAAAAACAATAAATTGCATATCCAGTGCCAGATTAACAAATGCATGGTTCATTACTTGCGTTTTTAATTTACACAGACCATCGTAATCATGCGTTTAAATTGATCTGATACGCGTATGCAAAACACTACAGCAGGAGAGTTACAAAATGAATATTGAAGGCGTCGATGTCGATACTTCCAAACGCCAGTTCTTAACAACTGCAATGACAGTCGTTGGCGCCGTTGGCGCTGGCTATCTGGCAGTTCCTTTTCTCGCTCAAATGCAACCTAGCACCAAAGCCTTAGCTGCTGGCGCGCCGACAGAAGTCGATATCAGCAAAATGGAATCAGGCCAGTTGCTACGAGTCGAATGGCGAGGTAAACCGGCATGGCTGTTAAACAGAACCCCCGAGGTTTTGGAGACACTTGATACTCTTGAGGATAAACTCAGTGACCCAATGTCAAATGAATCCATTCAACCCGAATACTGTAAAAACCGTTATCGATCTATCAAGCCCGAGCTGTTGGTTACTATCGGCCTTTGTACTCACCTAGGATGTTCCCCCACTTTTAGACCTGAAATTGCACCAAGTGATTTAGGCTCTGACTGGAAAGGAGGGTTTTTTTGCCCATGTCATGGCTCCTGGTTTGATCTGGCAGGACGTGTATATCGAGGTGTCCCTGCTCCAACAAATCTAGATATCCCACCCCATCGTTACGTTACTGAAACTTTAATAATTATTGGTGAAGACGACGCTGAGGAAGGAGCACAAGCATGAAATCAAAACACTTAGCAGATTGTGGAAACTGGATATTAAAACGTTTTCCGTTAGCCAAACTGTGGAACGAACATATGGCGCACTATTACGCGCCAAAAAACTTTAACTTCTGGTATTTTTTTGGCTCCCTGGCCTTACTGGTTCTTGTCAATCAGATTATTACCGGCATTTTATTAACAATGAACTACAAGCCGGATGCAAAATTGGCCTTCGACTCAGTTGAATACATTATGAGAGATGTTAACTGGGGCTGGTTAATCAGATACATGCATTCCACAGGGGCTTCAGCTTTTTTTATCGTCATTTATCTTCATATGTTTAGAGGAATCATTTATGGCTCCTTTAAGCAACCTCGCGAATTAATATGGATTTTTGGCATGTTGATCTTCCTTTGCCTGATGGCTGAAGCTTTCATGGGGTATCTATTACCGTGGGGACAGATGTCATTCTGGGGCGCTCAAGTCATTATCTCCCTGTTCAGCGCCATCCCCATTGTGGGCGATGAATTGGCCTTATGGATCAGGGGGGATTATGTTATTTCAGATGCCACACTTAACAGGTTCTTTGCATTCCACGTTATTGCCATTCCCTTGATTCTGATCATGCTGGTTTTCCTGCATCTGGTTGCATTACACGAAGTTGGTTCCAATAACCCTGATGGCATTGAAATAAAAGAGTCCAAAGATCCCTTTGGTGTACCGGTTGATGGCATCCCTTTCCATCCTTATTACACAGTAAAAGATATAGTTGGCGTTGGTGTGTTTTTGTTCTTCTTTTCCATTGTCATTTTTTATATGCCGGAAATGGGTGGCTACTTCCTGGAACATGCCAACTTTATCCCGGCTGACCCATTAGCAACTCCAGAGCATATTGCTCCGCTTTGGTACTTCACCCCGTTTTATGCCATTTTACGGGCTATCCCTGATAAATTTGCTGGTGTTATTGGCATGGGTGGTGCCATATTTGTATTATTTTTATTACCCTGGCTTGATCGTGGTCCGGTTAAATCCATCCGCTATCGAGGTGGAATTTATAAAAAGGCGTTGCTGCTTTTTGTTATCAGTTTCTTTGCATTAGGTTATTTAGGCACACAACCCGCTACACCAACAGCGACTATTTTTGCCAGAATCTTCACGGTTATTTATTTTGGATTTTTCTTGCTAATGCCTGTTTATACTCGCTGGGAAAAAACCAAACGTGTACCGGCGCGAGTTACGCATCAGCCAACCCTCGAAGAGCGAATACAGGATCTCAAGCGATTGTTTGATGAAGTGACTGTGAAAAAACCTGTGAAAACAGCCGAGGGAAAACTCGTATTAAAAAGAAAACCTGATCCTGTTGGATTGAAAAAAGCCGGGATTAGAATTGTTAAAAAACTTAAAGACAGCCTTGATTAATTATGAGAAAACTAATAACAATATTATTAATGCTGCCTTTTGTTGTCATGGCGGCTGGCGGTGAATATAAACTTGACGAAGCGGAAATAGACCTCACTGATAGCCTCTCATTACAGCGAGGCGCAAAAAATTATGTGAATTATTGTCTAGGGTGCCATTCCGCCAAACATATTCGCTATATCAGAATGGCTTACGATTTCGGTATTGAAGAGGATCAAGTGTTAGAAGAAATAGCGCCAGAAGGCGCTAGTATTTATGACACCATGCATTCAGCCATGAACGGACATGATGCAGAAAGGTGGTTTGGTATTGAACCACCTGATCTGTCGTTAATTGCCCGCTCTCGGGGGGCCGACTGGCTATATACTTACTTGAGAAGTTTCTACGTAGATAAAACCAAAGCCCTGGGCGTTAATAACGCGGTACTTAAAGATGTAGGCATGCCTAATCCTCTGTGGCAACTACAAGGATTACAACAAGCTGTTTACAGAAATATTTCAGGCAAGGAAAAATTAACAAAACTCAGAGTGATTGATTCAGGTGAGTTATCGCCAAAAGAGTTTGACAGGTTCGTCAATGACCTTGTCAATTTTCTGGTGTATGTTGGTGAACCTCATCAACTAGAGCGGAAAAGAATTGGTAAATATGTTTTATTTTACTTGCTTCTTTTTATTGTAATTGCTTACTTGTTGAAAAAGGAATATTGGAAAGACATTCATAAAAAAGAATCAACCTGGAGTAATTTACGCTAATTTCCATTGTCTCATCTGCATACTGAAATTTATGCAGATGAGGCCAGGTTAAATAATTAGACTTTCTTGAGCTTCTAATTAGAATCATTCATTATGAAACTGCAACTGATAACTTTGTTATAATTCCTTGTTAATTTTATCAATTTTTCTTTCATTAACGAGGTTATAGATACGTGGTAAACCTTAATCCCCGCAAGTCAACTATGACCCTTTTTTCATCTTCTGATTGCGCAATGAGTCATTGTGTACGCTTTGCGATGTACGAAAAAGGCGTTAGTGCAGATATTGAATTTTATGATCCCTCGGAACCTCCTGAAGATCTACTGGAACTCAATCCAACCGGGGTCTCCCCGACCCTTGTAGAACGAAGCCTGGTTTTGTATGATGCTCGAATTATCATGGAATATCTAGATGAACGCTTCCCCCACCCGCCGTTACATCCAATGGATCCAGTTTCAAGGGCAAAGGCCCGGATGATCATCAAAAGAATTGATCAGGACTGGTATCAACTATTCGATGAAATTATTAATTCTGGAGAAAAAAAATCCGCGCGAGCTAAGAAAATGCTTAAAGAAAGCTTACTTTCAGCAGAACCTATTTTCCAAGCCCAAGCTTTTTTTATGGGTGATGAATTTTCTTTAATTGACTGTGCATTAGTTCCATTACTTTGGCGTCTTCCAGCACTAGGTATCGATTTACCCGGCGAAGCTTTGAAAAATTACGCCCAGCGCCAATTTAAACGCGAAGGATTCATTTCCAGTCTGACCAGCATTGAAAAAGAAATGGGTACTATCGTCAAATGACACCACTTAAACCTTATTTAATTCGTTCAATCTACGAATGGATTGTTGACAACCAGTTAACACCTCATTTACTTATTGATGCAGAACAAAAAGGTTGCTCATTGCCAGAAGACTTTATCCAAAATGGAAAAATAGTATTAAACATCAGGCCGGAAGCAGTGCAAAATCTTTCACTCGGAAATGATGACATACAATTCGACGCAAGATTTTCTGGTAAATCTATGCATATTTTTGCCCCGGTCACTGCTGTAAATGCAATTTATGCAAAGGAAAATGGTAAAGGAATGGTTTTTGATGATCATGATGATGACCCCTCTGGTGAACCACCCCCAGAACCCACACCACCAAAACCAAAATTACGGGTTATAAAATAAAAGCTGAGCTACGTCTAAGTGCTTTCCTGTATTTATACTTTTCGTGCTTGAGAATGACTCGTTTAAAGTATGTTAGTTTTTTGTGGAAAATCAGAAAGCTGTCAAATAATGGATGATTCTACTACAGCAATAGAAATTGTCCGATCTTTTTCGTTGTGTAACGCCACGATGCGGTACAGACCTTTTGTAACCAGAAAATTCGATGTAAATAACTTAACAGTGCTAGACAAATATCATGGTATATGATGAAAATCGTAATAAATAGGTAAGTCATTGAAAACATAAAACACGCGTAAATATACATCCCTGTAACTCTCTATCGCATCGCTGCGATATAAGGTTTATAGTAACTTGTATGATGGTTTTATAGTTTCAATATCAGTGAGTGATTCTAGCTAAATTAAATATGCTGAATAGTTACGATAAATATATAATAAAAAATATGTAGTGCCAACCAAGTTGCCTTAAATTTTTAACTTATTGTTTTTTCAGGCGTTCCCATATCAAAGTGACGAAGATGGGTTAGGAAATTGACAATAAAAGCTGCAAAGATAGATTAAGGCCATTTCTCCATATATGCATCTGCGGACTTAACCAGGGATTTAAAGTTGCCAAGCTCAGTACTGAGCCTGGCAGTGTTGTTGTTAAATTCTGTATTAATGGTGGTGAAAATACCCAACCCCACTGTTATTTTGTAGTTGTGATACGATTGGATGACTCTCATTATCCCCAATATCAGCATAATCCATATCTTCATATTTTTCTGTGTTGCTTCGCTTGTATGGAGATTTGTCAAGTGGATATATTTCTTTTAACTCGGTAATTATTTTTTTATTAAAACTGGTTTTTTCAACACGCAAGGGCAATTGTACTTCTGGCAACCAGGCAACCTGATATTCTGTTCCAGAAACAATCCCCTTGTAGTTCACAACTTGATACTGATTAAATTTACCTGAACCTTGTTTTGTTAATTGTTTCAGTATGACTTGTGGGAATAATCTGGAACGGTTTTCCCAATTCTGTTTTTTGCCTAATAGCGCCAAATCAACTGGCTGGAAATTCAGCAAAAAATTCTTTTTATGGTACAAGGCTTGATAAAAAACATTTTGCTGGTTCGATTTTATCCATTTTTCACCAAAACTACGCTCAGCATTTGCTACCTCGACTTCCTTATCTGTACGCCAAAAATACCACTTATTAGTTCTTGCCTTATGATCGTGTTCATCATGCTGATCAACAGAAACTCGTTGTTCAGTAGTTTCAAATATACAAGATACATCAGTTGTAAATGCATGAGTACAAGGTGATAAAAACAATATCATAATAATTAATTGATATCGCCAAATTCTAGTCAAATTCATTTTCTTAATAACTCTTATCTTACCCATAATACAAAAGGGGTTAAATAACAAGGCATTTAACCCCCCCTCAACGTTCACTTTGATTAAATCTACTTGATTGGAGGCAATCCAGAACGTTTACTTAAGCGTCCAGCTTTATTCATCACATGAAAAATAACATTTTGCTCAACAGTTCCCTGAAACATACTCGCCCCAGGCCCACTGGCATAGATAGCAACATCTTCGGCAGAATGAGTTTCAGAACTTAATGGTACTAATGCTTCCTGATGAAAACCCTGGCCTTCAGTGTCTACATTACTCAGGTCGGCTCTGGTTCCAGCAGCAATAGGCTCATCATAACGTGTATCACCACCTAAAGGTAAATCAGCAAAACCTCGACCATTTGTGTAGCCTAAAGTTGTAAATGGCAAGTCATCTTTAGCGAGGGCAACCGAAGTTTTTGGATTGCCTGCACTATCATTTCCGATGACTTTACCTAAAATTGGATTACCCCGGGTTGGATAACCTGCGATCGTAAACACATGACTATGATCAGCAGTAACAATAATCAGAGTTTCTTTTGGGTCAGTCATTTCGTAAGCTTTTTTCACTGCATTGGCAAATTCGATTGTGTCTGTTAGGGCTCTATGAGCATTCCCAGCATGATGCGCATGATCAATGCGTCCAGATTCAACATGAAGGAAAAACCCCTTGGGATTTTTTTCTAACACCTGAATTGCTTTTTCTGTCATATCAGAAAGAGATGGTTCGCCGCCAGTATCATTTTCCCTATCTTCCTCATATTCCATATGGCTCATATTAAACAATCCCAATAAGTGATCAGTTGACGCTGGATCTACAGTATCAAACTGAGCCTTGTTCCAGACGTAAGCCGAATTTTGATAGTTTGCTAACCACTCAGCTGTCAAATCACGACCATCCTGTCGCTCACCCTTACCACCATTTTCGGGATCAGCACCATCAATACGTTTAATAAAGCTCCTGCGTCCACCACCAAGCGCAACTTCAAGGCCATCACCGACACGGTCCTTTAATTCAACCAATTGCTGGGCTATATCATCACAACCACTTGTGTTCGCCATCTTCGAAGCGTCACGATCATCTTCAAAATTACGCTCTGGAACATGTGCATACGTTGCTGCAGGTGTCGCATGGGTAATTCTTGCAGTCGATACCACGCCAGTAGACATACCAATTTTTTCAGCATGTTCCAATGCAGTTGTTAACACATTGCCCGACATAGTAGAACAATCTCCACGAGTCACGTTTTGACCAACACTAATGACTCCGGCTTTTGATTTTATACCGGTCATCATTGCTGTCATCGTTCCTGCAGAATCAGGAGTCTGTTGGTTTGTATTGTAAGTTTTAGATAATGCCATATATGGTAAGGTTTCAAAAAACAATCTGTTTTCTTCACCAGTCTTACCTTTCAACTGCCCATCATAGATACGTGCTGCTGTAATTGTCGAAATCCCCATCCCATCACCTACAAAAAGTATGATGTTTTTTGCACGCTTTCGACTATTACTAATCGCTTTACGAGCTGCCATCATGGATTCTTGAGCAGCCTGTTCTCCCTGTTGATACCAGCTCATTGCTGATTCAGCTTTAACTTCATCTACAGTTGCTGCACAAGCATTTATTGATACAGTGGCGGATAATGCCAACAAACCTGAACTAAGCTTACTTCTATTTTTCATGTTTTTGTCTCCTGTTGGGTTTAGTATAAAATTCATTTGAATTACACAATTATTAATATTGAATTACGCGGGCCTTTTCTTACGAACAACCAATGTCAATAAGGCAGGCCCAAAGAAAAATATCGATGCTGGCAATGGAACAGCTGAAATAGACTCGCTTTCCCCGTGATTAACAATACTTGCAAATACATTTTCAACATCACCCGCAGACAACAAAAAACTTAACTGAATTTCTTTTGATTTTGCAGAACCGTTGAAATTTGCATTGCTTAATTCAGTTTCTTCCGACAACTGTAAAACCTGACCCAGATTAAAATCACCCACTACATCCATATCAATTGAAGTGCTTGCTAATTGATTATTTAAAGGTGCGGGAAAGTCTGTTTCAACTTCATTACTAAAGGTGTAACTTAATAACAGATTAACGGTGTAATCAATAGTTGATGATGTATTCTCAAATCCAAAATTTCCAGTTGCCGTAGAGTCCGATGTAGACAAAGCGTAGGCCGTATATGCGTCTCCGGTTGCTGATGTATACAAATCAATTTGACCAACGCCTGAGAAAGGACTAGAAACAGCGTCAGCAGTTGCATCACCTGTTATTGAAGTAATATATTCCTCGTCAAGCGCGTTATCCAAATAGGATAAATTAATATCGCTTGGCTTATTCGCAAATGAGTAATAGTTTCCAGATGTATCTAAAAACCCCATTACTTCTAAACTCAAATGTCCTTCTGAAAAATAGCTGGTTGATGCTGAAGCACTGGCAGCACATAAACTAGCCAGCAAAATAGCCAGCGTATTACGAAATGATTTATTCATAATGATTTTCTCCCACTTGTTGTTAATGTTTCAAGTGTTGAACTATAAATGGTCAATATGACATTACTGTGAACATTTCATGTTATGTTGATGACATTTGTTTACGCCGAGAATGAGGGGAATAAGGATAGTTTGGTACAGCACTCCTTTGACACAACTTAACACTATTACCAGGCTTTAAAACTGACAAAAAATAAGCGACTCAATCGCAATAACAAAAGAAAAAAAAGTTATTATTCCTTATCAACATCCCCATAGTTTCTCAGCCTCCATCATATTTTTCTTTCTGGCCTACTAACTATAAAGCCTCCTATGGAAGCACTGAGAAGCAAAGGAAGTGCTGATGGAAGAGGTATTGGAGTGACTTTAAAAGCAATAAATTGCGTGAATTGATCATCACCGCTTCCATTACTACCATTATCAAAAACATTTCTTTCTTAACAATTCGGTAACAGTTTTGTCATCCTGTTTAAACATTTTAAGCGTACAAATAGTAGGACAGAGATTATTCTTGGTATCTGCGTGCTTATAGGAATATAGCTTTGTGAGCATTTATTTTAGAAATGTAGTTTTGTAACTCTGCAAACCATAACTTAGGAGTGAAATTGTATGAAGAATTATTCAGTATTTAAAGCCAGTTTAATTTTTGGCTTTGTTGCTTTTGGTCAAGAAGCTATTGCTTTTGATCAACATATCCGCCATGAGAAAAAGCCTTATGTTGCTTCTGGAGAAGTCACTGCTAATAGTGCAGTAATATGGGGAAGGTGTAATGAAGAAAAAGAGACTTATCTGAAAGTTTTTGTCTCAAAAAATAATAATATTCTCCAACATCGAAGGCTTGGAAACAAAAGGACAATAATTGGCCCATTAGTAAGTCAGGCAACGAAAGCCAATGACTATACCGCTTCAATTAATGTAACTGACTTACAGCCCAATACTCAATACTATTATAAAGTTGCTTGCCAAATTACAAGTGACCGGCATTACTCTTTTCACCAGTCATTCGCAGAGGGTAAATTTCGGACTGCCCCAGCCAATACTACCAACACATCAATCCGTTTTTTGTGGGGAGCAGACTTGGCCGGCCAAGGTTGGGGACGCAATCCTCAACTAGAGATAACAAACATTCACGGTGATGTTGTTACTGGCGGATATGTTATTTTTGACACAATGAGAAAATTGCACCCGGATTTTGTTATCTTCCAAGGTGATAATATTTATGCTGATGGCCCGATTCCTTCCACCAAGGATATCCCTGAAGAATTGGGAGGAGGAACATGGGTTAACGAACCTGGAAAAGACTTTATTGCCCTTACTCTTAATGAATTCAGGCAAAACTGGAAATACAATCTGGAAGACAAGCATTTACGAGAGTTGTTGAAGAATACCACAAGCTATTATCAATGGGATGATCATGAAGTTCGTAATAACTGGTATCCTGGGGAAATTTTAACATCTCCTCCGTATAATGGTATTGAAGCTAATGTTCTAGCTGAACGCTCAAAACAGGCGTTTTTTGAATATACTCCAATAAATAGCCGTCGTATTTTTCGCAAGTTCCAGTATGGTAAACATGCCGAGTTGTTCTTACTTGATGAACGTTCATTTAGAGGGCCAAACGATGACAATAGAAACCCACTTGGTAATGACATACTTGGGGCAGAGCAGTTGGATTGGTTAAAACGTCATCTTAAGAACTCTACAGCAACCTGGAAAATAATTTCAATCGATGATCCGCTAGGTATCATTGTCAACGATGGTGATGGGTTTGATGGTGTTGCTAATGACCAGAAAAAGGTTGTAGGTCGAGAAGTCCAATTCGCAGAAATTTTAAAATTTATCAAAGATGAAGCTATAAAAAATGTTGTTTTCCTAACGTCTGATGTTCATTTCCCTGCTGTTATTTCTTATGATCCTGCAAAAGCAGAATTTAGTGACTTTACCCCGTTTTATGAATTTGTCGTCGGTCCATTACACGCAGGTGCTTTCGGTCCGGGAAAATTAGATCCAAGCTTTGGTCCGCAATATGAATTTGTAAATGGTCCTGATCATCAGGATTTACCTCAAAACACCCCTCCTCCATATCTTCAATCTTTTGGTATGGTTGAGATTGATGAAGAAGGAGCATTGTCTGTAAAGCTAATTGATATTACAGGTGCAGTGCTGTTTGAAAAATCACTCAATGCTGAATAATTATTGGGTCAAACCATTTTAATTCCTTGAAACTAAAACTTTGACACAAGGATGTGTCAACAACCATGTGCTAAAAACATACAAATTTTATTTTTACACTCAAGAACACTCCTTGTTAGCACATATTTTTTTGCAAAGTATAAAATGAATTTAATAGATCGGATAGCCCAATCGATTAAACTCATTTCTGCCACTTTTCAAGAACACAGACGAGTTTATTTGACTACACTTAGTTAAATAACCTTCCCTTTTATAGATTGCATTTTCAGTCAAAATTACTGCAAATGCATTCACAAACCATATTAATCTATACTTCGCGCGGTCACGGATGCGAAATTTATAGCGCACTGATTTTTGTCGAGAGCAAGGCACTAAAACAGGTGCATAGCAAGCTACGCAACTTTTTTAGTAACGCAAGCTATCGGCAAAAACTCAGTCGTTAGAAATCCGTAGTCGTGACCGCGCGAAGTATATTATTCAATAACAAACAATTTTTGACACAACATGACTTTGAACTTTTCTAATTTAAAAGACCTTGACCTACCGGTCAAAGTATTATTTACCGGCTATTTAACTACAGTAGCCGTTGGCTATTTTTTTGCGTTAATTCAGATTTTATTTACTCACGGAATGGCTGATGGTCAATTTGGTTTATCTATTGACGATATTGTCTATAGCTATTACGGCAACCGCTCTGGAACGATGCTTGAAACCAAATTAAATGGCACCATGAAAGATAAAGCTTCCGAACAAGAACGTTTCACCATAATTCAATGGGTTAGAGATGGCGCAGATAAAGATAAATATGAAGATGCGGGGATAAAACAGATAATCGAAACTCGCTGTGTCATGTGTCATAGCTCTGAAGCTTCGGGAATACCTGACTTTACAGACGTTGAAACCTTAAAAAAGACCACAGAACAAGATGAGGGAGCAACATTTAGTTCTCTTACTAGAGTTTCACACATTCATTTGTTTGGCATCAGTTTCATATTTATGTTTGTCGGTCTAATTTTTAGCTTCGCAGAAACACCAACAACTTTGTATAAATGCGTTGCCATTGGAATGCCATATCTGTTTTTATTAATTGATATTCTCTCCTGGTGGCTGACCAAAATAAGTCCAATGTTTGCATGGCTAGTAATTTTTGCCGGAATGGGTATGGGCGTGTCTTTTATTTCTATGTGGGTTATTTCGTTATTTGAAATGTGGGTTTTTAAGACGGTTTTCCTTAACAAACAAGGAGAAAGATACCAACAATGGAGCATTTATGCGGCATCCAAGCTGAAAACTGTAGGACTAGATGATATTAACTCAATTATAAAAATTCTAGGCAAACACATAACAACAATATCAGAACTTGCTTGTAAATTTTGGATGACACAAATTTGGCCACTATTCAAAAAACAACTTTCTAAAATAAAATCAGAAAAAAATAAATTGGACTCAGGCGAGTAATATTCTTCAAAATCACCTGGATTGAAAAAGTTGTTGCTTTGTTAATTGACTCTTTCAATCCAGTGTCCGAAATACGTTAACAATATATTTATAAATTATTGCAGTTGGCATAGTAAGTAACAGTCGCAGGCCAATCAGAAAATATTCCTTTGATTCCAACATGTTTTGCCAACACATCAAGTATTGTCAACATGTCACCATCATTATTGATAACATCAGTTGTTGTCTGGTAATACCAGCCGCCTTTATTTTTTAAAAGCCCTGATCTTTCCAGTGTCCAGGTAATAATTTCCAGCCCTGCACCCTTTGCTCTTTTGGCATAAAGTGAAGGTTCTATTTCCCCTTTTTCATTGACCTTTAAAAGCATCCACATTGGTGGCGCAATAATTTTTACACCATCAGCAACTAATTCTTCCATACTGGGATTCCATGTACTTGGGTCAGTATGGTCGAATGTTGGATCGTCATAACGACCATCCAAAAATACCGCCTGCTTACCAAAACGAGGTTCATTATCCAACCAATATTGTATATCCTCTAAATTAAACGATTGTGGAAAAACTCTTCTAGGGTTAACTCCCATTTCTTTGTATTCATCAATCATTTGTTGCGCATAATCCTGCTGTGTGTAATCACCTTCATAAGGCATCTCAACACTAGGAGATTTTAATTCTGGTGTGAACTTAACGCCTAATTTTTTCAATAGTTTTATGCTTTCTTTATGAGTCATTAAAGTACCCCGGGCAGAATACAGATCCGTACGCCAGCTTGGAGTGCTGTTTATATATTCCGATACTGTTGTTGCATTCTTGTTTCCTGCATCCATTTTACCTTTGAGAGTCTTAAACTCTTCTAACGTGATATCTGTGGTGCAACATTGTACGGATACTTTTTTCCCCGTTGCAGGATCAGCCGGTTGAAATGGTACGGAACATTTTTCAGCAAGAGGTGTTTCAAGAATATTGGTTGTGGTATGCAAGTCACATTGTGAATGTCGGCATACCAATTCTCTGTCTTTGGTAAATGTAACATCGCACTCAATAATCCCTGCACCCATACGAGCAGCAGCCTCATAAGATTCTTTAGTATGTTCGGGAAATTGCAGTGCAGCCCCTCTATGACCAATTGAAAAATCAGTTCTATAAAACGGCCCATCAGAACATTCCTTTAGCTGTTTTTTTAAACGGCTTTCCTCCATGTCGTTTACCAAATAAAAAGGTCTTGGCCCTAGCTGTACCTTTTGATTATGCTTTGGATGACCTTTTAGGGAACGATAGGCTTTTCGGAAAAAGTACTTTGCAGTTTTATGTGGATGTTTATTGTCTTTCTTTAAATCAATATCCTGTGTTTTATTATCAGCAAATAGCTGTGGAGTTTGAAACAAAATGCTAA
>Ga0256841_1002327_pt1 | contig 15252 bp, 12 predicted proteins | sample 356308metaG_FD_185971 | JGI IMG/M metagenome (GOLD analysis project Ga0256841, IMG submission 185971) | Hydrothermal vent microbial communities from Mid Atlantic Ridge, Atlantic Ocean - 356-308 | ecosystem: Environmental > Aquatic > Marine > Hydrothermal vents | place: Atlantic Ocean: Mid... | reverse complement strand
GTGTCGTCGGAAGGCGCACGCATGGGCATGCGGCCACTGGGGTCCGCGAGGGTCGAGTTCGAAGGCGTCGATCTTGCGGAGGCGGATCGTATCGGCGCGCCCGGCGGGGGCGATGCTCTGCTGAACTCGGTTTTGGTCGAGGCCCGCGCCGGCTTGGCCATGATCGGTGCCGGCCTCGCGCGCCGCGCCCATGAGGAGTCGCAGCGCTACGCCGAAGAACGGCGCCAATTCGGTGCCCCCATCGCGTCGTTCGGCGCCGTCGAGCAGCGGATCGAACGGTGTCGCAGCGCGTTCGGGACGTCGCTCGTCCTGGGTACGACGGCACTCAGATCGCTGGACGCAGGCTCTCCCTCCGTCGCCGCGGCGGACCTCGCCCAAGCGACCAGCGCGCACTTGGTGATGACGGCAGCCGACGATGCCTTGCAAGTCTTCGGTGGATACGGCTTCAGCAAGGAGTACGTCGTGGAACGCATCTACCGCGATGCGCGCTATCTGGGATGCGCTCTTTGAGAACAGGGCCGCCCCTCGGTAGCGATTCCGCCGCCTCTCTGGCAAGATGCGCGTGGCGAACGGGTTCGCCCCGTTGTTCCTTCCCGCGAGGAGTAAGACCTTGAAGATTGGCGATTGGTTCGTGGTGCCTCTGTTCGAGGGGATGGTGGCGATCGACGGAGGCGCGGCCTTCGGCGTCACGCCGTGGACCGACTGGTCGCAGTGGATGACCCCGGATGCCAAGAATCGGGTCGACCTCTCGCTGTGTTTCTTTCTCGTGCAGGGGCGCGGACACAATCTTCTCATCGATACAGGCTTCGGCGACAAACGATCGCCGGAAGAGATGGCCGCGTTGGGGATCCGGAAGCGAGCGACGACGGGAGAGCTCTTGGCGTCGGTCGGTCTCAACACGGAGGACATCGACACGATCATCCTCACTCATCTCCACGCGGCTCACGCGGGAGGTCTCACCCGGTTGAACGCGGAGGGAGCCGTGGAACCCGCGTTTCCGAACGCGAGAATCGTGGTGCAGAACGGGGAGTGGGAGCGCTCCATCCACACGAACATCCGGACGCGATCCCTGTATCACAAGGAGGATTTCGAGCCCCTTCTTTGGCATCGCCAATTGGATTTCGTGGATGGAGATGACGAGATTTTCCCCGGCATTCATCTGCGGACGACGGGCGGTCATACGAAGAGTCATGAAATCGTGGTGGTCGAATCGGAGGGAGAGGGAGCGATCTTTTTCGGAGATCTCTTGCCAACGGTTCATCATCTCCGCTTGAACGCCATCAGCGCCTACGACCTCTATCCTCTCGTGACGATGGAAAAGAAAGCCGAGTGGCTGGACATAGCGTTGCGTCGCAGTTGGATGGTTTTCTTCGGGAGCGACCCCGCGATCGCCGCGGCACAACTTTCGGGAAGTGTCCGTGCGGCCGAGGGCGTGGCCTTCGAGCCGCTCTTGATGCATCCTGTGGATGAAGCCGACACTCGAGGATCGTGAGAGAACGCTCTCAGATTTCGAAGACGTCCAAGTCCTTGGCCATGACGAGATCGGGGAACACCTGCCGCCCCTCCCGTTCCAACTCCTTGATGCTCTCCCGATCGAAGCGGGTCGAAAAGTGCGTGGCCACGAATCGTTTGACCCGCGCCGCTTTCGCCACCGTGGCCGCCTGGCGCAGCGTGGAATGGGTGCGTTCCCATGCCATGGTATGCATGGCGTCGTTGAACGTTGCCTCGTGGATGAGCAGGTCCGCGTCCTGAGCCAGACGCTTGGCCTGGAGGCAAAAACCGGTATCCGTGCAGTAGACGAAGACTCTTCCCGGGCGAGGCGGTCCGACCACGTCGTCCGGTGTGACGAGGCTCCCGTCGGGAAGCGTCACGGATTCTCCCCGCACGAGAGCTCCTCGGTCGGGACCGAACGGGACGCCCAGGGCCTCCGCGCGAGCGGTGTCGAATCGCCCGGGGAGAGGTTTCTCCTCGAAGCGGTAGCCTTGGCTGGGCAAACGATGGAGGAGTGGGCGCGTGCGGACGACGTAGTCTTGGCCCTCCAAGACGTCGCCCACATAGCCTTCCGGAATCTCCTTCACGCGAATCTCGAAGTTGAAGCGGATGGGGCGTGGAAAGGTCTGAATGAAATCGACCCAGCGCGCCGTGCCCCTTGGTCCGATGACGAGGATCGGCTTCTCCCGCTGATTGAGATTCATGGAGGACAAAAGCCCCGCCAAGCCGTAGCAGTGGTCACCGTGGAGATGGGTGAGGAGGATCGTCCCGAGATGGCCTCGCCGGGCGCCCGCGCGCATGAGTTGGAACTGGGTCCCTTCGCCGCAATCGAGGAGGAACGCCTCGCCGTCTCGCTCGAGCAGGGTGCCGGAGAGCGATCTTCGAAACGTCGGGACGGCTGAGCTGGTTCCAAGCAGAGTGATGCGCAAGTCGGACCTCCTTCGGGCTCATCTTCTAACATCGCAAGGGCGTTCAATCTTTAGCCCCATCGTCCCGTCTGTTAGAGTCTCTCGCCGCGAACCGAGCGACGAACCCACCGGGAAGAGGTAACCCAAAGGTTTTTGAGTAAAGGGCTTATATGTCGTCCGTCGTCATCACCCACGCCCTGAGAACCCCCATCGGCAAGTTCCTGGGCTCCCTGGAGAGCCTGACGGCCGTGGAGCTGGGTCGCCAGCTCGTCACGACCCTTCTCGAACGTTCCGGCGTCGCCGGAAACGAGGTGCAGGAATTGATTTTCGGAAACGGCCGTCAGGCCGGCGCGGGGCCGAATCCGGCGCGTCAGATCGCCGTCAAGAGTGGTCTGTCTCACAGCAGCACCGCCTACACGGTGAATATGGCCTGCGCCTCGGGTCTGAAGAGCATTTTGCTCGGCGTCGACGCGATCCATTCCGGGGACGCGCAGATCGTGATCGCCGGAGGGACGGAGAGCATGAGTCGGCTGCCCTATCTGTTGCCGAAGGCGCGGGACGGCTATCGCATGGGACATGCCCCCGTCGTGGACGCCATGTACGCGGACGGCTTTCTCTGCCCACTCGCGAACCAGCTCATGGGGCGAACGGCGGAGAATCTCGCGGAGCGGCACGGGATCGATCGGGAGGCCCAGGACGTCTACGCGACGGAGTCCCAAAACCGATGTCAGCGCGCCCGTGAGGCGGGAGAGTTTGCGGACGAAATCGTTCCCGTGGTGGTTCCCCAACGCCGTGGGGATCCCGTCGTGGTCGATCGAGACGAACATCCCCGGGACAACGTTACGCCCGCGGCGCTCGCGAAGCTGAAGCCCGTCTTCAAGGAGAACGGCACGGTGCATGCCGGGAATGCTTCCGGCATCACCGATGGCGCTGCGGCCGTCCTTTTGATGCGGGAGGAAGAAGCGCAGCGTCGCGGCCTGGAGATCCTCGCGCGTGTCGAGGGCGGGGCCGCGGCCGGGGTGGATCCTCGTTTCATGGGAATCGGCCCCGTTCCGGCGACGAAGAAACTCTTGGAGAAGTTGGGAGTCGGCCTCGACGCCTTCGACGCCATCGAATTGAACGAGGCTTTTGCCGCCCAGGTGTTGGCTTGCCTCGAGAGCTGGAAGATCGGCAACGAGAAGGTGAACCTGAAGGGGGGTGCGATCGCCCTCGGTCATCCCATTGGGGCCACCGGGGCGCGCATCGTCGTGACCCTCCTCCACACCCTGCGCCAGCGGCATCTGAAGCGCGGCCTCGCCACGCTTTGCGTCAGCGGCGGGTTGGGTTTCTCGGCGGCCTTTGCCCGCGACTGACGACATCCATGGAACGCCGACGCGTTCCTCCTACAGGAGAACACCATGTCCGAAGAGAAGAAGATCGTCGCCAAGCTCGTCACCAACAAGGGCGAGATGGTGCTGGAACTCTGGCCCGACAAGGCGCCCAACCACGTGGCCAATCTGAGGAAACTGGCGGACCAAGGCTTCTATGACGGCCTCATCTTCCACCGGGTCATTCCGGGGTTCATGATCCAGGGTGGCTGCCCTGACGGCACCGGCCGCGGTGGTCCCGGCTGGAACGTGGACGCGGAATTCAACGACGCCAACTTCGAAAAGGGCGTCCTCGGGATGGCACGCTCCGCGAGCCCCAACAGCGCCGGGTCTCAGTTTTTCATCTGCGTGGACAACGCTCCCCACCTGAACGGTCAATACACGGCCTTCGGGAAGGTCGTCGAGGGGCTCGACGTGGCGGACGCCATCGGGGCCGTCGCTCGCGACCGAGGCGACCGGCCCCTGGAAGACGTACGCATCGAGAAGATGACCGTGGAGGAGGTGTCGGCATGAACTCCTTCGAGAACTTGCTCTGGGAGGAAAAGGAAGGGGTTTTGTGCGTCAGCATCCATCGTCCACGGGCCCTCAACGCCCTTTCTTCGGCGGCTTTGAGGGAGATGGAACGGGCTTTCAGAACGTTCGCTGAACGGGACGATTTGGGCGCGGCGGTGGTCACGGGTGCAGACACGGGCAAGAAACCTTCCTTCGCCGCGGGCGCCGACATCGGGGAGATGGCCGCGATGACGGGGCTCGAGTTGAGGGAGTATTCTCGACTCGGGCAACGGACTTGCGACGCCATCGCCGCCTGCGGAAAGCCGGTCGTGGCGGCGATCAACGGTTTTGCACTCGGGGGAGGTCTGGAGCTGGCCATGGCGTGTCATATCCGTCTGGCCGCGGACACCGCGCGTCTGGGACAACCGGAGATCAATCTCGGGATCATTCCAGGGTTCGGCGGAACTCAGCGGTTGCCGCGCCTGGTGGGCCAGGGGGTGGCGCTCGAGTTGCTGCTCTCCGGCGACAATATCGACGGCGCACGAGCCCAACGGATCGGTCTCGTCGATCGGGTCGTCGCCGCGGACGAATTGGCCGCGGAGGCCTTCGCCTTGGCGGCCCGCTTGGCCTCCAAGGCGCCCATCGCCCGGCGACTGATCCTGGATGCGGTCCTCAGAGGCGAGGATCGCCCCCCGGCGGACGGCTTGGCGTTGGAATCCGACCTCTTCGGCGTCGTGGGCGCCACGGAGGACGTCCGAGAGGGGCTGGCCGCCTTTCTCGAGAAGAGGAAACCCACCTTCAAGGGCCGGTGAGTTCACCGAGCCCCGAGGAGATCGAACGATGAAGGATATTTTCATTCTCGGCGGCAAGCGCACGCCGATGGCCGAGTATTGCGGCACTCCCGGTTTCGGGAAGTTGAAGGACCTCTCGGCGAACAAGCTGGGGGCCCATGCCATCCGGGCGGCCCTCGAGGACTCAGGTGTCCCGGCCGACGGGATCGAACACGTGGTCATGGGCAACGCCATGCAGACGTCGGTCGACGCTCACTACGGAGCGCGCCACGCCGCGTTGGAAGCGGGCATTCCCATTCGTGTGCCGGCGCTCACCGTGAATCGGATCTGCGGGAGCGGCATTCAGTCTGTGGTCAATGCGGCACAGATGATGATGCTCGATGAGGCCGAGACTTGCGTGGCAGGTGGCATGGAGAACATGTCGCAGGCGCCTTTTTGCATCTACGGAAACAAGGTCAGGGCCGGTATTCGGTTCGGCCAGGAACCGAAGATGACGGACTACCTGTTCTCGGGGCTCCATGACTCCTACTCCGACACGTTCATGGCGGAGACCGCCGACCGGGCGGCGCGGAAGAGTGGTATTCAAAGAGAGGACTGCGACGCGTATGCCCTTCGCTCCCACACGTTGGGTGCGAAGGCGGTACAGAGCGGTATCTTCGGTCGGGAGATCGCTCCGATCGTGATTCCCGGGCGTCGCGGGGACGTCGTCGTGGACAAGGACGACCACATCAAACCGGAGACGACACTCGAAGGGTTGGCCAAGCTTCGTCCTGCCTTCGGCAAGGAGGGGCTCGTCACCGCCGGGAACGCCTCGGGAATCGTGGACGGCGCGGCGGCGCTCGTTTTGGGTACGGAGGATTCCGTGAAGACTCACGGCGTCCGTGCGCGCGCCGTGATTCGGGGCTGGTCCATCGTCGGGGTCGATCCCGGCGTCATGGCGTTGGGGCCCGTTCCCGCGATTCGCGCCCTTTGGAAAAAGACGGGCGTGGGGCGGGACGACGTGGATCTTTACGAGATCAACGAGGCCTTTGCTCCCCAGTATCTCGCCTGTGAAAAACAACTCGAACTCGACCGCGAGCGCGTCAACGTGAACGGCGGAGCCATCGCTCTCGGACATCCCCTGGGGGCCACCGGTTCTCGCATGATTCTCACCCTGCTTCACGAGTTGGAGCGCAGGAAGGGACGCTACGGCGTCGCCTCGGCGTGCATCGGCGGTGGACAGGGAATCGCGATGCTGATCGAACGCATCGATTGAAACGGAAAGAGACGAAATGAGCTACAAATTCGGTGTCATTGCCGGTGACGGGATCGGTCCGGAAGTGGTCCGGGAGGGCCTGAAGGTTCTGGATCGGGCGTCCAAGATTCACGGGTTCGAGTATGAATTGACGGAGTACCCTTGGGGAGCCGAACACTATCTCGCCACCGGCGAGACCATGCCGGTCTCCGCGTACGACGAGTATCGATCGATGGACGCCCTTCTCCTGGGCGCCATCGGCGATCCGCGTATCGAGGTGGGGCTTTTGGAACGGGAGATCATCGCGGGGATTCGCTTCACGTTGGATCTGTTCGTCAACCTGCGCCCCATCCGCTGTCCCGCCGACCACGTCTGCCCGATCAAGGAGAAGACGGCGAAGGACATCGACATGCTGGTCGTACGGGAAAACACCGAGGGTGCGTACAGCCAGGTGGGCGGCGTTTTCAAGAAGGACACGCCGGACGAGGTGGCCATCGCGGAGATGATCTACACCCGCAAGGGTACCGAGCGCGTCATTCGGTATGCCTTCGAGGAAGCCATGAAGACCGAGCGGAAACACCTCACGATGGTGGACAAGGCGAATGCCATTCGTCCTCAGGATATTTGGACACGGACGTTTGAGGACATGGGTCGGGAATATCCCGAAGTCGCGACGGACCACGCCTACGTCGATGCCGCGTGCATGTGGATGATCAAAAACCCCGAGGCCTTCGATGTCGTGGTGACGACGAATCTTTTCGGCGACATCCTCACGGATCTCGGTTCCGTGTTGCAGGGAGGCATGGGGGTCGCGGCTTCCGGCAACATCCACCCGGGCCAGGTTTCCATGTTCGAACCGATTCACGGATCGGCGCCCAAGTACAAGGGTAAGAACAAAGCGAATCCACTCGCCACGATCTTGGCCGTGGGAATGATGCTGGAGCACGTGGGAGAATCGGTGGCCGCGAAGGATGTGGAAGACACCGTGGTCGAGTTGATCGCGAGCCGCAGGATCCCCGATCTCTCGTCTCGCTCAGGTCTGAAAACCAATGAGGTCGGCGACCTGGTCGTCGAGACACTTTCTTCGACCGCAACCGAAAGATGAGGGGCGGCCGGGCGTTTTTCCCCTTGACGAAGAAATCGTTGACCCCGATCGAAGAGGTCTGGTAAGATGCTTCCGCCCGTTGCGTTCGACTCAAGTGAGGAGTCCACCGCACCTTAGGTGTGCGCTTTTTTCCCAAGAGCCGATTTTGAGAACTCCGATTCATGCTTTCGTTTTGCCCGTTTTCCGGGGCCGTAAGGAGGGGGAATGGAAACCCGTTTCGAGTGCATCTTCGAGGGCAAGAAACTGTTTCGTGTGGTGAATAACTCCGCCACCCTGTTCACCGGGACTTGGTCCCAATGTGAACGCTTCAAGGACGTCTACAAGGAAAAGGTTCGCAAGAGCCGACTTCGCCACTCTCGTGCGGGGGATAGGCCGCTGAGGCCCGGACGTTTCTGAAGGAACAGCTTAGACCCAAGGGAAGGGGGCGAGGCCGGTGGCTTCGCCCCCTTCTTGTTGCGTTCAGTGGGGCCCCGTCTTCGATCAGACCGGTATCGTGCGAACGAGTTTTTCCCACTTTTTCCGACACCTTGCCTCCAAGAAAGGCATCCGGAAGTAGAAGGGAGATGCGAGTGACGGACGAGCGGGACATGCGAGTGAAGGAAAACTTCAACGACGCGCTCCTCGTTCAGGAGGCGGCGGCCGGGTCGGAGGAAGCCATTCGCGAACTCGTTCACCGCTATCAGGAGCCCCTGCTGCGGTTTGTGGAGAGTTTCCTCCATGACAAGGATCAGTCAGAGGATGTCGTACAGGAGTCGTTCGTGCGTGCCTTGGAAAAAATCGACCAACTCCGAAACCCCGGCTCCTTGAAGAGTTGGCTTTGGGCGGTGACCCGTTCCATCGCCGTGGATCGGCGGCGCCGAAGGGAGCGAGACCGAGAGCGAATGGGATCGTCTCGTGTCGTTCAGTTCGAGGACATGGATCTCCAGATGTCGTCCGATGCTCCGGCCGATGTGTGGATGGCACGACAGAGCTTGATCGACGAGATGCGGGCGCTCATTGCGTCGCTTCCTCCCAAGTCGCGGGAACTGTTGCGGCTGAGATACCATGAACAGTTGTCCCACCGGGAGATTGGCGCCTTGGTGGGAGCGGGGGCCGTCACCGTGAAGGCGCGTCTTGCCCGCGTGCGTCAGCGCTTGAAGAATCGCCTGGAACCTCTGGCCCGGGAGTGGATGCAGCTTCGCGATGAACTGTTCTGAAACCAAACGACTGATCGTTCTCCTCGAGAGCGAGCTGGATCTTCGAGAAAGGGAGATCCTCCTCAAGCACCTGAAGCAATGCGACGGGTGCCGGGCCTGCTGGGACGAAATCACCGCCCAGCAGGAACTTCTCCAGGAAGCCCTGCGACCGGACCGAGCGCCTGACCTGGCTGACCGGGTCATCGAACGACTCCGCCGCAGAAACGATTGAGACCGAACTCGACTCGGGTTCCGCGGGACAACCCTGTCCCCGGGAGCCGCCCTAGGCACGGCATGCAATGAGGATGAAAACCATGTTCGTGCAACGATTGTTCTGCATTGTGTTCTCCGCCGTCGTACTCCTCACATCCTGGGAGACCGCCACGGCGCAGGAAGACGCGAAAAGCATGCTTCAGGTGGCTCGCAAACAGGAGTCCCTGGCTCGAGGCAAGAAAGGGGAGGAAAGGGCGCGCATTCTCCGAGAGGCTTGTGCGGTCTACAGGAAGGTGCCGGAAACCTGGCCGGAGTCGACCGGGGAATGCGCCCGGGCGTGGCTGGCCTTGGGACGTCTGAATGCTCGATTGAATGACACCGCGTCGGCACGAGACGCCTACGAGGCCGTTCTCAATGCCGACGCTTCAGCCAAGTTGAAGATCCGGGCTCTCGAGGGATTGGCGGGGATGGCCCGCAAGGCGAAGGACTGGAAGGGGTGCTTGGATGCGCTCGAGGCCATCGTTACCGGCTATCCGGATCACCCGAAAGCCGTGGCTTCCGCCTTGTTGGCCCAGGGGAAGACCTATCGCCGGAGGAAGCAGTGGCAAGCGGCGATGACGAAGGCCGACAAGGTCCTCTCCGCCTTTCCCACGCTCTGGCGGAGCAACGTGGCCGCCGCGGATCTTGCCCTGGGAGTCCTCACGGACACGCGGCACTGGCCGGAAGCGATTGCCAAACTCGCGGAGTTCGACCGGCTCTTGGAGAAACGTTTTCAGAACGAGGAGTCCTGGCCGAAGGTTCAGGCCGCGATGGCGAAGATGAGAGCGAGGAAACGCCTCACTCCCTTGCCGTTCTGAATCCTTGCGTCGCCGTCGGCGTCACGACGGCGGCGCGAATTCCTCTCCTTCGCGTCAATAGGACCAATTCTCCTGATTGGCCCGCATTTCGAGACTGTATCGCGGCGTGTGTTCGTATTCCGTCCCCGTCTTGCGCCTCCAAGCCAGGGCGGGAATGTCGAGCAGACGTTCGAATTCCATGCCCGCCGGCATGGCGGTCGGGTCCGAGAAGACCCCTGCGTAAGCCTCCCGACCGCTCGCCACGACAACGCATCGGCAATAGAGAAAAAGATCTTCGAACTGGCCGGAAACCCCCGCCTGCTGGGCCCAGGCTTCTCCGTCCAGGTCATACAGCAGCTCGCTCATGATGTCATCGAACGCCGTGATCTGCTCCTTGGGCAGCGAGGCCAACGCCTTGATCAAAGGTTCGGTGACCGGGTCCGCCTCGCCGTCCTCGATCTCTTTGTCCAGAGCCGAGGCATCCAAAAGGGTGATGAGAGCCCAGAATTCATCTTTCGTCATGCCGGATTCTCACGTCAGGGGGGCGGTGGGACAACCCGGGACATGAAATTCCCTCAGAGAACGTCGGCAACGAGAACAAGGGCGATGGAGCCCAGCCCATTGACCGTCTGCGGACTCCCCACTGACGTCAATTGCCCGGTATTGTCGTCGATGCTGAACACGCGGACCGAGCCTACACCGCTGGCGTTGAAGTCGGTGACGTAGACGTAGTCCGACCTGGGGTCGACGGCGATGGCCCGGGAGTCACCGCCTACGGCGAGGGGGGTCCCGACCTGCATGAGGGCGCCGGTCACGGCATCGATCGAAAAGGCTCGCACGTCACCGGACGTCCGGTTGACGACGTAGGCGTAGCTCCCGAAGGGCTCGACGGCCAGTCCGAAGGGCTGTGAACCCGTCGACGTGATCGATGACGACGTGAGAGTGCCCGTATCCGGGTCGGCGTCGTAGACGTAGACGTCACTCGTGCCTCGATTGACGACGTAGACCCATTTGCCCGTCGGATGGACGGCGATCCAGATGGGAATGACCCCCGCCGTGACGGGAGAGCCGACCGCGGTGAGAGCCCCCGTCGAAGGGTCGATGGAGTAACTCTGGACGTTGTCCGATCCCTGGTGGATGACGTAGAGGAATTTTCCGTTGGGATGGATCGCGGCCATCACCGGCGCCACCAAGGTCGGGGTCAGCGATCCTGTCGGGGAGAGAGCCCCGGTGGAGGCATCCACGGAATAGGCTGAAATGGTGTCATCGTCCGTGTTGATGGCGTACGCGAATCGCCCCGAGGGGTCCACCACGATGGCGGATGGGTTCTGTCCCGTCGGCACGGACGCGGCGATGCTCGTGAGGGCGCCGGACGCGGCATCGATCGAGAATTGATCGATCGATTCCGAAACCTGGTTGACGACGTACATCCGGTTGCCATCCGGATGCAATGCCAGATGAACCGGGTCCGTCCCGACGTTCACCGGGGACCCGAATGGCATGATGAGACCGGTCGTGTCGTCGACGTCGTGGGTGGCGACATCGCCGCTCGCCTTGTTGACGACATAGGCGAACTTGAGCACGAACCCGAGCGGGTTGGCTCCGCTGCCGAGAGCGATCGCGCTTGGGCTCGCTTGTGTGATCGCCGTCGAGGACTCGGTCAGAGCTCCTCCTGACCCAATGGCGTAAGAGATGAGTTGGTTGGCGCCCTTGGCCACGAGATACACGTGATTGACGGCGGCGTCGACGGCGAGCCCCGAGGGCTGCGAGGCCGTCGTGAGGGCCGAGCCCACCGGCGAAAGTGCGCCCGTGGAGAAGTCGACTCCGTAGGCTTGGAGGCTGTTCGAGGAACTCCCTGTAGCGTAGAGGTATGCGCCATCGCTGCTCACGACGAGGGAGTCGGCTCCCGCCGGCGCCGCCACCGTGGCGAGACTGGTCAGGGTGCCGGCGGCGGGATCGAGGGCGAAGACGGAGATATCGTTGGAGCCGGAGTTGGCGACGTAGACGAAGAGCCCCGAAGGGTGAATGGCAAGAGCAGCAGGAGCCGTTCCTGTGGCCGCCGTCGCAACGCTGTTGAGCGCACCGGTCGTGCTGTTGATGGAGTACACCCAGATGTCGTTGCTGCCCTGGTTGGCCGCGAGAAGGAATTTGCCCGTCGGGTCCACGGCGAGGTCCACGGGGGATGTGCCAGCACCGACGGGCGAGCCGGAACTCAAACTTCCGTCGGTCGCGTTGATCAGGAGGACGGAGATCTGATTGGACCCGGAGTCCGCCGTGTAGAGGAACTTCCCGTCGGGGTCGGAAGCCAGTCTCACGGGGCCGGTGCCGGTCGAGGCGGGTGTCCCGGCGACGAGATTACCTCGAGGATGCTGGATCGAATAGAGGGCGACCTGGTTCAAGCTCGTCTCGGCAACATAGACGCGATTGCCCGTGGCATCCACGAGAAGGTGGGTGGGATTCCCACCGGACGGAATGAATCCGTTGGCCCTGGGCGTACCCGACGTGACGTCGAGCTGGTATGCGGTCAGTGTGTTGTCGAGCTGGTTCGTGACGAAGGCATAGCGCGAGAAAGCAAAGTCGGCGCGCTTGGCAACATTGACCGTGACGACGGTGGGGTTCCCGGCCACATCGGTGGCTGTCACCGTCATCGTCAGTGTTCCGTCGGAAAGAATTCCGACGTCGAGGGGAGCATGGACTGCCGATCCGCCGCCCAGCGGGGCTGGGGTGGCCGCTCCCGTCACCGTGGTGTTTCCGTCGCTGAATCGCGCCGTTGCGGATTCGGTGCCATCCGCGGCGGCACCCCAGACGGAAAGTACGCTGACCGAACCGACCGAGAAGGGCGAGATCGTGTCCGCGGGATGACTCGCCGTCGCGGGGATGGACGCTGATGTCAAGTCCGGAGGCACCGTGTCTTTCGTGGCCTGCGTGCCCGCGAAGGTGGCCTGGTTTCCCGCCCCGTCCACGACAGTCATGGAAAGGGCGATGATCCCATCGTTCAGTAGGCTTGCGTCGGCACCGGGGAAGTTGACGGTTCCCCCTCCGGAAGGGATCACTGTGCCCGGGAGAACCACGTCCGGATTGACGCCATCGGAAAGGGTCACCGTGGCTGTCTCCGTGCCGTCGTAAGAGCCCGGAAAGGTGGCGCTCACGGTCACCGAGGCTTGAGTCGCGATGTTCACGTAGTCCGCGGGGTTTTGGGGGCCGGACGCCACTCGGAACGACGTGGGCGCCACGGGAGGCCCTGTGTCCTTGAGCACGGGGGTGCCCGAAAACATGGAGGTGTTCTGGTAGGCGTCCGTGAGGGTGATCACGAGGGTGAGTGTGCCGTCGGCGAGACTGGTGGCGTCGAGTCCCGTGAAGGTCAACGTCGTCGCACCGCCGGGGGCGCTCGATGTCCCCGAGACGACTGAGGCGCCCAGACCGTCCGAGAGCGTCGCCTGGAGCGTGTCGGACACGAGGGACCCCGCATCCAGAGTCACGTCGATCGACACCGAGGCTGCGTTGGAGGGATTGATGACGTCAACGGCGTTGGATGGGCCCGCCGCGACGTGAGCGGCGAGGGGGGCGTCGGGGCCCTGAGTATCCAGGATCGCGGGCGTTCCGGTGAAGGCGGTGGGGTTCCCGGCTTCGTCGGTCACTGTGATGGTGAGAGTCAGGTTGCCGTCGTTGAGTGTCGAGACGTCCAGGGCTGGGAAGGTGAAGGCCCCGCCGCCGGCCGGTGCGGCAACGCTGGGGGATGCAATGGAACCGCCGCCATCGCTTGCGAGGGCGAACTGGATCGAATCCGTGACGACGATCGACGCGGCGAGAGAGATTTCGATGATCGCTGAGGTGACGTTGTTGGAGTTGATGATGGAGATGGCATTCTGCGCCCCCATGGCAACGTTGCCGGAAAGCGCGGCGGCGGGAGGGGCGGTGTCCTTCGTTGCGCTGCTCCCTGGGTAAGTGGCGCCGTTGGCGGCGGCGTCTACCACTATGATGCTCAGAGAAAGGACCCCGTCGGCGAGTCCCGATGCGTCGATCCCGAAGATCGTGACAGACCCGCCGCCCGGAGGAACGGTGGCGGAGGCGCTGGTCACGGTCGGGTTGATTCCGTCGTCGAGTTGGACTGAGAACGACTCCGTTCCCACGTAGGTGCCCGGGAAGATCACTTCGACCGCCACCGAACTGCTCGTCGCGAGATTGACGAAGTCGACCGGATTCTGGGAGCTACTCGCGACGTGTGCGCTTGAAGGCGCCGCCGGAGCCGAGCTGGACTTGGTTGCCGTGGTCCCGACATAACTGATCGAGTTTGCGTTGACGTCCACGAGCTGAACCTGAATCGAGATCAGTCCGTCGGCGAGCGAGGTGGCGTCCAATCCGGAGAATGTGAGTGTGCCGGCTCCTGCGGTGCCGGAGAGGGTAGAACTGGTGATCGAGTTCGTGGCGTCCGAGAGGACGACGCTCACCTGGTCGGTCATGACGGAACCTGATCCCAAGTCCACCTGGATGTTGACGGACGACGTGTTCGTGAGATTGATACCGTTCTGAGGATTGCCGGCCCCGGCCGTGACGAAAGCCGCCAGGGGGGCGGACGGGCCGGTCGCGTCCTTCGTGGCGGGGCTTCCCGAGAAGGATGTCGTGTTGCCGGCGGGATCGGTCACCGAAATCGCGATGGCGATGGCGCCGTCCGCAAGAGGCGATGCGTCCAGACCCGCCACGGTCGCTGCACCTCCACCCGCAGGTGCCGTAACCGCGGCCAGCGTGGCGACGAGCCCACCTGTGTCGGTCGCCGTAATGTCGGCCGATTCGTTGCCGGTCATCGTTGCATCCCAGGAGATGTCGAAGACCACGTTGCCTTCGTTGTTCGAGTTCACGAAGTCGGCGGCGTTCAAAGCCCCTTGGGCGACAGCCAGGAGACTTGGGGGGAGCGGAGCCGTGACGTCCTTCGTGGCGGGGGTCCCCGCCGCGGATATGGTGTTTCCAGCGGCATCGGTCACGGTGATCTGAAGCGCGAGCCCTCCTTCGAGGAGGGATGCGCTATTCAAACCGGAGGAGGTGACGACGCCGCCTCCGGCCGGGACATTGATTGTCGGGGTGGAGATGGAATTCCCCGCGCCGTCGGTGATCTGCACCGTCGCCGTCTCTCCACCCCCGTAGCTCGTCGGGAGAGTGATGGCGATCGTGAAGGAGTTCTCGGTGGCGGCGTTGATGAAGTTTTCCGGATTGCCGGCGGTCATCGCGACCACTGTCGACAGCGGAGCGGCGGGCGGCGTCGTGTCCTTGACGGCGGTTCCGACCTGGGAGTTCGTGACGTTGCCGTTCGGATCCGTAACCAGAACGGAGATCGTGATCGTCCCATCCTGAAGAGAAGAGGCGTCAAGGGGGCCGAAGGAGAGATTTCCTCCTCCCGTGAGCGACGCCAAAGGAGGCGAAGTGACAGTCGTACCTCCGTCCGCAAGGACGACCTGGACCGAGTCGTTGGAATTCGACGCCGCCGGCAACGTGACGTCGACGAAGACGCCGCCTACGCTCGATGTATTGATGTAACCCGCGGGCTGACCCGCGCCTCCAGGCACCTGTCCAGCGGTCGCGGCCGGAGGGGAGGTGGTGTCGAGGAGGGCGGGCGTTCCGTTGAACGTCGCCGGGTTACCGTATTGA
>Ga0256841_1002326_pt1 | contig 15253 bp, 13 predicted proteins | sample 356308metaG_FD_185971 | JGI IMG/M metagenome (GOLD analysis project Ga0256841, IMG submission 185971) | Hydrothermal vent microbial communities from Mid Atlantic Ridge, Atlantic Ocean - 356-308 | ecosystem: Environmental > Aquatic > Marine > Hydrothermal vents | place: Atlantic Ocean: Mid... | reverse complement strand
GGAAGTTGGCCGGGTCCACCACGCTGGCGAAGTAGGGGGAAAGGGTGAACTCCTGGAGGCAGACCAGCCGGGCGCCTTGGCTGGCCGCCTGGGCCACCAGCTCCTGGTAGGTTCGGATGATCTCGTCCCGGCTGCCGGGCCAGTGGGTTTGGATCAGGGCGATGCGGATGGGTTCCATTGGGCGATTGGGGGCGTGGGGATTGGAGATTGGCGATCCGAGATTGGATTCGTGCGTCGACCGTCTGCCAGCCTGGTCCCGGCTGCGTCACGCCGGGAGACGTGACCTACGGATGTTGCGTCACGCCAGGAGACGTGACCTACGGGATGGAGGCTGGAGATTGGCGATCCGAGATTGGATCCCGTGCGTCGGCCGTCTGCCAGTCTGGTCCCGGCTGCGTCACGCCGGGAGACGTGACCTACGGGATGGAGGCTGGAGATTGGCGATCCGAGATTGGGTTCGTGCGTCGGCCGTCTGCCAGCCTGGTTCCGGCTCCGTCACGCCGGAAGACGTGACCTACGGATGTTGCGTCACGCCGGGAGACGTGACCTACGGGATGGAGGCTGGAGATTGGCGATCCGAGATTGGATCCCGTGCGTCTGCCAGCCTGATCCCGGCTGCGTCACGCCGGAAGACGTGACCTACGGATGTTGCGTCACGCCGGGAGACGCGAGCTACGGATGTTGCGTCACGCCGGGAGACGCGAGCTACGGGCTGTCGGCTGCCGTTGCTCATCCGCTCACGGCCTCTGCCAGGGCCTCGTTGAAGGTGGCCAGCCCCTGGTCGATCTGCTCCTGGGTGACGATCAGGGGCGGGATCCAGCGGATGACGTTGTTGTAGCTGCCGCAGGTGAGGAGGAGCAGGTTACGCTTCAGGCAGGCCTTGAGCACCCGGGAGGCGGTCTCCGTATCCGGCTTGCCGTCCGGGCCGGTGAACTCGCAACCCACCATGAGCCCCAGCCCCCGCACGTCGCCGATGGCCGGGTGCTCGGCCTGGAGCTCCCGCAGGCCGTCCAGGAGCTGAGCGCCCCGCTCCCGGGCGTTCTCCACCAGCTCCTCCTCCAGGATCACGTCGATGGTGGCGGCCGCGGCCGCGGTGGCCAGGGCGTTGCCCCCGCCGTAGGTCCCCCCGTGGGTGCCGGGCCGCCAGCGGGCCATGAGCTCCGCCCGGGAGGCGATGCCGGAGATGGGCATGCCGCTGCCCAGCCCCTTGGCCATGATGATGATGTCCGGCTCGACGTTTGCGTGCTGGTAGGCGAAGAAGCGCCCGGTGCGTCCGAAGCCGGATTGCACCTCGTCCACGGCCAGGAGGATGCCGTGCTGGTCGCAGATCCGGCGCAGGCCCTGCAGAAAGGCCGGAGGCGCGGGCACATAGCCCCCTTCCCCCAGGACCGGCTCGACCACCATGGCGGCGATCTCGTCCGGCGCGGTCTGGCTGTGCAGGAGCATGTCCAGCTCCTCCAGGCAGAAGGCCGTGGTCCGCTCCTCGTCCCAGCCGTAGCGGTAGGCGTAGGGGAAAGGGGCCACGAAGACGCCACCGGGCAGGGGCTGGTAGTTGTAGCGGTAGATGTACTTGGAGGTGGTCATGGCCATGGCCTGGTGGGTGCGGCCATGGAAACTGCCCTGGAAAACCAGGATGTTGCGCCGCCCTGTGGCCATGCGGGCCAGCTTCACCGCGGCCTCCACCGCCTCCGCGCCGCTGTTGGAGAAGAAGAAGCGGTCGATGCTGGGCGGGGTGACCTGGTTCAGCTTCTGGGCCAGCGTCACCGTGGCCGGGGGGATGACGATGTTCATCTGGCCGAAGATGAGGCGTTCGGCCTGCTCCTGGATGGCCTGGACCACCCGCGGATGCCGGTGGCCGGTGTTGATGACGCCGATGCCCGAGGTGAAGTCGGTGTAGCGGACGCCCGCCGCGTCGTAGAGGTAGATGCCCTCCCCGCGCACCGGCTGGACCGTGGTCAGGTGGGTCCAGACAGGCGCCAGGAGCTCTGTGCCGGGGTTGCTTTCGTGTGCCATGGATGTCCCCCGTGGGTGTGGGAAGGAAGGGGCGCAGGGGGGCGACGGGGGCATCGCCCCTCCTGCGCGTGTTCACGGATGGGGGAGTGGGGGAGCCGCGGGCTCGCGTCAGGCGGCTAGCGGGCCTTCACCGCGGTCCAGGTGTCGGAGAAGATGATGGAGTTCTCGTCCCGCTTGATCCACTCCAGACGCTGCATGGTCTCCTCGTCCACCAACATGCCGCCGCTCTCCAGCAGATCGAAGTACTCCTCGTCCAGCAGGGGCTGGGCCTTGACGTTGGGGGTGAAGTAGTAGGTGTAGTTGGTGAGCTGGGCGCCGATCTCCGGCTCCAGCAGGTAGTTGATGAAGACCTCCGCGGTGTAGGGGTTGGGCGCGTCCGCGGGGATGGCCATGTTGTCCATCCAGATGGAGCCGCCCTCCTTGGGGATCACGTAGAAGATGTTGGGGTTCTCGGCCCGGGCCAGGGCGGTGCCGCCGCTCCAGGCGTGGGCGATGACCACCTCCTCCGCGGCCAGGGTCTGGTTGAAGTTGTCCGAGTTGTAGCCAGCCAGGCACTCCTTCTGGCGGATGAGCAGGTCCCGGGCCTCCGCGTGGTGCGCCGGATCCGTGTCGTTGTAGGAGTAGCCCAGGTACTTCAGGGCCGCGCCCACCGTCTCTCGCTCGTCGTCCAACATGGAGGCAAAGCCCTTGTGGGGGCAGAGGAGATCCGGCTCGAAGAGGTAGGCCCAGCTGTCCGGAGGCGAGTCCTCGTAGGCGGTGATGTTGTAGCCGATGCCCGTGGTGCCCCACTGGTAGGGGATGCTGTACTTGTTCTCCGGGTCGAAGTACATGCCCATGAGCTCCGGATCGATGTTGGCCACGTTGGGGATGTTCTCCATGTTCAGGGGCTGGAGCAGGCCGTTGGTGGCCAGGATCTCCACCGCGTAGTCCGAGGGGATGACCAGATCGTAGCCGGCGTTCCCCGCCTGGAGCTTGGCGATGAGCTCCTCGTTGCTGGAGTAGATGTCCTGGGTCACCTTCACCCCACACTCCTCCTCGAACTGGGCCATGATATCCTCGTCCATGTAGTCGGCCCAGTTGAAGAAGTGGAGCTCGCTGGCCAGTTTGTCCCGGTCGCCGCAGCGGTCGGATTCGGGCATGGCCGCTTCCTGGCTGGCCTGCTCCTCGCCCCCGGCGGCTTCCTGGGCCTGGGGGGCCTCGCCGCTGGGCGCCGGGGCGCTGGCCGGTGCGGCGCAGCCGGCCGCCACCAGCAGGATCAGGGCCAGGAGCCCGGCCAACCACCAATGTTTGCGTTGCACGTGTTGCTGCATGATCGCCTCCTCGGAAGATGATGTGAAAGATGATGTGAAACGTGAACTGGATAGGGTCTACACGCCGGTGCTGCCGCGACGCTGCACAAACTGGGACACCACCACCAGGAGCATGGAGGCCAGGAGCATGACCGTGGAGATGGCGTTGATCTCCGGGCTGATGGAGCGGCGGATGCGTCCGAAGACCTCGATGGGCAGGGTGGTGCCCCCAGGCCCGGTGGTGAAGAAGGTGATGACGAAGTCGTCCAGGGAGAGGGTGAAGGCCAGGAGCGCACCTCCCAGGATCCCCGGCATGATCAGGGGCAGGATGATGCGCCGGAAGGTGGTCCACTCGTCCGCGCCCAGATCCTGGGCCGCCTCCTCGAAGTCCGGGTCCAGCTCCCGCAGGCTGGTGCGCACCACAATGGCCACAAAGGAGATGTTGAAGGCCACGTGGGCGATGATCACCGTGGTCAGGCCTGGGCGCAGGGAGCTGGTCCCCTGGAGGCCGAAGAGGTTGTTCATCCAGCCCAGGGAGAGGGAGAAGAAGGCCAACAGGGAGATGGCCATGACGATGTCCGGGATGATGACCGGCAGGTAGAGGATGCCGTCGTAGGTGCGGCGGAAGGGGAAGCGGAAGCGCTCCATGGCGATGGCGGTCATGGTGCCCAGGACCGTGGAGATGGCGGTGGAGACGAAGGCCACGAAGAGGCTGTTGCGCACCGCGATGCGGATGGCCTCGCTCTCCAGCATCTGTCCGTACCACTTCAGGGTGAAGCCAGCCCAACGGGCCCCCAGTCGGGAGTCGTTGAAGGAGAAGGCCACCAGGATGACGATGGGCGCGTAGAGGAAGAAGAAGGAGAAGAACATGTTGGCCCAGAGCAGACGCTTGCCCCAACGCAGCAGCTTCGAGCCTGGGATCCCGCCGCGCTGACCGGTCACAGCCCCACCTCCTCTTCCCGGGCGTCCCCTCGCAGGTAGAAGATCACCCCCACCATCAGCAGGGCCATGAAGACCACCGCGATGGCCGAGCCGAAGGGCCAGTTCAGGGCCGGGCCGAACTGCTGGGCCAGGAGGTTGCCCAGCATGGCCACCTTGCCCCCGCCCAGGATGGTGGGCACGATGTACTGGCCGGAGACGGGAATGAAGACCAGGACGATGCCGGCCACAATCCCCGGCATGGTCAAGGGCAGGATCACCCGGCTGAAGACCCGCACGTAGTTGGCCCCCAGGTCCTGGGCCGCCTCCACCAGGTCAAAATCCAGCTTCTCGATGGAGGCGTAGAGGGGCAGGACCATGAAGGGCAGGGAGCCGTAGACCAGGCCGATGAGCACTGCGGTGGGGGTGTTGATCAGGGCGATGCGCTTCATGCCCAGGGCCTGGAGCAGGTTGTTCAGCAGCCCGTTGTTGTTGAGGATGAACTTCCAGGCATAGGTCCGCACCAGGAAGTTGGTCCAGAAAGGGATGAGCACGAAGAAGAGGTAGGCCGTGCGGTGGCTGGGGGGCTGCAGGGCGATGAAGAAGGCCAGGGGGTAGCCGATGATCAGGCAGACGAAGGAGGTGAGGGCCGCCCACCAGAGGGAGCGGAGCAGGATCATCATGAAGTCGTTGATCAGGGTGTCCCCGGTGGGGCTGAAGAGCTTGACGTAGGCGTCCAGGCTGAAGCTCCAGAGGACGCCGCCGCCGCTGCGCCGTTCCAGGAAGCTGTAGACCACCACCAGCACCAGGGGGATCAGGAAGAAGAGCGTGATCCAGAAGGCGCCAGGGCCCAGGAGAATGGCCAGCAGGGATTTGCGTCGAGCGGTCATGGCGGGCTCCTCCTAGCTCAACAGGACCCGGGCCGAGGTCGGTTGCCAGCTCACCACCACGTTCTCCCCTTCCCGGAAGCGCTCCGCGGCCGCGTTCACGTTCTGGAAACGGACCACCAGCTGGATGGTCGGCTCCAGCTCCACCACGTAGCGGGTGTCCGTCCCCATGAAGACGGCCTCCACGATGCGGCCAGCGAAGACATCCTCGCCTGGGGAGCCCTCGCTCCCTGGGGGATGGAGGTGGATCTTCTCTGGCCGGATGGCCAGGGTGGCCTCTTTCCCCTGGGCCAGGGTCTGCGTACAGGCAGCCTTCACCTGGAGGCTCTGCCCCACCTGCACCCAGGCCACTTCCTCCTGGCATTCACGGATCCGGCAGGGCAGGAAATTGGTGTCCCCGATGAAATCGGCCACGAAGCGGTTGGCCGGCCGGTCGTAGATCTCCTCCGGCGTGCCCACCTGAAGCAGCTTCCCGTGGTTCATCACCCCGATGCGGTCGCTCATGACCAGGGCCTCCTCCTGGTCGTGGGTGACGAAGACGAAGGTGATGCCCAGCTGCCGTTGCAGCTCCTTCAGCTCCAGCTGCATGGCCTTGCGCAGCTTCAGATCCAGCGCGCCCAGGGGCTCGTCCAGGAGCAGAACCCGGGGTTGGTTGACGATGGCTCGGGCCAGGGCGATGCGCTGGCGCTGGCCGCCGGAGAGCTGGTGGGGCTTCTTGGCGCCGGAGTCGGGCAGGCGCACCATCTCCAGGGCGTCCGCCACCCGCCGGCGGATCTCGTCCTTGGCCAGCCCTTTCATCTCCAGCCCAAAGGCCACATTCTCGGCCACGGTCAGGTGGGGGAAGAGGGCGTAGTTCTGGAAGACGGTGTTCACGTTGCGTTTGAAGGGGGGAAGCTGGCTCACCGGCTGGCCGCCCAGGAGGATCTCCCCGCTGGTGGGCGCCTCGAAGCCGGCGATCATGCGCAGGTTGGTGGTCTTGCCGCAGCCCGAGGGGCCCAGCAGGGAGAAGAACTCCCCTTTCCGCACCCCCAAGGAGATCTCCTTCACCGCGGTGAAGTCGCCGAACTTCTTGGTGACGTTGCGCAGCTCCACGTCGTAGATCTCGGACATGATTGGGTTCTTTGCTGTGCTCTTCTCTGGTGTGACGTTCTCTTGTCGCTTTCTCTGGCGCCGCCGGCGCCGTCTCGAAAAACTGCGTTGGGTGCACGCGACGCACCCGAACGCCGCCTACTTGTCCGGGATCAGCCCCAGGTCCGGCTGCATGGCTTTGTAGATGCGCAGGATGAAGGTGGTGTTGATGTCCACCACGCCTGGGATGCGGTTGATCTGCTCGGTGATGAAGGAGACCAGATGCTCCCGGTCCCGACAGACCACCTGGGCGATGAGATCGTACTCCCCGGCCACCAGGAGGAGGTAGTTCACCTCCGGGTAGGAAGCGAGCTGGGCGGCCACCGCGTCCAAGGCCTGGGGCTGGACCGCGATGCTCACCAGGGCCGGGGTCTCGAACCCCACCCGGTGCGGGTCCACCAGGCCGACGATCTGGAGCACCTTCTCCTGGAGCAGCCGGGAGACCCGGTTGCGAACCGTGCCCTCGGTCACGGCCAGGTCTTTGGCGATTTCCGTGAAGGGTCGGCGCCCATCCTCCTGAAGGTGCGCCAGGATGGCGCGGTCAAGATCGTCCATGAGGTGCCCACTTTGCCAGGCCGGCCCAGGAGCCAGATCCGCGTGGACGCGACCCCGCCGGGCGGGTGCGCCCACAGAAAAACGGAAAGGAGATGCTTCGATCTCGGTTGAGATGCTGCACAGGGTTGAAAAAGTGGGATGCGCTGCTGGGGGAAAGCTACGATATTCGCATCGGTTGGAAACTATACTACGAAATTCGCAGCAGCGCAAACCGGGTTCGCCAGTTGTCGGACAACTGCCTCGCCAAGAGGCCATCCCCTGAACGCTCCGTCAGGCCACCTGGCCTTCCGGGCGCTCTCGACCCTGTTTGACAATTTCGCCAAGAGGGGCATAATTGAAGCACCCCCTTTGTTGACCCCGTCTGCATGCACCCCTGATCCAACAACCATCACCTACAATGGCTATACGAAGCATCTTCACACATTCCACGCTTCATCCACTCCATGGAGGAAAGACCATGCGCAACAGACTGTTCTGGATCATCCCAGTCCTACTGCTGGCCGCCCTGGCCCTGGCTGCCTGCCCCGCACCTCCGCCGCCGGCCTCCCAGGGAGGTGGCGCCCAGGAGGCCGCCGCCACCGAGAGCACGGAGCTGAACCTGCTCTGCACGCCTCAGGTGCAGTGGTGCGAGGGGATGAAGGCTGAGTTCGAGAAGAAGTACCCCAACATCACTGTCAACTTCGTGCGCATGTCCAGCGGCGAGTCCCTGACCCGCCTGCGCAACGAGAAGGACAACCCCCAGTTCGACATCTGGTGGGGCGGCCCGGTGGACAGCTTCATCGCCGCCAAGCAGGAAGGGCTCCTCCAGGCCTACGACTCCCCCAACATGGCCAACATCAAGGATCCGGACCTGATGAAGGACCCGGACAACTACTGGGCCGGCGTCTACATCGGCTCCCTGGGTTTCGCCACCAACAAGAACTTCCTGGAGGAGAACCCGGGGGTGGAGCCGCCCCGCAGCTGGGACGACCTGCTGAAGCCCGAGTTCAAGGGGCAGCTCATGGTGGCCCACCCCTCCAGCTCCGGCACATCCTACACCGCCCTCTGCACCATCCTGCAGATCAAGGGCGAAGAGGCCGGCTGGGAGTTCCTGAAGAAGTATGCGGGCCAGGTGCTCCAGTTCACCAAGAGCGGCGCAGCCCCGGCCAAGTTCGTGGGCCAGGGCGAGGCCGCGGTGGGCATCGTCTTCTCCCACGACATCGTGGCCGAGATCGAGAAGGGCTCGCCCCTGGTCCTCAGCTTCCCTGAGGAGGGCACGGGCTACGAGATCGGCGGCATGGGCATCATCGCCGGGGCCAAGCACCTGGACGCGGCCAAGAAGTGGTTCGACTGGGCCCTGGAGCCGGAAACCCAGGAGCTGGGCCCCAAGTACGAGGCCTACCAGGCCCCCACGGTGAAGGGCGCCAAGGCCTCCCGCCCCGAGCTGCTGGAAGTGAACCTCATCGACTACGACTTCCAGTGGTGCGGCGAGAACAAGAAGGCCTTCGTGGACAAGTTCACCAACGAGATCGCCGGCGCGGAGAACCTGAAGAAGTAACCTGCCAGCCCTGCCTGGCCCCCGGGGACCCGACGGATCGTTCGATCTGCCGGGTCCCCGGCCCTTTCCACTACCATGGCCCAAATCGCATCCCAACCCACGTCCTCTCGTCGCAACGGCCTGGCCGCCAACCTCTGGCGCCGCTGGCAGGAGATCCGCCTCATCGGCCAGGATCCGGTCCTGGCCATCGGACTGCTCATCGTGGGCATGTTCGTCTTCCTCTTCGTGGCCTACCCCCTGCTTCGGGTGGTCTGGCAGGGTTTCTTTGACCCGGTCAGCGGCGACTTCAGTCTGGTCTATTTCCAGCAATATTTCGATCCCTACTATCGGGCCCACAACTGGCAGGTGGTGCGGGACACCCTGACCATGGGCCTGGCCACGGCCACCGGCGGCACCCTGCTGGGCTTCATCTTCGCCTACACCATGGTGCGCTGCAACGTGCCCATGCCCCGTTTCTTCCACGTGCTGACCCTGCTGCCCACCATCTCGCCCCCCTTCGCCATCGCCATCGCCAGCATCCTCCTCTTCGGACGGGCCGGCCTGGTGACCAAGCGCCTCCTGGGCATCGACTTCAGCGCCGGGGTCAACGACATCTACGGCATCGACGGCCTGGTCTTCGTGCAGATCATCACCTTCTTCTCCGTAGCCTACCTGATCATCCGGGCCATGCTGGAACGCCTGGACCCGGCCATGGAGGAGGCGGCCCTGAGCCTGGGGGCCAGCAAGTGGCACATCTTCCGCACGGTGACCCTGCCCCTGCTCATCCCGGGCCTGGCCGGCTCCTTCCTGCTCCTCTTCGTGGAGTCCTTGGCGGACCTGGGCAACCCGCTGCTCCTGGGCGGCAACACCACGGTCCTCTCGGTGGAGATCTTCCTGGCCATCAACGGCCAGTACGACCAGCAGAAGGGCGCCGCCCTCTCCCTGGTCCTGCTCATCCCCACCCTGACCGTCTTCCTGCTCCAGCGCTACTACGTGAGCCGCCGCTCCTACGTGGCGGTGACGGGCAAACCCACCGGCGGCCAGCTCCTGGTCAAGGAGCCCCTGATCCGCTGGAGCTTCATCACCGGCACCTTCCTCACCCTGGGGCTCATCGTGGCCCTCTACGCCTCCATCCTCATGGGCTCCCTGACCCGCCTGTGGGGCATTGACTACACCCTGGACTTCACCCACTACAGCGTGGCCCTGACCCGAGGCCTGAACGCCATCCTCTCCACCACCTTCCTCTCCGCGGTGGCCACCCCCATCGCCGGCCTCACCGGCATGATCATCGCCTTCCTGGTGGTGCGCAAGACCTTCTCCGGCAAGGAGAGCCTAGATTTCGTCTCCAACCTGGGCGGCGCTGTGCCCGGGACCATTCTGGGCATCGGCTACATTGTGGCCTTCATCAACGCGCCCATGGTGGCCGTGGGGCTCATCTACGCCCTGCTGGCCGCCTACCTGGTGAGCAACAGCGTCCAGGGCTGGGGGAAGCGGGTGGCCATTCTGGCCGCGGGGACGATCCTGGGCTACGGCATCGACTGGCTGCCCAGCATCTTCCAGTTCTCGGAGGAGGCCTGGCGCATGTGGGTGGCCGGGGCCTTCCTGCTCCTGGGGCTGATCGGGGCCCGGGGCGCACTCCCGGCACGACGCCGCAACGTAGTGGGGGCCTTCCTGGTCATGGCCGGGCTGCTGGTGATCTACAACCTGAGCCCCTCCCTGACCGACCCCCTGGCCGTCTGGGGCCGCCAGCTCCCTGGGACCGTCTGGCCCAAGATCATCACCCGGCTGAGCACCTTCATCAAGGTCTTCACCCGGCCCACCATGGCCATCCTGGGCTTCACCTACCTGGTCCTGGGCGTCTACGCGCTGATGCAGGTGGAGCGACGCCTGCGCCCCTGGCTGGCTGGGGGCATCCTGGCCCTGAACGCCGCCCTCATCTTCTTCGGCAAACCCCTGGCCCTGGTGGGCACCCCCTACATCGTCATCGCTGCCTACGCGGTGCGCAGCCTGCCCGCCTCTGTCCGGGCCGGGGTGGCCGCCCTGCAGCAGATCGACCCGGCCATCGAGGAGGCCTCCACCAACCTGGGGGCGGACGCCCAGTACACCTTCCGCCACATCACCCTGCCCCTGATCCTGCCCGCCTTCATCGCCGGCCTCATCTTCGCCTTCGCCCGGCACATGACCAGCCTTTCCGCCATCATCTTCCTCACCACCGCGGAGTGGCCCATCCTCACCGTCTGGATCCTGAGCGAGGTGGAGCAGGGAGGCATGAGCGTGGCCGCGGCCTACTCGGTGATCCTCATCGCCATCGTGCTGGCGGCCATCGGCCTCATGTACCTGTTCCTGGGGCGCACCTTCGCCGGCGGCCAGGACGTGGACCTGACCCTGGGCGGCGGCTGATCCCCGGCCCGCCCCACCATCGACCACTTCATGGGAGTTTCATCCGTGTTCCTGCAACTGGAAAACCTGAGCAAAGTGTTCGCCAGCCGAGACGGCAGCGGGGAAGTCCGGGCCGTGGACAACGTGAATCTGGCCATCCAGCAGGGGGAGTTCGTCACCCTGCTGGGGCCCTCGGGCTGCGGCAAGACCACCACCCTGCGCCTCATCGCCGGCTTCGAGTTCCCCACCGAGGGGCGCATCCTCCTGGAAGGCCAGCAGATCAACAACCTGCCCCCCAACCGGCGCAACATGGCCATGGTCTTCCAGAGCTACGCCATCTTTCCCCACCTGAGCGTCTTCGACAACATCGCCTACGGCCTGAAGATCAAGAAGCTGCCCTCCCAGGAGATCCGCAACAAGGTGGCCCAGGCCCTGGAGATGACCGAGCTGACCGGGCTGGAGAACCGGGCGCCCAACCAGCTCTCCGGCGGCCAGCAGCAGCGGGTGGCCCTGGCCCGGGCCCTGGTCATGGAGCCCAAGGTCCTCCTCTTCGACGAGCCCCTGAGCAACCTGGACGCCAAGCTGCGGGTGCAGATGCGCAGCGAGATCCGGCGCATCCAGCAGGAGCTGGGCATCACCAGCGTCTACGTGACCCACGACCAGGACGAGGCCATGGTCCTCTCGGACAAGATCGTGGTCATGGACCAGGGGCGGATCCAGCAGGTGGGCACGGCCTTCCAGATCTACCGGCAGCCGGTGAATCGCTTCGTGGCCGACTTCATCGGCCAGGCCAACTTCCTGCCGGTGACGGTCCTGGGACGGGAAGGGGAGGCGTGGCAGGTGCGGCTGATGGAGCAGGTCATCCACGTGCCTCACGTGGCCGAGTACGACTTCCAGCCCAACCAAGAGGCCACCCTGCTGGTGCGGCCTGAGTCCATTCGCCTGCACCCCCAGGCCGGCGGCGGTCCTGTCACCCTGCCAGGACGGGTCCACCGCACGGCCTACCTGGGCTCCCTGGCCGAGTACGACATCGACGTGGCCGGGCGCCTGATGGGCGCGGTGGTCTACAACCCCGGGGAGGAGGATCTCTACCCCGTGGATTCCACCGTCTACCTGGAGCTGATCAGCGACAATCTGTATCTGTTGCCAGAGGGGAGTGGGTGAATTGGATGACTAGGTGACCGGGTGATTGGGCGATCCCCCGGGCGCCGCCATCGCGGATCTTGCCATTTTGTCACCCCTCTCCGTCGACCTTCGCCAGCTCTCCGTCGCCCCTCTCCAACAGGGCCCGGAGCACCTCCTTGGCCGCCTGGGCTGCCCGGGCCCGGTGGCTGATCCGGTTCTTGACCTCCGGCGGAAGTTCGGCCATGGTGGCGTCCAGTTCGGGCAGATAGAAGACGGGATCGTAGCCGAAGCCCTGGCTGCCCCGGGGACGCTCCGCGATCCGCCCCTCCACGCTCCCCTCCCGGGTGAAGACCCGGCCGTCGGGCAGGGCGATGGCCACCACGCAGCGGAAGCGGGCCGTCCGCTTCTCCGGGGGCGCGTCCGCCAGCTCCTCCAGCAGCTTGCGCCAACGCGCCTCGTCTGTGGCGTCCGGTCCTGCGTACCGGGCCGAGAGCACCCCCGGCCGTCCTCCCAGGGCGTCCACCTCCAGGCCACTGTCGTCCGCCCAGGTCCACAGCCCTGTGATCTGGGCGTAGCTGCGGGCCTTCAGGACCGCGTTGCCTGCAAAGGTGGGCTCCGTCTCCTCCACCTCCTGGGTGACGCCCAGCTCGTCCAAGGTGACCAGCTGGATGGGCAGGTCCGCCAGGAGGCGACGGTACTCGGCCACTTTTCCCGGATTGCGGGTGGCCACAAGCAGCTTCTGCATGGGGCTGTCTCCTTTGCTGAATGGCTGCTGGATGTGCTGGATGGATGTGCTGGATGGATGGCTGCTGGACGGGCGGCTGGTTGGCTGGGCAGGCCGCGTTTCCCCACTTTTTTGACCCCTCGGATATGCTATCATATAATGCCCTTGCCCAAGCAATTGGCTCTGGCAACTGGCTTTGCAGGCTGGCCGGCCGGTTCACCTCTGCCGGCGGCGGCCCAGGGAATGTGGCCCAGGGGAGGCGCTCGTGTCCTACCATCCGCTGCGAATTTTCACCGGTTCTGCTCACCCGGAGCTCGCCCGAGAGGTCACGGACATCCTGGGCGTGGAGCTGGGCCGCTCCACCACCCGCCGCCTGCCGGACAGCGAGATCCACGTGATGATCGACGAGGTGGTGCGGGACCAGGACATCTTCCTGCTCCAGCCCTGCAGCGTGCCGGTGAACGACCACCTCATGGAGCTGGTGCTCTACCTGGACGCCTTCCGGCGGGCCAGCGTCCACAGCGTCAGTGTGGTCATCCCCTACTTCCCCTACTCCCGTCAGGAGCGCATGGCCCGGGGACGGGAGGCCATCAGCGCCCGGGTGGTGGCCAACATGCTGGAGCTCATGGGGGCTTCCCGGGTCATCTACGTGGACATCCACAGCCGGGCCATCCAGGGCTTCTTCAACATCCCGGTGGACCCGCTGACCGCGCTGCCCATTCTGGCCGACTACTTCCGCAAGCCCGAGTTCCGCAACGCGGCCATCGTCAGCCCGGACGTGGGCCGGGCCAGCATGGCGGGCAAGTACGCGGAGATCCTGAACCTGCCCCTGGTGGTGATGCAGAAGCGGCGCACCAGCTTCACCCAGACCAGCACCACCCACGTGGTGGGGGACATCCAGGGCCGGCGGCCCATCATCATCGACGACATGATGGCCGGGGGCAGCGTCCTGAAGCAGCTGGACGCCCTCTACGAACACGGCGCAGAAGGCAAAGCGGCCTTCGCCATCACCCACCCCATCCTGCTGCCCTCCGCGCTGGAGCTGCTGGACGCGGACGACCGCATCGAGAAGCTGGTGGTCACCAACACCATCGCCGTGCCGCCGGAGAAGCGCCATCCCAAGATCGAGGTCATTTCCATCGCCCCGCTCCTGGCCGACATCATCAACCGCATCCACCAGGGCCGCAGCATCTCCCAGAAGCTGATCCTGGTGTAGATCTGGAGGTTTGCATGTTCAACCGCTCCAAGCGACCGGAACCCGACGTCATCGAGGTGATCCTGGGGCCCCGCTCCACCTTCAACGGCGTCCTGCGCTCGGACACCAGCATCCGCATCGACGGCATCGTGGAGGCCGGGCTCATCGAGACGCCAGCCAACGTGATCATCACCGAGAGCGGCCAGGTCTTCTGCGACATCCAGGCCAAGAACGTGAGCATTCGGGGCCGATTCAGCGGCAACCTGCAGGCCCAACGGGCGGAGCTCCTGAGCGGCAGCTACGTGAGCGGGGCCCTGCACGTGCACAGCATCCTCCTGGACGACGGCGCAGTCTTCGACGGCGAGCTCCACATGCAGGGCGCGCTGGAGCAGGAGCAGCCCGACGCCCGTCTGCCCCGACCCGAAGGCCCCTTGCCCGTGATCCCTGGCCCCAACGCAGACGCAGAGGCCTAGCGCCGGCGCCCGCGCCTGGGCTGGTCCGTCAGGCCAGCGCCCAGCCGCGTCCGCCGACCCGCGACCTTTCCCCATCCCCCACCCGGAACGTTCGAGCAAACCACCTCAACAGATGGCCCTAACCAGGGGCCCGACAGACCTTCCCTCCAGGAGAAAGCGCCATGGACTGGCTCGCTGTGCCTGTTGCCGCTCTGCTCGGCTATCTGCTGGGCTCCATTCCCGTGGGGCTCTGGGTCTGCAAGCTGTACGGCGTGGACATCCGCCAGGTGGGCAGCGGACGCATCGGCGGGACCAACGCCTGGCGGGCGGCCGGGCTGAAGGCCGCCATCCCCACCATCCTGGGGGATGCCCTCAAGGGCGCCGTGGCTGTGCTCCTGGTCGGATCCGCGCTGAAGGCCCTGGCCCCCAACGCGGATCCTGTGGCCCGGGAGCTGGCCGTGGCCCTGGCCGGGGGCGCGGCGGTCTGGGGGCACAACTGGTCCATCTTCCTGGGCTTCTCCGGCGGTGCCGGGGGCATCACCACCGCGGCCACCCTCATGGCCATCTCCCCTCTGGCCGGCGGCATCGTCTGGATCACCGGCGCGCTGCTCATCTGGTGGACCCGCATGGCCTCGGTGGGGACCTTCTCCGTGGGGGCCAGCTCCCTGGCCACCCTCCTGATCTTCGCCATGGCCGGCATCTCCGGCTGGCCCCTGGTGCTCTTCGGCGTCATGGCCTTCCTGGCCGTCTACCTCTCCCTGCGGCCCAACCGGGAGCGCCTGAAGAACGGGCAGGAACGGATCATCACCCTCTGGTGAAGAGGGAGCCGAGCCCATCCTCAGCGCAACCCGGCAGCACCCCGAGCTGGAAATCCCCTGCCAGAGCCCGGGGTGTTTTCGCGCCCTGGGCTGGCTGCAGCCCACAGAGACGCCCTCCCCACCCCGCCGCGCCCAGGCCGAGAAATCCCGGTCCGTTGTAAAAAGGGGCAAAAGAGGATAAAATACCGGCAGAGATGGCCCCGGTTTTCGGCGCCTGGAGGCAGCGGGCAGCCGGGGCCGCGACGGCCACTACC
>Ga0256841_1002325_pt1 | contig 15262 bp, 14 predicted proteins | sample 356308metaG_FD_185971 | JGI IMG/M metagenome (GOLD analysis project Ga0256841, IMG submission 185971) | Hydrothermal vent microbial communities from Mid Atlantic Ridge, Atlantic Ocean - 356-308 | ecosystem: Environmental > Aquatic > Marine > Hydrothermal vents | place: Atlantic Ocean: Mid... | reverse complement strand
TGGCACATTCGGTTAACATGCCGATTACATTCTTCCATAGACAGGTTTCGGTAGAACCGGGCCAATAGTCATCAAAGATATAATGCTGGGAGATACCTGCCAATCCGGCCCTGGTCATATCCTTGGCCAGATTGGAACCGAAGACCCAGGTCCAGTCCCATAAATTGGCATCGATATTAACGGCAATCGGATCGTGCATGGGCGGCACAAAATAGCGAGGGCCTCTGGCGCCCATCTGATGCTTTTCGAACATAACCTGAGGGAACCAATCTTTATCATAGATACGGGCAATGGCTCTGGTATCTTTCTGGGAAAGGGTCACAAAATCACGGTTATTGTCGTGACCGATGTATTTATGATAGACTCCCGGCATAGAACTTCCTTCGTACTTAGTTCCCTTATATTTCCGGTAATGATCAACCACCATATCCATGCCGTCCGGATTATGGCAGGGCACAATCATTAACACAACTTCCGCAAGCTGTTGATTGATTGTATCATCATCCGAAGTGATCAGGTCATAGACAATTTGTGGTGTGGCTTGCGAAGGTCCCACTTCATCCGAGTGCATGGACATGGTCAAAAGCACAAACACTTTTCCGTTTTGTACCATTCTTTGCAGATCCCTTTTGGAAAGAGTCGCATCTAAAGCCAATTTTTTATTGATGATTTTCAGGGAATCCAGACGGCTGATATTTTCTGCTGAAGAGACCGCTGCTATGTACATGGGTTTATTCAACGGAGATTCACCGATTTGTATCATTTTAAGCCGCGCACTCTGCCCATCGATTTTTTGCAGATACTTGATCAGCGCTTCATAGTCGAGCAACATACGGTCCGTTCCCGGTTTAAAACCGAAAAATGCTTCCGGGGTAGTAATCCCGGTTTTATTCTGTGCAAAAAGAGCGCTGGTAAATAAAACCGAAAATATTACTGATAATAGTAAACGCATCATAGGGGCCCTTTCGTGTCATCAATTTACTTCATTCGAAAGTAGAATAAAGATAGCAAAATTGCAAGGCCGGGCTGGGTATTAATTTTGAGGAATAAATAAAAAAAAGCCGGATATACTTATGTAAGGAGTCGGTTATAAGGTAAGGTGCATCTATCGGGAAAAAGATCAGGCCAAAATGTCTACAATCTGATCTCCGATTTTCAAAGCGGTTTCCAACGTTTTTTGCTGAATTTCGATTTGCTGCTGAGCTACTTTCAGAGCAACCATTGATTTGGCATCCACTTCACCCTTTGCCAGTTGCCGAGCCACATTATTGACGTTCTGCATGGCCTGTTGATAGGCATGTAATGAAGTACTGACCATTTGACCGGACTGTATTTTATCGATCATGATATACCTTCGTTCGTAGTATTTCTCTTTTATAGGTCGGCGGAAGAAGTTTTTCCTTAAATCTGACCGGGAATATTCAAAGAGGAGGCATGAATCGACCATCCGGCAGAGGAGTCAATCCGATCGTCTGAAGCCGTGAACAGAAAAATGCGGATAGGGAAACTCATATCCCTATTCCGCAAATTCATTCTTTCTTTTATCTTTACAAGTACTATTCAGCAGGAGTCCCGGCCGCCAAATTTTTACTACGTTCAATGGATTGCAAGGCCAGATAGCGGTCACCGAATTTAGCCATATTGTCTAATTCCGTATCGTACTGATCAAAATGGCGCTCTTCATCCCCTACCAGGTCCTCAAATAATTTTTTGGAAACCGAATCCGCATTTGCCGCACATTCATTGGCCCAATGGTTGTAATCATGGGCACTCTGCTCTTCCATTTTGGCAGCCAGTTCCAACATAGCCTTTACATCGTGAATTTCTACGACTTCTTCCGAGGCTTTGATTTTTACTTCACCCTTTAAGAACAAAATTCGTTCGGCCAGACGTTCGATATGAACCATCTCCTCGATAGCCGTGCGTTTAAACAATCCGGCCAGTAAATCATAGCCCTGGTCATCACAATGGAAATGAAAATACATATAGCGATGAACGGCAGTCAACTCATCCCCGACCGCCCTGTTTAGTAGATCGATGCTCTTTTCGTGCATACAAATATCCTCCTTTGTATATTCAACCTTATGATTTAATTTTTGTTTTCTTGTTTGTTATAAAACCCGAAAAAATTTAAAACAGAGCGCATCAATATGTTCCGATCGGACTCATTGATTACCGTTTCCAGGGGAAAGCCAAAGGCCACAACCCCGTAATTTTCTTTGTAAGCCACGGCCGCACTGGCCCGGTTTTCCATATATCGTAAAATAGTCGATGCGCCTCCCACAGGATTCAAGGCATCCGGTGCTTCCACCCGGTAGATATCCGACCGATAATCGGTATTAAAATGAATGGGCTTATTCAGGGCAAATAAAGAATCGTTTGCTGAGAAAACAACCCCGGTTCTGGAAGCGTGGTTGGATACCCAGTCGAAATGAAGAAAACGTCGTCCGAAACGGATATCGGGACTCTTTGGGTCCTTATCTGCAAACAGGTCTGTGGCAATATAGGCCCCGCTAACCAGTAAATTGCCGCCCCGGGTCAGATAGGCCTTTAGCTGTTTTTGCAATGCGTCCGGAAAAGTTTTAAACGCTTTTCCGCGAACAAGGTTTAACACCGGGCGCTGCCACGGAGTCGCTTTTTCTTCTCCCAAAATTAAATCAACCACGGCATAGCTATTTAAGCTTACAAGACTATCCATAACAGATTTCTTGCTGCACGACACAAAAGAATAACCGGCATTTCGTATCGCCCGACCATGCACATAGGGATAATCGAACGTATTTCCGGCAATGATTTTGGTCTCGTAATCGGCGAAACTTGCCCCGTGACCCGGTGCATCGTTCATTCGAAAAGGCGACTGATCCAGATAATCGAATTGTTGTCCGGTGAAATTAATATCATAATGATCGGGAACCCCGTTGTCTTCCAGGTTGAAAAATCCGCTAAAATCACCGACATGGACCGTGGCCGGTCCGCAGATACGGTCAAAACCATTTATGATCAGGATGGTTGGATTCGTATTATTCATTTTACACAGAGAGAGGGTTTCCGAAGGAAAACTAATTCCTCCCTGATTGACCGCTCTGACCTGAAAGCTGTAAATCGTTCCCGGTTTAATATCCGTAATCCTGAGCGAAGTTTGTCGCACCAGGCGTCCGTTGTCAAACCCGCCGTCTTCAATCCGTTGATAAACCATATACGCTTCCGGCATAGCCGAAGGCTCCAGGGAATCGGCCTGAGCCTGCCAGCTTAGTACAGCAGTTCCGTTCGAATCAAACAAAGCCGAGAAATGCGTTACGGGTAGAGGTTGCACTACATAATCCTGATCATTTTCCGTGGCTATAAAACGCAGCATGGCTTTGTAAATGGCCCGCGAGACCACAAAACGGAAACGCGGGTCCTGGGCAAACTGCATATCCAGAAAATTTTGATGCGAGAGCAGTTCCAGAATGATCCCGGGCATATTCGGGCCATATACTTCCGAATAACGGGCATTATATAGAGCGCGTCGATTCCATTGCGGATCGAAGGTATCCCGGATATCCCGCACCACCTGAGTTTGCAGAATATCAGCCAGATCCCTTGAAGCCAGCCTGGACACGCTATCCGGGAACACCTCATTCGTGTCGGCATCGGTCAGACTGTAAATAGCAAGCGTACCGATCGTGGTATCATTTTTGGAAATTCCGGCATCGGTATGAAAAGCCAGAGAGAGATCGACCGGAATACCCTCGCCCTTAACCCGGCGATCCTTATTGGGCCCGAACGGATTCCCATACAAATCGTTGGCAAATTCCGGACGGCTCATATAATCATCCCGATAATCATTTTTACCGTCATTAAGATTATAAACCAAAGAATCGGTATAACCTGCATACTGCAAGTAATAACGGGCCCCTTCCAGAAAGCGGGGACGCCCGCTGGTATGCCCACCGCGGGCGATATTGCCCATTCCTCCGCCGAAGCGAACGGCATCGGCACTGACGATCCGGCTTTTTTGGGCGCTTCGATTGGTCAACAAAACACTGCCCGAATCGGCATGTACACCCCTTCGAAATTGAAAACTTCCCAGATAGACCCAGGTACCGCCGCCAATTCGTTGATTAACGAGAAAATCCGTCCGGCCACCGGCATGAAAAACAGAATAATGGGCATCGCTACAATTACTGTCACTGGCCGAAAAAGATACATACACAGCATACCGACCGGTCTGCGGAATATCCGGCACCCAGCGCACGCTGGCCGAAACCACACTATCCGTTTGATTCTGCCGGCAGGTACCCTGCTTAAACGGATTCTCATCATGTTCATAGGGCGGGCTGCCCAGAGCAAATCCGGCGGCCTTCCCGGTCTTCCAGAAATGCCTGTTGTCCCGTGTTTTTTCCTGGTAAAACCGCCCGGCAGGGTTTGTGGAATCGTTGTCCACTACGACTTCATTACTTTGTGTATCGCGCTCTCTCGGTAAAAATACCATCGCTCCGGCGTTTTCCAGCATGGGTACCAGATAGGGCAGAACAAAAGCGGTCGGTAACAGGTCCTCCACACTCTGGAAGAGTCTGGGCCGCTGCCACTCCCAGCGTTGATGGGTTTGATTATAGTACCAGCCATGGCTGTTCCACAGGGCGATATTGCGGTTCTGTAAACCGGCAGTAGCTTTCCAGTGGCGCATTCTTCTCACCAGCGGTAAGGGACGACGATATTTTTTGGGAAGACGGGTAGGATCATAATCCTGACGATCGCTGCGGAAATAATTCGGAATCAGTTGTTGAATGGGATATTGCAGGGAGCGCAGAATAAGCCGGTAATTTTTATATTTCCCGCCCAGAGCCTGTCGGATTGCCTGATAGAAATTACTTACATTAGCTTCCCGTAAAGGTGTATAAGAGAAGTGTGAACTAAAATCGACCAGTATGGTCTGCTGCCGGTCATCGATGCGCAGACTATCGATCCGTGTATGCGGGTCCAGTTGAAGAGGATGACCGGTTTTTCGGGCAATATATAGTATACGCTCAATTTTTTTATGCACTTGAATCGCCCGTTTACTCATACCCGAGTAATTATATTTAGGACCGGGAATCACCAGCTCGGGATGACAGGAATTAAACAGAATAACCGTTAAAACAAATAATCCGAAGAATTTAAGGATACGCATTTCAATCCGAACTCCATCTTAGTATTTACTTTTTGAACAGGTATGCAGCCGTATACAGTTTATTTTCTTTGCCGTCATTAACCGCGAATTTCCGGGGGCCGTAAATGGTTCCGGCACCAAATTCGCCTTTTTTATTAAAGGCGTAAAAACTTACATTAAAATTCGGCCGGCCGTCTTTGCGCCGTAGGGAAGGAATTTTTGCATGCTTTACAATTCGTTTTGCCGCTTCCAGACAGGCATCTTTGGGAGAAACGCCCTGACGCATCAGTTCAACAACCAAAAAGCAGCTGAGATTTTTAAGATTCTCTTCACCGCGCCCGGTAGAACCGCAGGCACCTACTTCGTTGTCCACATATAACCCGGCACCGATAATGGGACTGTCTCCAACCCGACCGGGAATCTTAAAAGCCAGGCCGCTGGTTGTGGTCACCCCGGAAATATTACCGTTTAAATCAATGCCCATGCAGGTAATAGTTCCCGTTGTTTTGGATAATTCTTTGTAATTTTTCGGAATATCCGGATTATCTTCAGGAAACCAGTCGTCTTTATCGCTTAACGTTTCTTTCCAATGTAACCAAATTTTCCGCGCTTCATCGGTCAGTAAATTTTCTTCTTTGAAACCATGATCTTTGGCAAACCGCAGGGCTCCCTCGCCTACCAGCAATTCATGGTCGGTTCGTTCCATAACCAGCCTGGCTACTTTAGAAGGGGTTTTAATATGGCGCAGCGCTCCTACCGATCCGGCATTGTGAGTCGGACCGTGCATTACGCAGGAGTCCAGCTCTACCACACCTTCTTCATTGGGCAATCCTCCATACCCTACACTGTGATCTTTGGGATCATTTTCAATGATATTGACTCCGGCAATAACCGCATCCAGGGCATCGGCTCCGGAGCGGATTAATTCCATGGCCTTTTGGGTAGCGCGCAATCCATTGGCGCTGGAGATTACCAGCGGTCCTGCAGCCCAGGATGAACGCTCTGCAGCATGTAAAAATGACGCTGCATTGAATCCTATTCCGCTTAGAATAGACGCTTTAAGAAAGGATCTTCTTTGCATGGAATGCTCCTATTAGTTTGTTAACTAACTTAACTAAAGCCGTCTTCCCTAACTTTGCCTTATGCGTTCAATTAAAAAATTATCTGTTGAAGGATTCCTTTTCCTGCATCAATATAGCTATATTTTTTATTTGTTGAAAGAGATAATCCACAAAGACCGTCCTTCTCCGAATAAAATAGAAGATGAATCCGCTCTAACCGACCCGTTTATGGAAGCGCAGTGTAGCCATGGTCAGCATGGCCCCGCCGAAAACCGTCATTTCCAGCGCTTCTTTCCACAGATAATGCAAAGCCGTGCCCTTTAAATAGATTTCACGAATAACAATCATGAAATAGCGTACCGGGTTCAGATAGGTAATCCATTGAATAACCCGGGGCATATTTTCGATAGGAATAAAAAAACCGGAAAGAAGGATGGCAAAAATACCCAGAAACCAGGTGATAAACATGGATTGCTGTTGATTCCTGGCCAGAGTGGAGGCAAAAATACCCATTCCGAGCGTCGTCATCATGAATAAAAGACTCATCCCATACAGAGTTAAAATATTGCCTTTCATCCATAACCCGAATACCAACCCCGCTGAAATAATGGCTATGGTAAAGAGCAGAAGCCCCACAATAATCAGGGGAATGACTTTTCCCAGAATCAGTTCTCCGCGACGAATGGGGGTAACCATCAATTGTTCCAGGGTACCGATCTCTTTTTCACGAACGATGGTCATTCCCGTTAAAAAAGAGGTGATCAGCATGACCAAAACAGCCAAAATTCCCGGCACAATATTATTCACACTTTCCAGACTGGGATTATATAACATGCGGGCCTCGATTCCCGTCAAATGGATTTCTTTTACCGTTCCCGGTGCATGGGGCAGACGAGGGAACCATTGTTTTTGTAATTTTAATGCGATCTGATTGGCATAGCTGAGGGCAACGCCCGCAGAATTTCCGTCCACGCCATCGGCCAGTAACTGTACTCTGGGTTGACGGCCGGTTTTGAGATCCCTTTCAAAATGAGGGGGAATAACGACTGCCAGTTTTATCTTATTCCGATCCAAAAGATGTACCGCCTCTTTTGCTGTGCCTACCTGGCCCAGGAAATGGAACGACTTCGTATTTGAAAAAGCTTCGACCAAACGGTTGCTCATTTGCGAATGATCCTGATCGACCATGATCATAGGAACATTTTTCACATCCGTGGTGATGGCAAAACCCAGGATGAGCACCTGGATCAAAGGCGCACCGAAGATAAGACCCAGAAAAGCCGGCTCCCGTAAAATCTGCCGGAATTCTTTTTGTATTAAATACAGTATGCGTTGCATGGTTTACTCCAGGGTTGTACGGAATTTTTTAACACTCAATAGCAACAGAAAAAAGCTGATACCAAATAGAAACAATACCTGGCGGGTTAAATCGGCCAGACCGTTCCCTTTTAACATAATACCGCGAATGATCTCCAAAAAGTGCGTGGCCGGAATGGTTATACTCAGATACTGAAAAATTTTGGGCATACTGGCTACCGGAAAAATAAAACCGCTCAACATAATGGTCGGCAGAATCGTGGCCATTAAAGTGGTTAGCATGGCCATACGCTGGGAGTCGGTTATAGTGGAAACGAGCAGACCGAAGCTTAATCCGGTTAAAACATACAGAATTAAGGTAGCGGCCAGAAAAAGGCCCGAACCGATGATGGGCACTCTGAACCATAAATGCCCCAAGGCCACAATCAGAACGCCATCCAGAAAGGCAATCAGAATATAGGGGATCACTTTACCCACTAAGATTTGTAAGGGGCGCACCGGGCTGACCAGAATCTGTTCCATGGTTCCTCGCTCTTTTTCGCGCACAATGGCGATACTGGTCAGTAAAGAGCTGATGAGCAGCATAATGATGGCAATCAGACCCGGTACAAAAAAATTATGGGCCTTTAAATCCGGATTGTACAGGATACGTGGTTCCATCAGGAACGGTTGAACCAGATGAGGATTGTTTTTAAACGTAAAGCGGGCATTAATTTGTAATAAATATTTGTAAATATAGTTAGCGGCATTGGGATCACTGGCATCCACTAAAAGTTGAATCTTCGTATTTTGTTTGGAATGAAGGCTGCGGGCAAAATCCGACGGAATAATCAGCGCGCAGCGCGCTTTTCGCTCTTTAAATAACCGATCGAATCCTCTCTCCGGAATATCGAAGGCCGTTACCTTGAAGAACGAAGTAGATTCGATTTGGTGAATCAACTGACGACTCTGCGGCGTTTTGGAATAATCGGTAATGGCAATTTCGATTTGTTTCATATCCAGGGTAATGGCATAACCGTATAAAAAGAGCATGATAATGGGCTGAATGATGATAATCACCAGGGTTTGCGGATCGCGCAGAATATGGTGGAACTCTTTACGTATGATGCTCAGCAGGATGCGGTTCATCGTTCCTCCCGGTGTTCGATATTCATAAAAACATCCTGCATGGTGCGGGCATGATATTTGGCTTTTAATTCCCCGGGGGGGCCGATTTCGACGATTTTACCGAAGCGCATTATGCTGAGCCGATTACAATATTCGGCTTCATCCATGTAATGGGTGGTCACGAAGACCGTTTTACCCCTTGCCGCCAGTTTGTAAATGAGCAGCCAGAAATTACGGCGTGAAACGGGATCGACACCGGAAGTCGGTTCATCTAAAAAAATTATTTGCGGATCGTGCAAAAGCGTGGTGCTCAGAGCCATGCGCTGTTTCCATCCCAGAGGAAGGTCCGCCGTTAGTTTGTTAGCCTGATCCCATAAGTTCAAATAATCGAGCAGCTCCCGTGTTTTCTCTTTAATTTGTTTGCGGCTCAGCCCGTATACTCCGCCATAAAACTGGATATTTTCGCGAACGGTTAAATCTTCGTACAGACTGAAGCGCTGACTCATATACCCGATGTGCATCTTAATCTGTTCCGCCTCGGTATAGACGTTAAAGCCGGCAATCGAAGCCTGACCGGATGTCGGCAGAAGCAGGCCGCAGAGCATACGGATTGTGGTCGTCTTACCGGCCCCGTTGGCCCCTAAAAAGCCGAATATTTCACCTTTTTGTACGGAAAAAGAAACCCGATCCACTGCGGTGAATTTGCCGAAATTTCGGGTTAATTCGCGGACGGATACCGCCATGGTATCGTCTTCCATGGGTACTGTATCGGCAGTATTAGAATTTTGTATCTGGCTCATTTTTCGAAGAATTCCTGATTTTAATCCAGCTAAGTAAATGGTTCAACCATGCATGAGTTTCAGAAAGACATCTTCCAGGCTCGGCTTAATGCGTTCGATCTTTGTAATGGTTAGCCTCTTTTCCTGCAAATAATTCCTTAATTGTTCTTCCGTTCTTTCCCGTGGAAGTGTTATGTGTACTCCCTCGCCGAACAGGTTCGCGACATACAGAGAATCGTCATGGTAGATTTGTTCGAACACTTCATGGGGCTGCGGACAGTGCAGTACATAGAGGGGATCGGTAAATTGTTTTTCCAGCTCCTGCGGCTGATCCAGGGCCAGAATACGCCCTGCAAACATTAAGCCTACCCGATCACACTGTCCGGCTTCATCCATATAAGCCGTGGTTACCAGAATGCTGGTTCCCTGCCGACGACTTTGCGTTTTTAAAATTTCCCAAAACTCATGACGGGAGACCGGATCCACACCGAAAGTCGGTTCATCCAATATTAACACATCGGGCTGATGGATTAACATACAGGAAAGGGCCAATTTTTGTTTCATACCGCCGGACAGGTCCGCAGCCCGACGCTTTTTAAAAGGCCCCAAATGAGAAAAGGCATAGAGTTCTTCTTTTCTCTGCTTCTGCTTCTGTTTCGGAACCTGAAACAGATCCCCGAAAAAATCAAGATTTTCCTCAACCGTCAGATCCGGGTAAAGACTAAAACGTTGCGGCATGTAACCAATGCGTGAGCGAATATAGGTAGGATTGTCACGTATGTTTTTCCCCATATAGAGTATTTCACCTTCATCGGCAAGGAGTAGAGATACCACCGAACGAATAATAGTCGTCTTGCCCGCCCCGTCCGGTCCGATCAGACCCAGAATCTCTCCCTTCCGCAGGTTAAAACTAACTCCCTTAACGGCAGGGACAGAGCCATACGATTTTTTTAGATTTCGTATTTCAAGAGGATCCATAGAAGTTTTATTTTCCCCTCCGATAGAATGAGCTTACCTGTTGGATACACAAACTTAGTTTTCCCCGCCGGTACTTTCTTTAATGCTGACTTGTACGGGCATGCCGATTTTTAAAATATGATCCGGATTGGATACGTTGATTTTTACGGCATAGACCAGTGAGGTCCGTGTTTCTTTAGTCAGGATCGTTTTGGGAGTAAATTCGGCTTCACTCGAAATCCATTTGATCCGTCCCGGGAAGCTCTTCTGCAATCCGTCTAAATGAATTTCCGCTTTTTGGCCCAGCTTTATTCTCTTTAAATCGGCTATGGGCAGATAAACCGTTGCCTGTAAAACAGATAAATCGGCCAGTTCAAAAAGAGGTAATCCGGGAGCGGCCAATTCCCCCGCTTCAATAAACCTGTTGATTACCACCCCATTGAGAGGCGAGATAACACGCGTATCTTGCAGAGACAGGTTTAATTGATCAATCGCTGCCAGTAATTGTACTTTTTTACTCTCTAAAACCTGCAGATTCATTTTAGCGGCTTCTAATTGCGATTTTAAAACCTGTACTTTGGTCTGCAATTCATCACGGGATTGTTCGGTGGCGGCTCCCTGATCCACCATACGCACCGTCTTCTGCCATGTTTTCCGGATCAGATCCAACTGGGCTTTCACCTCCATAATCCGGGCCTCGGCAACAGACCTGCCGGCGGTTAATTCTTTCAATCCCGCTTGCTGCTGACGTAGCTGAGCTAAAATACGGTCCTGATTAATGACCAAAAGTAACTGTCCCTTTTGCACCGCATCGCCTTCATCCTTAAAAAGCGAATCGACCGTACCGCCAATCTGAGCCGAGATTCGGGTAATATTTGCATCCAGACGACCGTCATAGGTGCGGATGGATTCGTTATTCTTCCCGCAGGAGAACATGGCTATGAAACTTAGAAAAATTAAGAAACGGATCATCATATTCATTATTTTATACTCCACTGATTTAAGGGTTTTCCGGAAAGATATTCGATTTCAGTATATTTAAGAGTCAGTTGAAGTTTCTGCAGGCGATAGTTCAGTTCGGCCTGAACTTGTTCCAGATTCGATCGATTGAAATCAGTTGCACTACTCATACCCTGCTCATATTGCGAGCGAGTTATAGCTAATTTCTTACGGGAAATTTCAAACGCCCGCCGGGCCACTTCCACACTTTGACGAAGAGCATCGAATTGACGGAGCGCTTCCTCATATTTTAACTCGATCTGGTCCTGCAATATCTGTTTTTGAATATCCGTTTTACGGACTTGCACCTGTTTTGCCTGCACCTGCAAACGGTCGCTTCCCCAACTGAATAAATTCCAGTTTAAACCGATGCCCCACACTCCGTAAGCCATCCATTTATTTTGAATCATATCCACACCCGGTTTTCCATATTTATAGGCGGCCTGCACTACTACCTGAGGGAAATACCCGGCTTTCTGCATCCGAACACCTGTCTCGGCCATCCTTTTATGGATCGCAATGCTCTCTAATTGATCCTGAGATGAAATTTGTAGTAAAGGCAGCTCCCCGGGGACGACCACAGACAAAATAGTATCTACCTGCACGGGTTGGCCGACCAATTTATCTAAGCGATCCGAAGCCGTCGCCTTTTTTTCCATAGCGGATATAATTTTTTGTTTATAGTCCAGTTCAGCCAAAGAGAGAGAAAGCGAATCAATCGGCAGGGCCATACCCTGTTGAACCAATTCTGCAACCTTGCGCTTTTGCTGTTCAACTCGTTTTTGGGCAGCTATCAGAATATCCAACCGCAAGCCAGCCATTTGTACACCCCGGTATGCGCTGATTACCGAGAAAGCCGTCTCTCTGCGGGCTTGATCGAGTTGCACAGTGCTCAGATGCTTCTGTTCCCGTTTCATCTTTACCTGATTCTGCTGTGCCCATCCGCTAAATAAGACATAGTTGGCAGAAAGTCCGGCATCATAGGAATCATACACACCTAAATTTACATCCGGCATGCGAAAAGGAACAGTTGCCGGAAACTGCAATCTGGCCACATCCGTTACATGACGGTAGGAAGCATCTAATTGAATACGGGGCAAGAGAGAACGCCAGGCAGCCCTGCGCTCCAAATCCGTACTAAGGGTATCGAGACGACTTACCTGAACAAGGTGGTTTTGTTTCATGGCCAGGTCAACCACCTGAGATAACGGTTGGGCTTGTAAAGTACTGGCCCCAAAAAGAATCAGCATTAATCCAATAAATTTCTTCTGCATCATGTACGATCTCCTCCGGGAAAAATACCATAGGCAATGATATTGAAAATAGCTTCTTTCCTTTCTTCGATAAAGCGGTCACGATCGGTGAATCCCTCTTTTAATAGGGTAATTTTTAATAACGGTTCACCGATAAAAAAGAACAAACAGGCCCCCAAGATGGTAATGATTAACTGGCGTGGATCGAGTGGCACAATCTCCCCCCTGTCGATGGCTCGCTGTATGGTATCCAGTACTTTCCGGGGAACAATATCTTTTCTTTGAACCAGACGATTCAGAACGGATGAAACGATTTCGCCACCCTCACCTATTTCACGTAAAATAAATAGCGGTAATTTGGGGTTATTACGCAATATTTCAATGTAATCACGGATAAAAGAACGGATAATTTCTTCAACCGAAAGATTCTTATCCAGGATTTTCATTACATCGGATATATTTTTCCCCAAAGATTTTTCAATGACGGTGGCATATAAGTTATCTTTACTGCGATAGTAATAATGAAGCAGGGCCTTGTTTATTCCGGCCCGGTCAGCGATTTCCTGCATACGTGCCCCGTGTCGACCTTTTTCAATGAAGACCTGCATGGCACTTTGCAGAATCAACTCCTCGGTGGCATGAAGTTTATCCATTTGGTTTATCCATTAAGTTTAACCATCCAGTTAAATATAAAACGCAGAATAAATAAAGTCAAATTAATTTCATTATTTACTCCCTTTTTAACGGAATTTGGCGGGGTATCCTGCAAAAAAAACAGGAAAAAACCCCTACCAAAGAATAATGCTAGGCAGAATTGGATTGGAGTGCATTCAATAATTCATAGGCAATCGGCTTAATACTTTTCAGCCATTTCGAATTTTTAAGGGCCGGTAATAATTTTTCAATCGGAAAATCCGGTGGCAGCTTTTTTTCTTTTTTAAGATTATAAAAAACATGATGGATCCCGGCTAAAACAAAGATAGAATCTGATTTATCAATTAATGTTTGTAGAAGGGGCTGGATGGATTGACTTCCCAGCTTAATAAGTCCTTCTGCTGCAATCCAGCGAAGATCGCCCTCATCATCTTCCAAAGCTTTGATGAACAGTGGTATTGAACCGGTGTATCCGATTTCTTCTGCAGTTTTTAAGGCCTCCCAACGATTAATATGTTTAGGATTATTGTATAATTCCAACAAGTAACCGCTTACGGTATTACCCATGGCTACAAGTTTTTCCCGTGCTTTTTTCCGTTCCATACCGTTCTTACTGCCAAGAGTTTTAAGTAATCTCCGGATTTCCCTGTCTTCAATATTTATTGTTTTATCCATTATCAATCCTTATTGTATAAATAATTATTAACGACGAAACTTTATTCCAGTGTGATCTAACAATCTATATGCCTGGACCTTCAGGAAGTCGGTTATTAAAAATGCGGTCAGGGCGTATCCCCACACAAATAGAGCCAGCTTCCACGAGATCGGAGTTATAAACCAGCCATATACGGCAACAAGTGTTGCCAGGATTTTGGTAATTACGGCTGACCAGAAGAGAATCGCACTGGGTTTAATAGACCAGAAAGGGCCACGTGTCCGGGTTAAGAATATGGTTAAATGTCCGGCAACGGCCAGTTTTAGAAAAATGAAGGATTGCATCATTTCTCTTGAAAGATGTAAAACCTCCTGGGCAATATAAAATATCCCAAAAGAGCTAACCACTCCGATAAACCCTAAAATAGTGGACATACTTAGAATAACTCTCATATCCCATTTCTCTGGGTCATTAGAATAATGGACATTATCATAGGCAATAGCCATGATCGGAGCATCGTTAAATAAGGCCAGAAGAACGATCATGATAGCTGTTACCGGATAGAAATTGAAAACCACAATGGCAAGCGTAATAAAGAAAAGTACTCGAATCGTTTCGGCAATACGATAGATAGCATAGCTGTTCATACGCTGGAATATCTTCCGGCTTTGCTTTATGGTATCAATAATAACCGAAAGCCCGGGCAAAGTAAGCACAATATCGGCGGCAGATTTAGCTGCATCGGTTGCACCGGCGACCGCTATTCCCGCATCAGCTTTTTTAAGAGCCGGGGAGTCATTAACGCCATCGCCCGTCATTCCGACGATATGATCATTTTTCTGGAGCAATTCCACGATATGATATTTATGTTCGGGATACACCTGTGCAAAACCATCCGCATCTTCTACGATCTGTGTAGCCACTCTGTCAGGTTTATCCAGGAAAGAGGAAGCCTGAAGAATATTTGTGCCCAGATTTACCTGTTGTGCGATTTGCTTACCGATAGCGACGTGATCACCGGTAACCATTTTAACCTCAACACCCATATTTTGTGCTGTTTTAATCGTTTCTGCAGAATCTTCCCTGGGTGGATCAAACAAAGGAATGAGTCCGACATATTGCCAATTTCCCTGCTCGGTAGTTCTGGCAACGCCAAGTGCTCTAAATCCTTTAGCAGCAAAATCCTCTATTTGTTTATTGACAAATTCGTTTATTTTTTCGATTCTATGTCATTTTGTGTGGGTAATATACTGAAAATATCTTAAATTTGCTTCATGAATTCAGCACATTTATTTACACAGGCATTGGGTTTGCTTCCGCCCTGGTATGTAGAAAAGATAGAATTTTCC
>Ga0256841_1002324_pt1 | contig 15262 bp, 13 predicted proteins | sample 356308metaG_FD_185971 | JGI IMG/M metagenome (GOLD analysis project Ga0256841, IMG submission 185971) | Hydrothermal vent microbial communities from Mid Atlantic Ridge, Atlantic Ocean - 356-308 | ecosystem: Environmental > Aquatic > Marine > Hydrothermal vents | place: Atlantic Ocean: Mid... | reverse complement strand
CACTTTATTTAAAACTTCAATCATGCCGCCTTCACCGGATTGTGGCAGATGACCGATTTCTCTGGCTCTTTTGGGACTGATATTCTGGCTGGGCATTTCATCGTCAGTCCAGAAAGTACCATCCACCATGACGCAATCAGCTTCCTGCATGGCAGCAAAAACATGCGGTTCAATTTCGCCCAGACCTGGAGAGTAGTATATTTTTTTGCCGGTCGAAATCTGTTCAATGATAACGCCGACGTTGTCACCCTCGTGCGGATCATGGCGATGCGGTGAGTAAGGCGGCGCTTTACTTTTTAATGCATGCGTGTAAAAGCGTAAATCCTCAATGCCAGGGATGGTAAAATTGCTGCCATCACAAGGAATGGGATGATGATTAACCGTACAATAATCTTCCAGCATTTTAAAAACCGGAAAGCCGGTACTTAAATCCTGTTTGACCATGTCGGTGCAATAAACATCTAATGGTTTGCCTTCGCGCAGCATTAATAGGCCGGTGGTATGGTCAATTTGGCTATCAATTAACATGATTGCCTTGATTCCTGTATCGCGGACGCCTTCCTTGGGTTGAATTTCGGGGAAAGCGTGCAATTGGGCAAGAATATCGGGTGAAGTATTGAATAACAACCAGTTTCTATCGTCAGTGCTCACCGCAATGGATGATTGAGTGCGAGGTGTTGCTTTGATCGTTTTATGCCGTACGCCGTGACAGTTTCGGCAATTGCAATTCCATTGTGGAAAGCCGCCACCAGCGCCGGAGCCAAGAACTCTAATTTTCATGGTAATCGGGGGAGTTAATAAATGTGCTGAATCATACTATGTGATCTTGCGTGAAGCAAAATATCAGGCAAAAAAAAGGGGTTCTTTCGAACCCCTTTTTTCTAAACTTGCCGTTATTAACGGTTGTAGATGTACATTGTGACTTCAAAGCCAAAACGTAAATCAGTATAGCTTGGTGTTTCCCATTTCATTGTAAAACCTCCAGAGTTTTTTTAACAAGTTATTATGCTAGCTTGATCAAGTAAGCTGACTCAAAGTATACGATGATAAATTTGGTTACGCAACTTTATAGCCCAATGATTACAGGTTTTGTCATATTTTTTATAAAAATTAGAGTTTATAAACTTTTTTTGGAATAAAATTTGTTGACTGGCATAATAGTAGAACTATATTTGTATTAACAAGACTTTATTTGGGGAAGCAACCATGATTGGTGAAGTAATAGAAATTTTTATTGTCATGTGGATCGTTGCACTGTTGGCATTTTTCCCGTTAGGCTATTTTATATATGTCTACTTAATAAAATCAGGAAATCCTTTTGGAGATATTGAACCACATGGCGACAGTCCGTCAGTAGTAGCTGATTTGGTCGATACAGTGATTGGAATTGTGGGGGTAATTTTTGGAATTAAAGTTGGTGAAGGTAGAATTTTAAAGAAATAGAATTGTGTTCAGGTGATTTGGCATGGAAGTTAAGGTACGAGCACGGAATAAGTTTGGCAACTGGCGCAGAATTTTTATTCGTATTCAAAGCGTAGAAATAGGCGCATAGCCAGCTATGTAACTATTTTTACAACGCAAAAGAGGGATAAAAGGACAAGCCAGTTGTTAAAGTTATTTCATGCTCATTCCTATAGTTAGCTATAGTAAAAACATTTGTTATTTGCAAGTCGGGCAGCTCGGATTTTTTTTCAATCGCATTGTCTGCCATTCCATGGTCAGCCCATCAAGTAATAGGAGTTTGCCTGTTAGCGTTTCGCCAATTTTCAGGACAATTTTCAGAGCTTCAAGCGCTTGAATGCTACCGATTATTCCAGTGATGGGGGCTATTACTCCATTGGTAGCACAATTTTGCATTTCTTCACCATTATCAGAATATAGGCAGTTATAACAGGGACTGTTATTTGTTCCAGGTGTAAAAACTGACACTTGACCTTCAAATCGAATAGCGGCCCCTGAAACCAACGGTGTTTTTTGATTTACGCATGCCCGGTTGATTTCGAAGCGGGTACTGAAATTATCGCTGCAATCCAGAACTACATCGGCCAAAGCAACTTCGTTTTCTAGCAATTTTCCTGTCAGGCGCTGGTTTTTTGCATTAACAATCACATCGGGATTTATTTTTTTTAATGTCTCAAGGGTTGAAATTACTTTTTCTGTCCCTACATCGTTTGTGTAATGCGCAATTTGTCGTTGTATGTTGGATAGATCAACCTTGTCATCATCGTAGATTGTGATTTGCCCAACACCTGAGGCTGTCAGATAGATTGCAGCGGGGCAGCCAAGGCCGCCGGCGCCAACGATTAGAATTTTTGCTTGGAGCAGTTTTTCCTGGCCAGAAATATCGACCTGGGGAAGCATGATCTGGCGGCTGTAGCGGAGTAATTGTTGGTCATTCATGATGATTTTGTAACATAAAATTGACAGGAAATAATGCCAAAATACTTGACAGACTGCAAAAGCATATTATTATTAGCACTCATAGGCAGTGAGTGCTAATAATTTTTTTTAACTATCTTTTTATTTGTTAGGAGAACATTGATGAAAATACGTCCGTTACACGACCGAGTCATCGTTAAACGTGTCGAAGAAGAAACTACCACTCCAGGTGGTATTGTGTTACCTGGTTCAGCCGCTGAAAAACCAAGCGAAGGTGAGGTTTTGGCGGTAGGCACAGGCAAGGTGCTTGATAACGGTGATGTCCGCGCATTGGAAGTAAAAGTTGGCGACCGAGTACTATTCGGAAAATATTCCGGTACTGAAGTCAAGATTGATGGCGAAGAAGTCATCGTTATGCGTGAAGAAGACATCATGGGAATCTTGGGCTAAGCCTACGATTGTTTCTAACTTTTTTATAGAATTCAGGAAAGAAAATGGCAGCAAAAGACGTAAAATTTGGTGGAGACGCACGCGTATTAATGGCAGCGGGCGTTAATATTTTAGCAAATGCAGTAAAAGTAACTTTGGGCCCGAAAGGCCGGAATGCAGTTCTGGAAAAAAGCTTCGGTGCGCCAACCATCACTAAAGATGGCGTGTCAGTAGCTAAAGAAATCGAATTAAAAGACAAATTCGAAAATATGGGCGCACAGATGGTAAAAGAAGTCGCTTCTCAAACATCTGACGTTGCCGGTGACGGAACAACTACAGCGACGGTTTTGGCACAATCAATTGTCAACGAAGGTTTGAAATCAGTTGCTGCGGGGATGAATCCAATGGATCTGAAGCGCGGTATTGATAAAGCAGTGACTGAAGCGGTAAAAGCAATTGAAGCTGCCGCAACTCCTTGTGCAGATAACAATGCTATCGCCCAGGTTGGTACCATTTCAGCCAATTCCGATAAATCAGTCGGTACTATCATTGCTGAAGCGATGGAAAAAGTCGGTAAAGAAGGTGTTATCACTGTTGAAGAAGGTTCAGGTCTGGAAAATGAGCTGGAAGTAGTCGAAGGCATGCAATTTGACCGTGGCTATTTGTCACCATACTTCATTAACAACCAGGACAGTATGAGCGTTGAACTGGAAAGCCCGTACATTTTATTGTTCGACAAAAAAATCTCTAATATCCGTGATTTGTTACCCATCCTGGAAGGCGTTGCGAAATCAAGCCGTCCATTGTTGATTATTGCCGAGGATGTTGAAGGTGAAGCTTTAGCAACATTGGTTGTCAATAACATGCGCGGTATCGTAAAAGTAGCGGCAGTGAAAGCGCCTGGTTTTGGCGATCGTCGTAAGGCCATGTTAGAAGATATTGCTATTTTGACAGGCGGTACTGTAATTTCTGAAGAAGTTGGTTTGTCATTAGAAAAAGCTGAGCTGGATCAATTAGGTACAGCGAAAAAGGTTCAAATCACCAAAGAAAATACCACTATCATTGATGGTGCTGGTTCTGAAGAGCAGATCAAAGGCCGAGTTAATCAAATCCGTGCACAAATTGATGAAGCGACTTCAGACTACGATAAAGAGAAGCTGCAAGAGCGTTTGGCTAAATTGGCTGGCGGTGTTGCCGTCATTAAAGTTGGCGCTGCAACCGAAGTAGAAATGAAAGAGAAAAAAGCACGTGTTGAAGATGCCCTGCATTCAACTCGCGCTGCGGTTGAAGAAGGTGTGGTTGCCGGTGGGGGTACTGCCTTGATTCGCGCTCTTGAAAGCTTGAAAGATCTTGAAGGCGAGAACGACGACCAAACAGTGGGTATCAAAATACTGCGCCGAGCGATGGAAGAGCCTTTGCGTCAAATCGTAACCAATGCTGGTGGCGAAGCCTCTGTAGTATTGAACGAAGTGGCTAATGCTTCTGGTAACTACGGTTACAATGCTGCAACGAGTGAATATGGCGATATGATAGAAATGGGTATTTTAGATCCTGCTAAAGTCACCCGTTCTGCATTACAAAATGCTGCTTCAGTTGCCGGCTTGATGATCACTACTGAAGTGATGGTAGCTGATGAGCCTGCTGATGAAAAAGCTGCTCCTGCAATGCCTGATATGGGCGGCATGGGTGGAATGGGCGGCATGGGCGGTATGATGTAATTGCTCCCATAAAGCACTTTTGCTTTAAATACAACCCTGGCTATTTCACGATAGTCAGGGTTTTTTTATGTATCAACACTTTTCCGGACACACAATCACCTAGATTTGTAACGATTTTTATATTCCTCGGGCGACACATAACCATTCGCCGAATGGATTTGTTCGCGGTTATAAAAAACTTCGATGTATTCAAATATTTCTCTTTTTGCCACTGAAGTGGCTACACTAAACCGGACAAGATAATTGTCGCCGACCGGTCAGTGTAATTGTTGTTTAATAATTACCTTTCGGTGAAATTCTGGGGACACATTATTTATTTTTTATGTTGTGCTAGTGATTAAATATTGTGTCCCCAGAATTTCAGGAAACAAATTTGAGGTCAGGGTCGAATGGCACTTAACTAACAGTTTATATTATATAAAACAGTAACTTATATATCAAATATTTTATATTTTTAGGGGGAAACGTAGATAAGCCATGTGGAATAGTAAAATATGGCTGGTAAAACTAGTTGAGTTTTATCTGAGTGCACCTTGCGAGTTTCGTAACCGATTGTTGTTAAGAGGAATATACTGTTTACGGTCAAAAATACCTCACTACATTCATAATAATTGATTTATATTCAGTATGTTACAGAATGTTAAAAGGGCATTTTTCAGCGTAGACAGTATAGTGCTTAAGTAAGTACCATTCATTCCTGACTCAATTTATTCCAAGTCTAAAAAAACACCTGCCCACGGAACTGAAGGATATTAGGATTTTCATTTATGGCATTACGGTTAGGATGCGCATCAACAAAAGTGTAATTTAACATGAACCGGAGGTTGTAATTCGCATACCAGTTTAATGCAACAGTATAGTTATCCTGCCTCCCTCCATGAATATCATGATCATCCAGATCTATGGTACTGTAACGAACTCCAAGCTCCCATGCACCATATTTATGCAAGGGATCGACAGGCAGAAATTCCCCTTTCTTTACGCTGTAAGGTCGTGATTCTCCGGTAATAAAATAGCTACAGTAAACATAGCCTCCATCGAAACTTAGGACACTCAAACCGTTACGACTCACTCGAGTATGAAAATATTCGCCCTGCAAAGAGAACGGTCCATAGACTGCTGCCATTTCGGCGTTAAGTTTAAGTGTGTAATCGCTATCTTCAATAGTGCCTGTGTTGACCAGACGCCGGTTTGTGACAGATGATTCGGGGCGAGTTCGAAATTTCACTTCATCAGTGGAGTCCAAGCTTCGATATTCACTGGAAAAGCCTAAATGGAGTATCTGTCCGGCCTCATGAAATGGTGCCAGGGTTACCCGCCCTGCAAATCCCCAGCCATCGTCTACATTATCATCTCTGGTGCCGTTAGTTTCTCCAAACAGACCGCCTGAAAGACTCCAGTAATCACCATAACCATTTGCAGCCAGACCTAAGTGATAGCTAGGAGCAAATGCATTAGGGAGTGAACGCTCCATAAAGGTGATAGCATTTGAACTGGTCATTTCTTCAAGACTAAAAGGCTCCTGAAAATGGCCGAATTTGAAAGAAACGGGTTTCCAGCCATTGTAGCTCAACCACACACCCTTAGCTGCCACATTGCTTTTCTCAGAAAAATCCATTTCTGCTTTATAATGCCAATCGCGGAATAATCGTCCTGTTAGCTTTAAACGGGCACGTCTTAGAATAGCACCGCTAGCCATTTGAGTGACGTCATCATCAAAATAAGCAACATCAGCATGAATCCTGCCACCTGCCTTAAAAGAAAAATCACCATTATTAGATTTGATTTGTAGCCCTTTTTTGTTTATGGAAACTTTTGCATTTGCATTGGATCTAGCACTGTTTTTAGCTTTATTATCAATTGTATTAAGACGTTTGTTCGGTTGTGTTTGCTGTTGTAATACCAGCGTCTGTAATTCTTCTATCTGCTCTTGTTGCCTTTTAAGCTTTTTTGCTTGCGACTGCACCAGCCGATAAAGTTCTTTGGTATTTACTACTGTTTCCGCGGACTTGCAGGGCAAGGGGATTAAAAGAAAAGCACTAAAGGTATACGATATAGCTAGCTTATTCATGCAACATCCAGATTGATTTGTTTAGTCGAATCGGTATCGTCTAGTCTAAATGTGTGGTCGCATTTTCTGGTAACAAATCAAAAATTAAATGAATACGCTCTTGGTCTGAGTCATTAAAAGATTCGTGCGGCTGTTTATTATCAAACCACCAGAGTTCACCCAGTTTCATGCGTACATCTTCGTCACCGCTTTTAAGATAGCTGCCGTCAGATCCAGATTGCAGGATTAAATGATAGCGATTTCGTATTTTGTAATATTCCCCGCGATCTATATGAGAATAGACTCGGTTGCCTGAAGGTAAATTGACCAATTTGGCACGACTCAGTTCACCATTAGCCTCTGCAGCAAAGGTTTTTATAAGAGCAATTGCCAATGGAAATCGACTTGATGTCGTGGTAAAACGGCTTTCATGAACATCGCATCGTTTACGCCCTTGAATTTTCGATTTCACCAAGCCACGTAACGGAATCGATTGAGCTTCCCTTTGTACCTTGATTTTATTTTGTCGCCCTTCGTGTAAAGCCCAAGGGTTCTGCTGATGATTTATTTCATCTAAAAGTGGGCGGATATCTACATTGGTTTTGATTTTTATAAAGTATTTCATGGGATTCTCCTGTAAATATCGAATAATTATTGGTTTGGAAATGTTTAAAGGTATATCGATTAAAATTGCTGATAGGGTGGGTAGTAATCAAAGCTGTTTAAATCAGCATTCTCAGAATATCGATACTGACCAAATAGAAAATTGAAGACATTCTGTGCCAATTCACCTTCCTTAGCACATTCTCTAAAAGAATGGCCACAGGATTTCAAGATTTTGCACTCATAAGCAGTATTGTATCCATAAGATTTTGCTGAAGTACGCATAGCATCGATCCATCTTTGGGCACGTTCAATGCGTGTTATGCCTTGTTGCGTATCAATCTTTGCAGACTTCTTAAGACTTTTATCACGCCGATTATCGTGTTCACCAACAAAGGCTGCTATTGGTATGCGTAGAAAATTTTTCGGCTCCAATTTCAATGCCCGCATATCTGATTTTACTCGCAGTCCTCGTGGAAATGGCGGTTTTGGATCGGGAAAGGTGTACCAGCCAGGAGCACCCATAGCTACTGCATAAACTTTTTCTGGATTCAACATGGCATAGCGGTGGACAAACTGGCCACCCGCTGAATAACCAAATAAATAAACACGTTCAGTTCTGGCGCCGGTTTTATTGCCCACCTCTTCTATCATCTCGTGAAGTATTTGATCAGGAAATAAAGGCACATTTTTTTTGGAGACACCAAGGCGCTGATATGCCGGAAAGGATTGTCTTGAAAAAAGTGGTGCCAGAACAACAATACCGTAGTGCTCCGCCATTTTTTTAAAGGCGCGCGCCTGTTGCTTGGCGCGATGTGATATACCGTGTACGGTGACTAAGACAGGTGCTCCCCACCCCCCTTTTTTTGGTATGTAGAGGTGATATTTTGCGTCCGGATGCTTTGCGAGTGTGCAGGTTCCAATTTTGCCAGGGGCAGGATACTTTCTGCAAGGGCGGTAATCTTTCATGACGATTGAGGAATGATTTAGTGCTATAGGGTATATATCTGTTAATGATTCCATTATTTTATCCTCATACAACGGCTTTTAATCCGCTATTAAATAATCGACTGGTAGGGCCGTTGCAATTAAGTAATTCGGCCGGCGAACCTGCAACAACAATACCGCCCTGACCTAAATGCCAAATCGCATCAGCTTTCTCAGCACGATCAAAACGGTGAGTGATGATCAGAACTGTACCCTGGTAATTGTCCAGAATATGATCCAGCATTGTGCGAGAAGCAAAGTCCAGGTTGGCATCGGCTTCATCAAGCAGTAAAATTCTGGGCGAACCCAACATTGCTCTTGCTATTGCAATACGTTGTCGTTGACCAAATGATAAGTTCATTCCGCCATCGACAATACGTGTTTGTCCACCTTCAGGTAATTCCTTGAGCATTTTCGTAATCCCACATAAATCCATAACTCGGGTGACCTCCCGATCTGGGGCATCTTTGAAACGATAACGGATGTTGCGTTCAATACTGCCTCGCAATAAAGGTAAATCGGGGCTAACAACACCGATTGTACGGCGTAGAGAAGATAGGGTACATTGTTTAATATTCTGTCCATCGATTAAGACTTGTCCTGCATCGGGATCAAGCAATCGTGTTAACAGATTAAGCAGGGTGGATTTGCCTGTGCCATTACCACCCACGACAGCTACAACGCACCCGCCTTCAGCGGTGGCGTTTAGAGACTCAAAAAGACTATGTACTGAAATATTTTTAAATTCAATTCGGCCTCGCTCCACTTGCAAATCTTGTGCATTATGTGTGTCAGTAATTAATGTGGGGGTTTCCATAAAAGTACGAATTTTATCCATGCCGACTTTGTAGGCGTGCCAATATTCATAAATTCGACCCAGGTTGCGTAATGCAGGTAACAGCATACCCAGCACACTCATCGACGCGACAACCATACCGGGAGTTGCACGTCCCTGGCTAACTTCAACAACACCTACAAACAAAACGGCACCAGTTGCCAAGCCATTGGTTGCTTCGGTAATACCGCGTAAACGACCAACAATACGTGCGCGATTAACCATCGCTTTCAATAAGCGACGACCTTGTTTTGCCAGGTGTTTTCGTTCTCGGTCACTTTGATCAAAAACCTGTACTACTGGTAAAAATGAAATTTTTTCATTAACATTAGCGGCAATATACGCGCGTCTACGGCGAGATTCTCGCAATCTTTCTTGCATCCTGCCACCACTTGCGAACGCGAGTGCAGCACCAATCGCCATGACCAGAGTAACCGCTGCCGCTAACATAAAATTTAGAAAGGTTAGCGAAATCAGTGCGACAATCGTGGTGGTGATCGCCACAAAAAGTACAGCAAGACCTTGACTCACCCATTGGCGCAAAGCGGTAAGGTCACCGATAAATCGTAACAGGTTACCTCCCCGACTACGTTTTTGCAGTGCCCTTGGGGCGATAGTAACCAGACGATCATAGAGTGCCAGACGAACAGCATAAGAGTAGCTCTGCCCCAAGTGTTCAGCATCGACCCGTTCTCGATATCTAAGCAATGCTGCAATACATGTAGTGAATACCAATGTTGTCGCCACGATCAACATTTGCTGGTTGAATTCAGCCCCACCCCCTGTGATCCATTGATCGAAAATAAACTTAATTATCAATGCCGTTAGTACTGTCACGCCAGCTTGTGCAAAACCGATAAATATCAGTCTCGTAAACAGACGGCGACGTGGCCCGGAAAATATTCTCGGTAGAGGCATAAGTTTTTCCTAAGAGGGTTGACAGTTTACAGCTTCACGATGGGGGACTTGCTTAAAAACCACCGGGTTGTATAAGTGAGATGCAGCTGCAATAAGGGGAATATTCAATGAGTCTGAATCAGTGTTTTCTGTAAGTATTGATATTAATTCATCCCCCACTTTTTCTGGGCTAAGTATCGGCAAGTCCAGAATGACTTGTGCCTCTCTGATAGCCAAAGGTGATGCATTGATGAGACCGCTGACTGCCAGTACAGAGTGTCCCTGCTTACGCAGAATATCAACACCCACAGCTGCACCAAAGCTATCAGGTGCAGCAAAAATAATACTATCAACCTTTTCGAGAAAAAAGTCGGAAGCAATTAGCTCAGCTGTTTCCCGCTGATAAACACCATCGGCGACTTCAAGAACTATTATCTCACTCTCATCGATAATTAACTGATTCACCAGGATGTCAAAAACAGTTTCCAATTGCTGAAAAGGTATGCCAAATGTAGTAGGGATTCCTGCATCAGTAAAATCGAGTACACGATTAGCTCCAGCATCAACCATTTTCCAGCGGTCGCCCCCGGAACCCGTTCCAGTTACTTTGGCTGCGCCCACTTTGTATCCCTGCTGGCTTAGTGTTCTGACAATACCGGCCGCCGTGGTGGTTTTTCCAGCATTCATGGCAGTACCAATAACAGCAACCGTATAAGGTCTTTTTTGTTCAACCGTTGAAAGGGGTAAAGCCCAATTTTCTATATTAATACGCTTGCCCGTGCGATCTGCAAGCAAACCAATAGGTTCTATTGAAGTCGCTGTTTTCATTTTGCTGTGTTGGTTGACACTTTTTGAAGCAATGCCACCACCTGCAACCAGATGACAAGGTTCCAGTGAATCAGGAATATAGGATTCAAACTGATCAGGAGCATATCGGTTACCATAACAAACTATAATTTCATCCCCGATGTGTAGACCTGCGCGGCGACCTGTAGATAATTCAATACGCTGGTGTTGACCGATAGCTTTGATTCTGGCAAGTACTACATCACCAATCTGCGGTTGCAGTTTGCCATGTAGAAGTTGCGTCGCACAATTTAGATCAATATTACGAACATTATAGGATGCCTTTGCTTGTTTAATGCGTTTTGCTGACAAAACTGAAATTATTGCCATGTCAGTATTTTTTTGATCAGCTGTCGTTTTATTGATTGATGTATTCATAATACTGTTCTCCTTATTCATATTTAAAAGCCTCAAAAGGATTTTTGCTTTGTGAACTTGGAATTTATAGTAATAAATTGAGCTGCCAGTCTCTACTAACCAAGTCCTTAAATTTCATAAGTACTTAGTTTGATTTTTATCCGACTTTAGTCTGATAGGTTTTTAGATTACCAGGTATATAATGTTCCTAATGGATGAAAAACCTGTTTTTAAAAGCGTAAGCCTGAGCGAAGAATTTGCTCTCATCAGTTTTATTGTGTTGCTACTGGGGGCACTTATAATTGGCTGGTGGGTGGCCTGGAACATTGAACGCGGGGTTATTCAGCAAACTGCTCTCACAACGATGAAATTTCAAGACAGTTTCGTTTCGCGCCTAATTGGTGAGTTGTCAAAGACTGATCATCTGAATCAAGATAGCATTGCCCTACTGGAGAATTTTGATCAAAATTCTCCAGTAGGGAGGCAGATTGCTTATTTTAATATTTGGGGAAAAGACGGTCGTTTGGTCTATAGCAGTGATCTATCCCAAATTGGAAAAGTATTGCCACCCAGAATTGAAATTACCAACGCCTGGAGAGATCAAGTCAGCTGGGATATGGTTGATCCCAAGGAACTCGAATATACGGTCCTCGACAAAAAGAAGGGAGATTTGATCGTGATTTTCAGCCCAATACATCAAGCACGTTCAGACCGTATTCTGGCAGTGGCGGAAATTTATTTATATACCGAGGCACTTCAATCCCTAATTTTTCGATCACAAGTGCAAAGTTGGGAATTGGTTATTGTGATATCGCTGACAATGTTTTTACTACTCTACCTGCTTGTGAGGCGGGGCAGCAGGACAATAGAAGCACAGCAGCAGATGATGAAATTGCAGCTTAAACAACTATCTGAACTACTCTACAGAAATAATGCGCTTCATGAGAGTGTCAAAATGGCATCAAATCGTACTACAGAAATAAATGAATCATTTCTGCGTCGAATCAGCGCTGAAATCCATGATGGTCCTGCGCAAGCGCTGGGATACGCATTATTACGCCTGGACACAATTTTTGCTGAGTGTAGAAAGCAGATGACAAACAAGTCGGCTGAAACCATGATACTGAATGAAAGAGAAAATTTGCGCACTGTATTGGCTGATGCACTTGAGGAGATCCGTAATATGGCAGCAGGCATGGCAATGCCCGTACTCGATGATCTTGATCTGAAACAAGTTGTTCAACGGGTTATCAATATCCATGAATCACGTAGTAAAACCAAAGTTGATTTAGATATCAAAATATTAAATAATGAAATACAAATGCCTTTAAAAATAGGTCTTTATCGCCTCATCCAAGAAGCATTGACCAATGCTTATCATCATGGAAAAGGTATTAACCAGCGTGTCCAGTTGAGAACACATAATGAAGATCTTGTGGTGCAAATCTCAGATGATGGACCCGGATTTGATACTTCTAATCATGATTTTCAGGAACATCATTTAGGGTTAGTGGGTATGAAAGAACGCGTTCTCGCCTTAAGTGGTCATTTTGAAATACGAAGCTCTCCCGGTTCGGGTACCAAAGTAATCGCCAGATTCCCAATTTTATCTGGAGATAAGTATGACTGAAACAATTCATATTGTTGTTGTTGATGATCACCCTATGTTACGCGAAGGCGTTGCGATAACTTTGGCAGCCGAAACTGATTTTGAAGTGGTGGGGGTAGGCGGTAGCGCAGATGAGGCAATTGACCTGGCAGATGAATTTTTACCCGAATTAATGCTGTTGGACATCAGTATGCCAGGGGGAGGGATCAATGCTGTTACCGCTATCAGTCAGCGTTATCCGGTAATTAAATGTATTCTGCTGACTGTATCTGAAAATGAACAGGATGTGCTTGATGCAATGAAAGTGGGCGCAAAAGGCTATGTGCTTAAAGGTGTTAGTGGCTCATCACTCATTAACATTATTAGACGAGTGCAGCAAGGTGAAGCCTATGTAACACCATCATTAGCCGCAGTTTTATTGAGAGAATGGTGCGAAGGTGATGAGAAGAAAAGCGCATTTGAAGTGTTAACGAAACGCGAAAAACAAATCCTTGAAAATGTAGCAACTGGACGCAGTAACAAAGAAATCGCAAAGAAACTGTTTTTGTCAGAAAAGACTATTAAGCATTATATGACCAATATCCTGCAGAAATTGCAAGTTCGTAATCGCGTTGAAGCTGCGTTGCTTTTCCACAAACAGGCAAAGTAAAATGATTGAAATCCTTTTTTTAAAGTCCCCGATTGGGGATTCGCTAATCCCCCTCCTTTAGGCGGCTGGGATGGTTGTCAATGGCCACAAAACTGAGCCATTTTTGGCCAAAATAATTGAGCCACTTTTTCAGACTTTTTTTATTGAAAATAATCTGACAAACTTTCTGAATTTATTTGAGGGGCGTCATGAAGGAGTGGACTATGATTCATCAAATGAATAAATCGGATCAGTGTAAACTTTATCATCAAGTTTTTTGTAGCCCCATTAATAAAAGATAAGCTTGAGAGTATCCGGGAGAGATGAGCCAAAAAAAATTACGATGCCTTGGATATTAAACTTGTCCTCATCGAAAAATATAAAACGATTATCGATAATAAACCCATCTTCAAACTCTCCCGCGCAGTTCATTAATTAGTATCACCTCACCCCGCCCCTCTCCATCAGGAGAGGGAGAATAAAAAACCCATCTCCTGGGAAAGAGCCGGGGCGAGGAGAATAATAACTGGTATCAAGTTCAAATCCAAATAATAGGCTTTTTTACACTATCCGACAAACCGTTTTGCTTTTAATTTGTACCCGACCCCAGCCAGTTATATACACTTATATTTGACAGATTATAACGGTTACTTCAGTTTCTTGATGTGTCAACAACTCAGACGATGTATCACCAAATTCAGCAACTCAGGGAAATGAATTCAACAAATTTCAGAATTTGATATGGGTTATTTCCACCAGCTCCAACGAATTAGTGCGCTCCAAAATCTATCGCCCTGTTTCATAGCCAAAATCCCGCATATACAAACAAAGAAAAAAATCGTAGTACAAAACACTAGTATTTCATCGCTAGATAAAAATACACGTGTAACAATATTTATCCCAAGAAAAAAACCAAACAAGCCTCCACAGCCAAAACGAATTTTTTTTTCAAGGTCGTCAGGTTTATTGCTCATTAAATTTATCGTCCCCCTTTCATATATGACTATAAAAGATGTAAGAATCAAATTTTTGAAAAAATTTTTTAAAAGATCACGAAAATCGATATCTTTTAAGAATCTATTCCCTTTTAGCTATGCAACAATATTTTCCAACTACTTAAAAACTTTATTGAAACAGTAAATTATCAAGAAGTGTATGTGTAATGAATGACACAATCAATATACACGGACTTATTTACAAAATCTTCTGAAATAAGTTGCTGATATTGAAAATATAAATTCGTTGAGTAGGAAATTTTTTTAAACTAATGGAGAATAAAAATATGTTAAACATTTTTCCCTATTGTTTTTTACTAAAAAAGTTGAAAACACTTTTCAAAAAACGACATACAAAAAAACCATCAATTATTTTTATTGCAAAACGCAAAAATATTTTTTTATTTTTTGCAGATGGGAAAAAATTTTTTATATTTTGGTATCGCAACCTGTAAGTGGAACTAGCGAAGCGTTTATCCAGTATTTTGGAAAGATGTATACTTCTCGCGGTCACGACTGAGGAGTTTATAGCGCACTGATTTTTGTCGAGAGCAAAACGCTAAAAAAGGTACATAGCAAGCTACGCAACTGTTTTAGTAACACAGCTATCGGCAAAAACACAGTTGTTAGGAATCCGCAGTCGTGTCCGCGTGAAGTATAATACCAATCTCAACAAGTGGTACTTTAAATTCTCCGCATCCCGGCCTCCCCAGAAAAATAAGGATTGTGCTGTAATGCGTTATACTTTTACTCCCTAAATACTGGCTGTTAAACAGGAATAAACAACTAACGGGTTATTTTTGCAATCCCCACCGCCTGACGTAACTCCTGGAGAAATGGCGCACTAACTTCCCGTGCCTTTCTTGCGCCTTCTTGTAGCTGCTCTTCAATATGTTCAGGCGCATCCAGCAAGGCATTATATCGCTCTC
>Ga0256841_1002323_pt1 | contig 15266 bp, 10 predicted proteins | sample 356308metaG_FD_185971 | JGI IMG/M metagenome (GOLD analysis project Ga0256841, IMG submission 185971) | Hydrothermal vent microbial communities from Mid Atlantic Ridge, Atlantic Ocean - 356-308 | ecosystem: Environmental > Aquatic > Marine > Hydrothermal vents | place: Atlantic Ocean: Mid... | reverse complement strand
ATACTCAGTACGGCATAGGCGATATAGCTCAGGATTTCCATACCTTCCTCCCATTGTGGAATTGGCTATGCACCTTACTCCACTATGGTACTAAGGGAAACAGAAAATCGATCCAGATCATAAGGTTAAAATAACCCTATATGCTGATATCCTGATGCAAAAACCGCCATGACCGCCGCGGACTCATGTGAGCACGACTAATCGAACATCGGATTTCAAGTGCATGCCATTTCGTTCCTGGCAAGGCGCGAGGAGACATGGCGCTGGATATACTCCCGACATTTCCAGCACGCCCCACTTCCCTGTCGGTTATGCCGAGGTCAAGCCTAACAGGCCGTTGAAAAATGGCATTTTTCAACGGCCTGTGTGCAGTATACGGATGTACCGCCATTTTCGATGAGTGCAAGTCATTAAAAAATGAAGAAATCGGGAAATCGCATTTTCCGCTTCCTTTGTTGAAAAAGTCCATGGAAGGACTTTTTCAACAGCCTGTTACACGGACGTACCCACGGCATTCACGTGGACAAATCATAGGCAACCGACAAGCGACTTTCGCGCTAACGCTTCTTTGATGGAAGTATATCGGTGATGCTACCTTCCGCAACCTCAGCGGCGAAGCACAGGGTCTCACTGAGTGTCGGGTGTGGATGGATGGTCAGGCCGATGTCTGCTATATCGGCACCCATCTCCAACGCAAGCACCGCTTCGGCGATCAGCTCACCGGCATTCACACCGACGATGCCGGCGCCGAGGATACGCTGGGTCTCCGGGTCGAACAGCAACTTGGTCATGCCCTCGTCGCGTCCGATGCCAAGCGCGCGTCCGCTGGCAGCCCATGGAAACACCGCTTTTTCGTATTTCACACCACTCGCCTTCGCGTCGCTCTCGGTCAGGCCCATCCAGGCGATCTCCGGGTCGGTATAGGCAACCGACGGGATCGTCAGCGGGTCGAATATCGCCTTGTGGCCGGCGATGACCTCGGCGGCGACCTTAGCCTCGTGCGTCGCCTTGTGTGCCAGCATCGGATTACCGACCACGTCGCCGATCGCGAAGATATGCGCAATATTGGTACGCATGTGCGCGTCCACCGGGATGAAGCCGCGCTCGTCGACCCGCACGCCAGCCTTGCCGGCATCGATCAACGCACCGTTCGGTCGCCGGCCAACGGCGACCAGCACCTTGTCGTAGGTTCGCGGGCCATCCGGCGCGTTCTTGCCTTCGAAGCTGACCTTCAAACCCTTCTTCAGCGACTCGATGGCAGTCACCTGGGTCGCCAGCATGATGGCATTCAGACGCTGCCTCAGGCGTTTCCGCAACGGCCGCACCAGATCCGGATCGCAACCCGGGATCAGCCCCGGTTGCAACTCGACGATATCGATCTTCGTGCCAAGGGTACTGTACACCGTGGCCATCTCCAGGCCGATGATGCCGCCGCCAATCACCAGCATCGACTTCGGGATGTCTTCCAATGCCAGGGCGCCGGTCGAATCGATCAGGCGCGGGTCATCGTTCGGAAACGACGGGATACGCACCGCGCTGGAACCGCAGGCAATGATCGCATTGTCGAAGCCGACACGGATTGCGCTGTCGGCGCCCTCGACCAGCAGGCTGTTCGCCGACTCGAAGCGCGCGACGCCGGTCACGACTTCGACCTTGCGCTGCTTGGCCAATGCCTTCAGCCCGCCGGTCAAGCGGCCAACGACCTTGTCCTTGCCGAGGCGAAGCTGGTCGAGGTCGACTTTCGGCTTGGCGAAGCTGACGCCCATGCCCGCCAACTCGGCCGCCGCGTTGATGACATCGGCGGTGTGCAGCAAGGCCTTCGACGGGATGCAGCCGACGTTCAGGCAGACACCGCCGAGCGACGCATAACGTTCGATCAGGATAACCTTCAAACCGAGATCCGCCGCGCGGAATGCAGCGGTGTATCCGCCCGGTCCGGCACCGAGCACCACGACCTGGGCATGCATGTCGCCATCACCGGCCGGAGCGGCGACCGCCACCGCATCAGGCGCCTCGCTGGCCCCATGCCGCAGCGCGGCCTTCCCGGGCGAGGCGTCGGTCGGCGCGTCGCCGGCCAATGCCATCGTCATCAGCAAATCCCCCTTGGCCACCTTGTCGCCCACAGCAACCTTCAGTTCCTTCACCGTGCCGCCATGGGGTGAGGGTATCTCCATCGTTGCCTTGTCGCTTTCCAGCGTCAACAAGGAATCCTCGGCGGCGACCACATCGCCCGGCGAAACGAGAATCTCGATGACCTCGACCGCGTCGAAATCACCAATGTCGGGCAGGGTCACATCAACCAGTTGGCTCATATTCTCTCTCCGTGACGGGCTATAGCAGCAGCCGGCGGATATCCGACAGCAGGCCGCTCAGATAAGTCGTGAAGCGTACACCCTGAGCGCCATCGATGACACGATGATCATAAGACAGGGCCAATGGCAGGATCATGCGCGGCGCAAACTCGGCGCCGTTCCAGACTGGCTTCATGCCGGAACGGCTGACGCCGAGGATCGCCACCTCGGGCGCGTTGACGATCGGCGTGAACTGGGTGCCGCCGATACCACCCAGGCTGGATATCGTGAAACAGCCGCCCTGCATATCACCCGGCGCCAACTTGCCGTCGCGCGCCTTCTGGCTGATCGCCATCAGATCGCCGGCCAGTTCGAAGACGCCCTTCTTGTCCACATCCTTGATGACCGGAACGACCAAGCCATTCGGCGTATCCACCGCGACACCGATATTCACATAGCGCTTGAGGATCAGATTTTCGCCATCCGGACTCAGTGAACTGTTGAATTCCGGCATCGCGGCCATCGCATTGGCCACAGCCTTCATCAGAAACGGCATGAAGGTCAGACGGATCTCCCGATTCGCCGCCACCTCCTTCTGCGCCTTGCGAAAAGCTTCCAGATCAGTGATATCCGCCTCGTCGAATTGGGTGACGTGCGGCACACTGATCCAGCTTTGGCGCAGATGCGCGCCGCTGAGCTTCTTGATCCGCCCCAGCGGTTGCACGTCGATCTCGCCAAACTGGCTGAAGTCGATCACTGGCGTGCTCGGCATCGACATCGCGCCACCCGCCGCCGGCGCAGCGGCGCCGGACATCGTCGATTTGACGAAGCGCTGGACATCGTCCTTGGTGATGCGCCCCTTCAAACCGGAGCCGCCAACCAAGTTCAGATCCACGCCCAACTCACGCGCGAAACGCCGCACCGAAGGACTGGCATGGGGCTTGCCACCGCTACCCATGGGCATCGGCGGCACGGGCGCCGGGCGCTCTGGCGGCTGGCCAGCAGGAATCAGCTCCGGTTCTTCGAGCGCAGCTGTCTCCGGCTCGGGCGCCGGTTCCCCAGCCGGCGGTTCGTCGCCGGCGGCATCGTCGTCGACCCCCATCAATGCAATGACATCACCGACGTTGATACGGTCGCCGACGGCAATCTTCAACGCGCTGATGGTGCCGGCATGGGGCGAGGGAATCTCCATCGAAGCTTTGTCGCTTTCCAGCGTCAGCAACGAATCCTCGACACCGACCCGGTCACCCTCCGCGACCAGCAGTTCAATGACCTCGACATCCTTGAAATCACCGATATCCGGCAGTCGGACTTCTTTTTGAATCGTCATGCTTGCACCCTCGTCAAAGACTTACCGGATCCGGCTTTTCCGCGTCGATCGCGTACTTCGCTATCGCCTGATCGACAACCTTCGCATCGATCTCGCCGAGATCGGCCAACGCCTTCAGCGCGGCGACCACCACATAGAAACGATTCACCTCGAAGAACTCCCGCAATGCCGAACGCATGTCACTGCGACCAAAACCATCCGTGCCAAGCACGGCATAGTGCTGATGCAGGTAGGGGCGGATCTGGTCGGCGTAGTTACGCATGTAGTCGGTGGCGGCGATCACCGGACCCTTGCGATCCTTCAACATGCGGGTCACATAGGATATGCGCGGCGTGTCATCGGGGTGCAGCATGTTCCAGCGTTCCACGCCGATGCCATCACGGCGCAGCTCGTTGAAACTGGTCGCACTCCACACGTCGGCGGAGACATTCCAATCCTTCTCCAGCAGTTGGGCCGCTTCCAGCACCTCGCGCAGAATCGCGCCACTGCCAAGCAATTGCACGCGCTTCTTCTTACGCCCACCTTCCCGATAGAGATACAGACCCTTCAGGATACCTTCCTCCACGCCATCAGGCATCGGCGGCTGGACGTAGTTCTCGTTCATCGCCGTGACATAGTAGAAGATGCCCTCCTGCTCCTGATACATGCGGCGCATGCCGTCGCGCAGGATCACCGCCAGCTCATAGGCGAAAGTCGGATCGTAGCTGACGCAGTTGGGAATCGTCTGCGCGGCAAGCAGGCTGTGGCCGTCCTGGTGTTGCAATCCCTCGCCGGCCAATGTGGTGCGCCCGGCGGTGCCACCGATCAGGAAACCACGTGCCTGCATATCGCCAGCCGCCCAGGCCAGATCGCCGACGCGCTGGAAACCGAACATCGAATAGAAGATATAGAACGGAATCATGTTCACGCCATGATTCGCGTAGCTGGTCGCCGCCGCGATCCACGACGACATCGCGCCAGCCTCGTTTATTCCCTCTTGCAGGATCTGGCCCTTCTTGTCTTCGCGATAGTACATCACCTGGTCGGAATCCACCGGATCATAGAGCTGGCCGACCGACGAATAAATGCCCAGCTGACGGAACATGCCTTCCATGCCAAAGGTGCGCGCCTCGTCCGGCACGATGGGCACGACCAGCTTGCCGATCTGCTTGTCACGCACCAGCAGCGTCAGAAAACGTACAAAAGCCATGGTCGTCGACATCTCGCGCTCACCGCTGCCCTCGAGCAGCGTCTTGAAGGTCTGCAACGGCGGAATCGGCAACGGCTCGGCATCCGCGCGGCGTTCGGGCAACGGACCGCCCAAGGCCTCGCGGCGCTCCTTTAGATACTTTGCCTCAGGACTGCCCTCGGCGGGCTTGAAGAACGGCGTCGAGGCGATCTGCTCATCGCTGATCGGAATATTGAAACGGTCGCGGAAGGCGCGCAATGCCTGTTCTTCCATCTTCTTCTGCGAATGGGTGATGTTCTGCCCCTCGCCAGCCTCGCCCATACCGTAGCCTTTCACCGTCTTCGCCAGAATCACGGTCGGCTGGCCCTTATGCTCGGAGGCCGCCTTGTAGGCCGCGTAGACCTTGTGCGGATCGTGTCCGCCGCGATTCAGGCGCCAGATATCCTCATCGGACATATTCGCGACCAGATCGAGCAATTCCGGGTACTTGCCAAAGAAATGCTTGCGGACATAGGCGCCGCCCTTCGCCTTGTATGCTTGATAGTCGCCATCGACCACCTCTTCCATGCGTTTTACCAACAAGCCGCTCTTGTCGCGCACCAACAGTGGATCCCAGTAGCTGCCCCAGACCACCTTGATGACATTCCAACCGGCGCCGCGAAACACTGCCTCCAGTTCCTGAATGATCTTGCCGTTGCCGCGCACTGGGCCATCGAGGCGTTGCAGGTTACAGTTGATGACGAACACCAGGTTGTCGAGTTTCTCGCGCCCGGCCAGCGAGATCGCGCCCAACGATTCTGGCTCATCGGTCTCGCCGTCGCCGAGGAAGGCCCATACCTTGCGCCGACGAGTATCCGCCAGTTCGCGATCGCGCAGGTAGCGCATGAAGCGCGCCTGATAGATCGACATGATAGGACCCAGCCCCATCGATACCGTGGGAAACTGCCAGAAGCCCGGCATCAACCAGGGATGCGGATAGGACGAAAGCCCCTTTTCGTCATCTTCACAGTAATGGTTGCGCGCCTCTTGGCGAAAATTCAGCAACTGCCGCTCGGTGATTCGGCCTTCGAGAAAGGCGCGCGAATAGATCCCTGGCGCCGAATGGCCCTGGAAATAGACCAGATCGCCGCCATGCGCGTCACCTCGCGCGCGGAAGAAATGATTCATGCCGACATCATAGAGCGTCGCGGACGACGCAAAACTGGCGATATGTCCACCCAGCTCGGTGGAGATCTGGTTGGCATGCACGACCATCGCCATCGCGTTCCAGCGGATCAACGAACGAATACGCCGCTCGATCGCCTTGTCGCCGGGAAACGGCGGCTGCTGATGCACCGGAATCGTGTTCAGATAGGCCGTGTTCGGCGTATACGGCAGATAGGCGCCGGAACGCCTGACCTTGTCGATCAGCTTCTCGATGAGAAAATGGGCGCGTTCAGGCCCCTCATTCTCTACCACCGCATCGATCGCTTCGAGCCATTCGTCGGTTTCCTGGGGGTCGAGATCCTGCGTTTCAGTCATGGGTCGCTTCTCTTATGGAATCCGGCTACCGCCGATGCTGGCATCGGCAGCGGCGGCCATCGTGGAAAAAAACGGCCATTAAACGATCCAGACGGGGAAAATTCAAGAATTTTCGCGCCGAGCGACGCGATTGGAAACACCGGTTGGACGGCGAGCCGAGCGGCTCGCCGTGGCAAGGTCAGGCCGTCTCGACCTGGATCCGCTTGCGCTGGCCAGACGCCTTCTTCGGCAGTTCGATGCGCAGCACGCCTTTCTTATAACGTGCGCAGGCCTTACCGCCTTCAACCGCGCCGGGCAATGGGATGGCCCGTTCGAAACGACCAAAGGCGCACTCACTGATGCGGTAAGCCCCCTCGCCACGCTCGCGGCGCATGTGTTTCTCGCCACGCACCACCAGAAGATGGTTGCCGACCACCTCGATATCGAAATCTCCGCGTTTCATGCCAGGCGCCTCGACACTGACGATAACACGATCAGCGTCGTCGAACACCTCGGCAGCCAGAATACCCCACCCGGCATTGCGTCGCGCCAATTCACGACCCTTGGCTCCCGAGCGCTTACCGCTTTGCCGCTTACCCGGCGTGAAGCAAGTGATCGCGCCGGCGGCACGTCGATAGAGCCGCTGCCAGCCATACAACAGTGAATCCCAGGCCCCGTTCAGGCCATTGCGAAACTGTTTCAACGTGGACATCGTTTTCTTCTCCTGAATCCATGCTTCATTCACGAATATGGGGATGCGCCCGCGTTTTGCCAACTGATGTTCAAGTATCCCCTGACAGAACCCGGGATACTCAGGGGCTGTCAACAGGCATTAACAGGCTATATAAATGGTATTGTAACTACTCAGATTGCCGCTGAAATGTGTCAGATTAAGGCGGGAAATGTGAGTTTACAGGTGTAAATGACCATTTTCCAACGCAGAGATGACGCATTTCAGTGGTGAGCTGAGTAGCTACATGGTATTTTTCAATGGCCTGTGTGCGGTACAGGGAGGTGCCGCCATTTTCGATGACTGCAAGTCATTGAAAATTAAGGAACCGGGAAATCGCATCTTCTCTTTGCGACGAGAAAGATTCCATGGAAGGCATTATTCGAGATCCCCATAAGCGATTCCGTTCCTGGCAAGCCGCGGAAAAGGCCGCAAATGGACCTTTTCCGCCAACCCATCAGAACAGGTTGGAAAGCTGCTTCTTGATCTTCGCAAACCAACCCTTGCCACTCTTACCGTCCTTGGCCTTATCCTCGATCTCATCGAGCTGCTCGTACATCGGCTTGAAGGCATCTTTATCGCCATAGCCGAGCAATTCAGCCATTTCCAGTTGATTCCGCGCTTCCTTCAACAGCGCGTCCAGTTTTTGATTATCCTTATCCGCGCGCTTATCATTCTCGGCAAGCTTCTCGGCATTGCCCAGCAAGTATCCAGCACGCACGATCGGTAACGGAATCACCTCCACCGAAGTCACCAGGGTGCTCAAGGCAGCCTCCAGCCCGACCTTCGCCTCGTCGATCTTGCCGGCGTCGATCAACGGCGTGATCGCCTTGATGGCATCCGGATAGGTCGCCAACGGAATACTCGTGGTGCGGAACACAACCTCGCTGGCAAGATTCATCATGATCGCCCTCGCCTTCTGGATCTCGCCGTCCTTGATAGCTTTCTCGGCATCATAGATCAGCGCCTTGATGGTCTTGGTATTGGCCAGCAGATCGAAGGTGGCCTGCTCAACATCGACGGGCGCCAGCGCCAACGCCGGGTCACGCGCCAGCACCAGTTCCAGCTTGCCTGTCGCCTTCTCCAACGCGGCGAGCGCCTCGTCTTTCTTGTTATCATTCAGCGCTTTCAGCGCTTTCTCGGTTTCGGCAATCGCAACCACCGCTTCCTTGATAACATTCTCGCGTTTTGCCGCCGCCTTGCTCGCGGATTGTTTATCGACATCGGCCTGTACCGACCGAGTGGCCGGAGATTTCACGGGCGCGCCGGCCTGAGCCGTCGCGGGTTTTACTGTGTCCTTCGCCAGCAATGGCGTCGCCCCGAACAAGCCGATACTCAGCAGTGCGGCACACACGGGATTCAAGACAGATTTCTTCATCATGGTCACTCCTTTTCGATTATTCGTTGGTTGAATGTTCGATCGCCTCTCGCTATAGCGAGAAGCGTGCCACAATTTTCTTCTTTCAATTACAATGATTTACGACATACACCCAAACGCACCGGCCGCGGACACGGCCATTATGGCCGCCTCGCGGCCCGGCAACCGGCCAGCCTGACTGCTCAGACATCTGTCAGCTACGGTCAGTCATTTCATCTCCTGCATTCAGGATCCTTACCCAAGGGCATCTCGAAAAATCAAGATGCCCGAATGGGACAGGGATGTCCCACCCTTTTCGATCACGATAAGTGATGGAAAATGTGACCAAAGCGGCAATCGCATTTTCTCTTTGCGACGAGAAAAACGCCATGGAGACCACGCAAGGCGCACGCGCCGGACCGAACGACAACAGGAACCGCAGCCTTTTCCGTGATATGCGTGGCGACCCCATCAGCCGCCTTCCAACAAGCGCGCCGCCACCCGTTCCATCGCGGCGTCGCTGCCCTTCAACACCAACACATCGCCAGCACGAATCCGGTCATCCAGCAAGTGGCCCGGCACGCGTATCGCGCCGCGCCGCGCCGCACATCAATGAGTTCGACACCTTGACCGGTCAGGTTCAACTCCGGCACCGTCCGGCCAATCGCGAAATGCCCTTCATCGATCACTAGCGTCCGCATCTGTTCTGGATAGTCCAGCATCTCACCGTCGCCATGCATCGCGTCGCTGTCGTGAAAGAAGGCGCGCAGCGGCGTATGACTCATCGCGCGAATCCGGTTCAACCGCGCTTCTACCCGCGACGGCGGCAAATCGAGCAAGATCAGCAATTGACCCGCAAAGGCCAGACTGCTCTCCAGTCCTTCCGGGAACACCTCCGCCCCGGCGGCGTTCAACGCCGCGTCGTCGCGCCCCCGCGTGCTACGCGCGAGTATCGGTAGATTGATACCCAGCGCGCGCGTTCCACGCCCGCCGCGCGCAACACGCCCGGTTGCGCGGCATTACCCAAAAAGACCGGCCGACCGGCCGCGACAACCTGCCGCACGCGCTCGGGATCGAGGTCCAACGCCAGGCCCGGAATGCCTTCCTGATCGAGTATCTCCAGCAGATTCTGTCCGACCCGACCGAGTCCGCAGACAATCACATGGCGATCGAAGGCAGCACCATGATCGGCGATATGCGCCTCGACATCACAGCTGGCTTGTAACCTTTCGTCACGCAACAACCAACCCGCGATACGCGCGTCGAAACGCAACAGCAGCGGTGCCAGCGCCATGCTCAGAATCAAGCCGCCCAATACCGGCTGGGCGACATCCGCGTCGAGCAGATTCAGCGACATTCCGCTGGAGACCAGCAGCAAACCGAACTCCCCGCCCTGCGCCAGGGCAATGCCCGCGCGCCAGGCCTCAGCGCGGGAATGCCCAAAAGCGCGGATCAGCGGCATGACCAGCAGTGCCTTCACGACCACTGCCGCGAACAACACCAGCAACACCCCAGCCGCCGCATGGCCGAATACCGAAACATCCAATCGCGCGCCAATGGTGAGGAAGAACAACCCGAGCATCAGATCGCGAAACGGTCGAATATCCGCCTCGATCTGACGCCGAAATGGCGTCTCGCCAAGCAGCATGCCCGCCATGAAGGCGCCCAGGGTCGGTGCCAGCCCGGCCAATGACGAGACCCCGGCGGCGCTCAAGGCCAGCAACAGCGCGCTGAGCATGAACAACTCCAGCGAGCGTGTCGCGGCGACCCAGTTCAGCAAGGGCGGCAGCAAGCGCCGCCCGACAATGACCAGGCCGGTGAATACCAATGCGGTCTTCACCAACGCCCAGCCCAATTCAATACCCAGCCGCGCCGGATCGTCGGCGAGAATCGAGACCACTACCAACAACGGCACGGTGGCGACATCCTGGAACAACAGCACACCACTGGCGATGCGCCCGTGAGGCGCCGTCAACTCACAATTCTCACCCAGAAATTTCAGCACGAGCGCGGTGGAAGACATCGCCAGGGCGCCAACGACAATGAAAGCCGGCGTCGGCGCCAAGCCCAGCCACATGCCCGCGATGAGAAACGCCAACGTGGTCACCACGACCTGCGCACCACCGATGCCCAATACCAGCCTCTTCGCCGCCAATAGACGCGGCAGTGAGAACGCCAAACCGATGGTGAACATCAATAACACCACGCCCAGTTCGGCGAGGCGACGCAGATCGGCATTGGCCGGCAACCAACCGAGCAACGACGGGCCGAGGAACACACCGCCAGCCAGGTAGCCGAGCACCGACGACAAGCCAAAGCGCCGACACAGCGCGACGGCCGGCGTCACGACCAACAACACCGAAAGCAGACAGAGTATCAGCGAATGTTCCATGGCCCGCTCGACTCAGGGTGAGGCGTGACAAAACCCGACTGTCCGACGGGGCTTGTCACGCTTCGCCAAGAGCGAAAAAGCCACCGCCGACCCAGCGGGGTCGACGATGGCCACACGGACAAACACACACGAAAGCGTAAGCAGATCCGGTCAGCCCGCGCTGACCTCAATCTTGCGTGGCTGTAACTCCGCCCGCTTCGGCATACGCAGTGTCAGCACACCATCCTTCATCTCCGCGCGGATATCATCGGTCGCCAGCTCACTGCTCAATGTGAAGCGCCGTTGGTAGCGAGTCGAGGCGACATCCGCGTACAGCGCATCCATATTCTCTGGCATGTCGATGGCGGCCTCGCCCTCGATGGTCAAGTCATTGCCGTCGACCTGGATATTGAGACGCTCGCGAGTCACCCCCGGCAAGTCGGCCAACAGGGTGAAACCGTTGGCATCCTCGTAGATGTCGACTGGCGGCAACATGACCGATTCCGGCTCGCCTCGCGCCTGCATTGCTGAGTTTTCCTGGTCCTGGGCTTCGATATGTTTGTTTTCACTCATGGTTCATCTCCCGATTCGATTACACACGGATGCTCAGTTCACCTGGATCTGACGCGGCTTGGCTTCTTCCTTCCGCTTCACGGTGATATGCAACACACCATCACGATAGCTTGCGTTGACCTGATCCGGATCGATATCCTCCGGCAATGTCACGACCCGCCGGAACGCGCCGTTGAAACGCTCATTACGGTATACCTGGGCATCCTCCGGTAGCGCCGCTTTGCGCTCGCCGGAGATACTCAGCAGATTCTGTTGCAGAGAAATATCCAGTTTTTCCGCATCCATGCCAGCGACGAACACATAGACATCCACCTGTTCTGGCGACGCGCCGAGGTTTACCGCCGGAAAGGCATTCACGCCACCCGAACGAATGCCGTTGGCGCCACGCAGACCCATCATCCGTTCCATCTGCTGGCTGACGCGCTCGAACTGGCGCAGCAGATCCCGGTCAATGCCCGAAACAAAACCCAACATGGCCTCTTCTCCTCTATCTATTTGGTTTCATCAGAAGTCTTGCGGCTTTTGCCTTGAAGACGAAGCAAGCCGCGTGCCAAGCCGATATAGGGTCTGCCCATCGCTGTTTCAAGCGATTTTCATCATTGGAATCCGGCCAAATCGGCCGCCTTGAAAAAATGCCCGGCGGCCAGAGTGGCCGGAGCAATTTTCATGACGGGGCCTGAAACAGCCTGGATCATGAAAGGTTGCCCGTGGTTCGACTACGAGATACCCCAGGCAGGACGCTGGAAATACGCCCGGCATTTCCCAAACCCTACCTCCCAGCCGAGGCCAAGCCCACAAGGACGTACTCATGGCGTTCCCGTGGACGAATCACAGGCAACCGACCGCGTACTTTCACGCTATCAACCCGGCAATCAAACAGGTCGTCCCGGCCCGTTGATCGCGCGCCCTCGCCCATCGGCGATAGTGTGGCGTCCCAACGCCATATCGTTCCCGGCAAGGCCACTCCCCACAACAGAAAGCAACATCGCCAGGGGCGACAAGACATGCGCGATGATTCCGACGCTTGGTTGGCCGTGGCGATATCACATCCTGTCATGCATCGTTAAGCTTGCGCCGCAATGTACGCTCGCCGATGCCGAGCTGTCTGGCCGCCTTGCCGCGATGGTAGCCACTGTCTTTCAATGCGGCATCGATCAACAGCCATTCGGCATCGGCCAGCGTCGTACCCCTCGGAATCAGCACCCCCTCGCCACAAGAAGCACGGCCCTTGCCGCCAGGCAACAGGGGCGCGAGCAGTTCTGCGCCAATCTCACGCAGACCTTCGGGCAGGCGCACCGCGAGGCGCGCCATCAGGTTACGCAACTCGCGCACGTTACCGGGCCAAGCGTGGGCTTCCAGGCGTGCAATGGCCTCGGGCCGAAACACCGGCGCGCTGCCCGGCCATTCCATGTCGCGCAGGCTGTTTTCTAGGAAATGACGCGCCAGCAAGGCGATATCGGCAGGCCGCTCGCGCAATGCAGGTAATTCGATCGGCAACACATTCAAACGGTACAGCAAATCCTGGCGAAACAAGCCGGCATGGACACGCTCCTCCAGGGCGCGATGGGTCGCGGCGACGATGCGCGCATCCACCGCCACGCCGCGTTCGCCGCCGACGCGGTGTACCACGCCTTCTTCCAACACGCGCAGCAAAGCCACCTGCGCGGCAGCCGGCATCTCGCCGATCTCATCGAGAAACAGGGTACCGCCGTCGGCCTGCTCGAAACGTCCGCGATGTTGTCGGCTCGCGCCAGTGAAGGCGCCCTTCTCATAGCCGAAGAGTTCGGCCTCCAGCATGCTGTCGGGGATGGCGCCGCAGTTCACCGCGACGAACGGCCCATTCGCGCGCAGACTCAAGCCATGTAGCGCATGCGCGACCAGTTCCTTGCCGGTGCCTGTCTCACCCTGAATCATCACCGGCTCGCGACTGCGGGCAAAACGCGGCGCGTCGCGCAGCGCCTCGACCATCGCCGCATCACAGAAGGTCAGATAGGGCGCCAGCGTCTCAGCCAGATCGCCACGTTCCCGCGCACCGGCAAGATCGCTTTCAAGGCGCCGCGCCAAGGCAAGCGGATCGACCGGCTTTTCGAAATAATGACGCGCCCCCCGCCGCAGCGCGCGCACCGCGTTGTCGACGCTACCGTGACCAGTGATCATATAGAAGGTGCCGCGCGGGCATTCGGCCAGATAGTCTGGCAACAGATCCAGGCCGCTGCCGTCCTTCAATTGCAGATCAGCCAGCACGGCATCGGGGCGCGCGACGGACAGCGACAAGCGCGCCTCGCGCACACCGCCGACGCCGGTGACCTCCGCCCCCAGACCGGCGAGTACGCGTTTCAGACTACGCAAAATGGCGGCATCGTCATCGACGACCAGGATCTTCAGGCCATTCAGTCGCGGTAATGCTTCTTCAGTGCTTTCCACCAGTGGGGTGGCTCCTGTTGTCTCAATGGCAAAACGATCTCGAAACGCGCGCCGCCACCGTCACGATTCATCGCGGCGATCCGGCCGTGATGCGCGGCGATCACACGACGTGCGATCGCCAGGCCAAGTCCATTGCCGTCCTCGCGGGTGGTGAAGAAGGCGTCGAACAGACGTGGCAACAGCGCCGGATCGATGCCGTCGCCGCGATCCTCGACAGCGACATGCAGCGCGTCTTCCCGCGGCCAGGCACGAACCCGGAGCGCGCCATCATGCTGGCCACTGCGCGCGGCATTCAGCATCAGATTCAGCAACACATCACGAATCGCCTCCGCGCGGACCGGCACTTCCGGCAACGGGGGCGCGTCAATCTCCAGCGTCAGACCCCGCGCGGCCAACACCGGTTCCGCCAGCCGCGCGGCATCGGCGATCAACGCGCCGATGTCGGCGGGCATGAAGCCTCCGGTATCGCTGGCGCTGCGCGCCAACGCCAGGAAACCGCTGAGCTTATCGTTCAGGCTGACGATATCCTGGTCCATCTCGCGGGCGATCTCACCGGCCTGTTCCGGCGCCACGCGCAGCGCGCTGACATTGCCACGCAAGGCCATCAACGGATTGCGCAACTCATGCACCAGCTCGGCGGCAATCTCGGTCAACGAAGCGCGCCGGTAGAGCTGCTGGAAATGGCTTTCGATCCGCCGGGTCGCGCGCATCGCCATCCAGGTGATGCCGGTCGCCAGCAGGATGCTGATCGCGCCGACCAGCGCGAAACCGGCCACCGCGCTCTGGATGCCACTCAGCGCGGCATCCAGCCGCGCCAACAACCGGACGCGATCGAAGCCGAACTCCAGGCGCAGCGGCGGACCGCCCTCCGGCCGCAGATCGAAGCGAATCACGAACACCGCATCGGATTCCTGTTGCAGGCGGTGGACCACCGGTGGTTCGTCGCTGACGCGCCGGCTTTCCACCGGTAGCGGTACCGCAGGTCGGGTTGTCAAGCCTGCGGCATCGCCTCGCATCTCCACGCCGCGTTCGGTTCCGCGCAGCGCGACCTTGCGCAAGGCCGGTAGTATTTCGAACAAACCACGCGCCGCTTCCAGACGCGATGCGTCGTCCGGTGCTCCGGCGGTCGCCGCCACCCGATCGACCACCGGGTTCAAGCGGGCCAGCATCTCGTCGACCAGCAACTGGGATTCCGCCTCGCGCAACTGAAGATACAGCCAGGCACCGCCCCCGATCACCACCAACAGGTACAGCGCCAACAACACCGCGTATGGCAGCACGATCAACCGCGTGATGGCAAAGTTCGAACGGATCGGGCGCATGCTCGCTTGGCTTTCCTGTTTGCATTCGGGACGTGCCGATAGAGATGGGGTCAGCCACTGGCGGATCAAGCCATATCGGCCACCGGCGCTTGTCTGGCCAAACCGCATTCCGGTAACCTGCCACGCCGGACCAAGCAGCAGAAACACAGAAATGGACGATGGCCACGACCCAAAAGACCAACCGACGCCGGAACAGGCCG
>Ga0256841_1002322_pt1 | contig 15275 bp, 8 predicted proteins | sample 356308metaG_FD_185971 | JGI IMG/M metagenome (GOLD analysis project Ga0256841, IMG submission 185971) | Hydrothermal vent microbial communities from Mid Atlantic Ridge, Atlantic Ocean - 356-308 | ecosystem: Environmental > Aquatic > Marine > Hydrothermal vents | place: Atlantic Ocean: Mid... | reverse complement strand
AAGCCGAAGAGCTCAAGAAGCAGTTCGAAGAGGCCGGCGCTACTGTCGAGCTCAAGTAAGACAAAAACTTTCCGGGCTTCGGCTCCGGGATCTCTCACCCCAATCGGATGCAGAGACAAACTATTGCGTCAAATAGTTTATTTGTGTATCTACGCACCAACCACACGAAACCAAGCTTAAGGTTTGCCAATGTTAAATTCACTTCACTCCGGTAACAGACTCCGCGTCGACTTTTCCAAAACCCCCCGTCAGATCGAAATTCCCAATCTTCTGCAGCTTCAACAGAAAAGTTATGAGAATTTCCTGATGCTCGATGCGAAGGATCGTTCCCAAAGTATCATCGAAAAGGTCTTTCGTTCTTCCTTCCCTATCCACGATCAGCAAAACCGTATCACCCTCAGCTACAAGGGAAGCGAAATTATTAAGCCCAAGTACACGATTCGCGAATGTATGGAACGGGGATTGACCTACGCCGTCTCTCTCAAGCTCAAAATCGCTTTGACGATCTGGAACCGGGACGAGAAGACCGGTGAAAAGCTCGATCCCAGAGAGATCAAAGAGCAGGCGATCTTTGTTCGAGATATTCCCCTCATGACCGATCGCACTTCTTTTATCGTCAACGGCGTCGAGCGTGTCATCGTCAATCAGCTCCATCGGAGCCCCGGCGTCATCTTCAAAGAAGCCGAAGCGACCACCGTCGCGAACAAACTGGTCTACTCTGCCCAGATCATCCCCGATCGGGGAAGCTGGCTCTATTTCGAGTACGATGCAAAAGATATTCTCTACGCACGAATTAACAAGCGTCGTAAAATTCCCGTGACGATTCTTTTCCGCGCACTGGATTACACCAAGGAAGATATCGTCCGGCTCTTCTACCCCACCAAAGAGATCTTCATTAAGGACAATCGGTTTATCGTCCGCTTCAACCCCGAAGAGTATGTCGGGCGGGCGGAATATGATCTCAAAGATCTCGACGGAAACGTCATCGTAGCTTCCGGCAAGCGTCTGACTAAGAAAAAAGCCCAGAAACTGGCCGAAGAGGGCCTCGAGTGGGTCGAATATCCCCTCGAAATTTTGATGGAGCGCCATCTGGCCGAACCGATCATCGACCGGGAGAGCGGTGAAGTCGTCTATGACGTCATCACGCAGCTCGACGAAAACCGTATTCGTAAGATCATCGATCTGGGAATAGAATCCTTTAAAATCGCCGATGATTTGGCTGAAGGAGCCGACGGCTCGATCATTCGCTCTTTTATTGCAGATCAAGAGAGCCTTAAACTCCTCAAACAGACCGAAGAGATCGAAGATGAAAACCTCCTCTCGGCAATTCGGATCTACAAAGTCATGCGCCCCGGCGAGCCGGTAACCCCGGAGGCGGCCAAAAACTTCCTCCATCAACTCTTTTTCGATCCGGAGCGCTACGACCTGACAAAAGTCGGCCGGATGAAGATGAACCACAAACTCGATCAAGATGTACCGGAGTATGTAACGGTCCTGACGAGTGAGGATATCATCAATACCGTCAAATACCTTATCAAGGTCAAAAACGGGGAAGGACAGATCGACGACCGGGATCACCTGGGTAACCGTCGGATCCGCGCCATCGGCGAGCTTCTGGGCAACGAGCTTCACAACGGCCTGCTCAAGATGCAAAAAGCGATCCGGGACAAGATGACCACCATCAGCGGCTCTCTCGACGACCTGATGCCCCACGATCTGGTCAACTCCAAAATGATCACCAACACGATCCTTGAGTTTTTCTCCGGCGGACAGCTTAGCCAATTTATGGATCAGACCAACCCCCTCTCGGAGATCACCCACAAACGCCGTCTTTCGGCCCTGGGCGAAGGCGGGCTGGTCAAAGAGCGTGCCGGATTCGAAGTACGGGACGTTCACCCCACCCACTATGGACGGATCTGTCCTATCGAGACCCCCGAAGGGCAAAACATCGGTCTGATCAACACCCTGGCGACCTACGCCAAGGTGAACGATCTGGGCTTCATCGAGGCGCCCTACAAGGTGGTCAAGGATCGAAAAGTCACCGATGAGATCGTCTACATCACTGCCACTCAGGAGGAGAACAAGGTCATCGCCCCTGCCTCAACCAAGGTGGATGAGGACGGATACATCGTCGAAGACTTTGTCGAAACCCGTCTTAACGGAAACATCGGTCTCAACGAAGCGGACAAAGTCGACCTGATCGACGTAGCCCCCCTCATGATCTCCGGGGCAACGGCGGCACTGATCCCCTTCCTGGAGCACGACGACGCCAACCGGGCACTGATGGGTTCCAACATGCAGCGCCAGGCCGTTCCCCTGCTCAAGCCCGAAGCCCCCGTCGTCGGTACCGGTATGGAAGCGATTGTCGCCCGGGATGCCTGGGAGGCGATCAAAGCCAAGCGTGCCGGCGTCGTGGAAAAAGTGGACGCCCGGAGCATTTACATCAAGGGAGAAGACGAGCAGGGACTCTTCATCGACCACTACATTCTCGAAAAGAATATGCGGACCAATCAGAACACCGCCTTCGGTCAAGTGCCCATCGTCAAAGTCGGCCAAGAGGTCGCCGTGGGCCAGATCATCGCCGACGGTCCCAACATGGACCAGGGAGAGTTGGCCATCGGCAAGAACGTCCTGGTGGCCTTTATGCCCTGGAACGGTTACAACTACGAGGATGCCATCATCCTCTCCGAGAAGCTGATCCGGGAGGATACCTTTACCTCGGTTCACATCTACGAGAAAGAGATTGAGGCCAGAGAACTCAAGCACGGCACCGAAGAGATCACCCGGGACATCCCCAACATTCGGGAAGAGGAGCTGATGCACCTGGACGAAAGCGGCATCGTCAAGATCGGCACCTACGTCAAACCCGGCATGATCCTCGTGGGCAAAGTCTCTCCCAAAGGTGAGATCAAACCGACTCCCGAAGAGCGACTCCTGCGGGCAATCTTCGGCGACAAGGCTGGCCACGTGGTCAATAAATCTCTCTACTGTCCCTCTTCGATGGAAGGGGTTGTCGTCGATATCAAGATTTTCACCAAAAAAGGCTACGAGAAAGATGCCCGATCCATCCGTGCCTATGAGGAGGAGCGGGCCCGCCTCGACCGGGACCATCACGACCAGCTCCTGATGATCGACCGGGAAGAGATGCTGCGTATCACCTCTTTCCTGGCACGCCAACCTTTGGAAAAAGATGTTACGGTAGGCGAAACCGTTTATAAAGCGGGAGAGACGATCCCCGAAGAGGTCATCCGCGGCGTCAATCGCTTCGCCCTGCGCAACGTCGTCGCCTCCTACAGCCAGGAGGTCCAAAAAGAGTACGAGGGGATGAAGAGCTATTTCCTCAAACAGAAAAAGCGCCTCAAGGCGGAGCATGAAGAGAAGCTCTCGATCCTGGAGAAGGACGACATACTCCCCAGCGGCGTTACCAAGCTGGTCAAAGTCTATATCGCCACCAAGCGGAAGATCAAAGTCGGGGACAAGATGGCCGGACGCCACGGAAACAAAGGTATCGTCTCCAACATCGTACCCGAGATCGATATGCCCTACATGGAAGACGGCCGTCCCGTGGACCTGATCCTCAACCCCCTCGGGGTCCCTTCCCGGATGAACATCGGGCAGATCCTGGAGGTCCACCTGGGACTCATCGGGAAAAAACTGGGCGAACAGATTCAGGAGATCTACGAAAGCAAGCGCGATGACTTCGTCAAAGAGCTTCGCGCCAAGATGAAAGAGATCGCCGATACCGCCAAGTTGATGCGGGCCAAAAACGAACTCGAATCCATGAGCGACGAAGAACTCCTCGACTACGCCCGGGACTGGGCCAAAGGGGTCAAATTCGCCGCTACCGCTTTCGAGGCACCCAATGAGGAGGAGTTTGCCCGACTCTTCGAACTGGCCAAGATCGATCTTGACGGCAAGACGACGCTCTACGACGGTAAAACCGGTGAAAAGATGCTCGAGCGGGTCAATGTCGGCTATATGTATATGCTCAAACTCCACCACCTGGTGGATGAGAAGGTCCACGCCCGTAGCACCGGTCCCTACTCGTTGGTTACCCAACAGCCCGTCGGCGGTAAGGCCCTCTTCGGAGGCCAGCGCTTCGGGGAGATGGAAGTTTGGGCCCTGGAAGCCTATGGAGCAGCCCATACCCTCAAAGAGATGTTGACGATCAAATCCGACGACGTAGAAGGGCGGGCCCGTGCCTATCGGGCCATCACCCGGGGCGAAAGCGTCCCCGAGTCGGGAATTCCCGAGACGATGTTCGTCCTGACCAAAGAGCTGCAGGCCCTGGGCCTGGATGTAGAACTATACGAAGAGAAGAAAGAAGAAGAGGGTGAAGTATGAGTAAGAACCTTGAACATCTTGTCCCCATCGATATGAGCCGTGAAGAGCGGCCCAGAGATATCGCGGCACTTCAGCTGCGGATCGCCAGCCCGGAGAAGATTCTCTCCTGGAGCTACGGCGAAGTCAAAAAGCCTGAGACCATCAACTACCGGACCCTCAAGCCCGAACGCGACGGCCTCTTCTGCGCCAAGATCTTCGGACCCATTCGGGATTACGAGTGCCTTTGCGGGAAATACAAGAAGATGCGATACAAAGGCGTCGTCTGCGAGAAATGCGGCGTCGAAGTGACCAGTTCCAAAGTCCGCCGTGACCGGATGGGCCATATCGAACTCGTTGCCCCCGTGGCCCATATCTGGTTTGTCAGCTCACTCCCCAGCCGAATCGGTACGCTGTTGGGCGTCAAGATGAAGGATCTGGAGCGAGTTTTGTATTATGAAGCCTACATCGTCAAAAATCCCGGCGAGGCGAGTTACGACAGCGAAGGCGGCACCCCGGTGCAGAAGTACGATGTCCTCAACGAGGAGCAGTATCAGCAGCTCAGCAAGCACTTTGCCGATACCGGCTTTGACGCCCGGATGGGAGGCGAAGTGATCCAGGAGCTCCTGGCGGAGCTCGATCTGGTCGAGATGCTTGCCACTCTCAAAGAGGAGATTAATGCTACACGCTCGGAAGCCAAGCGCAAAACCATCGTCAAACGTCTCAAGGTGATCGAAGCCTTTCTCGACTCGGGGAATCGTCCCGAGTGGATGATGCTGACACACCTGCCGGTCCTTCCGCCTGATCTGCGCCCTCTCGTCGCCCTCGACGGCGGCAAGTTCGCCGTCAGCGATGTCAACGACCTCTACCGACGGGTCATCAACCGCAATCAGCGTCTCAAACGGCTCCTGGAGCTTGACGCTCCGGAAATTATCGTCCGCAACGAAAAACGGATGCTCCAGGAAGCCGTCGATGCCCTCTTCGACAACGGACGCCGGGGCAACTCCGTCAAAGGTGCCAACAAACGCCCCCTGAAATCCCTGAGCGAAATCATCAAGGGTAAGCAGGGACGCTTCCGCCAAAACCTCCTCGGGAAGCGGGTCGACTTCTCCGGCCGTTCGGTTATCGTCGTCGGCCCCGACCTTCGGATGGACCAGTGCGGTCTGCCCAAAAAGATGGCCCTGGAACTCTTCAAGCCCCACTTGATGGCAAAACTGGAGGAGAAGGGCTACGCCACGACCCTCAAGCAGGCCAAAAAGATGATCGAGATGCAGACCAACGAAGTCTGGGAGTGCCTCGAAGAGGTGGTTGAGAGCTATCCCGTCCTGCTCAACCGGGCCCCGACCCTGCACAAGCTCTCGATCCAGGCCTTCCATCCTCGACTCATCGAGGGTAAGGCCATCCAGCTTCATCCTCTGGTCTGCGCCGCATTCAACGCCGACTTCGACGGAGACCAGATGGCGGTCCATGTGCCCCTCTCCGACGAAGCGATCGCGGAAGCCAAGATCCTGATGCTCAGTTCGATGAATATTCTTCTGCCCGCCAGCGGTAAGGCCATCGCCGTCCCCAGCCAGGATATGATTCTGGGGCTCTACTACCTCTCCCTGGAAAAGGCGGAGGTCAAAGGTGAGCACAAACTCTTCTCCAATGTGGACGAAGTTTTTATCGCCTATGAGCAACAGACTCTGGATCTCAACGCCCGGATCCGAACCGTAGTCGAGGGCAATGTCGTCACCACTACCGTCGGTCGCCTGATCCTCAAGTCGATCATCCCCGACTATGTACCGGAGAATCTCTGGAACCGGATCCTGAAGAAGAAAGATATCGCCAATCTTGTAGACTACATCTACAAACACAGCGGGATCAGTCTCACGGCCGAATTCCTCGACAACCTCAAGGATATGGGTTTCAAGTACGCTACCCAGGCGGGAGTCTCCATCTCCATCGACGACATCAAGACTCCCGAGGCCAAAGAGCGCATCGTCCGGGAAGCCAAAGAAAAGGTCTACGAGATTCAAAAGCAGTTCGCCGCGGGATTGCTCACCGAGCAGGAGCGCTACAATAAAATTATCGATATCTGGACCGACGCCAACAATGCCATCGCTTCCGAACTGATGACGCTGATTCAGAAAGACAAAGACGGGTTCAACTCCGTCTACATGATGGCGGACTCCGGGGCACGGGGTAGTGCCGCCCAGATCCGGCAGCTCTCGGGAATGCGGGGGCTGATGGCCAAATCCGACGGAACGATTATTGAAACCCCCATTACCTCGAACTTCCGGGAAGGGCTCAACGTTCTGGAGTACTTCATCTCCACCCACGGGGCCCGGAAAGGTCTGGCGGATACGGCACTCAAAACCGCCAACGCCGGATACCTGACCCGGAAGCTCATCGACGTCGCCCAAAACGTCAAAGTCTCCATGGAAGACTGCGGAACCCACGAAGGGATAGAGGTTTCCGACATTCTGGTCGGAAACGAACTGATCGAATCCCTCGCCGACCGTGTCTATGGCCGGGTCCTTGCCAAAGACGTCATCGATCCCGTGACCAACGAAGTCCTCTTGAGCGAGGGGCAGCTGGTCGGCGAGGAGGAAGCGCGTCTGATCAGGGAAACCGGTGTTCGCTCCGTCGTGATGCGTGCTCCGGCCACCTGCAAGGCTCCCAAGGGAATCTGTGCCAAGTGCTACGGCCTCAACATGGCGGAAAACCGCCTGGTCAAGCCCGGCGAAGCGGTCGGCGTAATCGCTGCCCAGTCCATCGGTGAGCCCGGGACCCAGCTGACGCTGCGGACCTTCCACACCGGGGGTACCGCTACCGCAGGTAAGGAGGAGCGCCAGGTCGTCGCCACCAAAGAGGGATTCGTCCGTTATTACAACCTCAATGTCTACCGCAACCGCGAGGGACGGCTCATCGTCGCCAACCGGCGGAATGCCGGGGTACTTCTGGTCGAGCCCAAGATCAAGGCACTGTTTGCCGGAAAACTCTCCATCGTCAATACTCACGACGAGGTGATTCTCCTGCTCAAGGGCAAAGATGAGGAGAAAAAGTATACCTTCCGCAAAAACGATGTCGCCAAAGCCAACGAATTGGCCGGTGTCGGTGGAAAAGTCGAAGGAAAAATCTACCTCCCCTACGGCAACGGGACTCAGATCAACGAAGGTGATTCCATCGCCGAAGTGATCAAAGAGGGATGGAACATCCCCAACCATATTCCCTTTGCCAGCGAATTGAAGGTCGAAGACGGCGCCCCCGTCACCCAGCCGGTCAAAGCCGACGCCAAAGGACGGGTGCAGTTCTTCCTCTTGGAGGGGGATTACCTCGAAGCTACCGACAGGATCAAAAAGGGCGAGCCGGTAGAAGAGAAGGGACTCTTTGCCGTCATCGTCGACGAGAGCAACCGTGAAGCTGCTCGTCACTACATCAGCCGCGGCTCCATCGTTCAAGTCGATGCCGGGGAGAGCGTGGAGCGCGGAGACCTGATCTCCTCACCTCGGGAAGAGACGCAGATTGTTATCGCCGAGTGGGATCCCTACTCCGAACCGATCATCGCCGAAGAGGCGGGGGTCGTGAAGTTTGAGGGGATCATTCCCGGCGTCACCGCCAGCGAGCAGTTCGACGAACTCACAGGCGAATCCCGCCTGGAGCTCAACGAGTATATCCCCGCCGCCTATAAACCGGCCATTTTGCTGGCTACCGAAAGCGGGGAGATCATCCGCTACCATCTGGATCCCAAGACCATCCTCTTTGTCAAAGACGGAGAAGAGGTCAGCATCGCGGACATCCTGGCCAAAAAACCCAAAGCGGCGATCAAATCCAAGGATATCACCGGAGGTCTCCCCCGGGTTTCCGAACTCTTTGAAGCCCGCCGACCCAAGGATATCGCCCTGATCGCCAAAATCGACGGAGTGGTAAGCTTCGGCAAGCCGCTACGGGGCAAAGAGCGGATTGTCATCACCGGCGATAACGGTCAAACGACCGAACAACTCGTCGACAAGGGCAAGACGATTCTCGTCCATCCCGGCGAATACGTTCATACCGGAGAACGCCTCACCGACGGAATTATCTCCAGTCATGACATTCTCGATGCTCTGGGAGAGAAGGCGCTCTTCGAATACATCGTCGAAGAGGTGCAGCAGGTCTACCGCCGCCAGGGGGTAAACATCTCCGACAAACACATCGAGATCATTGTCTCCCAGATGATGCGCCAGGTCAAAATCGTCGAGAGCGGAGACACCCGCTTCATCGGCGGTGACATCGTCTCCAAACGGAAATTTATGGAGGAGAACGAGCGGATCGTCAAACTCGGCGGCGAACCTGCTATCGCCGAGCCCATGCTCGTCGGTATCACCCGGGCGGCCGTCGGTGCCGACAGTATCATCTCGGCCGCTTCCTTCCAGGATACGACCAAGGTCCTGACCTCCGCCTCCATCGCCGGCACGGTCGATTATCTCGAGGACCTGAAGGAAAACGTGGTCATCGGACGTCTCATTCCCGTCGGAACCGGAATGCTCGATGTGGGGGATCTCCGTATTTTCCAGGCGCAGGAGTGATACGAGCCTCTTCTTCTCTCCGGCAGAGGGCAGGAGCCCTTGGTGTTATCATTTTTTAAGATTTTTGGACTATAATTACTGCCTATTTTTCCGTCCTGACCTCGGCAGAGCGCTTTGTGAAACGTTCTGCCGAGGTGTAACAGCCCGGATTCAATTCTCTTCCAGAGAGACAACTTAAAATTTCATACGAAAGGATGCAGTTTTGCCTACTATCAACCAGTTGATCCGCAAAGAGCGGAAAAAGGTGATCAAAAAGTCCAAGTCACCTGCACTCGTAAACTGTCCTCAGCGGCGCGGTGTCTGTACCCGCGTCTATACCACGACCCCCAAGAAGCCCAACTCGGCGCTTCGTAAAGTCGCGAAAGTCCGCCTCACCAGCGGCTTCGAGGTCATCTCCTATATCGGAGGAGAGGGTCACAACCTCCAGGAACACTCCATTGTCCTGGTCCGCGGTGGCCGGGTCAAGGACCTTCCCGGTGTGAAGTACCACATCGTCCGCGGCGCCCTGGATGCCTCCGGCGTCGCCAACCGGAAAGTGGCCCGCTCCAAGTACGGAACCAAGCGGCCCAAGTAAAACCGCTTCGCTTCGGTGCAGCGGCAGAAGTATGAGTGTGCGCAGCATTGCTGCGTCGGCAGGCCCCGCCGAAAAATCCTTCGTGGGCGGTGGCTTGAGTAAATCATTTGACGATTGAAGAAAGGAAAATGAGATGAGAAGAAGAAGAGCACCCCAGCGTCCGGTTCTGCCGGATCCCGTCTACGGCAGCAAAGTGCTGACCAAGTTTATCAACGCCGTTATGCTCGACGGCAAGAAGAGCATCGCTCAGAAGATCATGTACCAGGCCCTGGAGAGAATTGAATCCAAGACCGGCGAAAAGGGCATCGAGGTCTTCAACAAAGCGATGGAGAACGTCCGTCCCGTTATGGAGGTCAAGAGCCGACGCGTGGGCGGAGCTACCTATCAGGTTCCCGTCGAAGTCCGTCCCGTTCGTCAGCAGTCCCTGGCGATCCGCTGGATCGTCGAAGCGGCCCGCAAGCGCAATGAGCGCACCATGGTAGAGCGGATCTCCAACGAACTGATGGATGCCGCCACCGAGAAAGGCGCAGCCTTCAAAAAGAAGGAAGATACCTACAAGATGGCAGAGGCCAACAAGGCCTTCGCCCACTATCGCTGGTAAGAAGAAGGAAAGAACATGCCCAGATCACACCCCCTCAACAAAGTACGCAATATCGGAATCGCGGCGCATATCGACGCCGGAAAGACCACCACCACCGAGCGGATCCTCTTCTATACCGGTGTCAGTCACAAGATCGGCGAGGTCCACGACGGTGCGGCCACTATGGACTGGATGGAGCAAGAGCAGGAGCGTGGGATCACCATCACCTCTGCGGCAACGACCTGTGAGTGGAAAGGCCACCAGATCAACATCATCGACACCCCGGGCCACGTCGACTTTACCATCGAGGTGGAGCGCTCCATGCGCGTCCTTGACGGTGCGGTCGCCGTCTTCTGCTCCGTCGGCGGCGTCCAGCCCCAGTCGGAGACCGTCTGGCGCCAGGCCAACAAGTACCATGTCCCCCGCATGGTCTTCGTCAACAAGATGGACCGAACCGGTGCCGACTTCTTCGAGGTTGAGCGCCAGATCAAAGAGCGGCTCAACGCCAATCCCGTTCCCATTCAAATCCCCATCGGTGCGGAAGAGAATTTCCAGGGTGTCGTCGATCTGGTGGAGATGAAGGCGGTAATCTGGGACGACGATCAATCCCTTATGGGCCAAAAGTATGATATCGTCGATATTCCCGAAGATCTGGTCGAGCTGGCCGAAGAGTACCGGGAAAAGATGATCGAAGCAGTCGCCGAGACCAGTGATGAGCTTCTCGACAAGTACATGGAGGGCGAAGAGCTCACCAAAGAGGAGATCAAGGCGGGCCTCAAAAAAGGATGCATCGATCTGAGTATCGTCCCCATGACCTGCGGAACAGCCTTCAAAAACAAGGGGGTTCAGACCCTGCTCGACGCGGTCGTCGACTACCTCCCGGCTCCTACGGAAGTTCCCCCGATCCACGGACAGTACGAGGACGGGACTGAAGTCTTCGTCGAATCCACCGACGACGGCCCGTTCGCAGCCCTGGCCTTCAAGATCATGACCGACCCTTTCGTCGGACAGTTGACCTTTATCCGCGTCTATCGCGGTGTGCTCGATTCGGGAAGCTATGTCTACAACACTTCCAAGAACAAAAAAGAGCGGATCGGGCGTCTGCTGAAGATGCACTCCAACAAGCGCGAAGAGATCAGCAATCTCTATGCCGGCGAGATCGGTGCCGTCGTGGGACTTAAGTACACTCTGACCGGTGATACGCTCGCCGACGAGAAGGACAAGGTCATCCTGGAAAAAATGGAGTTCCCCGATCCGGTTATCTCTGTTGCCGTCGAGCCCAAGACCAAGGCGGACCAGGAGAAAATGGGAATCGCCCTCCAGAAGCTGGCTCAAGAGGACCCTTCCTTCCGCGTCACAACAGACGAGGAGAGCGGCCAGACCATCATCTCGGGTATGGGGGAGCTTCACCTGGAGATCCTCGTTGACCGGATGATGCGGGAGTTCAAGGTCGAAGCCGAAGTCGGCGCTCCCCAGGTCGCCTATCGGGAAACCATCAAGACTCCAGTCAACCAGGAGTACAAGTACGCCAAGCAGACAGGTGGTCGCGGACAGTACGGACACGTTTTCCTCAAGATCGAGCCCCAGGAACAGGGTGCCGGATACGAGTTTATCGACGAGATCAAAGGGGGCGTTATCCCCAAAGAGTACATTCCCGCCGTCGACAAGGGAATCCAGGAAGCGATGCAGCGCGGTATCCAGGCCGGCTATCCCGTCGAAGACGTCAAAGTTACCCTCTATGACGGTAGCTACCACGAGGTCGACTCCTCCGAGATGGCCTTCAAACTGGCCGGATCCATGGGCTTCCGGGAAGGGGCGAAAAAAGCCAATCCCGTTATCCTCGAGCCCATCATGAAGGTCGAGGTGGAGGTCCCCGAGGACTATATGGGAGACGTCATCGGCGATATCTCCAAGCGCCGCGGACAGGTCAACGGGATGGGTGACCGCGCCGGCAACAAAATCGTGGACGCCTTCGTTCCCCTGGCGGAGATGTTCGGTTACTCTACCGACCTGCGCTCTATGACCCAGGGACGGGCAACCTACGCCATGGAGTTCGACCACTACGAAGAGGTCCCGGCCAACGTTGCCAAAGAGATCATCGAGAAGCGTAACGGATAATACGACGCCCAAAGCGTCGTGAATCAAATGAATCATTTGGCAAGCATCATTTTATGATGCTTGCTATCTTTGTATAGCTGGCCCCCTTGTCATTGAGCGTACTTCGATAAAGCGCAATATCTTGCTTGATCTCCCCTAACTCTTTTCCTTTATATTTTTCCATCAAAGCTTTGAACTTTTTGTAGTCGTGGATCTTTTTGATACGGCACAGTGTCGCATGAGGCGTAAAGCGTTTCATCTCGAATCCGGCACGACGAAACTCCCTGGCTTTGTCGTAGAGTGCCGTCGAAGAACTTCGGGCATAGAGGATGCGGAGTGGACGTCCGAAGGTTCCCAGAGAAACCAGAGGCTCATGACTCGCCAGGGGTGTCAGGTCCTGCAGTCTCTCCAGGACCGGTTCCGCCGCGGCACACTCTCCAAGGAAAACCCAGGTCATATGCAACGATCCCTCTGGCACCCACTTCCCTTCCAATACCGAATCAAAGTCGTGCCGCAATGCAGTATAATCATAAAGCATAACCGGGGAAGCAATAAAAAGACGCATAAGATATTGTGCCATAAAGGGGAGGCAGTGAAACAAAAACCGCAGATCGGTCCCTGGGTTTTTTTCTACGCTATGACGCTGCTCCTGCTTCTGATTTTGGCGGCGCTTTTTGCTCCCACCGCTAGGGTTTTGCACCAGGTTGCCGAGGCCAAGGGTCAGGGTCCGGCCATATTGATCCCCCTCTCCTTTCTGCTGATCAGCTTTCTCTTTGCCTTCCTCAAAGCCCGTTCTCTTGGCCGTAAACGCCGTTGGGTCGCCGCTTATGGCTGGCTGATGGGTTCGGGAGCCCTGGCGACAGTACTGCTGCTGACCTATCTCAAAAAGATGACGGGGAACTAAGCTGAAGGAGTGAAGCATGCGAAGAAAAACGATCCTCGCCCTGATCGGAGGGATGCTGTTCTGGACCCATACCGGAACAGCATCGACTCTCGAACTCTACAACGACGGTGCCGTCTACCGCTATATACCGATGGACAATTATGTAGGCTTCATCTCCGGAGCCCGAGCCCTCTGCGGCGATCGTGAGATCTCTCTTGTCCCCAGGGAAGAGTGCCCCGACTCCCAACGCCTATGCAAAGAAGAAAAGACACTCCTCCAGCTTGAGACAGACTACGAATCCCTACGGAGTGCTCTGGCCATGATCGACACCTGGTCCAAGAGAGCCAATCTGACGGAAGTGGATGCTACCAAATGGATCGGAGCCGCCGAGAAGATGGGTAAACGGCGTGCCCAGTGGCAGGCAACGTTACGACAAATCACCCGGAAGAGACAAAACCTTCAGGATCAGTTCTCTCATCAAGTCAGTGGCAAGCAGGCACTTTTCATCTCCCAATCCTGTAAAGAGGAACTGGAGTTGACGCTTCCTGCAGGAACGATCGATCTGCGTATAATCAATGTAGCGGAGATCGGGGAGAAAAATCTCAAAATCACTCACTTCATTGCATTACGCAATCACAGCGGTATCGACATCAATGCAAAAGACGCCCGTATCTACGCAAGGAGTTTTCACCAAAGACTCCACCCGATCCATTTCAAGCCCTGGATCGTCCGTCCATTGCCTAAGAAAAAAAGCCTTGCAGAGCGGACGGCACCCCTCCCGACATCTCAAAATACGACAAACGTGATCAGAGATCGGGCCGTAAGCCCCCATCTCTCCACGCCCAAACGCCGGGGTTATCGGAACTATGCCATAGGCAAGATCGACCTACCCTCCACCGGCGAAGAGGTACGGGTACGACTCGACGGCTATGAAGTCGCAAAAAAGTGCGAAGAGATCAGCTACCCCTGGCGGGACAGTTCCATCTATTTCGCCTGCCGCTTCAAGCCGAAGGAGACGATCGAAAGCGATCTATGGACTCTGAAAAAGGGCCGGCAGCGAATCAGCGAAAATGCCTACGGTGAGTACGACAACGGTAAATATTTTCTTTTCATCGATCGGGACGATACCGTGGAGATTCGACGACAACCCCTCGTAGAGAAGGATCGCAGCAGTGGGATATTCGGAGGAAAGATCCGGCGGAAAGATGGGTATATTTTGGAGCTGGTGAACAAATCTGATCGCCAGAAGATCATTAAGATCATCGAGCGTCTCCCATACTCCGTCAGCGAGAAGATCAAAGTCAAGTTGCTGAAGATCGAAGGAGCCGTCGAAGAATCCCTCGACGACGAAGGCAAACTGGTAATGCAGACGATCGTACCTCCCCTGGGACACACAAGGGTCAAGGTCCTTTTCGAGCTGAGTTACGACAAGAACTTGAAGATCCGCTACTAAATATACCGGGCAGAGGAGCACTCAGAAATCACCGTGCCGACGCTCCCATCGTCCGAACATCCAGGAAGGAGCCGCTCTGGTGTTCCAACGCCTTTTCGCAGGCATCGAGGAAGAGAGATGCTGCGACTGGGGGCGTGAGTATCGGCCCGTCCTTGATCCGCTGAATACTGGGGTAAATCACTGGATCGGTCCGTTCCAGAATCTTTTTGAGCATGGGGGTCATGACGACGCCGGGAGCGATGGCGCTAAAATGGGTCCAGGGCTTTTCGGCGGCATAGACCTTGATCATCATATTCAACGCCGCCTTGGAGATCGCATAAGGCCCCCAGCCTTTGGAGCCGTTGACAGCGGCCCCGGAGCTGACGGCGACGATCTGCTTTGATGCCGCATGCAAGTCTAGGGTATCGATGATCTGCTTGTTGGCCCAGAGATTGACATCCATGACGGTTCGCGCCTCATCTAGGGAGATTTCGCTCATCTCCCGAATCTCTCCCAGAATACCGGCGTTGAGAATCACAAGGTCGTATTCGTGATGATGAACGAAGGCTTTGAGATTCTCCCGGAGCATTGACAGATCCGAAAGATCCAGCGGATAGAAGGTATATCCCGGTTGATTGAGCAGACGCTTGTTCTCATGGCGTCCGACGGCACAGACCTGATCGCCTCGCTGGAGGCACTGCTCGGCCAATGCCTCCCCCAGCCCACTGCTGACACCCGTGATGAAGACTTTTTTCATACGCGCCCCTTTCTGTATAATGCGAATATTATATCTCAAAGGTGCCTCTAAGCACCGCGACAAGAGTCCAAATATGAAAAAA
>Ga0256841_1002321_pt1 | contig 15283 bp, 13 predicted proteins | sample 356308metaG_FD_185971 | JGI IMG/M metagenome (GOLD analysis project Ga0256841, IMG submission 185971) | Hydrothermal vent microbial communities from Mid Atlantic Ridge, Atlantic Ocean - 356-308 | ecosystem: Environmental > Aquatic > Marine > Hydrothermal vents | place: Atlantic Ocean: Mid... | reverse complement strand
ACTTTTTGGAAAGCTAATGGGAATCCAAGCCGCCCTACGAAAGCTACTGGAAGGCAATCATCTGACTCGCTCAGAGATGCGTCAAATAATGACGCAAATCATGTCCGGCGAGGTGCCAGATATTCAGATAGCCGGCTTTTTAGTGGCATTGCGAGCCAAGGGCGAAAGCACCGAGGAAATTACTGCCGCGGTAGAAGTGTTGCGGGATCGAGCGCTCAAGATTAGAGTATCAGGAGCGCATTTGATTGATACTTGTGGGACGGGTGGAGATGGTGCGAGCACCTTCAATATTTCCACCACGGCTGCCTTTGTCGTCGCTGCAGCCGGAGGGCAAGTGGCGAAGCACGGTAATCGTTCGGTTTCCAGTCGCTGCGGCAGTGCGGATGTGCTGGAGGCGTTAGGGGTCAATTTGGCGTTAACCCCGATGCAGGTGAAGCAGTGTATAGAAGAGATAGGTGTCGGTTTTCTCTACGCGCCACGGCATCATGGGGCACTGAAGCAAGTGGCGGCAGTGCGGCGTCAATTAGGAGTTCGGACTTTATTTAATTTGCTGGGTCCGCTTCTCAATCCGGCATCCGCTCCTTATCAGCTTTTGGGGGTGTTCGACTTACATTACTTGGAACCTTTGGCGCATGTATTGAAAAATCTGGGAAGCCGACATGTGCTTGTCGTACACGCCGAAGATGGACTGGATGAAATCAGCTTGGCATCACCCACCCAGGTGGCAGAATTACAAGCCGGAGAGATTGTTACTTATCAGGTCACTCCGGAGCAATTTGGCTTTGAGCGTGCCTCACTGGCAGCGCTGAAAGCCGACTCCGTGGAGGAGAGCAAAGAGATAATGTTTTCGGCGCTATCGGGAACGTCAGGCCCTGCCCGGGATATTGTCGCATTAAATGCGGGCGCGGCCATTTATGCTGCCGAATTGAGTGAGAGCCTGGGGCAGGGGGTGGCCCGGGCCGAGGAAATCCTCAGGTCTGGATTAGCACGGCAAAAACTGACCGCCTTGATCGAGTGGACTCAAGCGCAGCCGAAGCTTTCTGAGTAAGGCGCTTCCTTGATTGAATTTTTTGTGGTTATTGTGAACTAGAGTAGTTGTCATGTCCAAGCAAAGTCCCGCTGATATCTTACAGAAAATTTTAGCCACCAAGCAGGAAGAAGTTGGCCAACGTAAACGCCGCATTCCCCTTACTGAAGTTCGGGAAATGGCCGAGAGTTTGGGGATGCCTGCGGATTTCCAGGGGGCTCTGGAACGGCGCATAGCAAGCGGCCGGGCTGCGGTCATTGCCGAAGTCAAAAAGGCATCACCGAGTCAGGGGGTTATCCGGGAAAATTTTGATGTCAGGGAAATTGCCCACAGTTATGCCCGGGCGGGGGCAGCGTGTTTGTCAGTGTTGACCGACAAAACTTTTTTCCAAGGCTCGGAAGCCTATTTGCAATTGGCAAAAACCTCTTCAGGGCTGCCGGTATTGCGCAAGGATTTTATGATAGATCCTTATCAAGTCTATGAGGCCAAGGCCATTCAGGCCGATGCCATTCTTCTCATCGTGGCGGCTTTGGAAGACGGGCTCATGCGTGATTTGGCCCAATTGGCTGGGGAATTGTCTTTGGCGGTGTTGGTAGAAGTGCATGATGCTTACGAACTGGAAAGGGCGGTTAGATTAGATCATGGGATTTTAGGAATTAATAATCGTAATCTGCGCACTTTCGAGACTTCTCTCGACAATACCTTGCAGTTGTTGCCCATGATTCCTAAGGGAAAACTAGTGGTGACCGAAAGCGGCATTCACACGCCTGAAGATGTTGAAAGAATGTGCCAAGCGGGTGTGCATGCGTTTTTGGTGGGGGAATCGTTCATGCGTGCCCCGGATCCCGGGGAGAAGATGAAGGAATTATTTGGTTCTTAGGAAGCCCTGACTTGAGATCTGAGCTTCACGTGGTACAGGGAAGTGCTGCCAGAATCAATCATTGCAAGTGATTGATTTTGTAAGAAAAAGAAAAAAATTACAGTTTTTTTGTTTTTCCTCCTTTGAGAGGCCTTGGCTGCATTAAAAGCATGCGAAGAATCAAGTTGGCCAGCTAGATCATTGAGCTCGCACAATTTGAGTTTGTTTTATTCTTTCGGTGGCCAATTCGTTTTTACATTGGCTTCATCACGCAACTGATCTTGATATTCCTTGAAGGTTAAAAGACCGAACAGCCGGGCCAAATTTTGTTTCAGCCCACGCTTTTCCTCGTCCTTTAATTTCTCAAAATCACCGGGGCTAACTTCCTGGATCTGAACAATGGCTGGCTGGCCATTGGCCAGGATGACCATTTCAAAAACCGGCTTTTCTTGGCTGGGCTTGGGGGCTTTGAAAGCCACATCGGCGATTTCCATAAGATCTGCGCGGGGGGCACTGCGGCTTAATTGTGCAGTTTTAATTTCGAGCTTTGCCTGTTTTGCAATCTCTTGCAAAGTCTTGCCTTGCTTAAGTTGACTGAGGAGCTTTTCTGCCCGGGCCTTGGCCTGTTCTTCCGCTTTTTGCTTGCGGAGCCTTGTTATGATGGTTTGACTGACTTGCTCAAGTGGTTTTAATTGAGCAGGTTGATGTTCCCGCAAGCGGACGACCACAATTTTACCGTCTTCCAGTTCGATAGGTTCGCTATTGTTGCCTGAAAGTACCTCGTCACTGAAAGCGGCTTCTCTGATCTTGGGATTGGCGGCTATTCCTTCACTTTTGTCCCGGGTAAAGAAACTGGTTTTTTGGATGGCTAAACCCAGCGCTTGGGCGGCAGGTTCCAGGCTTTGTGGGTTTTCGTAGGCCAGTTGGGCCAATTGTTCTCCCAGTTGATAGAACTGGTCTTCTGCTTTGGATTTTTGCACCTCTTGCAAAATTTCCTTTTTCACTTCTTCAAAAGGCTTGACTTTCTCTGGTTTGATATCAGTAACTTGAATGATGTGGTATCCAAAAGGTGTTTCTACCGGTTCGGAAACCGCCCCCTTGGGGAGTGAGAAAGCGGCTTCTTCAAAGTTCTTTTCCAGGAGGCCCCGGCGTACAAAACCGAGGTCTCCACCCTTGTCTTTAGAGCCGGGATCTTCCGACAGTTGTTTTGCCAATTCGGCAAAGTCCGCCCCTTTGTCCAATTTCTGCTTGATCTCACGAGCTTTTTCCAGTGCTTTTTGCTTTTCTTCTTCTGTGCTATCGGGCGTCACAGCAATCAGGATATGGCGTATGCGACGCTCTTCCGGCGTCGTGTAGGCCTGTTTTTGCTCCTCGTAATAGGTGCGCAGTTCTTCTTCCGAGGGCTTGATGGTTTTAGCAATCTCATCCAGGGAGAGTGTCAGGTATTCGATGGCAACCCGTTCCGGGGTGCGGAATTGATCCTGGTGTTTTTGGTAGTAGTTTTCGACTTCCTGCGGGTCGATTTGAATGCCTGCTTGAACCAACGGAAGGACAGTGTAAGCAACTTTACGGGTCTGATATTGAAGCTGATAAAACTGTTGTGCTTCGGGATCAGTGGCAAAACTCGAGTCGATAATACTACGCCGCAATTGTTCTAGGATAAGGCTGCGGCGGACCTGGGCGACGAATTGAGGCACGCTCATGCCTTGCGCCACCAATAGGCTGCGATATTTTTCCTCGTCGAATTTGCCATCTGTTTGAAAGAAAGGCAGTGAGCGGATGAACTGGGCGATTTGTGCATCACTGACGGTTAACTTCTTTTTTTCTGCAGCTTGGGCCAGGACTTCGTCGTCAATGAGCCGATCGAGCGCCTGCTTTTTCAGTTCTTCTTCACTGTAGGGGCTTTTTCCCAAATATTGAGCATATTGTTGTTCGTAGAGGCGCAGCAGGTCGCGTTCGAAAAATTCCCGATCCCCAACGCTGGCGATAGGTTGCTCTTTGCCCGTGTCAAAATAATTTTGGATTCCCCAAAGCGCGAAGGGGACGATAATCATAATTAGGATGATCCAGGCAAAAATACCTTGAGCACGGTCTCGAATCGTTTGTAACATGGCAAATTTCCAAAGCCAACAAAGAAAGAGTAGGGGTTAGCAACAAAAAACCCCGCATTTGCGGGGTTTCTCATATTGGCGGAGTGGACGGGACTCGAACCCGCGACCCCCGGCGTGACAGGCCGGTATTCTAACCAACTGAACTACCACTCCAGAGCATGGTGGGTGCTGCAGGGATTGAACCTGCGACCCTCGCCTTGTAAGGGCGATGCTCTCCCAGCTGAGCTAAGCACCCCCTGTAAATCAAGAGAGAATTATACGGCATCCTTTAGTGATTTACCAGGCTTAAACGCAGGAATTTTAGCTGCTTTGATGGTCATAGGTTCACCAGTGCGGGGATTGCGGCCCTGCCGTTCTTTACGTTCCTTGACGGTGAAGGTTCCAAAGCCGATCAAAGTGACATTGTCGCCTTCCTTCAAGGCTTCGGTGACCGAATCGATGAAAGCGTCCAGCGCTCTGCTGGCATCGGCTTTAGTGAGGTTGGCTTTGTCGGCAATCGCATCGATGAGTTCAGCTTTATTCATATAATCCCCCTTGTTGTAGATTGGATTTGGTTGGCCGTCCCGGACGGAACTTCAATTTGCGCCTGCTTTAAGCGGTCTCCGCAAATATTGCAGCTTTTATAGCAGTCCAGTGAAACCCCGTCAACCCGCATCCTGCCTTAATTGCGTAGGATTTGATTGAAAAGATGGCGCCTTTTAATGGGCCGTCACGGATTTTCTTCTAGCAGCGGATTTTTGCTTGTCGCTGGCTTGAGGCTTTTTTTCAACGGGTGTTGGTTGAAATTCCAGTGCAATATCAAGTACTTCGTCAATCCATCGGGTGGGAATAATTTCCAGATTTTGCTTGATGTTGGGCGGGATTTCAGCCAGATCTTTTTCATTTTCCTTGGGGATGATCACTGTGCGGATGCCTCCCCGGTGGGCGGCCAAAAGTTTTTCTTTGAGTCCGCCAATGGGCAAGACTTCCCCACGCAAGGTGATTTCCCCGGTCATGGCAACATCGGCGCGGACAGGGATTTCCGTCAATGCAGAGACCAAAGCCGTGCACATGCCGATGCCTGCGCTGGGACCATCCTTGGGGGTCGCGCCTTCAGGGACATGAATATGCATGTCCTTGTTATGATAAAACTCAGGATCGATGCCGAGCACTTCCGAACGGCTACGGACGACGGTTATCGCAGCCTGAATGGATTCCTGCATGACTTCACCGAGTTTGCCGGTACAGACCTGTTTGCCTTTGCCGGCGACTACCACCGCTTCTATGGTTAACAGTTCACCCCCTACCTCGGTCCAGGCCAGCCCTGTCACCTGGCCAATGCGGTTGGTTTCCTCGGCCTGACCGTAGCGAAAACGGGGAACACCCAGGTATTTTTCCAGATTCCTGGAAGTTACTCTAACGGATTTTGTATTGGGTTTTTGTTGCAGGTTTTTCACTACTTTCCGGCAAATCCCGGCAATTTCCCGTTCCAGGTTTCTCACGCCAGCCTCCCGGGTATACAGGCGGATTATGTCTCGTACCGCACCTTCACTGAAATGGATTTCATCCGGTTTCAGCCCGTTGTTCTCCGTTTGCTTTGGAATTAAATAACGCATGGCGATTTTAACCTTCTCGTCTTCCGTATAGCCGGGCAAACGAATGACTTCCATCCGGTCGAGTAGCGCAGGTGGGATATTCAGGGTATTTGCCGTGGCGATGAACATGACATCAGAGAGATCGAAGTCCACTTCCAGATAGTGGTCGCTAAAGGCATGATTTTGCTCTGGATCCAGGACTTCAAGTAAGGCAGAAGCCGGATCGCCGCGAAAATCCATGGCCATTTTGTCAATTTCATCCAGCATAAAGACAGGATTTCTGGTTTTGACTTTGGCGAGATTTTGCACAATTTTTCCGGGCATGGAACCGATATAGGTCCGGCGGTGGCCCCGGATTTCCGCCTCATCCCGGACACCTCCCAAAGCCATGCGGATATACTTGCGATTCGTGGCTTTGGCGATGGATTGCCCCAATGAGGTTTTACCTACCCCCGGTGGGCCAACCAAGCACAGGATGGGACCCTTCATTTTTTTCACCCGCTGTTGCACCGCCAAATATTCGAGGATCCGTTCTTTGACTTTTTCCAGGCCATAGTGATCCGCATCCAAGGTATCTTGGGCTTTGCTCAAGTCGTCACTGATTTTGCTGCGTTTTTTCCAGGGCAAACTGACCATCCAGTCAATATAGTTGCGCACCACTGTCGCTTCCGCCGACATGGGGGACATCATCTTGAGTTTATTGAGCTCGGCTTCGGCCTTTTCCCGGGCTTCTTTGGGCATGCCGGATTTGGCGATTTTTTCTGCCAATGCTTCGATTTCGTTGGGCGCGTCATCCAGTTCCCCCAGCTCCTTCTGGATGGCTTTCATTTGCTCGTTAAGATAATACTCCCTTTGGTTTTTCTCCATCTGTTGCTTGACCCGGCCGCGAATACGTTTTTCCATCTCAAGGATATCCACTTCACCTTCCATGAGCAGAATCAGCTTTTCCAGGCGGGCCGAGACGTCTTGCATCTCTAGGATATCCTGCTTTTCTTCCAGCTTGAGTGTCATGTGGGCGGCGATTGTATCGGCGAGACGACCTGGTTCATCGATGCCGGAGAGAGAGTTCAGGACTTCCGGTGGAATTCGTTTGTTTAATTTGACATATTGGTCAAAGGTGTTTATAGCAGTGCGGACTAGGATATCGAGTTCCTGTTCCGTGCAAGCGCAAATATCATGCACAGGCACCGGTTTTGCCATATAGGTGCCTTCGGTTTCGCTCAGGCTTTGCACGAGGCTGCGCTGATTACCCTCGACGAGCACTTTTACTGTGCCATCGGGAAGTTTCAGTAGCTGCAAGATGGTGGCCAGAGTTCCTACTCGGTAGATATCATCAAAGCCAGGATCATCCAGTTCTGCATCTTTTTGCGCCACTAAGAAGATTTGTTTGTTGTCGCGCATGGCGGCATCCAAGGCTTCAATGGATTTCTTGCGCCCTACGAAAAGAGGAATGACCATGTGGGGATAGACCACTACGTCCCGTAAAGGCAAAACAGGTATAAGTTTTTCTGATGACATAAATTTAAAATCCTATGGAATTTCCGAAGGTAGAAACGATGGATTGTTATAAATATGGTGAATTTGCCTTAGAAATACAAGCTATGGCAGGCAATATTTGCAGCCGATGCTGCACCAACGTGTTCAACAATCGACAGTTCGGCCTCCTCCCATGTGATGGGATTTGGAAGCGCATGGTAATAATCAGGTGAAATTTAGAAAATTGAATTGTAATTTCTGGCGCTAGCTATAGTCCAGTGCTCAATGTCTTGTAGATGTCTTATTCGGCAGAAGCGCGTTGTTTATCACTGCTTTCGTAGATAAGATAGGGTTTGGACTCTCCTTGGATGACACTCTCGTCAATAACAACCTTGGTGATATTTTCGGAAGAGGGCAGTTCATACATGATATCGAGAAGCACATGTTCCAAGATGGTGCGAAGGCCGCGGGCACCGGTTTTACGTTCCATTGCCTTGCGGGCAATGGCTTTTAGTGCATCATCGCGAATCTCCAGTTCACATCCTTCCATTTCAAAGAGCCGTTTATATTGTTTGACCAAAGCGTTTTTCGGCTCGGTCAGAATTCTGACCAGGGCCTCTTCATCCAATTCTTGTAAGGTGGCAATGACCGGCAGACGGCCGACAAATTCTGGAATCAAGCCATAGCGGATCAAATCCTCCGCCTCTACATCAGTAAGGACTTCGCCGACATTGCGGGGATCTTCCTTGCTTTTTACTTCGGCTGAAAAGCCGATGCCGCCTTTCTCCGAACGCTCACGGATGATTTTTTCCAGACCGGCAAAAGCGCCGCCGCAAATGAATAAAATATTAGCGGTGTTGACCTGTAAAAACTCTTGTTGGGGGTGTTTGCGCCCCCCTTGGGGTGGTACCGAAGCAATAGTGCCTTCAATCAATTTCAATAGCGCTTGCTGTACACCTTCACCGGAGACGTCGCGGGTAATGGAAGGGTTGTCCGCCTTACGGGAAATCTTGTCGATCTCGTCAATGTAGACAATGCCAGATTCTGCCTTCTCAACGTCATATTCGCACTTTTGCAGAAGTTTCTGGATGATGTTTTCGACATCTTCACCCACGTAACCAGCTTCGGTAAGCGTGGTTGCATCGGCGATAGTGAAAGGAACATCCAGCATCCTGGCCAATGTTTCAGCCAACAGGGTTTTGCCGGAACCTGTCGGGCCTATGAGCAAAATATTGCTTTTCGCCAGTTCAACGTCGTTTTTCTTGGATTGAGCGCGCAGTCTTTTATAGTGATTATATACGGCCACAGACAGGACTTTTTTGGCCTCTTCCTGGCCAATCACATATTCATCCAGGACTTCTTTGATTTCCTTGGGTTTGGGGAGCCGTTCATCCCCCGTACCGTTAGTTTCCTGAAGTTCTTCTCGAATGATGTCGTTGCAGAGTTCGACGCATTCATCGCAGATGAAAACGGAAGGGCCTGCAATCAGCTTTCTGACTTCGTGCTGGCTTTTGCCACAAAAGGAGCAGTAGAGTAATTTCCCCTCTTTGTCCTTACCGCGCTTGGCGTCACTCATAAGTTACCTCAAAAAAAGACATATCATCTTGGCTTAAGTGATAGGAACTAGGAACAGCCCTTCCACATGCTATTAACAGAATAAACCTTAAAGGTAGATTTTCCAATTAATACAGGGAAAGGTCAATTTTCTTCGTCCACTTTGGCTCGACTGGTCAAGACTTTGTCAATCAAGCCATATTCTAAAGCATCATTGCTGCTCATAAAATTATCCCGGTCGGTGTCTTGCTGGATTTTTTCCAGAGTTTGCCCGGTATGTTTCGCCAAAATCCGGTTCAACCGGTCCCGGGTCTGCAGGATTTCCCGGGCGTGAATATCAATATCACTGGCCTGGCCTTGAAAGCCCCCTAATGGCTGGTGAATCATCACTCGAGAATGGGGCAGGGCGTATCTTTTCCCTTCCGCGCCTCCTGCCAGTAACAGCGCCCCCATGCTCGCCGCCTGGCCCATGCACATGGTGCTGACGTCAGGTTTAATGAATTGCATGGTATCGTAAATGGCCAGACCTGCCGTCACCAATCCGCCTGGGGAGTTGATATATAGGTGGATGTCTTTGTCGGGGTTTTCCGATTCCAGGAATAACAGTTGAGCGACGATGAGGTTGGCGGTGTGGTCTTCAACCGGGCCTACCATAAAAATCACGCGCTCTTTTAATAAACGGGAATAAATATCGAAAGCACGCTCGCCCCTCGGTGTCTGTTCAATCACCATCGGAACCAGCTGATTTGTGATGTCTGAGATCGGATGAGTCATAAGGAATTATCGCTCTGAATTTAAGATGATTGGCGTTCTTTAACCAGCTCTTCGAAGCTGATGGGTTCTTCGGTAACCTGGGCGCGCCCTAGAATCCATTCAATGGCTTGATCTTCCAGAACGCTATTTTCAATCTGCTCCTGTTGCTGGGGGTTGGAGGAATACCATTGGATGACTTCTTCAGGGTCTTCATAGTTTTCCGCTAACTCTTCAATGGTGCTTCGTACTTTTTCGGGATCGGGTCTAAGCTCGTTTGCACGGATCACTTCAGATAATAGCAGTCCCAGCGCTACTCGTTTTTTTGCTTTCTCTTGGATTTGGTCTAGGGGTAATTGGTTCAATAGTTCCGGGTTATTTTTAAAGGTATCACCCAAGGGAGCCAAAGTCCGCTGGATTTCTTGCTTTACCAGGGCTTCTGGAACCGGGATGGGGTTTTTTTGAAACAGGGCTTCGAGAACATTGTTTTTGGTTTGTTCTTTCAGGGCAGCTTGAACCTGCCTTTCCATATTGGCTTTGACCTCTTCCCGGAATTTTTCAATGTCGCCATCTTCAATGCCATACTCTTTGACGAACTCGGCATCCACTTCAGGCAGCGTGCCCTCTTCGACTTTTTCAACATCCACTTTAAACAGGACATTTTTGCCGGCCAGCTTTTCATCGTGATAGTCTTCGGGAAAGGTCAGTTCAAATTCCAGATGATCCCCTGTCTTGGCGCCTATGAGCTGGTCCTCGAAGCCGGGAATCATGTTTCCTGAGCCCAGCTCTATCTCGAAGTGCTCGGATTTGCCGTTGCCAATGGGTTCACCGTCGAGAAGCCCCTCGAAAGTGATGGTGACCCGGTCGCCTTCTTGGGCGGGACGGTCCACTTCCTGCCATTGCTTCTTTTGTTCCCGTAGCCGCTGGATCATCTTCTCCAGATCTTCGTCGCTGAGTTCGCATACAGGTTTTCTGATTTCCAGGGATTCCAGCGCCGCAAGCTCGATTTCAGGGTAAACCTCAAATTGAGCGGTATATTCCAGCCCCTTGCCTTCCGTTATTTCCTGCGGTGTGATTTGTGGCTCACCCACTGGGCGTAAGTCTTGTTCTTGCAGAGCTTCGGAAAAGGTAGAGCGGATCAAATCGTAGATCACTTCTTCCCTGACCTGTTTGCCAAATCGCTGCCGAATTACGCGTTCTGGGACTTTTCCGGGCCTGAAACCATCAATTTTGACGCGTTTTGCCAGCGATTTTAATCGCGTATCGATTTCTTCCCGGATTTTTTCTTCAGGTACCTGGACCTGCATTTTACGATTGATTTCGGACGTCGATTCGACGGAGATCTGCATTGTGGGATTACCTCGGATAGGAGTTGATTTTTGGAGTTAATGCATCTGGAGGTGATTGCAAAATTGCATGCAACATAAAATATAGTATGTGGTGCGAATGGAGAGACTCGAACTCTCACGGGTTGCCCCACTGGAACCTAAATCCAGCGCGTCTACCAGTTCCGCCACATTCGCAGGGAAAGTTTGTTCGATGTTATATTGACTTTTCTGTACTGGAAAAGGAATTTTGTGAGTTAATGTTTCCTATGGGCTTTAAAACGCTTTGGGCAAGGTTCATCGCCATCCTAACCCTGCCGCTGCTTTATCTCATGACTGCCGCCTTCCTTGGAACCGTAATAGCTTATCTCATTTGTGTCTTCAGTCAAGCTTCGGCCTTTGATTCTCTGGTAAAGCGAAGTGCTCAGTTATTACTGGTGTTGGGAACTTATCCTTTGATGCGTTTTTTTCGGTTGTGTTCCAAGGAACTGGGCATTCAAGGAGGCATTGGTACAAATTTTTGTAAGACAATCTATCAAGGCTTTGGTTTGGGTTTATTGATTATAGCACCTGTCTTGTCGTTTCAATTTGCTTTGGGCTTGCGTTATATACATGGTTCTACGGCTGAAATGATCCCAGTCGTTGCCGGCAAAATCCCATTCGTCTTAATGGCGGGGTTTGCAGTGGCAGTTTTGGAGGAATGGGTATTTCGAGGGGTATTCTTGGGACTTCTGTTTCGCTATATCCCCATTCCAGCAGCGATTATTGTCAGTGCCCCTTATTTCGCGGGATTGCATTTTGTGGAAATGTCGGCAAATACTCCGGTTACGCTTCTGAGCGGCCTGAGAATGACGCTGATGGCTTTTTCTCAATGGGTTTCAAGGGTTCAATGGGATGCGTTTTTTGCCTTGTTCTCTGTGGGTATTTTGCTCGGCGTAGTCCGGTGGCGCCTGAGGTCTATAGGCTATTGCATTGGTATGCACGCCAGTTGGGTTGTGGCAATCAAAACAACCCGGCTTATTTCGGATCTAAGTGAAGCGAATCCCTGGTTGTTTTTGATAGGAGATTTTGATGGGGTAAACGGGTTTGGTACGGCCTTGTGGTTAATGATATGTAGTGGGATATTGTCGGCTTGGGGAGCAAAACGTCATGACTTGTGAAGGCGTTATCAAGTTCCAATTGGAATATAACCTGTCCCCGCCTTCTCAGTGGCAAGGTTTTCCAAGTTTAGAGGCATGGCGAATGGTTTTTTATCGGCTTGGATTGATTGGCAAGAATCCAGACCGCTATCAGGGATTGAGTTATGGAAACATCAGTCAACGGTTGGGAAGGAAACGTTTTATTATCTCAGGCACTCAAACCGGAGGCATGGCCAGCTTGGCCAGAGAGCATTATTGCATGGTTGAAAAGGCGGATCTGGAAGCTAACCGGGTATGGGCGAAAGGTCCTATTCAGCCCTCGTCAGAAACATTGACTCACGCGGCTGTTTATCAAGCTTCCTACCAAGTGGCTGCAGTCATTCACGTTCATTGTCCAGAGATTTGGGAAGCTGCAGATATACTAGATTACCCGCAAATACCTCAATCCATAGAATATGGCACTCCTGCAATGGCTAAAGCGGTTGCAGCACTTGTAAAAAGGCGGCCTTTTTCTGGGGTTGTCGTGATGAAAGGGCATCAAGATGGGATACTCTCCTATGCCAACAATATTGAGAATGCGGGTCAGTTATTGGTCAAGTGTTTAGCAGAAGTGTTAGCCTGGGAAAAAGCGGTAAAGAGATCCTAATTGTTTTGTAATAAGTTGACTGAAACCAACAGGAGGGAAAGTAATGTCTTTGATTAAATATTCTGTTTTTTTGCTAATACCTTTTATGGTTGCGCCCGGCTTCAGTTATGGAATGGACTTGAATCGGCAATCAAGCATTTCTTTTCAAAGCGCGAAAACGGCAGCCGAGGCTGCGCTAACAGCGTGCAAAAAGAATGATTATGCTGTCAGCGTGGCGGTGGTCGATGCGGCTGGACAATTATTAGTATTAATACGAAATGAGCAGGCCGGCCCCCATAGTCTGGATAGTAGTTGGCGTAAGGCTTATACAGCCCTTACTTTACGTAAACCAACACAAGAATTAGCGGCCTTGGTTGCCAGGAAACCTGAAATTCAGGCATTAGGCAGAATGAATGAAAAGATTTTGCTTTTGGGTGGCGGTATTCCAATTAAGGTACGCGACCATGTGGTCGGCGCTATCGGCGTGGGAGGCGCTCCCGGGGCCATGTTGGATGTTGCCTGTGCCCGAGAGGGAATTAAGGCGATAAAAGATTAAATGGCAATAACAGCTTGAATGTCGGCTTTTCCGGGACATAAAAAAACAGCAGGGTGGTTGCCCTGCTGTCAAAGAGGAGGAGTAATCGCACTACTGTCATGCAGTATTGCGAGTTCGGTAGTAACCGAACACAATTTAATAATAGCAAAGAATTGTATTGTTTCAAATGCGACAAATTGTCGCATCCAAGCAAAGCTGAGATTAAATGATAAAAAAGAAAACTCGCAGGGAGATAATCTCCCTGCAAAAAAGGAGGAAAATCGCACGTTTGCAAATGTACATTGGAGGTGAATGAACTTTCCACCTTGGTTATAAAGCTTATCAAGACGCGATGAACTATGGAATGCGGCAAATTGTCGCAGTAGGTGTGGTTCCCTTGTGGGACATACAGTGATGAATTAATTGCGAGAATTGAATGTAATGTTACAGTCCCCCTTGGACTCCCAGGATGCTGCGCGGCAAAACCTAAGGTGGTTATTTGTTTTGCGTAATCTAATGATTGTCGCAACAGCCGGGGTTATTATTATTACCGTCTATGGTGCGGGAATCGATCTTAATACCGATCCGTTGTGGAGTGTCTTAGCCGCCATGGCGGCATTAAATTGTCTCACCTGGTTTCGGTTGCAACACGATTACGCGGTCGATGAACCCGAACTGTTTCTGCATTTAAGTCTGGATGTGGTTAGTATTACCGCGCTTCTATATTTTGCCGGTGGTGCGACTAACCCCATGGCATGGTTTCTCTTGTTGCCCTTGATTTTGACGGCCACGATTCTGCCGCAAAAATATACTTGGTATATGATGGCGCTGACTTGTGGTTGTTACACTTTTTTGATCGGATATTTCCATCCGCTCCCGGAAATTCCGGTTGAAACAATAGAAACCGATCGTCTTCCTGGGCAAGAATTATCCGATAGTGCTTCATTTGAGCTCCATGAGTTTGGTACCTGGGTAGGGTTTATTTTTAGTGCTGGGTTGGTGGCTTATTTTGTTGTTGAAATGGCCAATACACTGAGAGAGCGGGAACGCAAATTGGCAGAAGTGAGAGAACAAACCCTAAAAAATGAACAAGTAGTGGCTTTGGGAACGTTGGCAGCGGGTGCAGCCCACGAGATGGGTACCCCGCTGGGGACGATGGCCATTATCGTTCAGGAATTACTGGAAGATTACGAAGGCCCCCCGCATCAGGAATTGCGTCAGCGCTTATTGATTTTTAAAGATCAAATTGATCGTTGCAAAAATGCCTTGTCGGTTATGTCGGCTTCTGCCGGCCAATTGCGGGCAGAAGCGGGGCATCTTGAACCGGTAAAACAGTATTTGGAACGGTTGATTGGTCAGTGGCGCGAACAACGCGGTGGTGTGGCCTTGAATTTTGAAATGAAGTCGGACATCGATGAAGCCAATATACTTGCAGAGCGTACTTTGAGTCATGCTTTGATCAATATCCTAAATAATGCTGCGGATGTTTCTCCTCAAGCCATCACATTCAAGGCCAGCTGGAATCAAAGCAGGCTAGAGCTTTTGATTGAGGATCAGGGGCCGGGGATAAACCCTGCTTTGACTCGGGAATTAGGTAAGCGTCCTGTGCCGTCAAAAAAGCAAGGATTGGGAGTGGGATTATTTCTTGCCTATAACACGATTGAGAGAATGGGAGGCGAGATTTCAATGCAACCGGCTCCCAATGGCGGTACTTGTACCCGGATAAACCTGCCTTTGTTTACTAGTAACGCTAAGGAACAAACCAATGAGTGACAAACCCCAATTACTGTTGGTTGACGATGATGAAACTTTTTGTCAAGTATTGGAGCGGGCGCTGACAAAACGGGGATTTTCAGTGAGTGTTGCCACGTCGTTGGATGAAGGGCTGAAATTGGCAACAGAATTAATGCCCGAGTATGCGGTGATCGATTTAAGAATTGGCCATGACTCCGGTCTGCAAATGGTTCAGCAGTTGACCTCACTGGATGCCAATACCCGCATTGTGATTTTGACAGGTTACGCCAGTATCGCCACCGCAGTAGAGGCTATCAAATTGGGAGCTGTGCATTATTTGACCAAACCCGCTGATGCTGATGAAATTCTGGCTGCACTGCACAAAGAAGAAGGTGATGCCGGGGTGGAAGTTAAGGAAAAACCGCTTTCCGTCAAGCGCATGGAATGGGAATACCTGCAAAAAGTATTAATGGAACACAATGGCAATATTTCGGCGGCTGCCAGAGCGCTGGGCATGCATCGAAGAACCTTGCAGCGCAAGCTTGACAAACGGCCAGTTCGTGAATGATTCATG
>Ga0256841_1002320_pt1 | contig 15295 bp, 20 predicted proteins | sample 356308metaG_FD_185971 | JGI IMG/M metagenome (GOLD analysis project Ga0256841, IMG submission 185971) | Hydrothermal vent microbial communities from Mid Atlantic Ridge, Atlantic Ocean - 356-308 | ecosystem: Environmental > Aquatic > Marine > Hydrothermal vents | place: Atlantic Ocean: Mid... | reverse complement strand
CACGGGAGTTTCGGTATTTATCAGCCTCGCTTTCCGACAAAAATACCCCGAAAAAACCACACTCCAGACAACGCTGAATGCCACCTCGATCAAGATTCACGAGGAAGGCTTCTCCAACCTTTCATGGTGCGGAGCATGTCTGTTGCATGCCGGAGGCAGTATAGGCTCCAGATCATTTCGATGCGAATACTTTAGCTTTCCATTACATATAAATTTACCAATGATGGAAGCGATAATTTTATATCGTCACGACCAAGCAAATAACGAATGCCGACACATGGGCCATTTTGTTGGGGGCAACACAGGAAATCCGCTCATCAACCTCGCTTGGGAAATAGCCGATAGCCATGCCGCCCAAGCATGCTCAAAGCGTCTTGCAGATTACCACGAATCACGGGGTTGGAAGCATCCAGCCAGTAAACAAGTCTGGAGAAACTCACCCACACACGCTTACCCTCGATCCGGACGCGCAGATGTAGGCGTGAAGCCATATTAAGGAACGGGTCGCAAGGCGCCACGTCCGCAAGCGACACCTCGGCGCGCGCATGCCGGGGACAATGCAGAAAATCGTCCGCGACACAGGCTGCGCAAGCCAGTCGACCGCTGGCGGCCTGGCGCGCGAACCAACAGACCGAACGGCTGGTATCCACAGTCAATGGATAGGTCATCAGCACCCCGGCAAAGCATCGCTGCGCCGGCGCCAGACATTGCGCCCGATAGCCCTGCAACGAGAACATCGGTAGATCAGCCTGATCTCGCAGCCAGCGTTCCGCCGCGCCCGCATAGCGGGAGGTATGGAACAAAATCTCGTGCGCGCACGGCTCCCAGGCTGGATTCAACCGATGAAGCCGATAACCGCTGAGATTCATGAAGGACCCCGATCGCCTTGGTTTGAGGTAGCCCACCGCCCGCCAGGACTCGGACCCAGCATGCGCGCCGTCTTGTCCAGAGAACCGTAAAGCCGTCGCGATAACGATGAGCGACACGACCACGGACGCCAGGCGCGCATGATAGTTTCGATGTTCGACTGAGCGTGGCTATAATAATAGCCAGGAATCGCACTCCATCCATGCCAGGAAGCCAGCATGAGCTTTGAACGATACGATGTCTATTTCGCCGGCAAGACCCTGCCGGGGCAGGATCCCGGAGTCGTGCGCGAGCGAATCGGTAAATTGTTTCACGCCGACGGAAAGAAACTCGACCGTCTGTTCCAGGGTACGCCGATTCGCATCAAGGCCGATGTCGACATGGACAAGGCCATTCGTTACCGGGTCATGTTCCGCGAAGCCGGCGCGCTCGTCGATATACTCCCGGTGATGGAAAAAACCGCCAGCGATGACCTGACAGACGCTCCCGCCACGGCAACACCCCGTATGCGCGCTCCACAAGGCGTTCCCGATTTCGAACTGCTTCCGGCGGCAACTGGCAGCCTGGAGGACTGCGCCACCCCGGTGGAGGCCGCGCCGCTGCCAGACATCGCATCGCTGAAGCTCGCTGCCCCTGGCACGCGCATCAGTGACGCGCCGGAGCCGACACCCGCCGACATCGATACCAGCGGACTCAGCGCCCTGCCGGCGAACACCGGCTCGCTGGAAGCATTCAAGAAGGAAAAAGAAGCAGCGGAAATCCCGGACATCCGTGCGCTGAAACTGGAGGACTGATCCTCTATAATCCGCGGCAGTTTCACTCAGGATACGCCACCATGCCCTACGCCCGGGAACTGCCCTCCGAGCTCCCCTTCCTGCCCGACCTCGATGAACGCGAACGCTTGAACCTGCAATGGCGCACGGCGGAATGCCATGCGCATCGAGTCGGTTTTCACGATCGAACCGACATACCAACGCCGGAGATGATCGTGATTCCAGCCGGCTGCTTCGAGATGGGCGCGGGCCATCACGAATTCGGCGCGCGCATTGAGGAGACCCCGCAACACTATTGCGCCATCGAACGTCCCTTCGCCATGGGTCGCTACTGCGTAACCGCCGACGAGTTTGCCTGCTTCGCCACATCGACTGGCTGGCGCTGGCGCCCAGACCTGATCCGCGCCCATGGCCGCCATCCCGTGATAAACATCCGCATCGCCGACGCCGAAGCCTATTGCAACTGGCTCAGCACCCACAGTGGCCAACGCTATCGGCTACCCAGTGAAGCGGAATGGGAGTTCGCCTGTCGCGCCGGCAGTCTGACGCCATTCTCCTTTGGTGACTCAATCAGTTGCAAGGAAGTCCATTTCAATGCCGCCTTCCCCTATGACGAAGCGCGCGACAACAAACGCTGGTTCCTGCCACGCTGTCTGCCAATGCCAAGAGCGGTAGAGGTAGGCAGCATGCCAGCCAACCTGTGGGGACTGCATGAGATGCACGGCAACGTCTGGGAATTCACCGCCGACCCGTGGCGCGACGACCACCGAAGCCATCGCTATGATGGCAGCACCGACCGACAGGGACGAAATCGACGTATCGTGGTCAAGGGCGGCTCATGGTTCGATCCCGCCGTACTCGCGCGCAGCGCCGCGCGGCGCCCCCGCCTGCGCGACGAACTGGATGTCAACCTGGGTTTCCGCGTGGTCAGGGAGATCGAGACACGCCCAACCGATCCAGGTGCCATCTGAATTCGGCGGCATGTCTCACCGGCTTGACCAGCCATCGCTTGTTCCTTGAAGCAACAACGAATTCCGCTGAGAGTCAGCAGGCCATGACGATATATATAAGGGGCCGAAACATCAGCGCTAGCCCGGATTTCTCACCCGTTCACGACTGCGACCGCCCAATGCGGCGCGCTGACTGGCGTTCACTCGGTCCGGCTGCTCATCAACGTAGTGTCGACTACGCCTGTGCGGCCCTCGGTCGCAAACGCCAGCCATCACACCACCTTGAGCCGCCTCGCTACGCGACCCGGTGAGAAATCCGGGCCAGCAGGATGTTGAAAAGTCCTTCCATGGACTGTTTCAACGACGGAACCGGAAAATGCGATTTCCCTGTACCGCACACAGGCCATTGAAAAATGCCATTTTTCAATGGCCTGCTAGAACCAGTCCTCCACTTCCTTGGCATCATGTAACATAAGCGAGAATCCATCGCTGGCACAATGGCTATCCGTCACCACCTTTTCATCATGATCCAACAGTTGCAGTAAGAAATCACCCGCCGCGTGCGCGCTGTGCCCCTTGATTGGCAAGCGCCGCGCATCATCGCTGAACCAGAAGGTAACGATGTGGCCAGATCGGCCCGTATCATCCAATTCCGCCATCTCCACTCGGCGACTAGCATATTCCTTCCCCAACACCCGGGTTTTCTCTCGCCCCCGATATACCAGCCGGTAATGCAGTATCTCGTCACCCACCGCCACGTCAAAATGGTACTGCTGGTGAGCAACCCAATCCAGATCCCGCACCCGCAGGAACAGCGACAGCCGGTCGAGCACAGCTTGCGCCGGCAGCTTAAGCTTGCCTCGAAACGGCAGGCGTGGCGCGCCCCCCCGCCGAAGTCGCGCGTGCAGCGCAGACATATCGGCGAGCAGCCCTTCTGCCGCGCGTTTCAGCGTGGAATCGACCACCTTGCTCTCCAGTTCGTAACGTCGCAGCGATCCAGAAGACCAGTCCAGCCACAGTAGCTGTTCGCTCAGCGCCTTCGGCGACTGATTCTCCAATCCATAAAGAAGGGTACGCAAACCACCATCCTGGCGCTGTTCATACAGGCTCTTTCCACACAGGCGAAAAGGGTAAAGGCTCTCGACAAATCCGAAAGGCTGGCTACTGACCGTCAAACGCGCAACCCGCCGACCCGTCGGCTCAACATCCCGTATCGCCAACCGGACATCGGCGATACGCACGTTCTGAAACGCAGAAAGCAAGCCCCGATAGCTGGCCAGAAAGTGGAAGTGTTCATCGGCGACGGCCGAGCCAGACCCCGCGAACACGAGCAGAAGCCACGAAAATATCTTTTTTTTCACACACGACCTAAAAGTTGGCATGACGATTGCTTGAAAATACAACAACAAGGCAAAAACATCTGGAGCCGTCAGAAACCCGGCCCCAAAAGGAGATAAACGTGGTCAACCCGATAGCCAACGACAAAAAACTGACGAATGTCCGACAAAATATCGGCGCCAACCGTCAGCATTCTGGCGCGGACAACGCCAAACCCGCCGCTGGCGCGACAAACACTGACATCGCGAGCTCAAACAGCTTGGCCACCCTAACTCCCATGCCCAGCAAACCCTTGCCCCCGCGTGGCGGGACACCGCTAGGCAGCCCGAACGAGGCGCGAAACGTTGCCGCCGCGCTAGGCAATCTGATCACCCAGAATCAACAGCAAGCAACCCAGGCCTTTGGCGCAATATCCAGCAGAATCGCCGAGGCCACGCTGAGCTGACAGGTTCGCGTAGCCGATATCCTCCAGGAGCAGTTGCTCCCGCAGCTTTTCAGAGTTGCTCTCCATTGTCCCGGCCAGGTTCGTCCGCGCCGGGAATTTTTTTGCTTATCGTAAAATATGTTACAAATTTCGTCACATTCGCGACGAAAATGGTCACCTATTTCCCTGACAATTTCTCGACGCCAAGAAAAACACCGGGCCAAACGCCGGTATATTGACGCGATGCTACTTCTTATCCACCGGCTTTACCTCGATATGCTCGATACTGCCCAACTGAACCCGGCGGCCATCCAGGGTCTCGAAACTGCGCTCGGCGACATCGTCCTCATAGGCCAGATAGACAACCTCCTTGCCAGTCTCCGGATTGATCACCCGCACACTGACGATCGGCTTGATCGCCCACCAGGCATACAGCACATAGGCGGCAAACGCGATCAGCATCAAGGCGCCAAGGAACAAGCCGGCGTTGCGGCAGCGATTGTCGCTGGGGCAAGCATCGTAGATCTCGCCATCGAACATCAGTCGCGCCCGCCGCTGACGAAAACGAATCACCAGATAGACACCCGCGCAAACCAGCAGGGTAAGTAGCAGCTTTTTGATCATATCGAGCGCAAACCCTTGTGCTGAATGAGTCCGGCGCCCAGTGTAACGCCGCGCAACAGGAAAAACAGCATCAGTGACAACCACAGACCCTGATTACCCCAGCCGCGCAGCAAATACCAGGCAATGGTAAAACCGAATGCCGACAGCAGCATGCGATTACGCATCATGCGGCTCCAACCGGCGCCGATAAACACGCCATCCAGCCAGAACGCCCACACCGCGACCAGCGGAGAGAGCTGCATCCATCCGAGGCAGCTTTCAGCCATGGCGCGTACCTCGGGTATCGAGGTCAGCAAACCGATCAGCTCCCTGCTAAAAACCACAAAACCCAGCACATACAACAGCGCAATACCGCCAGACCACCACAAAGTCAGCATCAGCACACGGTGGAACATCACGACATCCCGTCGTCCCAGCGCTCGCCCGACCAACGCCTCGGCGGCATGCGCGAAGCCATCCAGACCAAACGCCAGCAAGGTTTGAAGGTTCATCAGCAAGGCGTTCGCCGCGAGTATGCCTTCGCCCAGGCGCGCGCCAAGCGCGGTAAACGCCGTCAGCACGCCAACCAGTGCGAGCGTGCGCACGAACAGATCGATATTCACCTTCAGCAGTGCGCGCAGCTCCACGGCCGGAAACATGTGTGGACTGCGGCATATCAGGCTTGCGGCATCCAGATGTCGAATCGCAATCCAGGAAGCCAGCAGAAAAGACGCCATTTCAGCGACGAGCGATGCCCAGGCAACCCCGTCGGCATGCATTCCGTGACCGTGAACCAACCACAGGTCGAGCACCAGATTGAGCAGATTGTTGGACAACATCACAGCGAGCGGCGCGCGCGCATTCTGCATGCCAAGAAACCAGCCGACGAGCACATAATTGCTCAGAGGGTGCGCTCCAGATGCGAATATCAAAATACACGCGCGCCTCGCGTGTGATGTCGCCTTCCGCACCGATCAGCGGCAGGCCGATGCCACCCAGTAGCGCTCCCAGCGCGATCAGCGCCACGCCAATCGAAATCGCCAGCACCAAGCCCTGGACGAGCGCCCGTCCGCTGGCCGCCATATCGCCCGCGCCCCACGCTCGCGCGGTGCTACCCGTGGCCGACATACGCAGAAAATTGAATGCCACGAACAGCAACGCAAACAGACTGCTGGCCACAGCCACGGCGGCCAACCACAAGGTTTTCGGAAGATGCCCCAGCACAGCGGCATCCACCATGCCGACCAACGGCACGCTGAAGTTGGACAGAATCATGGGCAAGGCGATACGCAGCACATCGCGATGATTGATGTTGGAGTGTGGCATAAACCGAATCGGGACGCATGCAAAACGAACGAGTGTATATCCACCGCCACCCAAGAGTCGAAATTATCGCACATCCCCTTTTCACCCCTGACCAGGGCCATAACCGGCAAACAAGGAAGCCCATGATCCCACGGTTTTCCAGACCTGTGCATGCTGCCCGCCATCTTCCCTGCTTGCGGTCATCATCGCCCACGCTATACCATGGCGCTTTCCGGGAGATACCAAGTGAAGTTCCTCATTCTGATGATGACCGTCGGCCTGCTGACGCTCGGCTGCTCCGAGCCGAAACAACCCACCATCGCCTTTTATCCGGCGGTGGCCAACGGCGATCTAGAGCAACTGAAACGCCACCTGTTCTGGCAGACCGATGTCAACCAAGTATTCGCCGATGGTGATACCGCCTTACACCTGGCTATCAAGAAGGGCGACCCGGCAATCGTGGAGCAACTGCTCACACACGGCGCCAAGCTGAACGCAACTGACGCCAACGGCGACCAGCCATTGGAAACCGCGCTGAAACACAGCCGCGTGCGCATCGCCGAACTCCTGATCAAATCCGGCGCGCCGTTCGAAGGCGAAAGCCTGCTGGCGAGCATGGTGGAGGCAGGCGTCACGGACCGGGATATCTACCGTTTACTCGCCAAACACGGCACGGACTTCAACGCCCCGATGAAAGACGGCGCCACAACGCCGCTGCTGAGCGCGATAGCGCACGGCATACCGCCCATGGTAAAACACCTGATCAATAATGGCGCGAATGTCAACCAGTCCGGCGCGGACGGCGTGCGTCCACTTGTGCTGGCGAAACAACGCAACGCCGTACAGATTATCCAGTTACTTGAAATGAATGGCGCGGAATAACCCGCCAGCATCGACACAGAGAAAACAACCATGACATCAACCCCCGACGAACTGACTATCAACTATACCGAAGACGGCATCGACATCGTCAAGGAACTCGACAAAGAGGTGCTCTCCAAGGGCGCCTGGACGACCGTGATATTTCGCTTTCAGGAATGGAATCGCGCGAAGGAGGAATACAGCAAGGACAAATACACCATCCGCCGTTACCAGAAGCGCGATGGCGAGTATATTCAAAAATCCAAGTTCAATATCTCCAGCCCGGCGCAGGCCCAGCAACTGGTTACCGCATTGAACAAATGGTTGGAAGCAGTCTGAATGACGAGCTACGCCGCCAGGGGCGAAAGGAGACGCTAGCCCGGATTTCTCACCCATTCACTACTGCGACCATCCAATGCGGCGCGCTGACTGGCGTTCACTCGGTCGAGCGGCCCAACGTAGTGTCGACTACGCCTGCGCGGCCCTCGGCCGCGAACGCCAGCCATCACACCACCTTGAGCCGCCTCGCTACGCGACCCGGTGAGAAATCCGGGCACACAGGCCGTTGAAAAATGGCATTTTTCAACGGCCTGTGTGTGGTACAGGGATGTACCGCCATTTTCGATGACTGCTAATCATTGCAAATGAAGGCACCGGGAAATCGCATTTTCCGCTTCCGTCGTTGAAAAAGTCCATGGAAGGACTTTTTCAACATCCTGCTAGAAGATTGCCGAATTCAGGGAGAATCCAGGGTCTGTTAACACGAAACCAATGGGTTCTGTTGCCTCTGAAAAAGCGCCACTCCGCGTTGCTCACCGTCTGGCCACTGACTCTCATGTCGAAAGCGGAAGCACCCTGAATCATGAATGGTTACCCGTAATCCGGCCGCGGGATATCCGAGTCGGGCAAGGGCCAAGCCCGCGGAAACCTATTCACGGCGCTCCCGCGGACAAATCACAGGCAGCCGACCGCATACTTTCACATTAGTCCAACGGTTGGCGAATCGTAAAGGCGCCCCGGATATCCCCTTTCTTGAAACCCCGCGCCCGATCATGAGGATACAGCACATCCAATTTGCTTATCACGCCCGGCGCGATATTGTCGCCATGACAGACAAGGCAAACCTCACCAGTCGGAATGGCCTTCATGTAGCGAAACTCTTTCCTGCCATCATGATTGACGACTGCGGAATACTCCATTTTCCTTACCGACTCGCCCTGCGCCTTGCGTTGCTCGAACTTCAGCAAGACCGCTTTCTCCCACGTATCCGGCGCATTATCCGGATTACGCGTCTTCAACGATGTGCGGCCAATCGTCCAGCCTTTTGCATGCGACACGCTTTTTGCGATCTCCGGTGCTTTCATATGGCAAACACCGATCGCCTTTACCGGCCCATCAGACTTCATTGCGCCGACCAACTCCGATTTGAGCTGAGTGGCGAACGACTTCACTGCCATGCGACTCTCTGTAATCCGCCGATCGATTTCCACCGCTGACACGGCGCTGATAGCCGACAGGCCCGCCAGCATAATGGCCACCTTTCGAGTACGGTTTCTCATAACAAGCATCCCCAATATCATTCGTGCGACAGATTCAGTAGGAGCATTATACGCAAAACTCACGATAACGAATTAACCTTCATCAAGAGCTTTCCGCCTTGACCGGCGTCCTGCCCGGCCGATCCCACATCTCTCACCAAGTAGCGAGATGATCGTTCTGGGCTTTGGATTCACAAGGGATTTTGTAAAGGAGCGAAATACCCCAGTCTATTTCCGACTGAATAAAATTCGTCGTAGATTCAAGGAACAAGCGAGGATTCTTCAATCTGGCGAGAAATACAAGTTAGCCACGACCAGGGAAGAAAGAAAATATACGACGACTCCGACACTTGGCTGAGCGTGGCTCAATACCAGATCACACCCTCGACGCAAGCTAATAAAGAAGACACTACACATATCCATCCCACTGCTATCGCTTGCTCCCATCCGACCCTGTTACATTACGAGCCAACGTCAACTCTCGGATTCAAAAGCGATCGGCGTAAAAACCCACATCCATGTGCGTGGGCCATCACAGCATCGATAACATTGATGAACATTATCAACGATCCAAAATCACTTATTGACAACGCATATATTTATCCGGAACATATAACCCGCTGACAATCTATCTTTACAGTCAAGAGGCAAATCTCATAATGAGCAAAAAAATAAACCTTTCCAATCTTAACGTTCAGGAGCTCAAGGAACTTCAACGAGAAATTTCCAGAATGATCAAGGTCAAACTGGTGGAAGAAAAAAACGCCGTGTTGAAGCAAATGAAGGAACTGGCTGAGAAATCCGGCTTTAGCTTCAACGAACTATTGAACGACAAAGCGGTAAAGAGACAAACCGTGGCGCCAAAGTATCGCAATCCCAAAAACCCGATGCAGACTTGGTCCGGCCGTGGAAAGAAGCCGAAGTGGGTTCAGGAATACATCGATAACGAAGGAAAAATCGAAGACCTGCTGATTAAGTAAGGACACAACGATTTGGCAAGTGGGGAAATAGCTCTGAAATGCGTCAGATCAAAGCGGAAATCTCTAAGCCATGGATGGCTGTAGGTGCGAGGGCAAGAAGCCAAGGTAGAATAAAATCGGGAGTCCGCACCGAAAGCCATACAGAATCAATTGACGAACGTTTACCTGCATGAAGAGCGGTTTTCCCAAAGCTCCGCATCCTGCCCATGTCTCTCACCAACGCCCTGTCGGCAACACAGGGCATTTCAGTGGTGAGATGAGTCGTTGTAGGCACGGCTGGCCGAGACGATACCTCGGTTCTTGCAATCCTCCACTACCCGGGCAATCGCCCGCTGGCTTTGCCGCGCGAGTTCACTGCGCGTCTGCCCGGGATCCAGGCTTTCAAGAAAGCGCACATCGACGACAACGGGTTCACGCCTCCCCATGACCTCCCACAGCACCGAGAACGCGCCTTGCCGCTCAGTAAACGCCAAGCGCGTGTCGATACCCGCGTCCCCTCGATAGCACAGCGCCACGGGATATACCCCGACCTCGGCGCGGATCGCGGCCGCCAACAACCGCCCGTGAAAGCGCCTTACCTGGGTACCATCCGTGGTGGTGCCCTCGGGAAAGATTAACACGCTCCGTCCCGAGGCGAGGCGCGCCGCCATCGCCCGCGCGGCGACGTGAGCCTGCCCATGCAGGCCACGTTCAATGAATAGAGTGCCAGCCTTTTCCGCAAGCCACCCAACGATTGGCCAGCGACGTATCTCGGCCTTCGATAGGAAAGCCGGGTTCACCACTGCGGCCAGCACCGGAATATCCAGCCAGGAAACATGATTGCTCACTAGCATCGCCCCCTCGCGAGGCGGCTGGCCAAATACCCGTGGACGCAAACAGAGAATCGCACAGCTGCGTTGTTGCCAATGTCGCACGACTTGGCGAAAACGCATACTATTGGCATCCAGGCGGCAGACCCCCAAATACCAAGTGACCAACCCCATGCCCCAGCCGAGATGAAGCAGTAACCCTAGCGATCGCGCAACACGCCTGATAGTCTTCATGAAACAGCCCCCACCCTCACGGCCTCCAAGACATGGATAACAACAGCCTCCGCCAGCCATGCCTCGGCGCTGCCGCGCGCCATGGTCGCGGCCAGTTGAATGCCAGACTTCAGCTTGCGTGGCATTTGTTCCTGACTGGGCGCGAGAAGGTTGTGAGACTACGCCGCCACAACAACGAGACACCGCCAGGAATCTCACTTTCGCGTCCGATCATTCCGAGGTTTGGCGGTCAGAGGCGATACAGGCTCATAGCATACCGATGAAGCCGTTTCTTTTCCTCCTGCTCACGATAACCTCCGGCGTATACGCCGCCGACAGCGACACGCATTCCCTTTCGCCTCACGATACCCTACTGCGGCCCTAGCCCGGATTTCTCACCGGCCTTCTACTGCGGCGGCCCAATGGCACGCCCTGACCGGCGTTCGCTCGGTCGGGATGCTAGACGTAGTGTCGGCTACGCCTGCGCGTCCCTCGGTCGCAAACGCCAGCCATGCCGGACCAGCGAAGGTCACGGGATGCGCGCGCTGGCAAAGCGGATGGGCCTGCACCCGGACCGCTGGTCTCAGCATGTGGAGGTCGCCACCGGACGCGAAACCGTGCGCTACGTCGCGAATATCTACAAGTATTACCTTTCCTACAAGCTGATGATGGCTCTTGACGGGAAACACAAGCTGAAAACCGCAAGGCATATCGCCAAGCCGAATCCAAAAAGGGTAGAATGGGCCGGCCGCAGCCACAGGAAATCCGCCATGCATTTCACTCCCAGACAGGTTTTTTTATGCGGCCTGCTTGCCGCGCTTGGCATGATCGCCTTCGCGGTCGGCTATTTTCAGATTCACCTGCAACTGGAGCCCTGCCCGCTATGCGTGCTTCAGCGCATCGGCATGTTTGCGGTTGCCGGCATGTTTCTGCTGCCCGTGCTGCATAACCCCGGGCCGACCGGGGTTCGTGTCTATGCGGTGCTCGGCTTTCTCACGGCGATGGCTGGCGCGGCGGTCTCCGTGCGCCATCTTTGGCTACAGAACCTACCGCCAGACCAAATCCCTGATTGTGGCCCAGGTTACGATTACATCATGGAAAACTTTCCGTTGCTGGATGCCATCCCGATGCTGCTGAAAGGCTCCGGCGATTGCGCCGATGTGCTGTGGACGTTTCTCGGCATCAGCATCCCAGGCTGGACGCTGATCGGTTTTCTGTTTCTCGGCCTGCTCAGTCTGAGCCAGTGGTGGAATCCACGCCGGTAACCCACACGCCGTTCTCGTCCACCCGCCATTTGATCTCGTATTCGCCGAAGCGCATGCCGTAGCGACGTGACGCCGACGTATGGTAGGCAGGACGCGGATCAAGCGCCAACACGTCGATCAGCTGGCGGCGCAGCCGCTCCCCATTGACGCCCGCCAGTATGCTCTCCACTTTCGCGGAGAAGCGTACCGCCAGCCGCGCCGGTGGTTCGTCTGCCCAGGCAGCCTTCGCATCGTCCACGCCATCCGCCCAAGGCAGATAGGGCTTGATATCGAGCACCGGCGTGCCATCCAGCAGATCGGCTCCGGCGATGTCCAGCCACAGGCCTGTCGCATCATGCTGCATCCCATTCAGAGCAACCAGGGAAAGGCCAAGCGGATTCGGACGAAACGGCGAGCGGCTAGCAAAAACGCCGACCCGCCGGTTACCACCCAGGCGCGGTGGCCGCACTTGGGGCTTCCAGTCGTCGCGCCGCGCCTGGTGGAAAATGAATTGCAACCAGATATGCGAAAATGCCTCCAGGCCGCGAAATGCCTCGGCACGATCGTAGGGCGCAATAACCTGGATACGCGCGCCGACACTGGCGATCAGCCCCGCTTGGCGCGGAATACCAAACTTCTGACGAAACGGAGAGCGCACATGACCGATCGGCCGCAATGGATAGACTTCGTCAGATATAGCCCGACTCCGCAATCACGCTGGGATCGAACTCCGCAAGTTGCCGCATGCGCTGTTGATCCAGGATATAGAGACGCTTGCCCGCCATGCGCACCAAGCCATCCTGCTTCAGCTCCTGCAAGGTGCGGCTGACGTGGACGTTGGTCAGACCGATGGCATCACCGATCTCTTCTTGCGCCAACGGGAATTCGACACCGTCGCTGTCGTCTCCGCCATGCAACTGGCGCAGACGCTGATGCAGTTCGAGAAACAAGAAGGCAAGACGCTCCTTGGCCGGCTTGCGCCCGGTACACAGCAGATGGGTCTGGCAAATCGCCATGTAACGCGCATTCATCTCGGCCAGGCGCATGGCCACGCGCGCATTTGCTTCCAACATCTCGCTCATGCGCGAACGGGGGAAAGCGCACAACCGACACGGCGTCAATGTCGTCACGCCGTAGCCCATGCGCGCCGCCAGATCCGCCTGGAAACCGAGGAAATCGCCCGACAGGGCGAAGCGCATGATCTGACGCTTTCCATTGGAGACCGTCTTGTAGATGATCGCCCAGCCAGCGTGCAGCGTATACAGATATTCCGCCGTCTCACCTTCGCGAAACAGCTCATGGCGGGCCGGGGTATCGAACTGCGCGTGCCGGTATTCCTGCATCCAGTTCAACTGAGCTTCCGGGACGCCGCGAAACAGCGCGCGGCGACGTACCTCGCACTCCGCGCAGCGAGTCGGCTGCTGGCAACGGTGGACGATGTTGTTACGTTCGGTATGGCGAGCCATTTATTCTAGTCGCTATCTGGCGAGGGGGAGACGATTGTTAGCAGGAAAACAGCCTCCGCGTCAACCCGGCATAATCCTCCGCAACGATGTCCGCACGCCGGTCGGCAGTAGCATCCGGCCCGCATGCTATGCCTGTCATCATAAGGATAGTACAGATACCCAGGCGCTTCGCGCCCAGAATGTCGGTATCCAGATTGTCCCCGACCATGCACAAGGCAGCAAAATCGGCATTCAAGCCCGGATGCAGCCGGTTCAGCAAGCGGCGCGCGGAGCGGAACAGCGGCGCTTCCGGCTTGCCGATCACCTCTGGCATGCGCCCGGTCGCGGCGTGGATCGCCGCGATCACCGCGCCGTTTTCAGGGGCCACGCCATCGGCGATATTGAAGGTATTGTCCTGGTTCGTCGCTATATAACGCAGGCCCCCTCGACAGCCAGCGACACGCCTCCGCCAACTTGCGATAGGTCAAGGTTTCATCGAAGCCGACAATCACGTAATCCGGTTCCCCGCGCGTTTCCTCTATGCCGTTCCGCGCCAACGCATCGATCAATGCCTGCTGGCCGATGATATAGGCGCGACCGGGTCGCAATGCCTCCGCCGTGGCCAACGCGGAGGTTAGAATCTGTTCGGGCCGGCAGACAATACCCATCGAGCAAAGCTGCGCAGCCACCTCCATTGGCGTTCGATTGGCGCGATTCGTCGCAAACACAAAGGGCAGGCCACGCCTACCCAGTTCGACGAGAAATTCCACCGCGCCGGGTATCGCCCGCTCGCCGCGATACACGGTGCCATCCAGATCGAAGATGAAGCCTCGCGGCAGTAGTGCCAATGGCATCAGAACCACAATCCGCCAAGATGCCGGCGAGGGGCTGGCAGAGCAGCGGATGGCGCTTTCCAGCCGGACGAGTTCGAAACCGGCATGGAATCCAGTCGACGCGTCTCTAGGCTCATCAGGCGATAGATACGTTCCTCAGTGGTCGGGTGGGTACGCAACAACGAGGGTTCTGGCAAATGCCGACCGGGCCACAGTATCTGCTCGAACGCCGAAACCTCGGCACTTTCCAGCTTGTGCAACGCCGAAACCAAACCCTCCGGGTCGCCAGTGAGCAACACCGCATTCAGATCGGCATGGTATTCGCGGCTACGTGACAGACCGAGCTGAGCCAGCGCGGACAGACTGGGAGCAAATATCAACAGCAACACCGCATACCAGTTGATCACCGCGCCGGAAACCAGCAGCAGCGGCAGATTGACGAATAACAACAGCTGGCCGAACAACGACAACACACTGGTCAGGCGACTGAACATATCGGCGATTCCCATCACCCAGAGATCGTTGTTGCGCACATGACTGATCTCGTGCGCCAACACGCCGATCAGCTCGCGTTCATCAAGCAGGCGCAATAAGCCATCCGTGACCGCGATACTCGAATTCGCGGCATTGCCGACAGCAAAAGCATTCACCATCCGGCTCGGAATGTAATACAAGCGGGGTGGATGCCGCAGTCCGGCGCGACGGGCAAGTTCACCCAGATTCACATGCAGGCCCGGCGCCTCGGATACACTCAAGGGGCGCGCATGATACATCCGCATGATCAAACCAGGGGTCGCGACCGGATTCAGCATCATCAACAGAAAACCACTGAACAACAGCCAGCTGATCCCTTCCTTGCCCCATAGCAACCAACCGAGCAAGATCAGAAAGCCGCCCATGGCGGCAAGAAGCAGCACGGTGTGCAGCTGGTTGCTCAGCGCGTGCCGCTGCCAGACCTCAAGGTTCACGCATGGAATCCTCGCAAGTAACTACTCAGCAAGTAGGAAAATCATGCTGTAACTGCTCAGATTGCCGCTGAAATGTGTCAGATCAAGGCGGGAAATGTGAGTTTACAGGTGTAAATGACCATTTTCCAACGCAGAGATGGCGCA
>Ga0256841_1002319_pt1 | contig 15296 bp, 13 predicted proteins | sample 356308metaG_FD_185971 | JGI IMG/M metagenome (GOLD analysis project Ga0256841, IMG submission 185971) | Hydrothermal vent microbial communities from Mid Atlantic Ridge, Atlantic Ocean - 356-308 | ecosystem: Environmental > Aquatic > Marine > Hydrothermal vents | place: Atlantic Ocean: Mid... | reverse complement strand
TGCCTTAAAGGAGGTCAAAGAAGAAACTTTGAAATTATTGAAAGTAACAAAACAAAGTTTGAGCTATGGAATAGAGCAAGCTAGGGTTGGCAATCGAGTTGGAGATATAGGTCATGCCATACAGGATTACACGGAGCGACAACATGGTTATGGAGTAGTACGTGCACTCGTAGGTCACGGAGTTGGAAGGGCCCTGCATGAACCTCCGGAGATTCCCAACTTTGGAAGAAGGGGGAGGGGATTAAAGCTCAAGGAGGGAATGACCATTGCGATAGAGCCCATGATTAATATGGGAACTAAGAAAGTGAGGCAACACGAAGACGGTTGGTCTATTTTGACGAGAGATGGATTGCCCTCGGCGCATTATGAGCATTCTATTGCAATTAGACAAAAAGGACCGGACATTTTGTCTAATCATCAAATAATTGAAGATAAGGTGAAAAATAATTCAAATCTTATTGATATTTAGGAAAATTATCGGATATTTGCACTCCGAAAATTAAAGGCATGGCGAAACAACAGTTAATAAAGCAGGACGGCGTAATCGTAGAAGCGCTGTCGAATGCAATGTTTCGGGTAAAGTTGGAGAATGAACATGTGATCATTGCCACTATATCCGGGAAAATGCGTATGAATTATATTCGTATTTTGCCAGGGGATAAAGTTTCGGTTGAGATCTCTCCATATGATTTGTCTAGGGGGAGAATAACATATAGATATAAATAGGTGACATTTCATATGAAATTCCTTAATATATTAGCATTAGTGAAGATTTAGGGAGGTTAAATATCCCTCAGTTAGAAGAATAAATTACAAACAGATGAAAGTTAAAGCTTCGATAAAGAAAAGGTCAGCCGATTGTAAGATCGTAAGGCGAAAGGGGAAACTCTACGTGATTAACAAGAAGAACCCAAGATTTAAACAAAGACAAGGATAATATAGAACGAATTAGATATGGCAAGAATTGCAGGTGTTGATTTACCCAGAAGAAAACGTGGGGTAGTTGGTTTAACGTATATTTATGGAGTTGGACCTTCAACCGCTAAATTCATTTTGGAAAAGGCCGGAGTCAGTGAAGACACAAAGGTACAAGACTGGACGGATGATAACGTAAAGTTTATTTCCGGATATATCCAGAATAATATTAAGGTCGAAGGTGAACTTCGATCAGAAGTTCAGATGAACATTAAGAGATTAATGGATATCGGTTGTTATCGTGGTATAAGACATCGAAAAGGACTCCCTGTCCGAGGTCAAAAAACCAAGACCAATGCCAGAACCAGAAAGGGAAGGAAGAAAACTGTAGCTAACAAAAAGAAGGCTGTTAAATAATTAAATAGAGTAGAATACTGTAAGGAACTATGGCTAAATCAAGAAGAGTTAAAAAGAGGAATGTAAAGGTAGAACCGGAAGGAAAGGTGTATATCAAGTCCTCCTTTAATAATATTATTATATCCATAACCAATAAGGCGGGCCAAGTTATATCTTGGTCTTCTGCCGGTAAAATGGGTTTTAGAGGATCTAAAAAGAATACGCCCTATGCTGCGCAGGTAGCTGCACAGGATGCCGCTAATGTAGCTCATGACGCTGGATTGCGAACTGCTGAGGTCTTAGTCAAAGGACCGGGAAGTGGACGAGAAGCTGCTATACGTGCAATTGACCAATCGGGCATACGAGTTTCTAAGATTGTAGACGTTACGCCATTACCTCATAATGGATGTCGTCCTCCTAAAAAACGTCGTGTTTAATTTATTAATATTTTTAAGTAAGAAGAAAACAGCAATATTTCATGGCTAGATATACAGGACCTACATCAAAAAAATCAAGAGCTTTTGGACAACCTATTTTTGGGTATGACAAGGCATTTGAGCGTAAAAAATATGTACCTGGACAACACGGGAACAAAAGAAGACGTAAACAGAAGTCCAACTATGGACTTCAATTAATGGAAAAGCAAAAAGCTAAATATACATACGGTATTTTAGAAAGACAGTTTCGCAATACCTTTGAAAAGGCTTCCCGAAAAGATGGGGTAACAGGTGAAGTATTGTTCCAGCTTTTAGAAGCTCGCCTAGACAATACCGTGTACAGAATGGGTATTGCACCCACGCGACGAGGCGCTAGACAGCTCGTTTCACACCGACACATTATGGTGAATGGCATTGTTACAAATATTCCTTCATATTCTTTACGCCCTGGTGATATAATAAGTGTACGGGGTAAATCAAAAAATCTTGAAGTAATTCGCACCAGTATTGCAGCCAATAATGACGTACGTAAATTTCCATGGTTGGAGTGGAATGCAGATACACAAGAGGGAACGTTCCTAGAGTATCCAAAAAGAGATCAGGTCCCCGAACCGATCAATGAGCAGTTGATTATTGAATTGTACTCTAAGTAATTAAATTTTAAATTGGTTTTCCTTTGGGGGTGCATCCGGGGAGAACTATTTTTATTTTCATTTATAAAAGTTAAACAGGGTATGAGCAGCATATTGACCTTTCAAAAACCAAATAAGATATTACTTAAGAAGGGGAATGAATTTGAAGGCGAGTTTGAGTTTAATCCGCTTGAGCCGGGGTTTGGGCAAACTATTGGAAATTCTCTGCGAAGAATTCTGTTGTCCTCCCTTGAAGGGTGGGCGATTTCTTCCATTCGGATTGCGGGTGTTGACCATGAATTCTCTACTATTATAGGAGTAACCGAAGATGTAGTGGATATCATCCTTAATCTTAAGCAAGTTCGATTTAAACCTGTAAATCCGGATTTGAATTCAGAGGAGGAGAAGATATATCTGACTATTACCGGTAAGAACGAGTTTGTAGCCGGGGATATTAATAAGTTTACTAATGTTTTTGAAGTAACCAATCCTGATTTGTTGGTCTGCGAAATGGAGCCATTTGTTAGTCTTGAGATGGAGTTAACCATCACTAAAGGGCGTGGATATGTTCCTGCTGATGAGCAAGTGGATACCAATGCACCGATTGGAGTTATTCCCATTGATGCTATTTACACGCCGGTAAAAAATGTATCTTATAACGTGTCTAATTCACGTGTTGGACAACGAACTGATTATGAAAAGTTGGTTTTAGTTGTGCAGACGGATGGCACGATTAAACCTGAAGATGCTGTAAAGCAAGCAGCCAGGATAATGATAGAACATCTGATATTTATCACGGATGAGCGTATAGCATTTGATGACGGAACATCTAAAGGCGAAGAGGAAGTTGATGAGCACATGTTGCATATGCGCAAATTGCTTAAAACTAATCTCGATGATATGGAGCTCTCCGTAAGGGCCTATAATTGTTTGAAAGCTGCCAAAATAAATTCACTTGCGGATTTAGTTCAGTTTGAAACGCATGAATTGCTGAAGTTTAGAAACTTCGGAAAAAAATCTCTCGTTGAGATCGAAGAACTACTGACTGAGAAAGGATTGACTTTTGGCATGGATTTATCTAAATATAAGTTAGAAGATAACCATTAATCAATAATTGCAATAACCGTAGTGTGTTGCGAAGTTAAAAAATTGTATCATGAGACACAGGAAGAAGTTTAACCACCTGGGTAGAAAAAAGGCCCATCGTAAGGCTTTGTTGACCAATCTTTCGATTGCGCTAATTACCCACAAAAGAATATTTACTACTTTAGCCAAGGCTAAGGCTTTGCGTCCTTTTATCGAGCCGATTATAACTCGTTCAAAGGTAAATAGCCAACACAATCGTCGCATTGTCTTTTCATATCTTCAAAATAAAGAAGCGACCAATGAATTGTTTAATGTTATTGCGGATAAAGTAGCTGATAGACCCGGAGGTTATACCAGGGTGATTAAGACAGGTTTTAGACAAGGGGATGGAGCTGAAATGGCAATGATAGAATTAGTTGACTTTAATGAATTACTCTTGTCTACTCCTGCTGAGAGCGGTAAAAAGAAAACCAGAAGGAGAGGACGTAAGAAAAGTGGAAGTGCTGCAGTGGCAACAACAACTACTACTACAGAGACTAAAAAAGAGGAAGAAGAATAAACGTTTGTTCCTCACTTGTAATAGAAAAAGCCTAAGAACATCGTTCTTAGGCTTTTTTATTTGTAGAAGCATTCGATTTTCTATCGACTTAGTTTTAGAATCTTTTTTTGAAAGGTGCCCCCATTCTCTTCCATTACTTCTAAAATATATAGTCCATCTCTCCAAGAAGAAGTATTTAGGTGAATTTGATCTTTTATATAAACCGGGCTTCTATATATGGTTTTCCCACTGGATAAATCCAATATGTTAATCTTAAATGCCATGGAGTTTTTTGATTGTATGTATAGGTCTGAATGGAAAGGAGAAGGTACAAGCAATCTTTCTTCAATTGGGTTACTGGAACTGGTAATTATGGAAAAATAGCCATTGAGCAGACCATTGAACGTAGGGACGAGGGAGCCTCCATCATGAATGTTATTAACGATGGCAGAAATAGAAACACCCAAGTCCGGTTGATAATATACAAGTGACTGATATATAATACTACCATTGTGCCCAAATAAATCTCCGGCTGGAGTATGGAGTACAAGAATACCCAATCCATACCCCGTTTGGGCATTGAGTTTGTATTCCTTTTTCATTTCATCCAAGGTCTCAGGTTTCAACAACTTTCCGCTAAAAAGTGCATAATTCCATCTCGCTAAATCCTGTGGTGTTGCTAAGTAAGCCCCGGCAGCCCCTGCAGAACTAAAAAATGATTTTAATGAAAACCCGATAGAGGTCAAATCATCGGGTTTACCGTCGTTGTTGATATCAGCCCAAGGGTGTGCCATTGAAGCTGTGGGATTCTCAAGTGGGTAAAAAGACATACTTGATAGTCCAAGTGGCTCAATAATACGTTGTCGGACGAATTGCTGATAGGACATGCCAGAAGCTTTCTCGATGATTAATCCTAGTAGTACATAATTGGTGTTGGAGTATTGCCATGAAGTTCCTTTTGGAAAAACAGCTTTATCTACAAAGGTAGTAAGCACTTCATCAGGTGTCCAGATTTTTGTGGGATTGGCCGAAATAGCTGCAAAAAATTTGGAGTTGTCCGTAAAATTAAAAATGCCACTTGTCATTTGTAAGCATTGTCTAATTGTTATATCCGGATCTACATTTGGATAGGTTGGCAGCCACTTGCTCAGGGGATCTTCCAGTGTAAGTTTTCCGTCTTCCATCAGTAAGAGAATAGCAGCAGAGGTTATACTCTTAGTATTACTTCCTATCCCTAAAACAAAATTTCGGTCCATTTTTGCGGTTGGAGAAACCGCCTTATTGTTGAGGGCGTCAGACCATCGCGCATCCCTTGCATCCATGATTCCTGCGGCGATTCCGATATCATTGCTGTCTTGCAATACTCCCTGAACGATAGAGTGAAATCTCATGGAGTCTCCTGTAGTAAAAACATTTCCTCTTAGAGGAATTCCACTCTGATGGGTAAGTTGGTGGATGAGTGACTGTGCTTGTGATACTTCCACATTTCCATTCATAAATGAGGTGGATTGTGCATGAAGAGGAAGTAAAAAGACTAGAAATAAGAAAAATGAGGTAAATAACTTTTTCATAGATGAATTATTTTATATAGTGATAAATGTGTTATAAGATTTCTGTGTCGGAGGAAGTGCATCTTTCTCCCATGATGTTTTTTTAATGATGCAACAAAGTTAGTAGTTGGATGCATTATCACGAATGATAGTTTTGCTGCGAAGAGTTTACCATTGTTGTAGCCTTAAGCGATTTGCATTAATATTCATTTATTTCAATTTTTCATTGGAGAAAACATATTATGGATGTATATAAAATGACAGGGCTTCTCTTTTTAATTAAGTCGTATGAAAACTATTTTACCCTTTTACATCGGTTTGAATTGTTAATAAGTAGTTTAGTCAATTCTCGAGCGGCATTACGGCCTTTCATCTGTATAAAGTCTCTAGGAGTCTCATCTCCTATTTCAAAAGTAATAGATTCTGCACCAAATTGCAAGAGAAACCAAGCTTTAGAAATCGGGGAGTTAATGTCATAGGGTTCTGTAACACTAGGATATGGGGGAAGGGATTCATCAATCCCCTGAATCCAATAGTGGTTAAAATATCTGAGTTTTCGATCGAGTGAATCAGGGAAAGTGTAATAGATGTCGTGTTGGGTGGAGTGGAAGTCGAGTCCTAATACGACATTGGCCTTTTTCTTTTTAGCGCGGTTAATTATAAAACGGGTGACCGCTCGAGTTTCCGGCTGATGATAATACGCCCAGTCTCTGTTGAGGTCAATCCCCCCTGCATTATGTCTCCAATGCCCCAAATCTACACCATCAGGATTCATCATTGGGAAAACCCACAGTTGATATTGTTTAAAGAAATCTTCATTTCTTCTATTTTCTACTAGCATTTCATCGATAAATGCATCAAATGCCAGATGCCCGCTTACTTCTGGTGGATGTTGGCGAGTGAGTACTACGATAATGTCCTTGTGCGCATCATCCGGTGTCCCAATATTCATAAACCATAAGGGTCTGCCCAAAGTGCTTTTTCCAATTTTTTGTACCGACACTCTAGGATTCTTAGCTTTTTGTTGTACCCATTGGGCGGTCATTTTAGAGGTTTTTAGTTCTTGAGCGGCTATCCATATTGTGTCATTTCTTGGGATAAATACTCTGAGTAAAGCAGAGTTTGTATCTGCTGATACAGTGTAATTCAGAGAGTCAATAGGGTGCCATTTCATACCTTCTGAACTCATTTTCGGGACATATCTGTGGTGGTATTTTGGAGGGTAAGTCAAGCGCACGGTTATCGTTCCGGGAGTATTTTTCCACACTTTGAAGGCATAGTAAGGGGAATAGTTGATCGGCTCATTTTCAGGAGTGATGAGTACTGTATATGCTGTGTCATTTACGGAGGTTACTCGATTCAACCGGGCACCATCAAACTGATTGTCAAAGAAGACGCCGGAGGCAAAGGAATACGTCTTCTTAGTCTGAAACGTTATGGTCCTAGTCCGTGTATCCACCGGCTGAGGGTAGATAGAGGGGTCATATTTGAGAATGCGCTTAGGCCCTGTGCATGAAGCGGCTATAGACAATACCAAAGAAAGTAAAATAATAGGGTTTTTAATGGCCATGATTGCATACTATTAATGTAGAGAATATGCAAATATAATTAAACGAGATAATCGAAGGTATAGAATTAGATGAATTACCGGAAATAATGGATAAATGGATACTCCACAGGGGTGAAATAAGAGCCGATCTATTGATCATAACGATTCTTCGATCCCAACGGATTGGGGTTGTAGATTGATTTTTAATTGTGCGGCTTAGATGGCTCCTTAGGTTAGGTGAGCAGCTGTAGGATTGCAGGGGAGGAGCGTTAAGGCACTACAAAAAGATGGGGTAAATACAATAAAAAAAGCCCTACGGGAGGGCTTTCACATGTTAATGCAATTGTTCCAAATATTAAATTTTATCCTAAGCTGTTTACGAACTTAGTTAATTTTCCCTTTAAGTTGCCTGCTTTGTTAGCGTGCCATATATGTCTCTTTGCGAGTTTGTCAATTTCACTGATTACTACAGGAAGAAATTTTTGCGCTTCCTCTTTGTTGGACATCTCTCTAAGTCGGCGAATGAAAGAACGCGTCCTCTTGGCATAAAAATGATTGTGCAAACGTTTCTTTTCGTTTTGCCTCATTCTTTTCTTAGCACCTTTAATATTAGCCATAATAAATAGTTATTTAGATTTGGACTGCAAAGATAGAACTTTGTACGAATATACAGGGTATTATTTTATTTTTTTTATAAATAAAAACCTTAAGGCCGTTATCTGCCAGTGGGTAATAGGGCATTTTAAAGAAGTAATCCCCATTGCCAGATTTATTCTTGGGGTCCGTTGGCAAAGAATAAGCTTATGCCATAAATAAACTCTTTTTCGGAGGCAGTGGGTTGAACTCCAAGAGCATCTGTAATGGCCTCGGTAGAGTAACTTTGAATAGGATAGTTAAAAAAGGGACTTAGAGAAACGTTTAGATAACCAGTGTTGAAAAGCCGGTATCGTATATCTGCTCTCATCCACCATTGGTTGAGGCCGGTTAAATAGGGAGGGGGACGGTTGTTTTGCGTCTCGTTTTTCCACTCATATACAATTCTCCCGTATTGTATACCCGTCCCCACTGCCCACTTTTGAAAATTGGAATGGATCATCCAGCTTATAGAATGAACGGTATGGGTTAATTTAATTTTTTTACTTCCCCCGTTTCCCTGTAATACACTGAGTCCATTACTGGATTGCAGAGAATAGTGGTAGATTACTTCATTTGATAGAGAGAATCGAGTGTAAGATACTCCGAAATCCAGAGAAGGACTGAGGTGCATCGGAGAGAGGGGTTTTATGAGCTCAGGATGAAGTGTATTATATCTCGAGATGCTTGTGTTGATAGAGGTAAGAGGCTGCCATTGTCCGGATATACCATCTATTATATTCCATTGGCTGAAAGAGGTTGTAGTATACCATAGTATTATGACAATTGTGGCAATGTTTTTTAAATTCATGATATTTAATATTGTAAATTATCGACCAATCCAACAAAATGTAAAGTTAATGATTATGATCATAATCTCTAGTTACTCTTAGAAGAGTGAAATAATTCCCACAATATCCCTTCTTTTAGGGCCGCCGGACTGACGAAAATACAGGAGCTCTGTAAGACATCTAGGACAAAGTCAATTAAAAGGCAAGCCGTCACTATATACCCTGCTCTCGCGTTGGGGAGCCCTTTCATTTGCATGCGCTGTTGGAGTGTTGAATGGCATAAACTTTTCCGGAGGACTTCAAAATTCTCGATGGAAATTTGTCTGGAGGTTGTATTCGTCATCGAGCGTAGTGTATTGAAGGAGCCGGAGGCCCCGACTAAAGCCACAGGGGACTTTATGTTTTGGATATACTGGAGCAAGGGTTGAAGTCGCTCTTGCAGGAAGCCGAATAAGGACTTTTTTTCGAAAGTAGTAATCGGGTCTTTGGTATGAAATGGTGACAAGACTGCTACACCTAAATCAAAGGAGTATTTCCAAAGAATTTGTTTATTTTTTGAATGGATAAATTCAGTGCTTCCGCCTCCGATATCCATAATGATAAACTCATCCGGGAGATTTTCTAAGGTATGTACGACTCCGAGGTGGATCAGTCGAGCTTCCTCATCACCGGAGATAATGTCTACATCCCATCCCAGTTCTTCTTTGATTTTCTGTAGAAAAAAGGAGGCATTGTCTGCGCGTCTCAAGGCTGCAGTAGATACGATTTTTAGCTTTTGAGGGGCGTAGGTCTTGACCTTAGAATGGAAATCAAAGAGCGTTTTCATCGCTCGTTGAATAGCTGGATCGGACAGGTGTCCCAAGCCTTCTTTCCCAAGGTGGACAAATTGTTTTTCGTGATGTAGAACGGTATATTCGACAGCTGATTTCTCTGCGATGATTAGATGGAAAGTATTGGTCCCCAGATCCAAGACGGCAGCTGTTTCCGATCGGCGCATTTCGACTACTTAGTAGCTTGTTTTTCCGGGGTTTTGGGAGCAGGTACTTTGTCTGTTTTATCAGTAGGTTGACCTTGACTCTGATATTCTTTTTTTAGCTTTTCAATATCCTCTTCCGTGTAGGTTTTTTGTTTTTCAGGGATAAAACGTTTGAAGAAGTCTATTCCCACCTGTGAAAGCTCATTGACATAGGTGATTTTGTTGTTTTTTACAAATGCCACTGCATTACAACCATTGTGAAAATACAAATCTGCTTCAGCGAGAACATCCCCTTGTCCGGTGAGTACAAGGTGTCCATTAGCTTTACAACTATTGTCCAGAACCACGGGTTTGCTATTCATGAGCTGGAGAATGTAGCGCACACTGTTTGCCTTGGCAAAGTTCATACTCAACGGAGCAGAATATGCGATAAGATCGATCTCATCAACATTGGCATAGAGGTATTGCAGGGTATCAGAAGGGAGCTTTGAATACTCTTTGCCTTGCGGTGTTTTCTTAATTAATTTGCCTGGGGCCTTTGTGTCCGCATCTGTTTTAGAATCCGAATTGCAAGAGACCAGCAAGGTCAAAATGAGTGAAAGAATTGTGATGTGACGCATTTGTTCATGGTTTTTGTAGGAGCAAAAGTAGTCAATTGCCTACAATTTCATACAAGAAAATAAGGAATAATATTAATTTGAGAGGGATTCTTCTTCCCAGCTTCCCCCGCTCTTTTTACTTATGGAATGAGGAGGTAAACGTGGATTAGCGAACTCTTTTTGAATATTTTTTGAGATTAGACGTAGTTTTTGAATGTCAGTCAGTCAGTTTTATATGCCATTCTACAAGGATATGTTTTAGGAGATAATTTAAAATCCAAGTAGGAATGTCACATATATTGTATCTTTGTAGTAAGATATGGCTAAAAACATACGTTAATCTATTGATAATAGTGTCCTTGGTGGTAATTAGATAGATTTAAGGAGAGTCCGCAGTGTGTTTTATCGTCGAATCAATGGTCATATTTACCGGAGGTAGGCAAATTATAATTTGAAGTAATCGAAGAATCAAAAGACAATAATTTATAGATGGTGTTTTGGAAAAATAAAGGGGATGTCCCCATTTGGAAGAAAAAAGTAATTAGGGCATTGTGGATCTTGTTTGGACTAGGGATTTTAGTTACCATTTTGATCTTTTTTTTATTGCTGTTTGATAATTTGCCAACTTTTGAACAGTTAGAGAATCCAGAGATTCATCAGGCCAGTATCGTTTATAGTCGCAAGGAGATTCCTTTTGGAAAATATTTTGTGGAGAACAGGGAAAGTGTTCGTTTCAAAGACTTAAATCCCCATCTTGTAGATGCGTTAATATCTACCGAGGATGCTCGATATTATTCCCATTCAGGCATTGATTTTTGGGGTTTGGGGCGAGTATTGTTTAAGACGATTATTTTTCAACAACATGGGCAAGGCGGAGGAAGTACGATCGATCAGCAATTGGCCAAATTACTATTTAAAAGACCCAACCTACGCGGGCGATCTTCCTTGTATAAAGCATTTCAAATCGCACGTACTAAATTCAAAGAATGGCTCATCGCTATAAAACTCAATAAGAGATATACCAAGGAGGAGATATTGGCCATGTATCTCAATCAATTTGACTTTTTGTACGGAGCAGATGGTGTTCAAGCAGCAGCCCAAACCTATTTCGGCAAGGATCAAAAAGACCTCAGTATTCCGGAGTCAGCTATGCTGGTAGGCATGTTGAAAAACCCCTACTATTACAGTCCAAAGAAATTTCCTGAGCGCGCTAGGCATCGAAGAAATATCGTTTTGAGACAAATGCGCAAAGCGGGAAAGATAGATAAAAAGCAGTTTGAGCAATTGGCTGCAGATACCCTGGACATGTCTCATTTTATGAGGGAAGCACATACGGAAGGTCCGGCCCCCTATTTTAGAAGGGAGCTCACGAAGTGGTTGAAAGACCTGTTATCTCACGAGGAATATTTGAAGCCAAATGGTGAGAAATACGATATTTATAGAGACGGGTTAAAGATTTATACTACCATAGATCTCAAGATGCAAAAACATGCAGAGGCAGATATGTGGAAGCATATGAAATGGGTCCAAAAACGCTTTGATCGACATTGGGGGGGGAGGGATCCTTGGACGTATAAAGCCACACCGGAAGAGAAAAAAATCAGAAGTGCGACATTGAATAGACTCATTAGAGAATCCGATAGATACCAGCGTTTATGGGATCGTTATTTTGGTAAGATTCAAGGTGCCCTCAAGGATGAAATCGGGCCAGTTCAGCTTAGTGCCCGATTAATTAAGAGATTGATTAAGCATGAGAAATCCAAAGGATACTTGAATAAACTGGTTAGGGATAAGCTTATTTCTAAGGAACTGAAAGGGCGATATCTCGCCGTACTATCCTCTTCCTTGTGGCCTAAAATCAAAGGTAAATACGTAAAGTTTGAACCGGCGATTAAAAAACAATTTCATACCCGATTCAAGATGAAAGTCTTTGCCTATAACGATAAAGGGGAGAAAATAGTAGAGATGACTCCCCTGGATTCCATCAAGTATCACCGCAATATTCTTCAAATCGGATCCTTGGGAATAGACCCTCGAACGGGGGAAGTTAAAATGTGGGTAGGCGGAGTTGATTTTAAATGGTTTAAAGTAGATCATACGGGTGTTCGCCGCCAAGTGGGGTCTACCTTCAAACCCTTTATTTATACGACAGCCATAGCTCTGCAGGGGTTGTCTCCTTGTCAGGAATTTGAAGATAAACAATATATCATCCCAGCCAATGACCCGAATTTTAGAATGCCCAAGCCTTGGGCACCCCAAAATGCCAATGGTAAATTCTTGCACACCAATTACAATCTCTATCAAGGATTGTTGTATAGTAAAAATAGTATTTCCGTTCGACTGATGATAGAGATAGGAAGTGTCGCCCCTGTCCTCGGACTACTACACAATATGGGTATAGATTCTACCCTTCGTTACCCCAACGGGCGACATGTTATTCCTCGTGTTCCCTCTATATGCTTGGGGGCAGCAGACTTGAAGGTTCAGGAAATGGCAGGGGCTTACACTACATTCGCAAACAATGGGGTGTATTCCAGGCCCTATTTCGTAAAGAAAATTGTAGATAAAAATGGCCAAGTGATTTATCAATCTACCGAATACCACAATACTGCTATCAACCCCCAATACAACTATGTGATGGTGGATATGCTCATGAATAATGTCAAGAGCTATAGCAGCAGATTCCCCGGGATTACTTGTGAGTTTGGGGGCAAGACAGGGACTACTAATGATTATGTCGATAGCTGGTTTATGGGGATCACCCCTGATTTGGTGGTTGGGACATGGGTAGGAGGAGAGGATAAATGGATCCATTGGCTCAACCTACAAGAAGGCCAGGGATTCATGAATGCTCGTCCATTTTTCGCTGATTTTATGAAAAGCATTACGGAAGATAAATCGGTTGACTTTGATAGAAAGGCTAGATTTTTACGACCCGCCCACCTAGATATAGAGATAGATTGTGCCAAATACAAGCAAAAGAAGCTAGAGATGATCAATGGTGATATTAATGGGGATGATGAGATGATGGATCAGGACGAACTGGAGGAAGGAGACTTGGACGATGAGGAGATTCAATAGTATCTTTATGGCTTCCTCCTTTTGAGTTAGTTTATTCAATGAAATAAGACAGCGAGTTTGTATAGGGTATGAAATGGTGACGATTATGCTATACATTATTCTCTAGTGGGTCTTTTGGCTTACTTTTGCATGGAGCAATAGCCCTTTTTTAAGATGTTTTGAAGAGAGCAAAATATTATCTGAAAATTTAAACAATATGACTACCTTTGTCGAGGCGCTTATGAATGGACTGGAGAGAGGTTGATGCGCTGCCTATCCGCTTACTTTTTGTCAGTGTTTATAAGCAGAACTTTTTAAGGGAATGAAAATGATTTGAAGAAAGTATGTTTAAAATTATCAGTTGGGGAGTTTTTATTTTAGTGGGGTTGTCTTTGATGCGTTGTGTGCCAAAGGAAGAAGAAAATCTGATGGATATATCCCTAACATGGAGAGATTCTTTACAGAGGCATATTTATGACTTAAAAGACCGCCGACAGGCAGATAGCCTGATACGTTATTTTCACCATCCGGATGCAACTTATAGATATTTGAGTGTACTTTCTTTCGCCTCGATCCAAGATAGTTCCAATATTGACAGTATCATTAGTTTATTAAGGGATCCGGTAGATTCAGTTCGAAGAGCAGCAGTAATAGCACTGGGCCAATTGGGGAGTATTCGTGCTGAAGAGCCTTTGATAGGGTCTTTTCGTTCGACGGACTCAACCGGAGCTTATGACGAGACCAATCGATATATTCTGGAAGCTGTTGGTAAGATAGGGCGAAAGAAAAGCTTGATAAATATGGCTACAGTTAAAAGCTATTTGCCTTCGGATATAAAGCTTCTGGAAGGACAAGCTTGGGGAATATATAGGTTTGCACTTAGGGGTATGGTAGATGAATCGGGCACCAAGAGAATGATAGAATTCCTAAAATCTTCCGTTTACCCTCCGTCGGTCCAGTGGATAGCTGCTCAGTATTTGTATCGGGCAAGTGGAATCAATCTTAACCCATTTACCTCCAATCTTATCAGGGCATTTAAAAGTCAGAAGAATCCTGAAATTAAAATGAATCTGGCTATTGCACTAGGTAAGACCCGATCAGAGAGCGCCCGAGTTGTCCTATTCAGGGATTTAGAATTAGACCAAGATTATAGAGTGCGTTGCAATGTTATTAGAGCCTTGGGGAATTATAATGAAGAAGTATGTGGTAGTGTTGTTTCTCCCTTATTGAAGTCACAGAATGAGCATTTAGCCAATACTGCTGCAGATTATTTTTATGACAATGGGATACCCGATCATGCTACAGATTATAAGGAATGGGCGCAAGATACTTCCTATTCTGCATATGTTCGCGCTAGATTATTTGCCGCTGCCGCTAAGCATTTGCCTTTTTATTATGTTTTATCCTTTGGAGGCATTCGGTATAGGTTGTACAAATGGCTCCTTAAAGAAAAGGATCCTTATGTGCGATCACAGATAATTAGATCGATGGGAGAAGACCCTAAAAATTACCGTGTTGTCATAGATAAGGGTTTGGTAGATGAGCATTACGCAGTTCGGACAGCTGCAGCAAGCGCGCTCAAAAAAATTTTTGAGTCTGAAAAGTTTGAGATGGTATATCAGGGTGTTGCAGGATGGCACCGGCGAGCGATACTCAAGGAGATTCACACTGCACTAAAGAAGGGGGACCCCGGTGTAATCGCTGAATTGTCGCCCGTGTTTGAGTATGAAAAATATAATTTTAATGCGAAAGGAGAGGATTTTAGCTATTTAGATTCTCTGCTTAAGAAGCTTCCTTTACCCCAAACCATTGAGACGTACAATATTCTAAATCGGGTGATATCCCATCTTAAAGGGGTAGCCTTCCGTCCTAGAAAACCAGATTTTAATCACCCGATGGACTGGTCGAGTTTCTTAGACTTGCCGGATACATTAAAGGTAAAGGTCAAGACAGAAAAAGGTGACATGGTGCTAAGGTTAATGGGAGATAGGGCGCCTGCCACAGTTCTTAATTTTGCAAATTTAGCAAAAGACCATTTTTTTGATGGCAAATCCTTTCATAGGGTAGTAACTAATTTTGTAGTTCAGGATGGATGTAGTCGTGGTGATGGTTACGGTGCTTTAGATTATACCCT
>Ga0256841_1002318_pt1 | contig 15307 bp, 9 predicted proteins | sample 356308metaG_FD_185971 | JGI IMG/M metagenome (GOLD analysis project Ga0256841, IMG submission 185971) | Hydrothermal vent microbial communities from Mid Atlantic Ridge, Atlantic Ocean - 356-308 | ecosystem: Environmental > Aquatic > Marine > Hydrothermal vents | place: Atlantic Ocean: Mid... | reverse complement strand
AACCACCCGTGAAGTCGTACTCCATCTTCTGTTTTAAAAAACACATCAGTATAGTCATCAATTCCCCAATCCCCCGGAGTGGCTTCCAGGTATGGGTCAGGGAAAAATACTACGCCTTTTTCGGTCATGGGCGGTCCCCCCGATAACAATAGTCTTCAGTACTCTAAATCAGGATTTCCGAGCAGTCAAATCCCATGTCACCCTCTACAACCAACTTCATTGCGTTTTATACCGACGCTTATGTCAATACATCGACGTATGTTTCCTAACAACAAAAATAGATTATTTGGGCACGAAGATATTATGTTCAGTATTTCAATAACTTATAGAGATAGAAAGCTGAACATTACTCTTTTTTAAGCAACAAAAGCATCGGTACAGTTATTGCTACCCGAATTGCCAGGATGCTTGGCTTTCACGTTTGAGAATTGGCTTGTCTCCTACCGTTTACGTCGGAGGAAGACATTTTCACAATCAACTGACAAGTGCCAAATGCCGGATCAGTTCCACTATGATGTTGGAAAATTCAAAAAACCGGCATTCAAGCAGTTAACTAGGAACAGGACAAATGCTTCAAGAAAACGTCATATTTCTGACGAGGCACGGCTTCGCCTTGACATAGAGATAGCGAGATATTTTGCAAATCGCGTAAGATTTAACGGGCTGTGCCCACTAATACTTAATTGAATATATATTATGGCTCAAGCACAACCTGCAATAGGAATAGACCTGGGTACAACAACATCAAAGGTAGGATATGTTGTTAAAGGAACTCCGATAATTTTGCCCAACGAGAGAGGAAACCTATCAACGCCATCTGTGGTCGCTTTCCGGGACCACCAGACGGCATGGGTTGGTGAGCTAGCGCGTAACCTGATGCTGGGGCGTGATCGGGAAAAAATCGTAGCATATCCGAAAAGATTCATCGGCACAGACAAGCGGTACAAGATCGAAGGTAGGGAATACTCTCCATCTGAGATTGCCGTGATAATTCTACGGAAACTCAAAAATTTGGCGGCCAGATATCTTTGCATCGCTGAGAACGAAATCAGGAAGGCAATTTTGACAGTACCTGCTCATTTTAATGACAGCCAAAGACTTGCAATGCTGAAGGCCAGCAAATTGGCCGGTTTCGATGACATCAAGCTAGTAAGTGAGCCTGTTGCAGTTGCAGTGGCCCACGGATACCTAGAACACCCTGGCAGTGAAAGAATGCTCGTTTTTGACCTCGGCGGGGGTAGTCTAGATGTGACGCTGATAGAACTCCACGATGGATCTTTCTATATTAAGGGAACAGGTGGATCAGATTCAGCTGGGGGAATTTTTTTTGACAGAGCTCTTGCCGGTTTTCTTGCTCGTCGTTTTGAAGAACTTTGTGGGATAGATTTCATCAACGACCCTGTTCTTTACCAGAATCTAATTAACATAGCCGAGAGAACAAAAATTGACCTTTCCTTTGTGGAAGAAACGGAAGTACTGTTTCCGTACCTTATTCCAGGAAACAAGAACAAGAAATCGTACCTTAATGTGAGGGTCAGCAGAAGCCACTTTGAAAGGATAACCTCGGAAAATTATCAAGAAATTCGAAATACAGTAATGGATGTCTTCAAAAGATCGTCCATAGTCCCAGGATGGGTGAGCAGGGTACTGCTTGCGGGAGGAGCTTCAAGGATGCCGGGCGTTAGAAAGCTTCTCTCCGAGATTTTCCCACCCGGAGTCAGAATAGAAGACCCCGGTAATGCGGAAAAATCCGTGGTACTCGGGGCTTCCGTTCTTGCCGGGATGATGTACAATCCTGATAAGTTATCGTCTCTTGAACTCAAAAATGTCACTTCTCAGCACCTGGGGCTGGAAGACAACGATGGCGAAATGATCGTGATCATCCCTCGAGGCACCCCATACCCGCTCGAGGTAACAAAAACTTTCACCACTGCAATGGACAATGAATCCGAGGTAATTATTCACATAATTCAATCAGGAGACACAGACAAAGGGTCTCGTTATCAGTCTCTTGGGCAGATTACATTAAAAGGACTACCTCCTGCCAGAGCAGGAGAACCCAACATTCCTGTAACATTTGTCGTAGACGAATATGGAGTTCTAAAGGTCATGGCTATGCACCCTAAAAACGGAAAATACTTAGAATTGACCACAAAGGTTGGTCAAGGTGGAAAAATAGCAACCAAGCCGGAGAGAAGAGGAACGGGACTCAGGGTTGTGTAGTTTAAATTGAAATCGTTCTCATGAACCGGTTCATTGATAACCCCGAGCTCAAGTTTGTCAAAATTTGATGTAACATATTGATATCATTAGTAGTGGATTATTTTTTCTTCACTACGTATTTTAGAACACTTCCCTATAAACATGTAACGCTTTAGCATGTCTTAATGCTGACGGTAGCGCAAAAGGTCTCCTGTTTTGTCATTGCGATCCCGCACCCACTTTATGACAATGTTTTCGGCTTAATATCAAGATGTATGGCTTAGGGTGGGTGCGGGAGAAGCAATCTCTAAACCTTGGATATTCCAGGGATATTGCTTCGTCATCTGCTTATTGAATGACCATCGCAATGGGGTACATCCGCCACAGGAGGGGCAGAATGTTCCAAATGTTTTTCAAGAATCGTCCACTAGAAATCAATGGCCTTTTTCCGAAAGTATGTTTCTGACCTTTCGAAGGAATGATTGAATAGCAAAGGGTTTTTGTATAAAATGATAGATTTCTTCGGAAGCATCTTCACCATTGATAACCCCGTTAGCATATCCTGATACGTACAAAACTTTCACGTCAGGGTAAAGTTTTCTCACTTCTTTTACCAGCTCTTTTCCGCTCATTTTCGGCATTACGACATCTGTCACTATAAGATCAATACCTCCGTCCATACGTTTTACCATGGAAAGGGCCTCGTCACCATAGCCCGCTGTTAGGACATCGTATCCACTTTGGGTAAGAACACGATAAGTTAGATTTCTAACATGGGGATCATCTTCTACAAGGAGTATAGTTTCATAGCCCATCAAAGACTGTGATAGCTCATCGGAATCTAATTTTGCGCCAGCTTCGCCTTCGACGCACGGCAAATATATCTCAAAAGTGGTACCCTCACCCGGCTTGCTCTCTACATTAATCTCCCCGCCACTTTGCTCAACTATCCCGTATACAATAGAAAGACCAAGACCAGTTCCTTTACTCACATCTTTTGTGGTAAAAAAAGGATCGAAAATTTTGTCTAGAAGCTCCCTTTCGATTCCACAACCGGTGTCTCTAACGCTAAACTTTACATAGGGACCTGGCTTGACATTTTTTTGATTCACTTCCCCTATTTCAATACTTTTCGTCTCAATTACAATTGTCCCACCATCCGGCATTGCATCTCTAGAATTTATCACCAGGTTCATTATAACTTGTTGAATTTGCGTGCGATCTACTTTCACAAGCCCGAGAGCAGGATCAGTCAAAGTTACTAACTCAACATCTTCTCCGATCATTCTGCGGAGCATCTTGTCCATATCACGAACAATGTCATTCAAATTTATGATTTCCGGATGAAGTATTTGCTTTCTACTAAAAGCCAAAAGTTGGCGGGTAAGCATTGCAGCCCTTTCTGCTGAAGATTTTATTTCCTTAACGTCTTGCCTGACGGGATCTTTTTCATCCAAACCAAAAAGTATGAGGTCAGCGAAGCCACGAATTGTTGTGAGTAAGTTGTTGAAATCATGGGCTACTCCCCCTGCCAATCTCCCTATGGCTTCCATTTTTTGTGAATGCATCAATTGTTCCTGCAACTTTTTGGTTTCGGTAACATCCTCGCAACATAGGATTAGCTTGCCAACGGGTAATTTGACTGGTGTAAACCTAACAGTTTTTTCAACTCCATCTTTACTTTCAACAGAAAAGACTTTTTTCTCAGGGGAATAATATTCCACTTTTGTTCTACGATCTACTCCCAAAAGTTCCAGCAATTTCTTTTTATCAGCCTCATCGGACACAATTGCCTCGATCCATTTATCACTGGAAGGTATTTCCTCCAAAGAATAACCAAAGATCTCGAGAAACTTACGATTAGAGTATTCAAAAAAATTCTTGTTATCCAAAATAGCCAATCCAAAGGGAACACTGTCAATGAGAGTTCTAAATCTCTGTTCACTATCTTTGAGTTTCTCAGTGATGGCGATTCTTTCCAAAATATCCGAAAAAACGGTCACTGAACCCACAACTTCAATATCGTCGGAGACAATCGCACTGGAGATATATCTAATCGTGCGGTTTTCACCATTCCTCGATACAACCGTCGCCTCAGAACCAGTCTTAATCTCAAACCCGCCTTCTAAAACTTTTCCTAGAAAGTTCTCTTCAATCCTGCCATCTTTGCCAGTGACTCGAAAAACTCTATAAAGGTGCCCACCAATGGCTTCTTCCTGGGACCAACCCAGAATTTTTTCGGCGGCTTCGTTAAAGATAATAATCAGTCCATATTTGTCTGTTACGATAACACCGTCGCCTATACATTGAAGAGTTGTAGTTAATTTTTCTTTTTCCGACTGGAGGTTTTTTTCCGCTTGAACGCGCGAATCCAAATGTTTTTTGATTGCTTTTCTGGCAATGAGAATTCCTCCGATTCCAGTAAATAGGAACAAGCCGTGGGTAAGGCAAAGATACGCTATTGCTCGGTAAGCATCTCTGGCCGCTTCATCCAAACGGACATGCACACTAATCCCTCCACGAAGATCTCCCACGTGGTATCCCTGGGCAGCGTGACATTTAAGACAAACCTTGTCAGTCTTCAATGCCTTCATGTACTTCAAAACAGGTTTGCCAGACTCGTAGGTAAGTTCGTATATCTCGTCTGAACCTTTCTCAAAAGTCTTAAGAGCCTTACGTTCCCACTTATCCGGTGCATTGCCAGGATTTAAAAGATTAAGACTGGTTATGTGACCTTTTATCCCGTATATTTTTTCACCCACCTCGTGTACTTGCCTTGTCATGTACGCTGGGTTAATCAACGTAAGCTTGAGCCCGCCTGTTGTGGTCACATCGCGGTTAGGCACCTTAAGATAGGGATTTGGGGGGTATCCTTCGTTATCGGAACATATACTCCTCCGCGCTGAGCGTTCCAGAACCTGTAGCTCATATCCTTCATGAAGGCGGAGCGCGCTTCACTCAACCCCTGGGTGTAGACAACTTGCCATCTCTGGTAAACGTTCCACCCAAGTGATACTAAAACAACAAGTACCCATGATACAATTGCAAGAAAAAAGGTCGTCTTGGGAAGATTGGACCGAACGGAACTCATGCTTCCTTGCCTTTTTTAGCTACCAGTTCTAGGAACGTGAAGCTACAGAGCATAAGGAGAAAACAACAGCAAAGCTATGCGAGATTCAGCTCATTATACACGACCAACGTGACTGGCATAGGGCCCGTGTCCTTTTCATCGCTGACAGAAGGAAAGATGAGGTAGCTATGCTTAATACAATAAGACCTCCCTCGTCTCTTCTACGAGACAAGGGCTTCAACCATCTAAAACTTGATCCCCCAGGATCGTTGCCCGAAATACATAGTTATTCAATACCAACTACTTCAAGAATTATTGAATTCCCCCTGTGAAATGAAAAACCGACCTAGTGACTTTCCTAAATTGCCCCTTTTTGCCTAATCTGATACGTTATCAAAGTGTAATACATAGCAATTTTATCCCCCCTCTTCACGGATGCACTTGTCAACCCCGCTTCAGTTCGTAAGAGAAATAGATTTTTACATTTCTCTCCTTGGCCGCTTTTTCTACTTCCGGAGAAGTTTGGTAAGTGATCAACACGGGGAAAATTTCTGTGTCAAGCATATCTTCTAGCCTAGAAACAGTCTTTACAAAGGCTGACACATCCCTTTTCTTCAACTGTGATTTTGCTTCCCCTAGTATGGCTAGTTTTTTTCCGTTCTTTTCACCTTCTCCCCAGATGTTCACTTCTACGTATTTGCCAACAGTTGTCTCAACATACCCCCTGCGCAACCCTTCAAGTACCTTGATTCCAAAATCTTTATTCAGCAGTTCAGGAAGTGCCCATATGGCCTCATCTTCCAACCTGTAACCCACCGTATGCGAAAGGCCTCCGAGCTGCTCGCGGGTCTTGCGGTGCTCGTCAATCAGTCTTTCAAGTTTTTCTTCGGTTTTATGTTGTGCCTCGGCCAGTTCCTCAACGCGGGCCTCTGTACGCTTCTGGGCCTCAGCCAGCTCACCTAGTCTTTCTTCTGTTCTCTTTTGGGCATGTACAAGTTCTTTAACAACTTCTTTCAGTTCATTAAATTCTTTTTTGGTGACAGACTCTTCCCTTTGCCGCTCAAGCTCTTCCACCATAGCAAGCAGCACCCCTCTGAGCTGCGGATCAAGTTCTTCGAGCTTTCTTACCAATGCAACACTTATAGGCATCTATTATCCTCCTAAACTGGGTGCCACTTCCCCGATTAAGGTCTTTTTAATTCTATTACAAATCGGTATCAGGATTCAACCATAAAAAATCCTTTACAATTCCTTCCCGGAACCTTGACCCACTATTGATGTGTATTTCTAATGTAACACACATTAAATAGGGATGTGGAGATTTTGCCAAGGACTTTTTCTATTTTCCGCCAAGGCGCAGAGGGATGAAGCTTATAAAATAATTACCTCTCATCTTTGTCTCATTTTCCTAACCCCGTTCCCATTAGTGCTTTCTTTGCTACGGAGGTACTGTTGGAATATTGACACGAGCCTTATTGCGCACACACGGTCATTTCGCAGCATTTTGTGCTTCCTAGTCGAAACTGAAACATTCATAGGCGAAACAAGCATAAGTATTTATGGCCTTTCCGTACTCATGAGAATATTGACAAAGGTAGATGATCAGCATCTGGTACGAAGATTGCTATCCCAAAAGGCAGGCAAGCTCTTTTCTATTAAATAGTCAATAAAATGACGACGCGAGCGTACTGTGGGAGTTGAACAGAGGTGTTTGCCTTTTGGTTTCATGGCGACCTCAAGATCCTAGGGAGAACATGACTAGTAGATCGATCTCTAAAAACACTAGTAATACTCTGTTACTGCGAGGAGTCTTCCGAAGGCTGGCAACGAAGCAATCTCCTCGGAAGATCAATGTTATAGAGATTGTTTTGCTGCGCTTGCAATCACTGTGTTTTAGCTTCTTGTTTGACACAATGTTTAAGAAGCACCCTGGTTGCGATACTTGTACTTGGAATCAGTGTCTGCGTGGATGCATTTAACTACACGCGGCCTACTTAGAACAAGAACTGCTAAGGAGGAAACATCATGGCTAAAGCTTTGGCACGCCCCGGAAAAAAGACAGGAATCACTGCAAAACTGGATGTTGACGAAAACCTGGCCAAGAAGCGGGAGAGAGCAAAAAAACTAGCCCAGGAAAAGGCCAGAGCCCGAACGCTTGCTAAGCAACAATCAAACGCAGAGCGGCTAGCCGCAGCCGCAGAGGAACTCTCCGCTGCGGTGGAGCAGGGGAACAACGCTTCTGACCAGTTGAGTTCTTTGATGGAATCTGTAGCAGCAACATCAAGCGAGGTCAATCAGCAAACGGCCATAATTCTGGAAGTAGCCAAGAAAGAAAAAGAGGCCGCGGAGAATATAGACAACACTACTGCAGATTACCTCGAGAACATTGTTCAACTGGAGAAAAATGCAGAAACCACCGGCGAATCCTTTGAAGAGCTTGCGAAAAGCGTTGGCGATTCAACTGAGAAAGTCCTGGAAGCGGCTCGAATTGTAGATGACTTAAAGAAAAAAGCTGAAAACATAGGAGGTATTGTCCAGGTAGTGACAAAGATAGCTGACCAGACTAATCTTCTGGCACTAAACGCTGCAATAGAAGCTGCAAGAGCCGGAGAACATGGGAGGGGCTTTGCGGTTGTAGCGGACGAGGTAAGAACACTGGCCGAGGTCTCAGAAAATGCAGCCCTTCAAATCAAGGAAGTGATCGACTCATCACAGAAGCAGGTAGAAAAAGTAGTAGCAAATGTCGAGTTTTTTGAAAAGTTATCAAACTTCAACATGTATAAAACCGACTTCATAAGAAAAACATGCCACGGTATAACCAGACACATTGCAAACATAAACAGGCTGGTATCGGAAGTCAGCAAAACCGTACAGAAGGTAAGAGACATAGCCGACTCCTGCGAAAAGGAAGTTACTGAGGTTGTTGGTGCAGCGGAACAAGTTGCTGCATCGAGCGAAGAAATAACCAAGGCAGCGCAGGAACAATCCCGGGCCTTTGCAGAAGCTGCAGATGCAGCACACGAACTGGCGGAAATGGCCGAAGACCTGAAGACTTCGGTGGACATGAACAAATCGGCAGAAGAAGTGGCAGCAAGTGCCGAGGAACTTTCTGCAACCATCGAGGAACTTCATGCAACTTGTGGAGAGATTGATAGGTCAATAAAGGAAATCGAGGCCGGCCAGGTGCAGATAGAGGAATCACTGAATGACATACAAGACCAATCTGAAGAAATTGAAGCTACCCTCAAAAGCATCAAAGACCAGTGGCAATACATCTATGAAAATCACGGTACCAAGATTATGGGTTCCATTAGGCAGATCAAAACTATAGATCACTCTGCATATTTACATGACCTTGAACTAACCCTTAACAATAATACCAAATTCATTTGGACCCTGGATGCAAATAAGTGCCAATACGGGAAATGGTTAAACGAGTACAAGCCAGCCAACGAGGAAGAAGAGCAGTTGTGCAGGGAAATGAAAGAAGTGCACGACCTGATACACGAAGGTGCTGCAGAAGTGCTAAGGCTCTACGAGGCCAAAAACATCGCGGAAGCAAGAAAAGTTCTGGAAAAAAAGGTGAAAGTTTCCACCGAAAAATTCAACGAGCTGTTTTCTCAGATGTCCTCAGGGATTGGTCTGATAGGAGATACCATCGGCTTTGCAGTCCTGGCCAACAAGAGAATAGTAGGAGCCGTGGACACGCTGGAAAAGGATATAAACAAGGTCAAAAAAATTGTGGACAACATAACTAATGTTGCCATCCAAACCAACATGCTTGCCGTAAACGGTAATATTGAAGCGGCAAGAGCGGGAGAATTCGGAAGAGGTTTTTCGGTTGTTGCAGGGGATATTAGGTCTCTTGCCAATGAATCGGCTGAAAATGCTGAAAAAATGAAGGTAATCCTAGATGAAATGAACGATCAAATCAGGTATGCCCAGCAAGAATTGAGTAATATAACTTTAATGATTCAAAACCAGATTGACAAAACCAATACCGCCATTGGTGCGTTAACCCCGATGTTGAACCTCATGTCCGGAGCCATGAAACTTCGAAAAGACGCTCAGGATTACACCGTGAAGGGAGTTGAAGCAGTTGGCGAAGTAAACAAAGCAGTCAAGATCAGCAATGATGCTGTTGCCAGGGCAACAGAGATGGTAAAAGAAGCTGCAATTGCAGCGGCAGAGCAGCTAAAAGGCTTAAAAGAGATAGCAAATACTGCTGAGGAAATTGCTTCCCTCTCTGATGAGATGCAAAACATGTAGCAAAACGCAAGATCACTTCGGAGTGGAATCATGAATAAAAATAGCTCACAGAAAAACACCAGAAGCTCCACGAATTTTACCGAAGAGAAACAGCTTGTCGTGTTTAAGCTCAAAAACGAGGAATTCGGGATTCAAATCGAGCGGGTTAGGGAAATTGTACGAATACCAGAAATAACCCACCTACCGAGGGCGCCGGAGTTTCTCTGCGGGATATCAAACCTCCGAGGGGACATTATGCCCATAATTGATACCCGTAAACGTTTTTCCATGCCTGAAACCGAAGTCTCGGATAGGGCCAGGGTGCTCGTAGTAGATATTGACGGGACAAGTAGCGGACTTGTGGTGGATGAAGTCAGCGAGGTAATGAGGGTCCCCAAAAAAAACATTGACGGTCCTCCTGCCGCAGTTAAAGGGATAGAGCGGCATTTCCTTGAAGGGATTGTAAAGGTTGATAACGGTAAACGGGTTATCATGACACTCAACCTGAACGAGATTTTATCTGCGAAATCTAAGGGGAGTAAGGCTTCATCCGTTAAAGCCCAGGGAAAGACAAACGATCTGGAAGCGATTGAAACTATAGACGAAGAACAAATTATATCACTAAAGATAAGTAGCGAGGAATACGGCTTTCCTATTTCGAAAGTGAGAGAAATATTGAGACTCTCTGAAATAACTGAAGTTCCAAACGTACCGGAATACGTAAAAGGCTTGATTACCGTCAGAAACAACCTCTTACCAATACTGGACATGCGAACCATGTTGGGAAAAAAGACATGGGTGGAAGAAGTAGCGGAGGTATTGACATCGAAGAAGCAAAGGTGTGAAACTCTGATACATAGCCTGGAAAGTGCGCTTGGAACAGGTGTTCGCGCGATTACTCTCCCTGAACCCGATGAGTGCGAATTCGGAAGGTGGATCGACTCTCCCGATGACCTACCAGGCTCGATGATTGATTCCTTAAAAGAACTTCGATCTATTCATAATGATTTGCATAAAAGCTCAAAAACTGCCATCGACCTACTTGGGGTTTCTCCAAAACAGGCAAGAAGATACTATGAAGAACATACTCTCAGGCTAAGAGATGCTCTTGATAATCGCCTTGCAACTATCATCTCACTTCTCGACGAGATCCTCAAGGAAGAACAGCGAATTCTCGTAATCGAAACAGGAGGTATAACTCTGGGTCTTCTCGTGGATACCGTAAATGAAGTGGTTCGAGTACCTAAAACATCAATAGATGATGTCTTAGTTGTAAGCTCTGCAGCCAGCAAAGAATTACGGGGAGTTGCAAAGCTTGACAACGGTAAACGACTCATAATGATCATGAATGAATCTTCTTTCATATCGAACAGTGACCTGGATCTCCTCGAATCCCTTGAAAAAAGTAAATCTTCCGACTGCTCGGCAGAAAAAAAACCCGATTATGCCTCTGATAAAAAGCAAATTGAAGACAAACAAAACGAAGATATCGAACTCCTCTCCCAAATCGGCAGTGATTCTCCATCCAACACTGAAGGCAAAGGAGATGAAAATATGACGGAAATCGGTAACGTTGATCTCCACGAAGTCCAATTAGTTACTTTTAATCTCGGCGAGGAAGAATTCGGACTTAGAATCACTGACGTGCAAGAAATAAACAGGCTTGGTGACATTACTCAACTCCCCAAGGCACCAGAGTTCGTGGAGGGAGTAACAAACCTCAGAGGTGATGTTGTTCCGGTAATAGATCTTCGCAAAAGGTTTGGTATGCCTCCCATAAATAGAGATGACCGAACACGAATAATAATTTCTGACATTGGAGGGAGAAAAACCGGCTTCATTGTAGACAGGGTCAACGAGGTAATGAGAATCCCCAAAAAGAATATAGAAGGTGCAGAAAGGGTTGTTGCAGGGATGGTTGACAGCGACTTCGTAGAAGGACTCGGCAAGGTAGACGAACAACGAAGAATGATCATCCTTCTTAATCTTGAAAAAATCCTCACGCAAAACGAAATAAAAATGCTCGAAAACATGGACGCTGAAAAAGGAAAGTCGAGGCAAGGGACAAGGAAGAAGGCATCTAACACAAAAAAACAGAAAAATTCAAGAGCGAGCAAGAAAAAATGAAAAAAATAGGGGTTCTTATTTGTGATGATTCAGCCCTGATGAGAATGACTCTCAAGAAGTTAATAGAGTCAGACAGGCATCTTTTCGTGATAGGCACGGCTAGAGACGGTGAAGACGCAGTAGAGAAAGCTCGGAATCTCAAGCCGGACGTGATTACCATGGACATTAACATGCCGGGCCTCGACGGCTTATCGGCATTACAAATCATAGTGCATGAAAAAATCGCACCAGTTATTATGGTTTCTTCCCTTACCCAGGAAGGAGCCGTGACCACCTTTGAAGCCTTGGAATTAGGAGCCTTTGATTACGTAGGCAAACCCGGGGGCACGGTTTCCTCCGATATGTCCAGCGTGGCAGAAGAGTTGATTGAAAAGATTAAAGCGGCTGCAAGATATGACCCTAAGGCAAAGCTAGAAAGAGAAATAAGGGCCCCCAAAAAAAGGGTTTCAAGAAAAAAAAATATATCAGCGTCTCAAGTTTCAGGGGTTTCAACAACAGATTTCAAGGCAATAGCGATTGGAATTTCAACAGGTGGGCCGAAGACAATCTTCGAAGTTTTGCCCTATCTTCCCGGGGATTTAAATGCTGCCGTTTTCTTGGTTCAGCACATGCCCCCAAATTTTACAGGCTCTTTTGCTGAAAGAATAGATAAGAGTACCCCCCTAAAATGCGTAGAAGCCCAGGCGGGAATGACGGTGGAACCCGGACACATTTACCTGGGCAAGGGAGGGCACCATCTTACTCTTCTGAAAACAAGCAATGGCAGAATAATAATTAGAACGCCAACTCGACCGAAATCCCTTTTCATGCCGTCTGCAGACGTGATGATGAAGGCAGTAGCAAAGGTTTTTGGATCAAATACTATTGGTGTAATCATGACCGGTATGGGTAAAGACGGCGCAGAAGGCATGGAAGAAATTTACCGTGCTGGCGGGGTTACAGTTGCCGAAAGTGAAGAAAGTGCAATAGTTTACGGTATGCCCAGAGAGGTTGTCGAAAGGGGAATAGCAAAAATAGTAGCACCGAGCTGGGAAATAGCGGATACCCTGACAAAGCTCGCAAACGGGCATAATTGATTCATAATAAGCCTAGGGTAGTAAAATGAATACAAAAAGTGTCGATTTGAAACTGATCGCCAATGCTGACCGAGAGCAAAAGAGAGAAATCCTGAGGTTTCTCACGGACAGCCGGCCAGAACTGGATAAAAGGGAGCTCTTTTACTTGATTGAAGCCCTTGAGAAGGAAGAATCGCAGGCCATTAAGGAGCGAATCTACCTTTTGCTCAAGAAGCTGTTACCAGAATCAAGTTTTGACATCCTCGAAAAAATGCTGAGATCTGATGATCCGTTCACGCGCAACGCTGCCGTGGAAATGCTCAAAGCATCTTCAAAATGCCCCACCTCGCACATAAAATGGCTTGCAAGGGATAAGGACAAGGACGTACGGAAATTGGCGATTGACGCAATCTCTTCCGATAAATCGCCTGAGGCAATAGCAATTATTAGAGAACGACTAAATGACGATGAAATTAATATTGTAACCACTGCAGTTGAGTACTTGGGTAACGTCGAAGATAAGGAATCTGCAAGGGATATAGAAAAACTCTTGCTTGAATCTGAAAACAAGTTTCTTCAGTGCTCCTGTCTGGAAGCCCTGTCAAAAATTGGCATCTCCCCAAATCACAGGAAAATAATCGACAGGTTTTCTAAAGATACCGATCCGTTAATTAACTTTTCTTATCTCCGATACGTCGCAGAATTCGGGACAGAAACTAACCTTGAAACCATAAGTGAGCTTATGGGAAACCACCCCGGACTTCTTGTGAGAGAGGCCCTTGACGCAATTGAAAAAATCGTGACCAGGCACAACGTAAAAAAACTCCCCTCATCTCTACAGGCAATATTAGAAAACATTATTGAAAATACCGACAAAGGAAATCAGAAATATCAAGCATTGAAAATATTATCACAAGTAGGGGACAAGGGGCTCAGGGAAAAAGTAAGAGATATGATCAACAGCGATGATGAAATGTTGAGGCTATCCGCAATTGAGATACTGGCAGACTGTGGTGTCGAGGAAGATATAGAGCTATTGGAGGCTGTAGCTGAAGATGCTGAAGACGGAGAGGTTCTGGAAGCAATAGGAGATGCTGTAATAAAAATACAAAATCGTATAGAGAGCCAATAATGAAACTTGAGTTGCGTGATTATATAAAAATCAGGGATTTCATATACAAGCACTCTGGACTTCATTTTGAAGAGAAGAAAATATATTTCGTCAAGAAGCGTCTTTCAATCCGCATGAAAGCCCTGGCTATTGAAAGTCCCAAGGAATATCTGTGGTTACTAAAATACGGAGATCCAGACGGCAAAGAGTTACAGGAACTCATCAATCTCCTAACCACCAACGAAACTTACTTTTTCAGAGAATTTGACCAGTTGGCAGTCTTTGCAGAAAACTGCTTACAGGAAGTATGTGCGTCCAAAGAAGAAAAGGGAAACAAGACTCTCAGAATCTGGTCAGCCGGCTGTTCCACAGGCGAAGAACCGTACACCATTTCTATCATTTTACTTGAAATGCTAGACAGATATCACAGCTGGGACATAGAGATACTCGCAACTGACATAGATACGAAGGTTCTTAAAAAGGCCAGGGAGGGAATTTATTCCAGGCGTGCGGTTAAGGACGTACCTGAGGAATACCTTGAAAAATACTTTATTAAAAACGATGACAATTACAGGGTTAAGTCTATCGTTAAAAGGCCCGTCAGATTCCGCCATTTAAACTTGATTGATGAAAAGAAAATGCGACTGATTAAAGGGATAGATTTCCTTTTTTGCCGTAACGTATTGATATATTTTGATGAAACCACTCGGATAAGCGTGGTCAGCAATTTCTACGATAGCCTTAATGTCGGCGGGTATATTTTCCTGGGACATTCCGAATCAATGAGCCGGATTTCCACGGCTTTCGCCCTGAGGCGCAAGAACGGGTTTATTGTATATCAAAAGGTGGAGGATTAGCATGTCAAAGGCGGTGCTTATCGTTGATGACTCAGAAATGGTTCGAAACTTTCACGCATACATTCTGAAAACTGCCGGATTTGAGGTAATTTCTGCAGTAGATGGGGCAGACGCCCTTGAAAAGCTTTATCTAAACGACATAGGCCTTGTTTTAACAGATATCAACATGCCAAAGATGGACGGATACACGTTAATTGAGAAAATCAGGGCAGACGAAGAATTCGAGGAATTGCCTATCATAATTATTTCTACCGAGGACGAGGCCAAGGATAAACAACGCGGTTTTGATGCAGGTGCTGATGTTTACATAGTAAAACCCACGGATCCTGCCAAATTGATAGAAAATATTAAGCTCCTTCTGGAGGAATAGACAATGGAATTTAAGCTGGCGACAGATGAACTCGATATTTTGATTGATTTTCTACAGGAAGCAAAAGACCATCTGGACGGAATCGAAGAAAAAATCCTTCAATTAGAAAGTTCCCAGGATCTGTCTCTCGCAGATAGCATATTCAGACCTATCCACACCATCAAGGGGACTTCTTCTTTTTTAAAACTCGACTGGCTCACTGAACTCAGCCACGAACTGGAAACGCTGTTAGACGGGATCAGGAGAGGCAATATTGAGGTAGTTACA
>Ga0256841_1002317_pt1 | contig 15308 bp, 12 predicted proteins | sample 356308metaG_FD_185971 | JGI IMG/M metagenome (GOLD analysis project Ga0256841, IMG submission 185971) | Hydrothermal vent microbial communities from Mid Atlantic Ridge, Atlantic Ocean - 356-308 | ecosystem: Environmental > Aquatic > Marine > Hydrothermal vents | place: Atlantic Ocean: Mid... | reverse complement strand
CTTATCCTTTTAACTACACAAGATACAAAAAAATCATCTAATACTTATCAAGCCTTGCTTAAAGAGGCTTTACCAGATTATGACAGCTATATAGAGAATGTAAACTTTTCATTAGAGGAAATTAATTTTTTTGAGCAAAACAAAGAAGAAAGCAAATTAGAAGAGCTTGTGGAAAACCTTAAAAAGCTACAGAGTTTAGAGGAAAAACTAAAACAGGAAAAAGAAAAAGCACTTAAAGAGAAAAAATTTATAACAGTTTCTGAGCTTATGAAGGAAGAGGAAAGTAAATATTTTTCTTCTTCTAAAGACAGTGAAATTCCTCTATATGTAGGAACAGTCATTCATTATGTTTTAGAGAATATAGATTTTAAAGACTACTCTTTTGAAAAGGCGTTAAATATAGCCAATCAGATGGCAAACAATATACCTGTTGAGATAAGAGAAGATGTATTTAAACTAGTACAGGAGTTATTGTATAAATTTGAAAATTCAAAGATATTAAAAGAACTACAGCGAGTTAAAATCATTGAAAGAGAAATGCCTTTTACACTGGAAGAAGATGGAAAATTTATAGAAGGTAGAATAGACCTTATATGTGAATATGAAGGAAAAATAGTGATTATTGACTATAAAACTAATAGATATGAAACAGAAAGTCAGTTAGAAAATATAAAACAAAAGTACAAAACCCAGAAAAATTATTACATAAAAGCATTAAAAAAACTTTTTCCAGACAAAGAGATAGAATTTAAACTGGCTCTTTTGTGGAAAGATGACTTAATCCCTATTTGAGATAAGGACAGATGTTGTTTTTTCAAATAAATCTTTTCTAATGGATATTACTTTTAGGTTTTTTATGTTCTTTAAATCCTTTAGATATTTTTTTCTTGTTAGAATATAAACTCTTTCATTTTTGTTTAGAAAGTTTTTTACATCTTCTACAGTTTTTAACTTAGGAATTGGTGTCCCAAGATAAAACGCAAAAGCTGGGTTAAAACCTCTATAATAAGCTATAGGCTTTTCTTTATCAATTAAAGGAAGCATAACAACTACAGGGTTTCTTTTGTCAATTTTAACAAAAGCATAAAAGAAAAAAAGAACAATAACCACAATTGAAAGTAGAGATAGACTGCTAAATAAAAGATAAATCCTTTTATTAGAAAGAAATATATAAGCTAAAATCCCGCCTAAAGTCCACAGTAGAAAAATAAATCCAACATAGGAAATATCAGACAAAACCTTTTCATTTTTTAAGGCTATATAAACTCCAATAGAAATAAAAATTGATATAGCAATAAATACTAAAACAGACCAGTTTAAACGGAAAACTTTAATGTTTTCTTTTGTTAGATTTGCAAAGAAATAGCCTAATATTACAGCCATTGACGGGTAAACTGGTGTTGTATAGTTTGGAAGTTTTGTTCCTGATATAGAAAAAAATCCGACATATACAATCACTACTAATGCAAGATAAACAAGAACATCTTTGTATTTATCTTTCCATACTTTTATGAAACTTTGGAAAACAAACACAGAAAAAGGCAAAAGCCCAAAAAATACAAATAAAAATGTCAGTATAAATAGTCCTCCATGACCTTCCATAGGACTGGAAAATCTACTTATATTGTGTTTAAAGATAAAATCTTGCAACCATACCCAGTTTGTTTTTAATCCTACTGCAATATACCATGGAAGAGAAACTATAGCAGTTATAAAAAGTCCTGTTGGAATTTTTAGATGTTTTAATGTATTTAAATTAAAAGAGTGCGTGAAAAAAAGAAACAACAAAACTATTAAAGATGGAAGAACTACAGCTACAGGTCCTTTTGTTAATACTCCAAGTCCCATAAAAATATAAAAAGCGTATAAAAATCTATCTTTTCTTTCCTTAAACCATAGATAAAAACTAAAAAACACACCATTTAGATAAAAAATAAGATAAGGGTCAGGAACAGCCATGTGAAACTGTAAAGATGTATGTAAAGAAGATATTAAAACTATAGATGAAAGTACTGCAGTCTTATAACCTAATGTTTTTTTTGCAAACCAGAATGTAAGTATTAAAGTTAAAAGTCCAAAAATAGAAGAAAAAATCCTTGCAGAAAATTCATTAAAACCAAATAACTTATAAGCAAGTATCATAAAGTAGTAATGCATTGGTGGTTTGTCTGTTCTAAGCTCATAGTTAAAGGTTGGAACGATATAATCTCCTCTTTGTATCATCTCTTTAGCGCAGGTTGCATTTTTAGCTTCATCAAGACTATATATAGAAAGTCCCCAGATATTAGCAGAAAATAGAAAAAAACCTATTAAAAAGATTGAAAAAACAAAAAATTTTCTCATAGCTAAAAATCTACATAAAAAAAGTCGTGTCCAAGATAAATATTATCTAACTTTCTTTTTTCTATTTCTCTTTTAAATATATCTAAAGATGAGTACTTTCTGCTAAAGTGAGTCAAAACGATTTTTTTACAGTTTAGCTGTGGATATATATCAAGGATGTACTTAAAAGTCAAATGCTTATACTCTTTTGCTTTATCTTCTTCATCAAAATATGTAGATTCTATAACTAGAATATCACTATCTTTTGCAAGTTTTATAATATTATCTGTTTTGTAAGTGTCTGTTATAAAAGTAAATTTGAAACCTTTTTTTGTCTTTGTGATTTGGTCTTTTTTTATAATCTTTCCATTTTTCTTAACAAAACCTTTATTCTCAAGGTTTATAAAATCTTCTTTTGTTAGCTTTAGTTCTTTTATAATCTGCCTGTCATACACTTTTTTGTCTTTTTCTATAAATGAATAGCCTATACATGGGATTACATGGTTCATAGATACTGCATTTATATAAAAATCTTCCTCCTCATAGATTTTTTCTACATTATCTGGTGGTTTTATTTCTGATATATCTATCTCAATCTCTTGATTGTATACTGAACCTTTTAATAAACAGTTAATCTTTTCTGAAATTGTTGGTGTACCAAATATTTTAATTTTCTTTTTTCCATGAAAGTCCAATGTTTGAATTAATCCTGGTGCTCCTAATATATGGTCTCCATGAAGATGAGTAAAAAATATATACTCTATTTTGTATATATTAAGGTCTGCTTTAAAAATCTGCCTTTGAGTTCCTTCTCCACAATCAAATAAAAAACTTTTTCCTAAAAATTGAAAATATATTGAAGTTGTATTTCTATCTTTTGTAGGAATTCCAGAAGATGTACCAAGTAAAACTACTTTACCTTTCATTTAATTTCTCCAAAATTTTTGAAGGGATAGTATCTCTATTATCCAGTGTAAGCTCTATAATTTTTACATCTGGCCTGTTTTTTATCTCTTTTACTATCGGATGAACATCTTTTATAGGAACAGTAAGAATGATTTTTGCATCATTTTTTGATAGAAGCTTTTTTAGTAGTTCCTGAAACTTTTTTGACAAGAGCTCCATTTTACCAACTTCATCTATTACAATCACTTTATCTTTTTCTTCCAAAGCCTTTTCTAAAAGGGGAATTACTATCTTTTCAAAGTTTTCTACATCTACTGTATAAGAACCAACTTTATATTTTCCTTCTTTGAATTTTTGTGCAAGTATAGACCTTTGTCCATCTGTAGTTATAACTTCAAATCCTAATCTTTTTCTGGTTCTTGAATTTCTTATTTCCTGAGTATAAAAGCCTATAGCTTTGTTTTGGAGTTTTTCTATAATTTTTTTTATTACTGTAGTTTTTCCTATTCCCGGTTTTCCTGTAATAGCTATAATCATAGGTTGTCCTTTCTTTTTTTTGCTTTTATAACATCTTCAATAGCCCATTTTTTTAGTATTTTATCAATCTCTTCCTGTGAAAGCTGAGGTTTTGAGTATAAACCTTTTTCTTCTCTTTGTCTTTGTGCTTCATATAAAACTACAGCGGTAGCTACAGATACATTCAGGCTCTGTACCATACCATACATTGGTATTATAACTTTATGGTCTGAAAGCTCTAAAATATCTTCACTTACTCCAGACATTTCATTTCCTACAGCTATTATTGTTGGCTTTGTATAGTCTACTTTTCTAAAGTTTATACTGTCTTTAGACAGATAAGTTATTACTATTTGAAATCCTTCTTCTTTTTTCTTTTTTAGAAAATCATAACTATTTTCAACTTTTTTAAGAAAAACCCATTTATGTGCACCTAAGGTTATACCTTCGTTTATTGGAATTTCTCTTTTTAAAGAGTACCTATAATAAACATTCAAAACACCTACAGCATCACAGGTTCTAATAATTGCAGAAAAATTGTGTTCATTTTTTACATCGTCCATAAAAACAGATAGGTCTTTTTGTCTTTTGGCTAATATGTCTTTCATCCTTTTTAATCTTTTTTCTTCTACCAGATACAAATCTGTCTAACCTTTTAGTTTAGTTTTATTTCTATTATAAATTTTGTTCCTTTGTTTTTTTCTGTTTGTAAATTTATATTCCAGCCGTGACTGTAAACTATTTTGTAAACGATAGGAAGACCAAGACCTGTTCCTTTTGGTTTTGCAGAGAAGAAAGGTTTAAAGATTTTGTCTTTAATCTCTTCTGGTATTCCTGTACCATTGTCCTCAAAAATTATCTGGATAAATCTATTGTTTTGTTTCTCTATAGTCTGGGTTTTTATTTTAAAAATCTTTGTATCTTTCTGCGTTTCTCTTAAGGCATCAAGGGCATTTATAGCAAGGTTTAGAACTATTTGTTTAAGAAGGTTCTTATCAAACCTGATAGGAGGAATATTTTCATCTAATTCTAATAAGAGACACATATTTTCATTTTTAAAATCATCTTCAAGAAGTTTTATGCTTTCCTTTATAGCCTGATTTAAATCTTGATATTCAAATTTTGGTTCTATAAGTTTTGAAAAATTAAGAAAAGAAACTGTCATTTCGTTTAATCTATTTACCTCATCTTTAATAACTGTAGAAAACTCTTTCACAAGTGGGTTATTTACATTTGTCCTTAGATAATTCGCCGCATTTCCTATAGCATAAAGAGCATTTTTTATCTCATGGGCTATTTTTGCACTCATTTCTCCCATACTTGCAAGACAGTTTAATGTTTCTCTTTCTTTATAGGCTTCTTCAAGTTTTTTTAGATAATCTTTTAGTGAGGCTGTCATCATATAGAAACTGTAAGTTAACTCTTCTATTTCTCCAGATACTGAGCTTTTATACTTAGGACAGTTTTGACACTCTCTTAAAGTAAGTTCACCTAATTCCTGCATTATCTTTGATGCATTATCACTTGACAGCCAGCATTCTGAAGATATCTCTTTTATACACTCTTTTGAGAGATTTGGTTTAAAAACTTTTTCTATTTTTAATGGTTTATCTATGTTTGATGCTAAGTTTACTATTTTATCCTTTAAAACTTTTATAGGTCTTATAACAATTCCAGATATTACAAACGTTCCTAAGAAGGAAGCAAGTATAACAAAAATTGATATAGATAAAGTTTGTATAGCTATCTTTAAAATATCAAAATCAACAGTAGCTTTGATTATATCTTTATTATAAGAAGTTATTACATATCCAACAGGTGTTGTTTCTACCATTACTGGATAGTAATAGTTTACTGTGTTATCTGTTTCCTTTTCTAAGAAAGGTGAAGATTTTTTTGAGAATTTTTTAAGAATATCTGGAAAGAATTTTCCAAGATTAGTTATATCAGTATGCCCTATAACTCTTCCATCTATATCAAGTACTACAGTTTTTACTATAGCTTCTGATGAAGATATTTTTTTTACCATCTCATCTATTTTTTCTAAGTTCCTGACAATAAAGAAATCCTTATAGCTTTCTACGATATTTGAAATTGTTTTTATAGTATTTTTCTCTCTTTCTTTTAATAGATTTTTTTCAAAGTTCCATACTGCAAATAAAATAGAACCTACCAGAACAACAAGTATATAAAAAGATGTTAGTAAAGCAACTTTCCACTGAATAGATAATCTTTTCATATCACCTTAACATAGGATATTTATTTAGTATTGATTTATAGTCTTTTAAAATGTCAAAAAGTCCAGCAGGTGGTGGAACAAATGCATCAATTCCAAGTTCCGAAAGGGTTTTTTCATCATTTAGATGATATAAAGCCTGTATGATTTTTTTTGTTTTTTCTTCAGGCAGATTTTTAGACAGGTTTACAACATATCTTGGAACATATGGGGATTTGACAAGAATTCTAATACCTTTATCTATAAACCTTAAGGCACTTTCTTCTTTAACTCCCGCAGCATCAGCAAGTCCTGCAATTACTGCAAGAATCGCAGCTTTATCAGAACCAGAACTCCAAAGGTCTGGTATATCTTCGTAAGTTATACCTTCTTTACTTAAAACATAAAGAGGCATTACACAATTACTTGCACATATAGAACTTCCAAGAGTTACACGCTTATCTCTCAGGTCTTTTACTGTTTTTATATCACTGTCCTTTCTTACAACAATAACTCCAGACTCTAGTATCTGTCCATTTATTTTTATAACAGCAACAGCATCTATATTAAAACCTCTATCTTTAAGCTCAAAATAAACTATTGGACATGTTATAGACATATCTATTTTATGTTTCTCATAAAGAGAAAGTAATTGGTCTACTTTTGCTATTATTTTGAGCTCTACAGGTTCATTTATACTTTTAGATAAATACTCTGATAGATATTTATACCTTTTATATTCTTCTACAGGATTTCCTGCAGATAAAATTGCAAGAGTAAAACCAAAAGACAGCTTATTTAAAAGTAAAATAAAAAGCACTAAAAACTTACTTTTTCTTACCATATTTTTGTTTTACTGCTTTAAAGTTATGAACTACTGCTGGAACTAATCTATATCCTTCTTCTTCAAGAGCCGCTAATTTTGCTACACCTGCTGGAGTTAATATAGCTATAGGTAAAACATCTTCCTGGCTAAACCCTAAAGCTCTTATTGCGTTATAGCATACATAAAACTTTATTCCATAACCTTCACTAAAGGACTTCATCCTTTCTATAACTTCTTTAAACTTCTGATAGTTTTGCTTTGTAAAAATAGCAACCTCTGGACCATGACTTACAACAACAATTTTTACCTCTTCAAAAGGAGAGTACTGGGAATAAGCTTTTAGATGATTAGAAATATAATTTAAAGCCTGATTTACCGCTTCAGGACCTTGTAAATTCCAGTCATATACTACCTTTACAGATGGATATGTGCTGTCAGATATTTCCAGTACTGCACTTTTCTCTTTTTTCTCTCCACCAAAAGACAAGTAAATAAAAGTCATAACAAAAAATACTACTATCTTAAACATTTTTTCCTCCTGAGCCTTTTTTTTATTTTTATCAAAAACATAATATATTCACGAGGAAAAAATAGCAAATTAGTTAGTATAATCAAACATTGAACTATATTTAGTATATCTATAATATATTAGGTGATAGATTTTTGGAGGTTTGTTAGTTGAAAAATAAGATATTACTTATTGATGATGAACAAAACATTATAAAGGTTATGAAAACTATTTTAGAAAGTGAAGGCTTTTATGTTAAAACTGCTGATAGTAAACAAAAAGCTATATCAATCTTACAAAAAGAAAACTTTGACATAATACTTTGTGATTATAGACTTCCTGATGGAACTGGAATAGAAATTTTAGAGTTTTTTAGAGGATTTAACAGAACAACGCCTTTTATTATTATTACTGCATACGGTTCTATAAATGGTGCTGTAGAAGCTATGAAGAAAGGAGCTACCCACTATGTAGCAAAACCTATTGATGCTGATAATTTGATTCAGATTATAAACTTTCATATATCAAAAAGAGAAACAGATGAGATTAAAGAAAATCAGTTTCACGGCATAATTGGGAAAAGTAAAAGAATGAAAGAACTATTTAGAGAAATATCTATAGTTGCAAACAGTGAGTCTTCTGTTCTTTTAGAAGGAGAAAGCGGAACAGGAAAAGAGCTTATTGCAAGAGCTATTCATAAACTATCAAAGAGAAAAAATGAGCCATTTGTAGCTATAAACTGTTCTGCTATACCATTTGAACTTTTTGAAAATGAGCTTTTTGGACATGAGAAAGGAGCCTTTACTGGTGCTTTAGCTAAAAAGATTGGCAAATTTGAACTTGTAGGACATGGAACACTATTTTTAGATGAAATATCTGAAATGCCTGTTATGATACAGGCAAAACTCTTAAGGGTACTACAGGAAAAAGAATTTTATAGATTAGGAGGAACTGAGCTTATTCCTGTAAAATGTAGAATAATCTCTGCTACTAACAAAGATTTAGAAAAACTTGTAGAAGAAGAAAAATTTAGAGAAGATTTATTTTATAGGATAAACGTTATCCATATAAAAATACCACCTTTAAGAGAAAGGAAAGAAGATATCCCTTTACTTGCTAAACATTTTCTAACTAAATTTAATCAGATTAATTCAAAAGATATTTATGAAATAGATGATACTGCTATGGAAGCTCTTATAAACTATCACTGGCCAGGAAATGTTAGAGAGTTAGAAAATGCTATAGAAAGAGCTGTAGTTATGTGTACTTCTGATAGAATAAAGCCTGAACACCTACCAAAAAGAATTATAAACAAACAGGCAGAAAAAGATTTACCGCAGATAGATTCTACTAATCTATTGGAAATAGAAAAAAGAGTTATATTAAAAGTTTTAGAAGAAGAAGACTGGAACCAAACCAGGTCGGCAAAAAGACTTGGTATCTCAAGAAAACAGCTTAGGACAAAGATGAAAAATCTTGGAATAATTCCAAAAGAGGTTTAGGTTAATTTTCTTTCTTTTGCAATATTTATTATCATCTGTACTACTTCATCAATCGTTTTGTTTGTAGTGTCTATTATAACAGCATCTTCAGCAGGTTTTAATGGAGATTCTTTCCTTTCCATATCTGTTTTATCTCTTTCAATTACAGCTTTTAGAATTTCATCATATGATATTTTTAAGCCTTTTTCCCTTAACTGATTATATCTTCTTCTTGCTCTTTCTTTTGCAGATGCAGTTAAAAATATCTTTAGCTGTGCATCTGGAAATACTACTGTTCCTATATCTCTTCCTTCTAAAACTGCATTTTTGGCTTTTAAACCTAACTTTCTTTGAAGTTGTACCAGTTTTTTTCTGACTTCTGGTATCTTTGCTATCTGCGAAGCTTTTTTTCCTATTTGTTCTGTTCTTATTTTGTCTGTTATATCTTCACCATCTAAGATTACTTTAACTCCTTCATTTGTATCTAAAAGCTTTAAGTCAAGGTTTTCTAATATCTCAGGTAATCTTTCTAAAGGAATGTTTTCTTTTATCACTTTATAAGCAACAGCTCTGTACATAGCACCTGTGTCTATATACGAAAACCCTAATTTTTTAGCTACTAACTTAGCAACTGTACTTTTTCCAGACCCAGCAGGACCATCAATAGCTATTATCATTAAAATCTCCTAAAGAAAAGATTTTCTAAAAAAGATTAACTTAACTACAGTATAAACACCTATAAAGGAAGCTATTACAAAAAATACATCTCCTAATTTTTCTTTTCCTGCAGTATAAAATAATCCTGAAGCTATAATCAACGAAGAAAAAAGTACAACACCAATAAGTCTATATATAAGTTTCCTTTGAAATAAAAGATAATCCTGAAAATCTTTAAAAATTATTCTCAAAGTTAACCTTTCTCTAATTAAAGCTCTATATAGATTTTCCAATCGGAAAATTGATTCATATGCTATACCTGATATTTCCTTTATCTCAATGGATTTTTCTTTTATATAATCAAAGAAAGATTTTTTTATAAAGTTTTGTAATCTTTGAGTTGGATTAAAATCAGGATATATTTCTCTTACAACACCTTCCAAATTTATTGCTGTTTTTCCTAAATATGCCAGCTGTGTAGGAAGTTTTAGTTTGTGTTCTTTTATAATTTCTAAAAGGTCTAAAACCATCTCTTTCATATTTATCTTTTCTAGAGTTTTATTGTGATATTTTTCTAAGAAGATTTCAATATCTGCAAGGAAACTATTTATATCTGTTTTTGGAGTTATCATACCTAAATTTTCATAAAATCTCATAGCCAGATTAATATCAAGAGTAGTTACAGCTATTATATGTTCGTAAAGAAGTCTTTTTAAGTCCTTTGAAACTCTACCTACCATACCAAAATCTACACACCCAATCTTTCCATCAGAAAGGACAAACAGATTTCCAGGGTGAGGGTCAGCGTGAAAGATACCATCGTCAAAGACCATTTTAAAATAGGCATCTGTTAGATGTTCAACAATTTCCTTCAAAGAAAAGCCTGCTTTTTGTATAGCTTCTTTATCTGTTATTTTCCATCCATCTAAGAACTCTGTAATTAGAATTTCCCTATTTGATATCTCACAGAAACATTTAGGAATATAAAAAAATTCATGATTTTTAAAATTTTCTCTAAAAATCTCAATGTTATTTGCTTCTACTTCAAAATTAGCTTCTTTAAGAGTTGTATGCTTAAACTCAAAAATAAAACCTCTAAGATTTAATTCTTTTACTATATCAAAGTGCCTTTCTAAGAAAGAAACTATCATATTTAAAACTTCAACATCTAAAGCTATCTGTTTTTCTATGTCAGGTCTTTTTACTTTTATAGCCACCTTTTCACCGGTTTGTAAGTACCCTATATGAACCTGTGATATAGAAGCAGAAGCAATTGGTTTTGGGTCTATATAAGCAAAGATATCTGTTAATCTACTGCTATAGTTTTCCTCAAGGATTTTTCTGATAATTTCATAATCTATAGGTTTTGCTCTGTCTTGAAGTTTTATCAGTTCCTGTATTATAGGCTGAGGTACAATATCTGGTCTTGTACTTAATACCTGTCCAAGTTTTATAAATGATGGTCCTAATTTTTCTAATGTTTCTCTAATTTTTCTTGGTTTTACTGATTCATCAATCTCAAGACCAAAAAGAAGTTTAAAGTATTCATAAACATTGTAAAAACCAAACTTAGATAAATTTGAACTAATCTCTAAAAATCTTTTAATTACTTTTACCTTCTTTTTTAACATTACATTTCTCTTGAAATAAACCGAATTTGAATAAATATTTCTTTTGGTTTTTAATTATATAGGTGGAGGAATTCATATGACAATACTGAAAGATTTCAGCTTTTTACAGCTTATTAAAAACTTTTCCATTTTGATTGTTATTGTAAGCCTGTCTTATGCTGTTGCTCTTGCAGTAAATAGCTATATAGAGTATAAATTTTTCAATATTCCATCAGAAGATATAAAACCAAAAAAATTAACCACAGAAACATCAAAAAATTATCAGTATGTAGATTTATTATTTGAAAAAATATCAGCACCTTCAACTCAGATAGAAAAATCTACAACTAATAAATCAGAACCAGTTGTTATACCGACAGCTAAACCATCACAGCTAAACAATATAAAACTAATTGGAACAGTTTTAAGTGGCAAAGAAAAAATGGCTCTACTAAAGGTAAATAATGAAATAAAACTTGTGAAAAAAAATCAAAAAATTGGAAATTTGAAACTTAAAAAGATAGATAGATTTACAGTAGTTCTAACTGATGGGATAAAAGACTATAATATATCTATAAATATAGCACCAAACAAAACATCATATAGAAACTACAGCAGACCTATATCAAGAAAACCAGTAGAGACTCCTATTAAACAAGAAGATAATTATTACGAAATAAGTAAAAGAGAAGTAGAAAAATACACAGCAGATTTAGGAAACCTTTTAAAATATGTAAGAATCGTACCTGTTGTAAAAAATGGAGAAACAAAAGGATACAAATTCCTGTATGTTAGTCCTAGAAGTATTTTGTATAAATATGGGCTTAGGTCTGGTGATTTTATAGTAAGTGTTAATGGTATGTCAGTTAAAACAGCAGAAGAAGCTTTTAAAGTGTATAACATGCTTAGAAATGAAAAAACTATAAGACTAGAAGTAGAAAGAAAAGGAGAAAGAAAGGTTATAACTTATCAGATAAAATAATATTTGCTAAAATTTGAATGAAAAATAAAACGGAGAAAATAAAAATGTACAGGCTAATTCTACCTCTAATAGTGATTTTTTTTATAAATACATTATCTTTTGGCGTAGAAAAACAGGAAATTAACTTAAAAGACCTTATAACACAGGCAAAAGTTTTAAAAAAAAGAGGTAGAGTTGTTCTAAACTTTGAAAAAATAGATATAAAATTACTTGCATACTTTATGGGAGAATTAGCTAACAAAAATATAGTATTAGACCCAAAGATAAGAGGAGAAGTCTCTCTTTTATTTTCAAAACCTATATCCATAAAAGATGCATGGGCAGTTTTTTCAACAATACTAAAATCCAAAAACTATACAATGATTGATTATGGCTCTTATGTTCAAATAATTCCTGAATCTATGTCAAGAAAATCGACACCACCATTTTCTAAAAAAACACCAAAAGAAGATAAATTAATAACATTTGTCTACGGAATAAAATATGCTGATATTACAAATGTTTTAAATGTTTTAAAAGGCCTAAAATCACCAAGAGGTATTATTCTATCTTACAATCCAACAAACACTATAATAATTACAGATTATGCATCTACAGTAAAAGTTCTAAGAAATGTTATATCTTTCATAGATACAAAAGATTCTTCTTTATCTCTCAAAGTTTATAAGTTAAAATACGCAGATGCATCAGAAATAACATCAGCTTTAAATGTGGCATTTTCTGATACTACAAAAAAAGGTATCATCTTTAAAACACATGCTATTAAAAGTCAAAATGCAATACTTATAAAAACACAGGAAAAAATATTTCCACTTATAGAAAGCTTAATAAAAACCCTGGATACACAGACAGAAAAAGTTACTCTAAGGACATTTTGGATTGTTCATCTAAAAAATACGAAAGCTGAAGATTTGGCAAATGTTTTAAATAAGCTACTTGAAAACATACAGCTTGTAACGTTTGATACTACTACTACAACAACTACAAAAGGAAAAAAATCAAAGAAAAGCAAAAACAGAAGTATGGAACTTTTAAGAAGAATATATTCAAAGAAAAAAACCTCATCTGCAGAAAAACCAAAAATCATAGCAGAAAAATCAACAAACACATTAATCATATATGCAAACAAAGAAGAGTATGAACAGATAAAAAGAATAATAGATGAATTAGACCAGAGAAAAAAACAGATACTTGTGTCAGCTCTTATAACAGAGGTTTCAGAGCAAGCATTAAAAGAAATTGGAGTAAGATGGCAAATTTTAGGTACACAGGGAGGAGCAGCATTTAGAGGAGGAATATCTAAGCAGGACTTTTTCTCCACTTTAAAAAGCTCTGGATTGATAGCAGGAGTTTTATCATCAGCAGGAACAACTATAAATATAGGTGGAACTGATTTCTTTTTCCCTGACCTTGTATTTTTACTATCTCTTTTACAAAAAGGTTCTGGATTTAATGTGATTTCCTCTCCAAAGATACTTACAATGGATAATCTTGAAGCACAGATTAACGTAGCACAGGTTGTGCCTTTTGCAGAATCAACAAAGTTTGATATAAATGGAAACCCAATTATAACCTTTGATTATAAAGAAGTAGGACTAAAACTAAAAGTAACTCCTCATATAAGCGGAAATAATGTAATACTTGAATTACATCAAGAGATAAATGAAGTAGTAAGTTTAGAAAAACTTCAGCTTGGCCAGATTACCTATCAGATACCAACAACAACAAAAAGAGAAATTGATACGACAATAACAGTAGAAAATGGAAAAACGGTCATACTTGGAGGTCTAATATCTAAAAAAACCATAAAATCTATGGAAGGTATACCATTAATATCAAAAGTTCCTGTGGTAGGAAGACTTTTTAGATATAACTCAGATGAGTTTAACAAAACCAACCTGTTTGTATTTATAACACCATTTATAATTGAAAGTCCTGAGCAACTTGCAAAAATAACGGAAGATTTACAAAAACTAAGTGAAAAGCTTGTTAAACAAGTAAAAAAACAAAAAGAAAAACAGCTTGAAAAAAGAAAAGAAAAAGATATTTTTGAAGATTATCGTAAATACTTTGGAGGGTAAAGGCTATAAGAAAGATAGACCTTCCTATTGAGTTTATAAAGAAGAACTATATACTACCAGGAGATGAAGGCAAAGTTTTTATAACAAAAAAGACACCATTTTATGCTTTAGAAGACCTTAGATTTCTACATAACATATCTTTAGAACCTGTTCTTATATCTGATGAAGAATTCAATGAAAAATTAGAAGAATATATATCAAACTTAGAAAGTAAATTAGAAGAAGAGGAAGAAGAAACAGCAGAAGCTTTAGAAGATATATTAGAAGGCTCTGAAGCACCAGTTATTCAGTTATTAAATTCAACATTTCTAAAAGCAGTTCGTTCAAAAGCAAGTGATATACACTTTGAACCATACAGTGATTATGTTCTTATTAGATTTAGGTTAGATGGAGTTTTACATGAGATAAATAAACTTCCAAAAAGCAGTTATCCTGCTGTAGTGTCAAGAATAAAAGTTATGGCAAAACTAAATGTAGCAGAAAAAAGACTGCCACAAGATGGAAGAATAAGAATAAAAATTGGTGAAAAGGAAATGGATTTGAGAGTCTCCACCCTTCCTACAATATTTGGAGAAAGAGTGGTGATAAGACTGTTAGATAGGTCAAATAGAATACTTACTCTATCAGAACTTGGGTATATGGAAGAAGACCTAAAAAAATTAGAAAATATGATTACAAAACCATATGGTCTTATTCTCGTTACAGGTCCTACAGGTTCTGGTAAATCAACAACTCTTTATGCTTCATTACTAAAATTAAAATCACCTCGTAAAAATATAATAACTATTGAGGACCCTATTGAATATCAGATAGATGGTATAAGTCAGATACAGGTAAACCCAAAAATCAATCTAACATTTGCTAATGGCTTAAGAAGTATACTTAGGCAAGACCCTGATATCATAATGGTTGGAGAGATTAGAGATTTAGAAACTGCAGAAATTGCAATTCATGCATCTATGACAGGACACCTTGTATTATCAACACTGCATACAAATGATGCACCTTCTGCTGTAACAAGGCTGGTAGATATGGGAGTAGAAGCATTTTTAGTAGCTTCCTCTTTAGAAGGCGTAATAGCCCAGAGATTAGTAAGAAGAATCTGTAATAAATGTAAAACTTCTTATAAACCTACTTTTATTGAGATAGAAGAGATTAATAAGCTTGCAGGTGAAAAGATAATAGATGAAAACGGAATTTTATA
>Ga0256841_1002316_pt1 | contig 15312 bp, 11 predicted proteins | sample 356308metaG_FD_185971 | JGI IMG/M metagenome (GOLD analysis project Ga0256841, IMG submission 185971) | Hydrothermal vent microbial communities from Mid Atlantic Ridge, Atlantic Ocean - 356-308 | ecosystem: Environmental > Aquatic > Marine > Hydrothermal vents | place: Atlantic Ocean: Mid... | reverse complement strand
AACGGTTATCTGTCCATACGTCAGACGCAGACAGCCTATTTCAGTGACAACCTCTCGGGCTTTGACGCGGGCAGCGGTGTCGGGCTGCCTGATTTTCAGCGACTGATGGCGGGTTTCGATCTGCCTTTTCGCCGCTGTGACCGGCACGCCGGGCTTGGCGATGCGATCGAATGGTTGTTGGCAACGGATGGCCCGGGAGTGTGCGAGTTCATATTGGATCCAGAGCAAGGTTTCGAGCCGAAGCTGGCGTCGAAGATGCTGTCGGACGGGCGTATGAGTACACCACCACTGGAAGATATGCACCCATTCATGTCACGCGATGAATTGGCGCATAACCTGATGATTTCCCCGTTGGATGAGAGTGAATAGAGCGAGATGACAATGCGTTTTTCCGAGGCAAATAAGATATTTGATGGCTTGTTCGTGCTGGAGATAGCCAACAATCATTGGGGGTCGGTGGATCGTGGTATGAAGATCATCGAGGCTTTTCAGCAGGTCGTGCGTTTCAACAACGTCCGCGCGGCGATCAAATTGCAGTTGCGGGACGTGGATAACTTTATTCATGAGGACTACCGCGAACGCGAGGATATTCGCTATATCAAGAAGACCATGGATACGCGTATGTGTTTCGATGACTATGCGACCTTGGTGAGAGCCATACGCGCCGGAAGCTGCATCCCCATGGCAACGCCTTTCGATGAGAAGTCGGTGGATGATTGCGTTGCATTGGGTATTCCAATTTTGAAGGTGGCCAGTTCGGATATCAATGATTGGCCCTTGTTGGAGAAGATTGCCGCGACACGGCTACCGGTATCAGTGTCGACCGGAGGATCATCCGAAAAGGATGTGGATGATATCGTCGGTTTTTTTACCCGTCGTGATATTCCGCTTGCCGTCAATCATTGCGTGTCGCTTTATCCTTCTGAAGACAGTGACCTGGAGTTGAATCAGGTCGATTATCTGCGTGAGAAATATCCCGGTGTCGTGATTGGCTTGTCCACGCATGAATACCATGATTGGAGTTCGTCCATCATGATGGCTTATGCGAAAGGTGCGCGCACTTTTGAACGGCATGTCGACATAGATATGGATGGAGTGCCTGTGTCGCCATACTGTTCGCTGCCGCATCAGGTGGATATCTGGTTCAAGGCATGGCACAAGGCCCGTGAGATGTGTGGAGCGCCGGGTACGCAAAAACGCATACCCAAGCGCGAGGAGGTCCAATATCTGGATGCCTTGGTCCGCGGAGTCTACGCGGCGCGTGACTTGCCCGAAGGCTATGTGATCAACAAGGATGAGTTGAATGAGGCGATAGAGATGCGAATTCCGCTGCTAAAGGGACAGATATCTTGCCGGGAGTTGATGCATGGCGAGCGCATCAGTCGGGATATCCGTGCTGGCGAGCCAATCATGATCGATGATATGGATACCCCATATTCGCATCATGACGAACTCAAGCGGGTTATCTACAAGCGTGGTATCTAAGTTTTGGCGCTGAAAGTCCTGCCTGGACTCGACGCAATCATAATGCGTGGCGAGTTATTGTTCCAGAAACTGTCGGGAGATCATCTGTTTTTGACTGGCGGTACCGGTTTTTTCGGCCGATGGCTGCTGGAGGCGATTGCCAAGGCCAACCAAGATCTGGCTTGCGATATCCGTGTGACGGTGTTGAGTCGCGACCCTGGACAATTCTTGCGCGATGCTCCCTGGTTTCGTCAGAGGTGGCTAAGCTGGATCGTCGGCGATGTGCGCGATTTTTCGTTTCCAAAAGGGGAGTTCGGCTATCTGATTCATGCCGCGACTGATACCTCGGCAAGGGCTGCTTCGCGGCCGATGGCACGGGTGGACAGCATGGTCAATGGTACCCGCAGGGTGCTTGATTTCGCGGTGGAACGAGATATCCCTGAGTCCCTCTACATCAGTTCCGGTGCGGTGTATGGTACGGCGGTGAGCGATCCACGGGGCGTCAGGGAAGACTCCTTGATTGCGTGTGATTGCACTGACCCGAGAGCGGATTATGGGGAGGCTAAGCGTATGGCCGAATTACTTTGCGCGCTGACCCATAGGGATAAGGGTTTGAGAATCCGCATTGCTCGTTGCTTTGCTTTTTCGGGACCCGTTCTACCACTGCGGGGACATTTCGCGCTTGGAAATTTTGTTGCCAACGCTTTGTTCGACGATCGAATCGATGTGCGCGGAGATGGTACGGCGGTGCGTTCTTATCTCTACGCGGGGGATCTGATCGTCTGGTTGCTGACGATACTATTACACGGTAGGCCGATGCGTCCGTACAACGTGGGTTCCGATCAGGCGATGTCGATTTGCGAGATTGCTGAAAGAGTCGCTAGACGGTTGGCGCCGAGTAAGCCGGTCAAGGTGTTAGGGGGCGGGAAGAGTAGCGGGATCGACTATTATCTGCCAAATATCGAACGCGCAAGATATGAACTGGGTTTGGATGCGTGGACCTCTTTCGATGAAGCGGTAGGTAATATGGCGTCGTGGGCAACGGATTGAAATCAGATGCTTGATTTATTAAAGGGTGAAGCCGATCTGCATGTCTCTCTGCGGGCAATGTTGCAAATCGGCCCGGATACAGAGTTTCCAGGTCAATCCGCGCGAATCTATGTTTATGGCGCGGGAAGCTATGGGCGAAAGGTTGGTCACGCCTTGGAGGCGGCGGGTTACACGGTATTTGCCTATGTCGATGACAAGGCGGTAGGGCGTGAGTTGAATGGACGGATCGTGGTGGGCAGCAGCGCATTAATGGAAGCGGGCGTGGATGATTGGTTGTTGCTGGCATTACTTAACAGAGATGTGAATTTGGCCTTGGTCCATGATCGGTTAGCCCGGCGTTGCGCGGCGAGAATAGAGACACCACCACAGTTCGTCTCTTGGTTGGAGGATCCCGCGATACGTTACTTTTGGCTGACGGATCGTGCCTCGTATTTACGTATGACGGAAGATATTCTCTCAGGTGCCAACGTGTGGGCCGATAGTCAATCGCGGAATGCTTATCTCTGCCTATGGTTATACCGCCTTAGTGGAGATTCCCGTTGGTTGCCTACACCGGATTTATCCGATCAATATCTGCCAGCGGATCTGAAGGTGGATATAGACTGCCGAGTTTTCGTCGACTGTGGTGCCTACGACGGTGATACCTTGAGTTATCTGATGCGGGTAGGGAGAACACCAGAGCGATGGTTTGCTTTTGAGCCAGAGGCGCGGAACTTTGATCACTTGATGGAATTTGTAGCCGCTCAACAACGGCATTTAGGTGAGGTTTTCTGTTGGCCTTGTGGGGTCTGGTCGGAGAGCACCCAACTGCGTTTCGCGGCGGCTCGGGGAGAAGCGAGTAGCCTTAGTGAGCAGGGAGAGACCATGATTCAGTGCGTGGCTCTCGACGATGTGATAGGTGGGGTTGCTCCCAGCTATATCAAAATGGATGTCGAAGGGGCTGAATGGCAGGCTTTGAGGGGAGGAGAGAGACTGTTGGCCGGGCGTCCTGCCTTGGCGCTCAGTGCTTATCATCGCCCGGAGGATATCTGGTATTTGCCGAAGTATCTCGCAAGCTTGTCTCTCGACTATCGGTTTCATCTTCGCCTGCACGGTCACCAGGGTTTCGATGCCGTGCTTTATGCTATTCCAGCAAGAGGTTCCGCATGACGACCAAGATACTGGCGAACCGATCTTGCGCTGTTTGTGGTGGCCGGTGTTGTGAAGCGTTGCATCGAATGGATCTGGCGGTATTTGGCAATACATCCTTGCCTAATAGTTATCAGGTGGTTGCCTGCGTTGATTGTGGCTTTTCCTATGCGGATTCCGATGGTTCGCAGTCTGATTACGATGATTATTACCAATATATGTCCAAGTACGAGGATAAGTCTCTAGCGACCGGTAGTGGTGAATTTTCCTGGGAACAAAAACGTTTCGAGTCGGTGGGACGGTTGATCGATGAGCGGGTTCTGGATCGGCGGACGGATATTCTCGATATTGGCTGTGCCAACGGTGGATTATTAAATATATTGGCGAGTCGGGGATTTCGGAATCTTTACGGGCTGGATCAGGCAGCGGCTTGCATTAGAGAGATCGAAGCGAGAGGATACTCCGGATACCGAGGTGGAATCACCGATCTGTTGGCATTGCCTGAGCGCCGATTCGGCGTATTGATCTTGTCGCATGTACTGGAGCACATCTTCGATCTTACGCTGGCGATGCGCCATTGTATTCGTTTATTGAATGATGACGGATTGGTATATATCGAGACGCCGAATGCGGCGGCTTACGGTCAATTCAAGACAGTGCCATACTATTTTTTCGATGCTGAACATATCAACCATTTTACTTCCCGCTCGTTAGCCAACCTGGCTGGTCGCCATGGGTTGGTAGTCGAGGATCTTGGCGATAAAGTCATTTCGGCGGCGGAGGGAGTGGATTATCCAGCAACTTGGATCCTTGCTCGAAAGCGGCCTGGAAGAATGCCGGAGCAGCTTGGGGATGATGGTGCCAAGCGCGGCATACTGGAGCATCTGCGGTATAGCGAGGATAGCCCTGTTCATGATCGCTTGCAGGCGCTAGCCGATAGTGGCCGTTCAATCATTGTTTGGGGAGCCGGATCTTACACGCAGCGTCTATTGGGGCATTCCGCGTTGGGGCGCTGTGATATTCGCTATTTAATAGATAGCGACAAAAACAAATGGGGAAAGCGCTTGCGTGGCATTCAAGTACGTGGTCCGAGTGACATCGATGACGAATCGCTGCTGTTAGTAATCTGTGCGGCCTGGGTTGGATCACGAATCTATGATCAGGCTGTGAATATGGGGCTGAGAAACCCCTGTATTGTACTATAAGTCTCCGGTGAGATACGGGAATGGAAGAGGTGACGCAGGCATGACCAAGATCAGCGTGGTAGTAGGATGCTATAATGAGGAAGAAAATATTCAGCTCTTGTATCATACCCTAGTTGCTACCTTTACCAAAGTCGAGGATTGTGAGTGGGATCTTCTCTTTATTGACAATGGGTCAAAAGATAAATCTCGACAGATACTGCATGAATTGGCCGAGTCTGATTTGCGTGTGAAGGTCATTTTTAATGTGCGTAACTTTGGCCATATACGGTCTCCTTACTACGGCATGTTGCAGTCTAGTGGCGATGCGGTGGTCGCGATGGCGTGTGATTTTCAGGATCCTCCCGAGTTGATTCCTCGGTTTATAGCGGAGTGGCGTGCTGGCTTTAAATGTGTGCTTGGAGTCAAGAAGGTAAAACAAGGCGACTCTTGGTCTGGCCGACTTCGGAAATTATACTATCGTTTGACGCAACGTTTATCGGATACGCCGTTGTATGAGGGGTTTACCGGCTTTGGCTTGTATGACAGGGATATAATCGAATGGATGCGGCGTATCGATGACCCTTATCCTTACTTTCGTGGCTTGATTGCGGATTTGGGTTATCCGGCTGCACAGGTTCCATTCGAACAGCCGCCTCGAAAGCATGGAAGTACCAAGAATAACTTTTATACCCTATATGATCTGGCAATGCTTGGCATTACCAGCCATTCCAAGGTTCCGCTACGTTTGGCTACCATGCTGGGTTTTATGATAGCATTTCTCAGTCTTTTCGTCGCGGTCGGTTATTTTATCGCGAAGCTGTTGTTCTGGAACTACTTTTCGGTGGGTATAGCGCCGGTTATTATCGCAATATTCTTCTTTTCAGCAGTGCAGTTGATCTTCATCGGTATCGTTGGCGAGTATGTGGGTGCCATACATACGCAGGTCATGAAACGGCCGTTGGTAGTAGAGCAGGAGCGGTTCAACTTTGAATCCAAAGATGACGGCGAGGAAAGATGAAAGCAGTCATCCTTGCGGGCGGCCTAGGCACTCGTTTATCGGAGGAAACACATCTTAAACCCAAACCGATGGTTGAGATCGGTGGGCGTCCGATCCTCTGGCATATCATGAAGATATATTCTTCCCATGGAATCAATGATTTCATCATATGTACCGGTTATAAAGGCTATGTGATAAAGGAGTATTTCGCAAACTATTCCTTGCATATGTCCGATGTTACCTTCGATTTTTCCACGGACAGCGTCGAGGTGCATCAGCGTTATGCCGAGCCTTGGCGCATCACATTGGTCGATACCGGCCTGGATTCGCAGACTGGGGGTCGGTTGGGTCGGGTTCGGGGTTATATCGGAGACGAGGACTTCTGTTTCACCTATGGTGATGGGGTCGCGAATATCGATATCGGGAGATTGCTCGATTTTCATCGCGCTCACGGCGCCCAGGCCACGGTGACTGGGGTTCAGCCTCAGAGCCGTTTTGGTACGCTGGAGTTCGTCGGCGACAAGGTTGTGCGTTTCGAGGAGAAGCCACCTGGAGAAGCCGGATGGATCAATGGTGGGTTCTTTGTGCTTTCACCTCGGGTGCTGGATTTGATCGGTGGTGATCAAAGCGTCTGGGAGTCCGGTCCCTTGCTGGAGTTGGTCGCTGCGGATCAACTGCGTATATTCAAGCACAAGGGTTTCTGGCGGCCGATGGATACATTGCGCGACAAGTATCATCTCGAAGCGCTATGGCAATCAGGGGAGGCGCCATGGAAGTGCTGGAGTTAGCTGGCAAGGTTCGGCTCGCGAAGTGGCAGCTCGAGTTTCTGCGCTACGGTTTTGCCAGCGCGTTGGCGTTGTTGATGGATGCTGGCAGTCTGTATTTGATAACGGAGTACCTTGGTGTTGATTATCTGTTGTCAGCGGCGATCGGTTTTATGCTCGGCATGGTGACGATCTATGTCTTGAGTATCCGTTGGGTGTTTACAAAGCGAGCGTTGGATGATCAACGTAAGGAAATTATGCTTTTCGTGTTGATTGGTCTGGTTGGCATGGCGATCAATGAGGCTGGAATGTATGCGTTCACGGAGGTTGTTGGATTTCATTATATGCTTTCCAAGCTGTTTATAACGGGGGGGGTCTTCCTATGGAATTTTGTTATCAGGAAATGGTTGTTGTTCAGATGATGTTACGCACATATGAGTAAACAAAATCCGGTCGCCGTTATCATCGGCGCTGGCCCGGCGGGTCTGACCGCCGCGTGGGAATTGCTACAGCGCACTAATATCCAGCCACTTGTTTTTGAGATGACTCAGGATACCGGGGGTATTTCTAAGACGGTAAATTACAAAGGCAATCGTATCGACATCGGGGGACATCGTTTCTTTTCTAAGTCGGATAGGGTGATGGGTTGGTGGTTGAGTATATTACCGGTTGAGACTGGTGGTGGGAGTGGTAACCAACTGGATATTCATTATCAGGGTAAGCAACGGAAACTCGATCTGGCCGAAAAACGCGCCGATCCTGAAAAGAACGATGAGGTTTTTTTGATTCGTCAACGCCTGTCGCGAATCTTCTATCTGCGTCGTTTCTTCGATTATCCGTTGTCCTTGAGCTTGGCGACATTGCGTAATCTTGGCGTGGCGCGGTTGTTTCGCGCCGGGATCAGTTATGCGCGCGCCGCGCTTTTCCCAATCAAGAATGAACGCACGTTGGAGGATTTCTTCATCAACCGATTCGGGCGTGAGCTGTATCGAACCTTTTTCAAGGATTATACCGAAAAGGTCTGGGGAACCAGTTGCCGAGATATTGGCGCGGACTGGGGGGCGCAGCGCATCAAGGGCTTGTCGATCTCCAAGGCGGTGAAGCATGCGTTGGGTTCGATGTTTCGACGCGATGGTGATCTGGCGCAGAAAGACACCGAAACCTCGCTGATCGAGCGTTTCATCTACCCAAAACTGGGTCCCGGCCAGCTCTGGGAGCAAGTCGCGAAGCGGGTCGAGGCGGCTGGTGGCGAGCTGCATTATGGCTGGAGGGCATCGAAACTGCGTGTTGCCGATGGCCGCATACAGGCGGTGCGGTTCGATGATTCCGAGACTGGCGAGAGCCGCTGGGAAGAGGCGGATTACGTGTTCTCGACCATGCCGGTGCGCGAATTGGTCGCCAGCCTAGGCGATGCCTTGCCGGCGGATGTGAGGGAGTACGCCGCGGAACTGGAATACCGGGATTTCATGACGGTCGGTCTGCTATTGCGGCGTTTCCGTATTGCGGAACGGACACTCGGAAAAAAGTCCTTGCCGGACAATTGGATCTATATTCAGGAGCGGGATGTCAAGGTCGGTCGGGTTCAGGTGTTCAACAACTGGAGTCCGTATATGGTTGCCGATCCCGATCAAATCTGGATTGGCTTGGAATATTTCTGCAACGAAGGTGATGAGTTGTGGGACATGCCGGACCAGCGGATGATCGATTTGGCTATCGAGGAGATGAGGCGTCTGGGGTTCATCGAGGTCGAGGATGTCATTGATGCCACGGTGTTGCGCATGCCCAAGGCCTATCCCGGTTATTTTGGTGAGGGCTATAAACATATGGACGAGATTCGCGCCGCATTGGATGGTCTGGAAAACCTCTTTCTTGTCGGGCGAAATGGCATGCATCGCTATAACAATCAGGATCACTCGATGTTGACCTCCATGGTTGCGGTGGACAATATCGTTGCTGGCCGGACAGATAAGGAGAATGTCTGGTCGGTAAATACAGAGGGTGACTACCACGAGCAGAAATAGCACCATTGATCTGATAGCGTCGTTTGGCTGTGCGCCTCTGGGTAATGATTCCCCGAATCGCTATTCACCTGGATGGCTTCTGCTCCGGTGGTGTCACATTTCCGCTTACCATTTTCCATGCCCAACTGAAGAATGATGGTAGCTCTTTTTCAGCTTGTTGCAGTTTCTTGGTGAACGAAAGAGTTTTCTCGCGTAACTTTTTCCTGTCATCGGGTAGGCTGAACGCGAGCATGTCTAGCAGCTCTGTCGATTCTCGCACTTTTCCTATGATATAGGCAGAGTACGCGAGTTGATAGAGAAACTCGGGGTTTGATAGGTTGGTGTAGGGGTTTATGCCTTTCTTCAGGTAGGCGTAGGCTTGATCGAAGTCCTGCAGATCGTTATAGCAAGAGCCAATATGTGTGTAGAGAACCTTCTTGAATGTCTCGTCTGAGACATCCAGTCCACGTTTGAAGAGTGGGATTGCCTTTTCGCAGTTGTCTTGATTGTGTAGGGCGTCGCCGAGCAGGTAGTAGCTGTTTGGATTGTCTGGGTGTGCGATGAGAAATCTCTCTCCCCAGGTGATGACGTCGGCATAGCGTTCTTCATTGGAGAGGATACGCGTGATCGCGTGGTTTATCCGGTCGCTGTTGGGGTCGAACGACAGCATGCGCTTCAGCTCGGCGAGTATCTTGTCGGGGTCGTCGTCGTCTTTCACGCCGGCGGGAGTGAACGGATGCGTGGCTTTCAGTTCGAATTCTTTGACCAGCTTCGGATGGCGTTTTTCATTAGCGTAGATGACGACGAAATCATCTAGGAATACCGGCTTGAACTCAGGATGATCCTCTAGATCACTCGGGAATTTCTTCAGCGAGTTTGTGATCAATAGATAGTCTAGCGGATATTGTTCCAGTAATTGATTGGTCGAGTGCTTTTCGGTGTTGAAGCGGAAAACAGTGAAAATGTCAAAATCCGTGAAAAGCGACATCTGTAGATCAGCGTAGACGCGAAAGTTGGGTTGCAGTGCATAGTGAAAATAGCCGGAACGACTGAGCGGAACCATGATATTTCCGCCTTGAGGCGCTTGCTGGCGAAGAAATTTGATCGACCCGGTGGGTAGGGTCCAAGTGTTCAGTGGGTAGGGAGCGAAACTCTGCCATTGTTTGATGATATTGATAAACGGCAGAGAGAGAACGATCAATAGTGCCAAGCCGAACAGCGACATGCCCCGTGTACGGATCTTGACCGCGGGTTCTGTCGCTATAGCGTGGCTCAATAGAGGCAGCGTCAGAAAGGCCCATTCCCATTGGAAGCGAATCCCTTTTAAGAGCAGGGCGATGCCAGCAAGGGCGAGAATTGCATGACTGATGCGCAATTTGTTTCTTATCAGGGCTCTTAGGAATAGGTAGCACGAGATCAGAAACAGGATGCTGAATATTGTTGTATAGCTCAGCTTGTTGCCGTTGAATACGATGGTATAGAACAACCTGGTGTCCAACGGCTGCATCTCGTTGATAAACATACTGACGAAAGGCGGTACATCGAATGGCGTGCCGAGCAGGTCGAAACCATGTGGCGTCAGCAGCACGGCTGGAGCGCAGGCGATGATCGAGGCGGGGTAGAGCCAGTTGTGCTCCCTATGTAAGCCGTGGCGATAACGGCCAATCAGGTATTCGATCAGATAGGCACCGCCGATCAGGCCGGGAATCACCCATTCGATGCCGTGGAGGTTGACCCAGATCAGCGTGATCAGAGGCAGCAGCGGCGCCCAGCCTGGACGCCTTTCGAGTATGTACAGGAACAGCAGCATGAACATCTGCGAGAACAGATGCGGGCGCAGGTTGATCGTGCGGCCCTCGATCAATGTGAAATAGGCGATGAACAACAGTGTGACGAGGATGATATGCGAGCGACTGTCCTTCTCTTCGATGATGAAGCGATAGGCCAGCACGGTGGTCAGAAAGAACAGCAACGCGCGTAGGATCAGCAGTCCGGAGTAACCGCTGAACTGGTAGAGCTTGGCGATCAGCGCCTGGAATCCCCAGTAGTAATTGACGAAGGTGCGTTCAGGCTGGATGAACGAAAAATAGGAGTTGTCCGGTATCTCGCCGCTGGCCCAGAAGCGCTCGCCGCCATGCAGGTGATACCACATGTCCGAATCATGGAACTCGATTGGTACATAGAGTTGAAAGATCAGCCCGGCAAGCAGCAACAGCAGCATATAGCCATTCAGCCATGCCGGTGGATTGCGCCATTTCTCGGGCAGGTGGCGGTCGAAGGGAAGGCTGAGCTTTTTACACAGCAGATTGGATAACGATGGCTGCATGGTCGGGTATCTTTGGGAACATGGAAGGGCCGATGGTCCATGATCGGCGGCGGGAACGAAAGGTTGAGCGTATTATCCGGTCGGGGAAGCGGTCGGGCAAGGCGCGTCTCTTGAAAGTGTCGTCCGCGCCCCCATTTCCGCTGAAGATTACGAATATCGGGGTGAAAACGACATGAGAATGGATAAACTGACGAGCAAGTTCCAGATGGCGCTGTCTGACGCGCAGAGCTTGGCGATCGGCAAGGATCACCAGTTCATCGAGCCGGTGCATCTGATGGCCGCGTTGCTGGATCAAGAAGGGGGTAGCACCCGACATCTGCTGACCAAGGCCGGGGTCAATCTGAACCAACTACGCTCGGCCTTGGGGGAGGCCCTGGATCGCATGCCGTCGGTGGAGGGCGGTGACGGCGATGTGCATGTTTCCAATGATCTGAACAAGCTGCTGAACAAGACCGATAAACTGGCGCAGCAGCGCAAGGACCAATACATCTCCAGCGAGCTGTTCGTGCTTGCGGCGTTGGAAGATAAGGGCGCGTTGGGCGATGCCTTGCGCAAGGCCGGCGCGAGCCAGGAGGCGGTGGAAAAGGCGATCGAGGACGTGCGTGGTGGCCAGGCGGTCGACGACCCGAATGCCGAGGATCAGCGCCAGGCGTTGGAAAAATACACTATCGATCTGACCGAGCGTGCCGAGCAGGGCAAGCTTGATCCTGTCATCGGTCGCGACGATGAAATTCGTCGCTCCATCCAGGTATTGCAGCGCCGCACCAAGAACAACCCGGTGCTGATCGGAGAACCCGGCGTGGGCAAGACCGCGATCGTCGAGGGATTGGCGCAGCGCATCATCAATGGAGAGGTGCCGGAAGGCCTGAAGGGCAAGCGACTGTTGTCGCTGGACATGGGCGCGTTGATCGCCGGGGCGAAGTTCCGTGGCGAGTTCGAGGAGCGACTGAAGGCGGTACTGAACGATCTGTCCAAGCAGGAGGGCCAGATCATCCTGTTCATTGACGAGATCCACACCATGGTCGGCGCCGGCAAGGCGGAAGGCTCGATGGACGCCGGCAACATGCTGAAGCCCGCGCTAGCGCGTGGCGAACTGCATTGCATCGGCGCGACCACGCTGGACGAGTACCGTCAATACATTGAGAAGGATGCCGCGTTGGAACGCCGCTTCCAGAAGGTCATGGTGCTGGAGCCGTCGGTGGAGGACACTATCGCGATCCTGCGTGGCCTGAAGGAGCGTTACGAGGTGCATCACGGCGTCGAGATCACCGACCCGGCGATCGTCGCGGCGGCAACCCTGTCACACCGTTACATTACTGATCGCCAGTTGCCGGACAAGGCGATCGATCTGATCGACGAGGCGGCCTCGCAGATCCGCATGGAGATCGATTCCATGCCGGAGGAGATGGACAAGCTGGAACGCCGTCTGATCCAGTTGAAGATCGAGCGAGAGGCTTTGAAGAAAGAGAAGGACGAGGCATCCAGGAAGCGCCTCGATATGCTGGAGGAGGAGATCGAGCGACTGGAACGTGAGTTCTCCGATCTGGAAGAGGTGTGGAAAGCCGAGAAAGCCTCAGTGCAGGGCGCGACGCATATCAAGGAAGAGTTGGAACATGCCCGGCAGGAATTGGAGACCGCGCGCCGCGCTGGTGACTTGGCGCGCATGTCGGAGTTGCAGTACGGTCGCATACCGGAGCTGGAGCGTCAGTTGGAAGCGGCTTCCAAGGCGGAATCCCAGGAAATGACGTTGTTGCGCAACAACGTCACCGAGGAAGAGATCGCCAGCGTCGTGTCACGCTGGACCGGCATCCCGGTGTCTAAGATGCTCGAAGGCGAGAAGGAAAAGCTGCTGCGCATGGAAGAGGAACTGAGCAAGCGCGTCGTTGGTCAGCAGGAGGCGGTGCGCGCGGTATCCAATGCGATCCGCCGTTCGCGCGCCGGCCTAGCCGACCCGAACCGGCCGAACGGTTCATTCCTGTTTCTAGGCCCGACCGGTGTCGGCAAGACGGAGTTGTGCAAGGCGCTCGCAGACTTCTTGTTCGATACCGAGGAGGCGATGGTGCGCATCGATATGTCCGAGTTCATGGAAAAGCACTCGGTCGCGCGGTTGATCGGCGCGCCTCCCGGCTATGTCGGTTATGAGGAAGGCGGTTATCTGACCGAGGCGGTGCGCCGCCGGCCGTATAGCGTGATCCTGATGGACGAGGTTGAGAAAGCCCATCCAGATGTGTTCAATGTGCTGTTGCAGGTGCTGGATGATGGGCGTCTGACCGATGGTCAGGGACGCACGGTGGACTTCCGTAACACGGTGATCGTGATGACCTCGAATCTGGGTTCGCATCTGATTCAGGAGATGGCGCATACCAACGACTACGAGGCGATGAAGACCGCCGTGATGGAGGTCGTCGGCCAGCATTTCCGGCCAGAGTTTATCAACCGCGTCGACGAGACCGTGGTGTTCCATCCGCTCGGCAGGGAGGAGATTCGGCGCATCACCGATATCCAGATCCGCCATCTGCGTCAGCGCCTGGAGGAACGCGATATCGAGCTGGATGTCAGCGGAGCCGCGTTGGATAAGCTCGGCGAGGCGGGTTTCGATCCGATCTATGGCGCGCGGCCGTTGAAGCGGGCCATCCAGCAACAGTTGGAGAATCCGCTGGCGCAGGATCTGCTGGCCGGTCGTTTCGGCCCGGGCGATACCGTGCGCGTCGACGTGGAAGGCGATCGGCTGGTGTTCGGGAAGGTCGCCGCGACGGCGTAATACGGCAGGCATGCGGGTCGGGCTGTGGGCAGGCCGTGCAAAAGCCCCGACAAGCCATTGTCGGGGCTTTTTTTTGTGCGCATACTGTTCTGCATGCGTCGTGTTCCGTCGATCCTCTTGCTGCTTTCGGTGTTGCCCCTGGCGGCACATTTTGGGCTGGCGGGCTGGTCGGTGCTCGCCGGTGGCTCGCCAAGACAGCTATGGCGAGGCATCGCCCATCGGCATCCGGATCTGCCCGGTTCGGTCTGGGTTCGACGCTATCTCGATGCCTTCTATCCGGCGCCGCCGACCTTTCGGTTACGAGCGTTGGGGGCGGATGTCTCGGCGTTTTCGTCACGGCTCGATGATTTCGTTGCAGTGCGCCGGCGCGATGTGGATGATGCTGCGGGTCTGAGGGCCGCGTTGCGTGATGCCCGGCCTGGCGATGATATCGTGCTTGCCGCGGGTCTTTACCGGCTCGGCGGTGTTGCTGTGCGTGTACCGGGAACCGAGGAACGGCCGATCCGTGTGCGCGCGGCGTGGCCCGGTTCGGTTCGGCTCGAAATGCAGGGGCAGGGCTTCCATGTCAGCGCGCCCTGGTGGCGTTTCCAGGGCCTGGATCTCCACGGTGAGTGCCGCTTGGACGAGCGCTGCGAACACGCCTTCCATGTGGTCGGCGACGCGCGTGGCTTCGTGTTGCGCGATAGTGTCATGCGTGGCTTCAACGCGATGCTGAAGGTGAATGGCGTTGCCGGTGATTACCCGGATGGCGGTCTCGTCGAGGGTAACTGCTTCTACAACGACCGGCCGAGGGACTCGGCCCGACCGGTGACCTTCATCGATATCGTTGCCGCCAGCGACTGGCGGATCCGCGCCAACCTGATCGCGAATTTCGCCAAGGCCGGCGGCGACCGGGTCTCCTACGGCGTGTTCATCAAGGGTGGCGCTGATGGCGGGGTGATTGAGCGTAATCTGGTGCTGTGTGCGAATGGCCGCCTTGGTGTCGACGATCAGCGTGTCGGTATCTCCTTGGGTGGCGGTGGCTCGGGCAGGCGCTTTTGCCGTCATGGCTGCCGTTTCGAGAGCCGTGGCGGGGTGATCCGCGATAATCTGGTGATGCAGTGTTCGGATGTCGGTATCTACCTGAACCGCGCGCTGGACGCGCGGGTGGAAGGCAACACACTCTATAATACCGCTGGGATCGATGTGCGCTACGTCGAGAGTCGGGCCGAGGTGCGCCGCAATCGGCTGGATGGCGCCATCCGCGAACGGGACGGAGGGAAGATGAATATGACGGGGAATCGGTTTTTTTCCGGCGATTGGTCGCGGACCGCGCTGATGGGCTACCGGGATGGCTTGGAGCGGGTCGATGACGGTGGATAGATTGCCACGCTGGCTGTTGCCGCTGACCTTGCTGTATACGCTGTTCGTCGTCTACGGCAGTCTGGTGCCGTTGGACTATGTCGCGATGCCTTTCGGCGAGGCATTGGCGCGCTTTCGCCAGATCCCCTATCTGAAGCTGGGCCTGCATTCGCGCGCCGACTGGGTGGCGAACATCCTGTTGTTCATCCCACTGGCTTTTCTATGGATGGCATTGCTGGACAGGGGCAAGCGTTTCCTGCCGGTCGCGATGCTGGTCTGGCTGGTTGCTGTGTCGTT
>Ga0256841_1002315_pt1 | contig 15313 bp, 13 predicted proteins | sample 356308metaG_FD_185971 | JGI IMG/M metagenome (GOLD analysis project Ga0256841, IMG submission 185971) | Hydrothermal vent microbial communities from Mid Atlantic Ridge, Atlantic Ocean - 356-308 | ecosystem: Environmental > Aquatic > Marine > Hydrothermal vents | place: Atlantic Ocean: Mid... | reverse complement strand
GCTGAAATTACCGGTTTCGATGCGGTGACACTTCAACCGAATTCTGGTGCACAAGGTGAGTTTACCGGATTAATGATCATCCGTAAATATCACGTTACAAACGGTCAACCGCAAAGGAATGTTATTCTCATTCCTTCCTCTGCGCACGGAACAAATCCTGCCAGTGCTGTTATGGCCGGAAATAAAGTTGTAATTGTCCGATGTGATGAAAACGGAAATATAGATTTGGAAGATTTACGAAATAAAGCGGAGGAGCACAAAGAGAATCTTGCGGGATTTATGGTAACATATCCTTCAACACACGGAATTTTTGAAGAAGACATAAAAGAGATGACGGACATTATCCATCGGTACGGCGGACTGGTTTATATGGATGGAGCAAACATGAATGCGCAATTGGGCTTAACCACACCGAAGGACATAGGAGCGGATGTTTGCCATTTGAACTTGCACAAAACTTTTGCTATCCCTCACGGCGGTGGTGGCCCGGGTGTAGGTCCCGTAGCGGTCACCCGGAAGCTTGCCGGATTCCTGCCGGGTCATCCGGTCATCAATATTAATAAAGGAAATTCAATTCATGCGGTCTCAGCCGCCCCTTGGGGAAGCGCGCATATCTTATTAATCTCTTATGCTTTTATAAGAATGATTGGAGCGGAAGGATTGAAGAAAGTGGCGCAAGTCTCAATTCTGAATGCAAATTATATCAAAGCAAGGTTGGAAAAATATTTCAAAGTTTTGTATAAAGGTAAGAACGGATTTGTCGGACACGAATTGATTTTCGATACAAGGGAATTCAAACAGAGCGCTGCGGTTGATGTAATTGATATAGCAAAAAGAATGATGGATTACGGATTCCATGCACCCACCGTTTCCTTTCCAGTGCCGGGTACGTTAATGGTTGAACCGACCGAAAGCGAATCGAAATACGAATTGGATAGATTCTGCGAAATGATGATTTCGATATGGAATGAAATTCAAGAAATTGCAAACGGAACAGTTGGCAAAGAAGATAACGTTCTGGTAAATTCACCGCATACGGCAATCGATATTGTTGATGAATGGCATCATCCCTATTCAAGGGAAAAAGCCGTTTTTCCGGCAGATTGGTGCAAGGACAACAAATTTTGGCCGCCGGTAAACAGAATTGACGATGCCTACGGTGACCGGCATTTGGTATGTTCATGTTTACCTGTTGAAGAATATGAAACCGAAAACGTATGATGGATTATTGCAAAATTCTGAAGGAAGCAAAAACAATTGCCGTAGTTGGAATTTCGCGAAACCCCTATAAAACAAGTCATTCCATAGCTCAATTTTTGAGAAGGGTTGGTTACAAAGTTTACGGCGTAAATCCCAATATGGATCGGCAAATTGAAGGCATCGAAGTGTATAAAAATTTAAAAGACATCAACGATAAAATTGATATAGTTAATGTATTCCGCCGCTCGGAGGATATACCGGAAATTATAAATGATGTATTGGAGATTGAGCCGAAAGTACTTTGGTTACAACTCGGTATTCAAAACGACGAAGCCGTGCAACCCGTGAAAGAAAAGGGGATTATCACAATTCAAAATACTTGTATAATGGTAACATATAACTCATGTTAAATAATTTAAAAGAGAAAAATAAAATATTAAATATAAGTGTTCTGGTTGCCGTTCTGTTGTGGTCATTTACGGCAATCGGAAAATCACAAACGGTTCCACGGGATTCCGCAAACACTTCAAGTAAAATTAGGATAGATACAATTCAAATTGTCGGAAATAAAACGACGGAAGATTTCATAATTTTAAGGGAATTGACATTTAAGACCGGTGATTCCGTAACACAAAAAGAGCTTGATTATAACAGGGAACGTGTTTACAGCCTGGGTTTGTTCAACAAAGTAAATTTCTACCTCTTCGAAAACAAATTAACAATTATGGTTGAAGAGAGTTGGTATATTTATCCCATACCGTTTTTCTTTTGGAGGGAAAATTCATTGGCAAAATCGACTTACGGAATTTCTCTTTTATATAAAAATTTCAGAGGGCGCAACGAAACAATCAACGCGCTTGCTGCATTCGGCTACGATCCTAATTATGCGTTATCGTATTATAATCCGGTTATATCGGAAAAATATAATTTGAGTTTTAGTTTCGGTTTGTTTTACAACAACTTTATAAATAAAAGCCGCCAAGCCGAAATATATTACGGAGAGCAATTCAGCTATAAAAGTTACGGCGGATTTATCGGTATGGGCAAAAGGTTAAACCAGTTTAACGATGTTTTTATTTTCGTTGGTTTCTCATATGTTGAGGCTCCCGGATTAATTAAAGGTTTTAATGCAACTGAAGGCAGAATAGACCGTTCACCACATTTAACTCTCCAATATTCATTTGATAACCGGGATTTAAAACAGTTTTCGAAAGAGGGATTATATACCAAAATTGAATTCACTCATAAGGGTTTTTACGTCGATAATATTGATTACAACATAGTAAGTGTGGATTTCAGGGAATACCGGAATTTATTGAATACATTTACCGTACGGTGGCGTTTGGCATCCCGTTTAACTTTCGGTAAAAAAATTCCGCTGTACGATTATTCGTTTTTAGGTACGGGTGAATTTATCCGCGGTTATATTACGAAAGACCGGGAAGGTAATAACATGTTGCTCGGCTCTTTGGAAATTGCTTATCCATTGTTGGACGAATGGCATTTAAAATTTAACTTACCGCTTATACCCGAGAGATTAACTTCTACAAGAATTGGGATTAATTTAAATCTGTTCGTTGACAGCGGAACAACTATTAATAACAGGGAAAGATTAAGTTTTAATAAATTCGATACCGGTTTCGGAATCGGAATAACCATTTTGTTCTTGCCGTTCAATGCTGTTCGACTTGAATATGCGCTGAACGATTTGTTAAGCGGCGAATTTATTTTGGGTACCGGTTTTGCTTTCTAATGTCGATTTATATTACGCACCGCCTTCCTGTATTGACGGAAACCGCATAAGAGTAAGTGGCGATGAATTCCGCCATGCTGTTAAAGTAATGCGTTACGCTAACGGCGATATTGTGTTTGTTACAGACGGAAAAGGAAATATTTACAAATCCGGAATCACTAATATTTTAAACAATGAAATTGAACTCGAAACAATAGAAAAAACATACTATCCCGATACATTGAAAAATTTTACGGTTTGCGTTCCACGATTAAAAAATCCCAGTAGATTGGAATTTGCACTTGAAAAATCGGTTGAATTCGGGTTTACAAAATTCATTGTGTTCGAAAGTGAACGTACGGTTGCAAAAGGTGAAAAATTAAAACGTTGGCGGAAAATTCTCCTTTCGGCAATGAAACAATCACTCCGGAGCCATTTGCCAGAAATTAAATATGAATCAAGTTTAAATAATTTAGAAATAAATATAACTAAAATCGTTTTCGATCAAAGTGCCGGCTTGCCTTTTCTAAAATTTTTGGAGAAGGTTGACAGGGGAAAAAAATTTTATTTGCTTTTCGGACCCGAGGGGGGCTTCTCGGAAAGGGAAGTGGAAAACATGGAAAACAAAGTGCAGGTTAAACTTAACCTGAACCGGTTGCGTTCGGAAACCGCAATAATTTCCGCCGCTGCGCTTTTGAGTAATTTTTGGGAAAGTTAAAGAAGGGAGAATGTATTCTTAACCAATTTTTCGAATCTGTCTTTCGCTTCATTTGCCGTGTCGATAACTTCTTGATGAGAAAGTTTGGTTGGTGATAAACCCGCTGCATAATTTGTGATTAATGAAATACCGCCTACTTCCATTCCCAAATATTTTGCGTACACGGCTTCATGTGCAGTTGACATTCCAACGGCATCGATGCCCAATTTAAGCATCATCTGAATTTCAGCTTTAGTTTCGTAAGATGGACCTTTGCCGAACCAGTAACTTCCGTGTTGTAAAAACACACCCGATTTCAGAGATGCTAGTTTTATGGTTTCGCTAATTTTTCTTGAGGGAAAATCGAGAAACGAATTCTTTTGCTCACCGGATATTTTTCTTAAAAACCGTGACAATTCCTTTTTGATGTTAAATGTGTAAAATGCATCTATCAGCATCAAGTCACCCGGAACAAAAGAAGGATTAACACCGCCGGCTGCATTAGTTAATATTACTTTCTTGCACCCGGTTTTGTGAATCAAATAAACGGGTAGCAGGCATTCCGGAATATCGTAACCCTCATAAAAATGAATTCTGCCTTGGAACAGAAGAATTTTTCTTGAATCGTACTCGGCAAAATGAATGAATCCTTTATGCCCATGAACAGTGGATTTGGGATAACCCGGAATTTCCGTTGTAGGAATACTTTTTATTTTGTGAAGTTTGTCTGCCAAGTCGCCCAAACCGCTGCCAAGCACAATTGCAATATCGGGAGTGAAGGGTAAATTATCCGACAGTGTTTTGATTGCTTGTCTGTATTTGGAATTCATATTAGTCATTAGAATAAAATTCCCGCCAAAGTTGCAGTTAGCAAAGTTGAAAGTGAACCGGCCAAAACCGCACGCAGTCCCAGTTTGGATAAATTGGTTTGTTGGTTCGGTGCAATGGGTGTTATACCGCCCAACTGAATAGCAATGGAACTGAAATTTGCGAAACCGCATAAAGCATAAGTAGCCATGAATATTGCTTTCTCGTTTGTTAATTCTTTAAGTTTTATTAAGTTACTCATGTCCAAGTATGCTACAAATTCGTTAAGAACTATTTTTGTTCCGAACAAGCTACCGAAATGTAATGCGTTTTCCCACGGTACGCCGATACCGTAAGCGAGATATTGTAGAACAATTCCAAACAGAAGTTGTAAATTCAACGGTTTGCCGTAATGCTCCATCATTATTGAATTCAAACCGGTTAATGCCCCGATGGATTCGAGCAAATGATTAACCAAAGCGATAAGTGCGATAAATGCTATTAACATTGCGCCAACGTTCAACGCAAGTTTCAATCCGTCGGATGCACCGACAGCTGCAGCTTCAACAACATTATGAGCCGGTTTTTCCACTGCAACTTTAACGCTGCCTTTTGTTTCCGGTTCCTTTGTTTCAGGAAAAATTATTTTTGAAATTAAAAGAGCTGCGGGCGCGGCCATCACGCTTGCTCCAAGCAGATGCGTTGCGAAAAGAAGTTGTGCTTCTTTTATTTGCAAGCCCATTGTTTCGGCGAAAGCGGTGCTTAAAATTTGAATGTATGCCGCCATTACACCACCGGCAATTGTTGCCATTCCGCCTGTCATTACCGTTAGCAATTCACTCTTTGTTAATCCTTTCAAATAAGGTTTAATCATAAGCGGCGCTTCGGTTTGTCCCACAAAAATATTTGCAGTAACCGAAAGGGATTCCGCTCCGCTCGTTCCCATAATTTTAGCCATTATCCACGCCATACCTTGAACAACTTTTTGCATAATACCCAAGTAGTAAAGCACGGCCATTAAACTGGCAAAGAAAATAATTGTAGGTAATACTTGAAAAGCAAAGAAAACTCCGAGTGAACCGTCTGTACCCGGACCTTTTGCCAAATCCCCGAAAACGAAAACGGCTCCTTCGGTAGTAAAGTTTAATATTAAAACAAAGAAGCTGCTTACCCATCTGAAAAATTCTTTAGGCCAGGCAAGTGGTGAAAAGAAACTTCCCAGCTCATCACCTTTTATGATGAATATCGCAAAGATAATTTGTAAAATCAAACCACTGGCAACAAGACGCCAATTAATGTGCCTTTTATTGTTGGAAAAGAGAAATGCAATTCCAAGAATTAAAATGATACCGATTACTCCACGAAGTAAAGCAATAAAATCCATATGGTTTCCTTAATTTATGGTATGTAATGGCATTTACGGCAACGGGCTTCGTAACTATCGGTAGCGCCAACAAGTACACGGTCTTCCGATTTGATTGTTCTTTGGGTTCTGTCGGCCGGATTGCCGCAGACAACGCAGATTGCCAAAGTTTTTGTAATGTATTCGGCTATTGCAAGAAGTTGGGGAATCGGCTCAAACGGTTTGCCTGCATAGTCTTGATCGAGTCCGGCAATAATTACTCGTTTCCCGTCGTCGGCCAGTTTGTTTACAACATCAACCAGATCGTTCGAAAAAAATTGAGCTTCATCGATTCCAACGACTTGCGCGTCTTTCGCCAATTCCAAGATTTCTTCAGGTTCTTTTACGATAACCGAAGGTAATGATTGTTCACTGTGTGAAACGATTTCATCTTTCGAATATCTGTTATCGATTACCGGTTTGAAAACTTTTACCGATTGTTTAGCGATTTTAGCTCTTCTTAACCTTCTTATTAATTCTTCGGTTTTACCGCTAAACATGCAACCGGCAATAACTTCAATCCAGCCGGTATCTTTAGGTGTTGAATGGGGGACAAATTGCATCATTTGTTTAGGTTCTCCTCGGAAAAAGAAAAGGGAATTAATTCTTTTAACTTAAATGTTTTAATATTCGAATTAGGATCAACCAAAACTACATCCAGATTTTCCCCGCACAATTCCAGCAATACTTGTCTGCATGCGCCGCACGGTGGTGTGAACGATTCGGAATCGCCTGCAATGGCAATTGCTTCAAAATCTTTTTCTCCATGCAAAATTGCAGAAAATGCGGCGGTTCTTTCTGCGCAAATGGTTAAACTGTAAGAAGAATTTTCGATGTTTGCACCTTCGTAAACCTTCCCGCTTTTTGTTAACAATGCTGCGCCCACGTGAAAATTTGAATACTTGGCGTATGCTTTCTTTTTAGCTTCAACCGCTTGTACGGCCAATTCCCGGTAGTTCATCCCAATTCCTTAATTTTTAGAATATTAGCCCAAAAATACAGGCTAGGAATCAGATTTCCAATTCCGTTTAAGAAAAAAACTGTTTATGAAATTTACAACTATATGCAAATCGTATAACGTTTGTAAGTATAATATTTCAAGTATTGAAAAATTATAATGAGTGATTTTTTGTTTTGATAAAACCAAAACTGCATCGAATAAAAACTTAATACAAAAAAGAAAAAGAAAGAAGTAGGAATACCCCACAAAGAAAATGCTTGATAATAAAAGTAAATTGGCAATATGCCAAATACCCAGTAAAATTTGGTGTTTTAATAGATAATGATGTGATGTGGAAGTGTGCCTTGCCTTCTGTTTTAAATAAGCTGTGTAAGTACTTGGCGTACGGGAAAAAACGGAAGCGGCATAATCAGTAACACAATCGATTTTCATTTTATGTTTAACGGCTTCCCGCAGAAGTAAATCGTCGTCACCGCTTAGCGTTTCGGTTGTATTATCATATCCGCCGGTTTTAACAAAAGAAGATTTTTTAAACCCGAAATTTCTTGCCGCTGCTGAATAAGGAATTCCTGCCTTGGCAAATGAGAAAGTTAGTATGTGAGTCCATAAATTTTCGAACCGGGCAAGTTTATTTGTAAACGTTTTTTCAGTTGAAAACGGTGCCAATCCGAAAATGAAATCGTAGCCTTCATTAAATTTTGCATTCATTATTTCAATCCATTTTTCTTGTGGTTTGCAATCCGCATCCGTAATGAGAATAAAAGGGTACTTGGAGGCTTCAATTCCAGTTTTCAAAGCCGCCCTTTTACCGGATAAAAAGTTGTTCCGGGTTTTCAATACACGGAAATTCGTACGCTCCTTCGATAATGAAACCGCTTGATTAAAAGTATTGTCTGTGGAATTATCATCAACCATTATTACTTCGAAAAGTTCTTTGGAATATGACTGGGCGGATAACGAATCGATTAGACCGGCAATATTGTTACTTTCATTTCGTGCCGCAACAACCACACTGATTTTATTCGGTTTTAGCTGAGTGCTTATGTTCTCCGGCTTGAAAAATATAAAAAATATTATAATATAAATTATAAAAATCAAAGTTATTACAGATAATATTAAAATCATATATTTCAAACAATTTTGTTTATTCTTCTTCGATTATCCACTCTTCGGCAATATCTTCATCCATATGTGAAATGAACCGTGAAGGTTTGGAGAGCGTAGTACCGCTGTATCTGTCGAATATATTCATCGGATATGTTATAAACAAATTTTGTTTTGCCCGTGTCGATGCCACGTACATCAATCTCCTTTCTTCCTCCAAAGCATCCAGGCTTTGTGCGGATTGACTGGAAGGGAAAAATCCTTCGATTGCATGAATGATAAATACCGTGTGCCATTCCAATCCTTTTGCGGAATGAATTGTGGACAATGTCAAATATTCCTTTTCCTGATCTTCCGCTTCTATATCAATTACACTGTCCTGCGGAGGTTCAAGTGCCATATCGGTTAACAAAATTTCAAGGGTTTTATAATTGTTTGCAATGTTAAGGAAAATTTCCAAATCTTTTTTCCTTTTGTTGAAATCGTCGTACTTGTTACGGAATAAAGGTTCGTAGTATTTCAAAACCTCATCCGCTTTTTCGACGGGTAAAGTTTTTTCAGTGTGAATTTTATTCAACAGCTGGAATAAATTGAAAATATTGTCTTTGTATTTATCGTTGAGTACAAGGTCCGGACTCAATTTTATCCCGGTTTTCGAAGCTTGGATTTCGTCGATGATATTTTGTGCTCGTTTTGGACCGATACCTTCGTGGAGCAACAGTACCCTGAACCAACTTACTATGTCGTTCGGATTGACGGCAATCCGCAAGAATGCAAGCACATCTTTGATATGAGCCGCCTCAATAAATTTCATTCCGCCGAATTTTTGGTAAGGGATGTTTGCTTTGTTCAACTCTATTTCGAGATCGAATGAGAAGAAAGAAGAACGGAAAAGGACGGCAATATCGTTAAGAGAAACGCCTTCTTCCCGGAGTTCGAGAATTTTTTCCACAACAAATCTGCTTTGCATGTTTTCATTTTGTGCCGATACAATTGCCGGAAGTTCGCCTCCGGTTTTATGTGTGAACAAATGTTTCGGATATTTTTCAAGTGCGTCGTCAATAATCTTGTTGGTAAAGTCCAAAATTGATTGTGTGCTTCTGTAATTTTCTTCAAGTTTAATTATTTGAACATCGGGAAACAACGACGGAAATTCCATTATATTTTTGAAATTGGCTCCGCGGAAAGAATAAATCGATTGGGAATCATCGCCAACCACCATAATGTTGTTGTTGTGTTGAACCAAGCCTTTTACAATTTGCGCTTGCAGTTTGTTTGTATCTTGATATTCATCCACCATAACGAAATTAATCGAATTCAATAAAGAGCGCACGGAAGGGTGACCGGATTGTAGAAAATCCCTCAAATAAATAAGCAAATCATCATAATCGAGCAAACTGTTTTTGCGTTTGTAATCTTTATAAACTTTTTGAATGTCCAAAATTTTATCTGTGTATTCGAAAAAGTGCGGGTAGTCTTCTTTAATGATATCTTCGACCGTTTTACCTGTGTTTACGCTTAAACTTAAAACTTTAAATATTGTTTGTTTATTGGGAAACCTTTGTTTCAGTTTGGCTAAATTGAGCTGAGCGCGAATAAGATTAATGATATCTTCACTGTCACCTTGGTCTAAAATTGTGAAGGATGAACTTATTCCCATTGCTTTTGCATACTTGCGTAAAATCATATTCGCATACGAATGAAACGTACCACCGGTAATTTTGGAACACCGGTTATCGAGCAAAACGGCAGCGCGGTTCATCATCTCACGCGCTGCTTTACGTGTGAAAGTTAACAAAACTATTGAACGGGGTTCGTAACCGAGTTCGATTAATCTTGCTACCCGGTAAACCAAGGTTCTGGTTTTGCCGGTTCCAGCACCGGCAATCACCAAATAAGCGCCATCAACCGCTTTAACTGCATCGTATTGGGCGGGGTTAAGTTGGTTTTCGTAATTAATTGAAAATTGAATGTTCTCTTTTACAGCTTTTGCAGCCGGAGTATGGTTAACTCTTTTTAATTTAAACTTTTTAGCCATTTATCATCGTAATGCTTTCGGTTTACCCAATATTTCGGAGACCAAGACCATTTCGCGCAATGTTTCCGGATTTCTCAATTTTTCCACGATGTTTTTACGGTACCCGGTTTGAAGCCCCGTAATGGTCTTATACTTTTCTTCGTTGCTTCCACTAACAAGTTGAGCTTCAACTGGTGGTGTTTGCCGAACCGTTTCGGTTTCTTTTCCCGGTCGATACGGTTCAACCGTTTCTTCATAACTGGTGTCGAATTCCTCTTCAGGGTTCCAAGTTTCCGTTTCGGTAATTTCGGTGCCGGCAGTAGGTTCCGGTTCGGTCTGCTTGTAACCCAGAATTTGTTCAAGAATATCTTGAGACGGAGCTTTCTGTGGTTGGGCGGGAGCTTTCTTCTTAGCTTGTCCGCTTTTTTTCTTCTTTTCAAAATAAGACGAAAGTCCACTCAATATAAAAATAAAAATAAAGAATAGTATTTCGTAAAGATTATCCATTTTTACTTTCCGAATCTTCTTTGCCCGGTTTGGCAATCGATTGTCTCATATCCGTATCGGCTTGAATATTTTTGATATTGTAATAATCCATTACTCCCAAATTGCCGGAACGGAAAGCATCGGCAATTGCCTTGGGAATTTCGGCTTCTGCTTCAACAACGCGCGCCCTCATTTTTGCTACTTCGGCTTTCATTTCTTGCTCTAATGCAACTGCAGCTGCCCTGCGTTCCTCGGCTTTTGCGCGTGCAACTTTCAAATCGGCTTCTGCTTGATCCGTTTGCAGAATTGCTCCGATGTTCGTTCCGACGTCAACGTCCGCAATATCGATTGAAAGAATTTCGAACGCCGTACCGGAATCCAAACCTTTCGATAAAACAACTTTTGAAATTAAATCCGGATTTTCAAGAACCTCTTTATGAGTTTTGCTTGAACCGATGGTGGATACGATGCCTTCACCAACCCGCGCAAGTATCGTGGCTTCACCTGCACCGCCGACCAATCTTTCAATATTAGCCCTAACGGTGATTCTTGCCATTGCTTTAAGCTGAATTCCGTCTTTCGCAACAGCAGCTACCAACGGGGTTTGAATTACTTTCGGAATGACCGACATTTGTACGGCTTCAAGAACGTCGCGGCCTGCCAAATCAATAGCTGCGGCTTTTTCAAAATTCAAATTCAATTTTGCTTTACTTGCCGAAATCAAAGCATTGACAACTTTAACGACGTTTCCTCCGGCAAGGTAATGGGCTTCGAGTAAAGCCGTATCCAAATGCAATCCTGCTTTTGTTGCGGAAATCAAACTGCGTACAATCACTACCGGCGATACTTTACGTAAACGCATTCCTATCAAATCTTTGAATATTCTGAGCTTTACACCCGAGAAGTACGCCGTAATATATAGCCCGATAGGAACATAGTAAAAAAGAACTATCAATAGTATTATTACTAAAATAATTATTCCTAACGATAATCCCGTGAAAGCTTCCATATCCGTCTCCAATTATTCTGTTACTGATTATTTTAAAGTTATGAATTAATCCAAACAATACAAAGTAACTGACTCGCTTTATACGTGTGAAAAATAGTGTTCAGCTTTTTTTTATATTTGAATATTGAAAATTAATAACAGGTGAATAAGTGGATAAATTTATTATCAATGGAAAAAGAAAGTTATCGGGAAAAGTTAAAATCAGCGGTGCAAAAAATTCTTGTTTGGCTCTGATGCCCGCTACGTTGTTAACGGAAGGCACGAATGTTATCAGAAATGCGCCCGAAGTGAACGATACTTACACAATGATAAAATTGTTGAAAGAACTTGGTGCCGGAATTACATTTGAAAATTTTGAACTTCAAATCGATACTTCAAAAATTACAAGTCAAGTTGCACCGTACGAGCATGTAAAAAAAATGAGAGCTTCGGTTTATGTTTTGGGTCCGCTTTTGGCAAAATACGGCTATGCAAAGGTTTCAATGCCCGGCGGATGTGCCTGGGGTCCGCGCCCGGTTAATCTTCATTTGGAAGCAATGGAAAAACTCGGTGCAAATATTGAAATCGAGGGGGGATATATTATTGCCAATGCTCCCAAACTTAAAGGTGCAAATATCAATTTCGATATTTCTTCGGTCGGTGCAACCGGAAATGCTTTGATGGCTGCGGTTTTGGCCAAAGGAACAACGAAAATAACAAATGCAGCTATTGAACCGGAAATTGTGCATTTGGAAGAATATCTTGTTTCGATGGGCGCGAAAATAGACGGTATCGGTACGAACACTTTAATTATCGAAGGTGTCGATGAACTTCATCCCGCCGAGATTGAAAATATTCCCGATAGAATTGAAGCGAGTACTTTACTGATTGCCGGTGCAATTACTAAATCCAAAATTACAATAGAATATCCGTTTGCAAATCACATTGAAGCGGTAATACGTAAACTTGAAAGCAGCGGAGTGGTAATTGACAAGGCAAATGGTGAACTGACAATTGATGCAAGGGATTTGGAAATACGCGCTACCGACGTTACAACTTCGGTTTATCCGGGATTTCCGACCGATATGCAAGCACAGTGGACGGCTTATATGACTCTAGCCGACGGAACTTCCACCATTACCGATAATATTTATCTCGATAGGTTTAAACACGTTCCGGAATTAAACCGGCTGGGCGCCGATATTGAAGTCCGGAACAACAGCGCAATAGTGAAAGGCGTAAAAAAACTCACCGGTGCAAAAGTTATGTCAACCGATTTACGTGCCAGTGCAAGCCTTGTTCTTGCCGGACTTGCTGCAGAAGGGACGACGGAGATTTTGAGAATTTATCATCTCGATCGCGGATATCAACGCATTGAAGAAAAATTGCAGAGCCTCGGAGCAGATATTAAACGTGTACCAACAGAGGAATATTAATGAGCAAGCTCGGGTTTCGATTCGAAATATTTCAAATCGTTATTTTCATTATTTTGATAGTGTCCAGCGGTTTTTTCGCATTCTTTGTCCCGCTCACCAATGTACCGGGTTATGAATTTTCCGTAGTTGCCGCTGTTCTGACTTCTTTTTTGGGCGGATTGCTTTTTATACATTTGGCAAAAAGTTCCAAGCATTCCGATTTCAAAAATATTTTCGCACAAAACGCGGTTCTTTTAATTGTTTTTATTTTCACACCGTTATTTATCTCATTAATGTCTTCTTTCATTTTGCGGCTTTGTCCGGTTTCCGGTGGAATTTATTTCTATCCCGTTATCACAATGGTTTCATATTTTTACGGAATTGCACTGGGTTATTTTAGCTTTACCATTAGTGAAAGGTTTGCTTATTTTATCTTTGGCGGACTGTTTTTTATAGCTTTGTTCTTGTGGGTGGTAGAAATTTATCTTAATCCACAAATATATTTCTATAACGCCATAATAGGTTTTTATCCCGGGACAATATACGATGAAGATATTTCCGTAACCGTCAAATTAGTGGAATACCGGATTTGGATTTTACTTTTTTCAATATTTCTTATTTTCTTAGCTGAACTGCAACGGAAAAGTGAATTTTTTGCAAGGCTCGGCTTGTTCCTTTTAATGTTGGTTGTTGCCGGAGGTTTTTATTTTGCAAAACCTTATTTGAACTTCTCAACCGACGTATCCCGGATGAAAAAAGAATTGCGTATAACCGCAATCACTCCGAATTTTAAAATACACTTTCCCGAAAATGTGAAGAAGAAAGATATTGAGCGGATTTCGTTTCTGCATGAATTCTACTATGCATTTTTGAAGGAAGAAATAAAACCTGCTGAAAATCCGGTAATAGAATCGTTTGTTTTCCACAACCGGGAGCAAAAGAGGGATTTATTCGGAGCAAGCAATGCCGATGTTACTATCCCGTGGCGCCACCAAATATTTATCAATTTGGATGATGTTGATAACGTTTTAAAACATGAACTTGTGCATGTATTTTCCGCAGAATTCGGCGTAACTCCGTTCAAGCTTTCCGGTAAATTCAATCCGGCAATGCTTGAAGGTTTTGCAACCGCAATCGAAAACGATTATGACGGATACGGAATTCATACATTGGCTGCACTTGCTTACAAAAACGGTTTTAAGTTACAGTTAAAATACTTCTTTAACAACTTTAGTTTTTTTACCAAAAACTCAACTATATCTTATATTTACGCCGGTTCATTTATAAAATACTTGAAGGATTTATACGGTATTGACAAAATTAAGCTGTTGTACGGAAATTTGAATTTCGAAGAAGTATTTAACAGAAAAATAGAGGAACTGGAGAAAAGATATTTCGATTTTCTGGAGAAATACCCGGTTCCGGAAAACCCTAACATTGCGAAATATTATTTCGGCAGAAAATCCATCTTCAAAAAGCATTGTGTAAGATATACCGCCAACCAGTTGAAAAATGCATGGAAACTTTACGGCGAAGGAAAATATTTAAGTGCCGGTGAACTGTTCAATAAAATTTATAATAATTCATTTTCCGCTTCAGCTTTACTTGGCTGGGCAAAAAGTTTGCGGGAGCAAGGTGAATTTACTTTGGCGGAAAATATTTTGAGGGAGCAAATCGGTAATTTTGAAAATTCCGCAGCTTATTATTCCCTGGAACTTAATTTGGCGGACATTTCATTCTTAAATAAAAAATTCAAAGAAGCCGGATCGCTTTATAAATTACTCTATAAACAAAATCCACGTTTAAATTTTAAAGCTTTGGCGGATTTGAGACTTAAACTTTTGAGCAAGGGAAAAGGGGTTTTAAGAAATTACTTGTCCGGTTCCGAACTTGATAAATATGAAATATTGAAACGGGAATTGGGTAAGCCCGGCTTTGAGTCGTTCGTCCCGACTATAATTGTTTTGGCCAAAAGGATGGATAAAAACTACGACAGCTTCATAAAATATTTTAGTAAATTGAAATTCAAAAAGCGTGATGCCGAAACGGTCGCGTTTGCTCTTCTTAAAACTGCCGGGTATTCTTTTAGTAATTTTGATTTGCTCAATTCGTTAAAATTTCTGAGAGAAGTGCAATCGGGCAATGCACTTAAGCATTTCAGGAATCACATCCTTGAAAAAATAGATATCATTAACTGGATTAATTCTAACAAGGAATTTTTGTATAACGGTTTACAAATTAAATATTACTGAGAATGAATTTTAAAGAAACAATAAATAAGTACAAATATTTTTCGGTTATTGCCGGAGTTGCGAAAGATTTGGACGCAAAGGTTTTCATTGTAGGCGGATACGTACGGGATTTGATATTACACCGGGAAAATTCGGAAATCGATTTTACAGTGATTGGAGACGTATTGAGTTTTGTTGAAGAAACTGCAAAACGTTTGAATGTGAAGAATGTTGCCGTATTCAAAAGGTTCGGAACGGCTCATTTCAAATATG